>JABAHR010005957.1_pt1 | contig 28178 bp, 26 predicted proteins | sample 7062101 | NCBI WGS metagenome assembly JABAHR01 (sample SAMN14534553, study PRJNA622989) | marine sediment metagenome | biome: marine biome [ENVO:00000428]; feature: marine pelagic biome [ENVO:01000023]; material: deep marine sediment [ENVO:00002113] | place: India: Gulf of Kutch | collected...
CCGCCGTTGAAGCCGAACCAGCCCAGCCACAGGATGAACGTGCCCAGCGTGGCCAGCGGCAGGTTCGCACCCGGGATCGGGTGGACGGTGCCGTCCTTGCCGTACTTGCCGATACGCGAGCCCAGCAGGATCGCGCCCGCCAGCGCGGCCCAGCCGCCGACCGAGTGCACCACGGTCGAACCGGCGAAGTCGAGGAAGCCCAACTGGCTGTCCAGGAAGCCGCCGCCCCACTTCCACGAGGCCTGGATCGGGTAGATGATGCCGGTCAGGATGACGATGAAGATCAGGAACGGCCACAGCTTGATGCGCTCGGCCAGCGTGCCCGAGACGATCGAGGCGGTCGTGGCGCAGAACATCAGCTGAAAGAAGAAGTCCGAGCCGGTCGAGGCATAGGCTGCATCGTCTACCGCATCGGGCGCGACGCCGACGGCCTCGAGCAGCGCGGTGCCGATGACACCGCTCAGATAGCCCCCGGTATCGTCCGAGCCGATCCACCAGGTGCCCAGCGGGTACATCAGGTTGTAGCCGATCAGGTAGTACATGATCGCCGCGATCGAGAACAGGCCGACGTTCTTGGTCAGCTGCATCGTGGTGTTCTTGGACCGGACCAGCCCGGCCTCGAGCATGGCGAAGCCGGCGGCCATCCACATCACCAGGAAGCCGGCGACGAGGAACAGGAATGTGGTCAGGATCCATTGGGTGTGCGCGGCGGCCTCGCCCGAAGGCGCGGCGCCGGCATCCTGCGCGAGCAGGGGCGTGGCGGCGAACAGCGCGGCCGCCGCGACCAGACCCGTCGTCTTGAGATACGTCTTCATTTTCTCACCTATTTCCGAGATTCGAGGGATCACAGCGCTTCTTCGCCGGTCTCGCCGGTGCGCACGCGCATCGCCTGGTCGACATCGACGACGAAGATCTTGCCGTCGCCGATCTTTCCGGTCTTGGCGGTGCTGGCGAGCGTCTCAATCGCGCCGGCGACCAGTTCGTCGGGCACGACCATCTCGAGCTTGATCTTGGGCACGAAATTCACCACGTACTCGGCCCCCCGATAGATCTCGGTGTGGCCGGCCTGGCGCCCGTACCCCTTGACTTCGGACACCATCAAACCCTGGACGCCCACGCCGGTGAGGGCCTCGCGGACCTCCTCCAGCTTGAACGGCTTGATGACTGCAATGATCAGTTTCATCTTTTCCCCTTGCTCTTGTTCTACCGCCCATGCGGTGGGCACGGGCCGAGCGGTGCGCCCGCAGGCGACTGGCCGGGAAATGAAGCGGGCACCGGGGAGTTGGCCAGAAATTTGGCGGCGCGCACCCGTCGTGAAACGGAAAATTCGCGCAGAAGTGTCTATTTTATGCACAAATTACCTTTTTTGCACATTTTGTGTGCATATTATTAAGGGAAATCGGCATCTCCACAAATCGGATTCGAGCCGTTACACTCCGCCCAGAGGCAGAGCAGTGAAAAGGCCAGGAAATGGCCCGCAGGACCAGCACCAAGCGTACGCGCGCCCGCAAACCGGCGCCGCGGAAACAGACGCGCCGGCAGTCGCGCCGCGTTCGCAAACCCGTGCGCCAACCCGGCATCGTCGAGCGCATCCTGCGCTGGCTGCTGTTCGGCCTGGTGCTGCGGCTGACCTGGTGGGTCGGTATCCGCGTCGCCGCGGTGGTGGCGCTCGTCCTGGGCGCCACGACAACCTATTATTACGTCACCCTGCCGCCGGCGGCGCAGTTGCTGGACGGGCGCGAACAGGGCTCGGTCACTTTCCTCGACCGTGACGGCCAGACCTTCGCCTGGCGGGGCGAGCAGTACCAGGTCACCCGCGCCAGTTCGGCCAGCCCACACCTGGTCCACGCCGTGCTGGCGACCGAGGACAAGCGGTTCCACGACCATTTCGGGCTCGACCCGCGCGGCATCGCCCGGGCGATGGTGGCCAATGCGCGCGCCGGCCGCATCGTGCAGGGCGGCTCGACCATCACCCAGCAGGTCGCCAAGATCCTGTTCTTCTCGAACACCCGCAGCCTGGAGCGCCACATCAAGCAGATCCCGGTCGTGCTGGCGATGGAGTGGAAATACGACAAGGACGATATCCTCTCGATCTATCTCAACCGCGCCTATCTGGGCGCCGGCACCTATGGCTTCGAGGCCGCCGCCCAGCGCTATTTCGGCAAGTCGGCGCGCGACGTGACCCCGGCCGAGGCGGCGATGCTGGCGGGCCTTCTGAAGGCGCCATCGCGCTTCGCGCCCACCACCGACCTCGCCGCGGCACGCGACCGGGCCGAGGTGATCGTCGGGCTGATGGAGGAGCAGGGCTACCTGACCGAGATCGAGGCAGCGCTGGCGCGCGAATACCCCGCCCAGCTCTCGGCCGCGGCCGAGGCGCGCACGGGCGGCTATTTCGCCGACTGGGTGATGCAGGCGGGCCCCAACTACCTGACCCGCGCCACCACCGAGGACGTGGTGATCGCCACCACCTTCGACGCGCGGCTGCAGCGCGCGGCCGAAAGCGCGCTGAAGACGGTGTTCGAGGACAAGGTCAAGGACGGCTCGAAGGCGCAGGCGGCCATCGTGGTGATGTCGCGCGACGGCGCGGTGCGCGCGATGGTCGGCGGGCGGCGCACAGGCGCCGCGGCGGCGGGCCAGTTCAACCGGGCGACGCAGGCGCTGCGCCAGCCCGGCTCGGCCTTCAAGCCGCTGGTCTACGCCGCCGGGCTGCAGGCGGGGCTCAGCCCGATGGACATCATGCCCGACGAGCCGATCACCATAGACGTGCCGGGCTCGGGGCCCTGGAGCCCGAAGAACTACACGCGCGAATTCCTGGGGCCGATCACCCTGACCGAGGCGCTGGCCAAGTCGATCAATACCGTCGCCGTGCGGGTATCGGAATATGCCGGGCGCAAGCGCATCAAGGCGATCGCGCAGGATTTCGGCATCACCTCGAAACTCGCCAACGGGCCATCGATCGCGCTCGGCGTCTCCGAGGTGACGCTGCTCGAGCTGACCGGCGCCTATGCCGGGATCCTCAACGGCGGCCGCCGGTCGGCCCCCTACGGCCTGGTCGAGCTGCGGCTGAAGGGCGACCGGTCGGTGCTGATGGGGTCGGACCGGCAGGAGCCGATCCGGGTGATGGACGAACGCGCCGCCGGCCACCTGGTTTACATGCTCAACCAGGTGGTCAATTACGGCTCGGGCATGCGGGCGCGCCTGGCCGACCGGCCGGCGGCGGGCAAGACCGGCACCACCCAGGCCGCCCGCGACGCCTGGTTCATCGGCTTCACCGCCGATTACGTCGCCGGGGTCTGGATGGGCTATGACGACAACACCCCGCTCAGCGGCGTGACCGGCGGCGGCCTGCCCGCCGAGATCTGGCACGAGACGATGACCCGCGTGCACGAGGGCCTGCCCCCGCGCCCGCTGCCCCTGCTGGTGCCGCCGGTGGCGCAGGGCGAGGACAGGCTGGCCCAGTCGATCTTCGAAAGCGTGGTGATGTCGATCATGGGCCAGCCGGACTGACCTCACCCCGCCTTCCACTGTCTCGAAATATCCCGGGGGGAGCCGCCGAACGGCGGCGGGGGGCAGCGCCCCCCCTCGCGGCGCCTAGCCCTCGCCCACCCCGCTGGCCTGGGTGAGCAGCACGAAGGCACGCCCCGAACGGGTGTCGATCAGGCGCAGCAGCGCCGACTCGTCGGCCTCGGGCGCCAGCTTCTGCAGGATCTGGTCGAAATGCCGCTGAAAATGCAGCGCGGTGTCGCGAAAGATCTGATCGCCGCGCATCTTGTCGCGCACGCGCTGCAGCGCCTTGGTGTCGGTGATGCCGCGCAGCGGCAGCAACTCGGCGCGGGCGCGCCCGCCCTTGGCGAATTGGCGCCAATCCTCGGCGCTGGCGGCGGCGGGCATCAGGTCGTCCATGTAGAGCCCCTCATGCGCCAGCAGGTTGAGGCAATCCTCCGAGGCCTGCAGCAACTTGGCCAGGTCGCGGGTGGCCAGCGCCCGGCTCAAGACCGCGAAGCCGTCCTCGTCGTTCGCGTCCCGCGGGAAGTTCAGCGCACGGATGGTCTCGTCGAGGCTCAGCTGCGGCAGGTTCTCGGCCCCGCCGGTAAGCGGCAGGCTGGCCTGCGGATCGGGCGCGGCCTCGGGCGCCGGCTGACCGGTGTCTGGCACCGGCTGCGCCGCGGCGGGGGGCGGCGCGGTGGGTACGGGCGGCGCGACGGGGCGTTCCTGCAGCTTGCGGATCTGGCTTTCGGCCAGCTGAACCCGCTTCATCTGCGCCCGCAAGTCGCGCTCCAGCACGGCGATCCGGGCCTCCAGCCGCTCCGGCGCCTCCAGACGCGCGGCCAGCAGGCCGTGCAGCCGAACCAGGCTCCAAAGCAGCGCCACGGGCACCAGCGCCGCGGCGAACAGGCCGAGCAGAAAGAGCAGACCGCCACCGCCCTGCGATATGGCGGCGAGGCCCCAGGCGGCGACAGCGGCGCACCACAGCGCCGAGGCGATCAAAGCACCCCGCTGCACACGTCCGGTATACGGGCCGGTCGGTTCGTTCACGGCAATCCCCAAATCGCCATACGGCATCCCGGATGCCGGGATGCGCAATTCAATCGCGTATCAATAAATCCGTCGCCGGCCTAGCACAACCTGCGCGCTAGACGTACTTAACGTCCAGAATTTCGTAATCCCGGGTGCCGCCGGGCGTCTTGACCTCGACGCTGTCGCCGACCTCCTTGCCGATCAGCGCGCGGGCCAGCGGCGACTTGATGTTCAGCCGGCCGTTCTCGATATCCGCCTCGGCCTCGCCGACGATCTGGTAGGTCTTTTCCTCGTCGGTGTCCTCGTCGACGATCCGGACCGTGGCGCCGAACTTGATCGAACCGTTCATCTTGGTCACGTCGATCACGTCGGCGCGGCCGATGATGCCCTCGAGCTCGGCGATGCGGCCCTCGATGTGGCTCTGCTGCTCGCGCGCGGCGTGGTACTCGGCGTTCTCGCTCAGATCGCCGTGCTCACGGGCCTCGGCGATGGCGCGGATGATGTTCGGGCGCGCCTCGGACTTGAGGTGCTTCAATTCGGCATCCAGCTTGGCGTACCCTTGCTTGGTGAGCGGTATCTTTTCCAATTCCTGACCTCCTGACTGCCGATAATCCAGCCGCCTTCGCACCTGTAACAACAGCAGGACGTTAGGTGCAGCAAATCAGGGGTTCAAGGGGGCGCCGGCGGGTTGGCGCGAATTTCCGCCGCCCCGCCTGTGGCCCCGCGCCCAACCGTCACGTCATGCGTTAAGCGAATTGACCCCACGGCCCGCGCCGCGATAGGCAAAGGGCCGACCGCCAGCGACGGAGAGAACGGCATGAGCGATGTGACGCGCGAAAGCATGGACTACGATGTGGTGATCGTGGGGGCCGGCCCGGCGGGGCTGAGCGCCGCGATCCGGCTCAAGCAGCTCGACGCCGATCTGAACGTCGTGGTGCTGGAGAAGGGCTCCGAGGTCGGCGCGCACATCCTGTCGGGCGCGGTGCTGGACCCCTCGGGGCTGAACGCGCTGATCCCCGACTGGAAGGAGAAGGGCGCGCCGCTGAACCAGCCCGTCACCTCGGACCGCTTCCTGATGCTGGGCGAGCAGGGCAGCCTGCGCATCCCGAACTGGCCGATGCCGCCGCTGATGAACAACCACGGCAANNCTGGGGGTCGAGATCTTCCCGGGCATGGCGTGTTCCGAGCTGGTGTTCGACGACAAGGACCACGTCGTCGGCGTCGTCGCCGGCGAGTTCGGCATCGAGAAGGACGGCACCAAGGGCGCCAATTACGAGCCGGGGATGGAGCTGCACGGCAAATACGTCTTCCTCGCCGAGGGCGTGCGCGGCTCGCTGTCCAAGCAGGCGATCGCGCGCTACCGCCTCGACGCCGATGCCGAGCCGCAGAAATACGGCCTGGGCATGAAGGAGATCTGGGAGATCGACCCCGCCAACCACACACCTGGCCAGGTCATTCACACCATGGGCTGGCCGCTGGGCAAGAACGCGGGCGGCGGCGCCTTCATGTATCATGCCGAGGACAACCAGGTCTTCATCGGCTTCGTGGTGCACCTGAACTACGAGAACCCGCACCTGTTCCCCTACATGGAGTTCCAGCGCTTCAAGCATCACCCCGAGATCGCGAAGGTGCTGAAGGGCGGCAAGCGCGTCGCCTATGGCGCGCGGGCGATCTCCGAGGGCGGCTGGCAGTCGATCCCGCGCGTGGCCTTCCCCGGCGGCGCGCTGCTGGGCTGCTCGGCGGGGCTGGTGAACGTGCCGCGGATCAAGGGCAACCACAACGCCATGCATTCGGGCATCGCCGCGGCCGAGGCGGCGCATGAGGCGATCAAGGCGGGGCGGGCCAATGACGAGCTGGAGGCCTATGACAGCGCCCTGAAATCCGGCCCGGTGGCCAAGGACCTCAAGCGCGTGCGCAACGTCAAGCCGCTGTGGTCCAAGCGCGGCATGATGGCCTCGCTGGCGCTGGGCGGGTTCGACATGTGGGTCGCCAACCTGACCGGCTGGAACCCGCTGGGCACCATGGGTCACGGCAAGACCGACGCCGCCGCCACAGGCAAGGCCTCGAAGTTCGAGCCCATCGACTACCCCAAGCCCGACGGCAAGCTGAGCTTCGACCGGCTGACCAATGTCAGCTTCTCCTTCACCAATCACGAGGAGAACCAGCCGAGCCACCTGACGCTGACCGACGCCAGCGTGCCGGTCGACGTCAACCTTCCGACATATGCCGAGCCGGCGCAGCGCTATTGCCCGGCGGGCGTCTACGAGGTGGTCGACGAGGGCGACGGGCCGCGGTTCCAGATCAACTTCCAGAACTGCGTGCACTGCAAGACCTGCGACATCAAGGACCCCAGCCAGAACATCGTCTGGACGACGCCGCAGGGCGGCGACGGGCCGAACTATCCCAACATGTGAGGCCCCGCGGGGTGCGACCTGCGCCCCGCCGCCCACACCCGCTCACAAACGCGTTGGAACGGCGTGTTTTCGCGCGTCCGGGGTTTGCCTTGCCTCTCGCTGAGTCCTAGAGTTGCCCCCGGTTGAGACGGAGGCATTCATGCGCGGAATTCGGCGGGGAATCGGAGCAGGCCTGTTGGCGGCCGCGGTGGCGCTCGGCGCCCAGGCGGCGACGGCGCAGGGGCTCGCCGGCCCCTACCTGGCGGCAACGCAGGCGGAGTTGCGCAACGACTACGCAGCGGCGGCGACTTATTACGAACAGGCGATGTCCAGCAGCGGCGGCAACACGGCGCTGATGGCCGGCGCCATGACCGCGCATATCGGCGCCGGCCACGTCCCGCGCGCCATCGACCTGGCCGAGCAGCTGCGCGATGCGGGCGGATCGAGCCAGGCGATGGGGCTCACCCTGCTGGCCGACGCGCTGCAGCGGACGGATTACGCCCGTGCTGCCGAGATCGCCCGGAACGACGATTACCGGTTCAACCCGCTCTTCGCGCAGCTCATCGAGGGTTGGGCCCTGATCGGCGACGGCAGCTTCGGCCAGGGGGCCGACGTGTTCGACGCGATGTCCGGCAATTCGGCCATGGAAGCCTACGGCGCGCTGCACCACGCCTTCGCGCTGGCGCTGGCGGGCGATTTCGGCTCGGCCGCCAAGCTGCTGGACGGCGACGAGGAAGGGCCGCTGCACCTCAACCGCATGGCGCTCCTGACGCACATCGTGGCGCTCAGCCATGCCGACCGGATCGACGAGGCGCGCGGCCTGACGCGCGAGATGCTGATCGGCAATCGTTCCGACCCCGTCCTGCTGAAGATCGAGGCGGCGCTGGATGCCGGCGAGCCCGTGCCCTTCACGCAGCTCGCCAGCCCGGCCGAGGGCGCCGCGGCGGCCTATGCGATCATGGCCTCGGCGCTGACCCGCGAGGACGCGGGTCGGCTGGGGCTGATCTATGCCCGGCTGGCGGCCTATGTCCGCCCGGACTATGACGAGATGACCACCCTGGCCGGCGACATCCTGGTGAGCCAGCAGCGCTACGACCTGGCCGCCGAGGCCTACAAGGGCGTCGCGCCCGACTCGCCCTGGTACGTCACCGCCGAGATCGGCCGGGCCGATGCGCTGGCCGATGCCGAGCGGGTCGACGAGGCGGTCGAGGTGCTGTCGAGCCTGTCGCGCGCCAAGCCCGACAACCAGTCGGTGCTGATCGCCCTGGGCGACACGCTGCGCCGCGAGGAACGCTTCGCGCCCGCGGCCGACGCCTATACCCGCGCCATCGACCTGATCGGCGAGGCCGCTCCGGACGACTGGCGGCTCTATTACGTGCGCGGCATCACCTACGAGCGCACCGACCGCTGGCCCCAGGCCGAGGCCGATTTCCGCAAGGCGCTGGAACTGAACCCCGAGCAGCCGCATGTGCTGAACTACCTGGGCTATTCGCTGGTCGAGCTGCGCCAGAACCTGGACGAGGCGCAGGACATGATCGAACGCGCCGTCGCCCAGCGCCCCGAGGACGGCTTCATCACCGACAGCCTCGGCTGGGTGCGCTACCGGCTGGGCATGTACGAGGAAGCGGTCGCGCCGATGGAACGCGCGGTCGAGCTGGAGCCCGTCGACCCGATCATCAACGACCACCTGGGCGACGTGCTGTGGATGGTGGGCCGCAAGACCGAGGCGGTGTTCCAGTGGAAGCGCGCGCTGTCCTTCGACCCCGAGCCGGAGGAGGCCGAGCGCATCCGCCGCAAGCTCGAGGTGGGGCTGGACAAGGTGCTCGAGGAAGAGGCCGCCGCCGAGGGCGGCGCATCCGAGACCACGCTTGCCGAGTGAGCCCCTGCACGAGGTTGCCAGGGCCAAGCTGAACCTCTGCCTGCACGTCACCGGGCGGCGGGCGGACGGCTATCACCTGCTCGACAGCCTGGTGGTGTTCCCCGCGCTGGGCGATCGGCTGTGGGCCGAGCCCGCCACCGGCCTGTCGCTGAGCGTCTGCGGCCCCTTCGCCGACCAGCTGCCCGCGGATGGCGACAACCTGGTGCTGCGCGCCGCCGCGCTGTTCGGCACGGGTGCCGCGCTGCGGCTGGAGAAGAACCTGCCCGCGGCGGGCGGCATCGGCGGCGGCTCGGCCGACGCGGCGGCGACGCTGCGGCTGATGGCGCGGATGCTGGACGCGCCGCTGCCCGAGGCGCGCCGCACGCTGGCGCTGGGCGCCGACGTGCCGGTCTGCGTGGAAAGCCGCCCGGCGCGGATGGCGGGCATCGGCGAGCAGATCACGCCGCTGGCCCCCTTGCCCACGCTCTGGTGCGTTCTGGTCAATCCGGGCGCCGCCTGCCCGACGCCCGCGGTCTTTGCCGCGCTAGAACGTCGCGACGGCAGCCCCCTGCCCGAGATCCCCGCGCGCTTCGCCGACGCTGAGGCGCTGCTCGACTACCTTTTCGCCACCCGCAACGACCTCGAGGCGCCCGCCCGCCGGCTGGTGCCCGCGATTGGCGAGGCGCTCGAGGCGCTGGCGGCCAGTGGCGCGGCGCTGGCGCGGATGTCGGGCTCTGGCGCGACCTGTTTCGGGCTGTTCGAAGACGAGGGCGCGGCGCTCTCTGCCGCCGAGCGTCTGCGCGCGGCTGCGCCCGGCTGGTGGGTGGCGGCGGCGCCGATCGACCAGGGTCGCGGATAGGGAAGAGGGCCGGACGGGTGGCGAGCGCGGGACGTTGGGCCCGAACGCTCAGACCAGCGCCAGCCCCAGGTAGAGCACCGCCATGCCTGTGCCGATCGCGCCCAGCACCGACTTCGTCAGCGCCCCGACGGCCAGCGCCGCCAGCGCCGCCGCCAGCCGGGCCGGATCGGTCTGTCCGCCGGTCGCCGCGGGCCACAGCACCAGCGGCGCCACCAGGCCCGGCATCACCGACACCGGCACGAAGCGCAGCAGCTTGAGCGTGAACGGCGACAGGTCCCGATCGCCCAGGATGCCGATGAAGGAGAACCGGATCAGGTAGGTGCCGACCGCCAGCAGCACGATGACCAGCCAGATCGTGGATTCGGGCAGGGTGATCATGCGCGGCTCTCCTTCCAGGTCTCGACCAGCGCGCCGGTCAGCATCGCCGCCAGCCCGGCCAGGATCAGGCCCATGTTGTACGGCACCCAGACCAGCGCCAGCGCCCCCAGCACCGACACCGTCGCCGCCGCGAGATGCGGCAGGCTCTTCAACATCGGCGCGAAGAGGGCGATGAAGGTGATCGGCATGGCGAAATCGAGAGCGTATTCGGGCGGGATCCGCGTTCCCGCCACCGCGCCGATCCAGGTGAACGCATACCAGACCGGACAAAGCGGGGCGACCGACCCGAAGAAATAGGCCATCTTCTCGCGGATGTTCATCTGCGGCGCCTGGTCGAACTGCTGGATCGAGATGCCATAGCTCTGATCGACCAGGAAATACGCGGCCAGCGCCCGCTGCCACAGCGGCGCACCGCCCATATGCGGCGCCATCGAGGCCGAATACATCGCCATGCGCATGTTCACCGCAAGCGCGGTCAGCAGGACCACCGCCACGGGGGCATCGTCGATCATCAGCTGGACCGAGACGAACTGCGCTGCGCCGGCGATGATCAACACGCTCATGCTCATGACCTTCAACAGGTCCAGCCCCGCCTCGGTCGCGATGACGCCGAACAGCAGGGCATAGGGGCACATCACCAGCAGAAAAGGCAGGCCGGCCCGGACGCCGGACCAGAAGTAGGAGCGTGTCATGCGCGTGCTGCTATCGCCGCCGGCGGGGGATGTAAAACTCAAATTCGTGATCTTGCCTTTCACGGATCGTGGTGCTTGTGTAGCGCCTCCGAGGAGGTGACCCGGATGCCCGACCTGCCAATCCTGCCAGACCCGAAGGACCCCCGCCTGACGCGGCCCGTCACGGCGGTCGACGAGCACGGCGAGGCCCGCGAGATCCGCGTGGTCGAGGAACGCCCGCTGACGATCTACCTGAATTCCCAGGAGATCGTCACGGCAATGACCATCGGCGATTTCCCCGAATTCCTGGCGGTGGGCTACCTCGCCAACCAGGGCATGCTGCTGCCCGACGACGTGATCACCGGCGTCAGCTTCGACGAGGAAGTCGAGGCGGTGGTGGTCCGCACCGAGCGGGCGACGGATTACGAGGAGAAGCTCAAGCGCAAGACCCGCACCTCGGGCTGCGCCGTGGGCACGGTCTTCGGCGACATGATGGAGGGGCTCGAGGGGCTGGCGCTGCCCGACGCGCAGGTGCGGAGCTCCGAGCTCTACGCGATCGCGCGCGAGGTCAATACGCTGCCCAGCCTCTACCTCGAGGCCGGTGCGATCCACGGCACCGTGCTGTGCCAGGAGGGCCGCGTGCTGCTGTTCATGGAGGATGTCGGCCGCCACAACGCCGTCGACAAGATCGCCGGCTGGATGCGGCTCAATGGCGAGGGCGGCGCGGACAAGATCCTCTACACCACCGGCCGGCTGACCTCCGAGATGGTGATCAAGACCGCGCTGATGGGCATTCCGGTGCTGGCCTCCCGCTCGGGCTTCACCGCCTGGGGGGTCGAGATCGCCCGGCAGGTGAACCTGACGCTGATCGGCCGGATGCGCGGCCAGCGCTTCCTGTGCCTTGCGGGCGAGGAACGCCTGCTGCGCGACGCCGACCCCGCGCACGGCGCCGAGGAGCCGGCGAAACAGCGGCGGAAAGGGGCGCGGAGTGGCTGATATCCCGAGGAGAGGGCCGCGCCCGACGCCATTTTCATGCGTAGAAGGTGTTTGCGCGCCATGACCGGCTGCCTCGGCATCATCCTTGCCGGCGGGCAGGCCACGCGCATGGGCGGCGGCGACAAGTGCCTGCTCGAGATCGGCGGGCGGCCGATGCTGGCCGGCATCATCGAGCGGCTGGCGCCGCAGGTCGACGGCATCCTGCTCAACGCCAATGGCGACCCCGACCGCTTCGCCGAATTCGGCCTGCCGGTGATCCCCGACAGCGTCACCGGCTTTGCCGGGCCGCTCGCCGGCGTGCTCGCGGGCATGGACGCCGCCGCCGCGCGCGGAGCCAAACACATCGTGACCGTCGCCGGCGACACCCCCTTCTTCCCCCGCGACCTTGCCGAGCGGCTGAAGGACGCGGCGCAGCAGGGCGAGGTCCGGCTCGCCCTGGCCGCCACGCCGGACCCGAAGCGCGGCTCGGCCCGGCACCCGACCTTCGGCCTCTGGCCGGTGGATCTGCGCGACGACCTGCGGGCGGCGCTGGAAGACGGGCTGCGCAAGGTCGTCATGTGGACCGACCGCCACGGCTGCGCCACCGCGATGTTCGAGGACGAGGACGCCTTCTTCAACCTCAACACCCCCGAGGACCTGGCCCGCGCCCAGGCGATGGCGCGATGAAGATCTACGGCGTGACCGGCTGGAAGGACATGGGCAAGACCACGCTGGTGGTCGAGCTGGTCCGCCTGCTCTCGGCCCGCGGCCTGCGGGTCGCCACGGTCAAGCACGCCCATCACGGGGTCGAGCTGGACCAGCCCGGCCGCGACAGCTATCGCCACCGCGAGGCCGGCGCGGCGCAGGTCATGGTCGCCTCGGCCAGCCGCATCGCCGTGATCGAGGAGCTGCGCGACGCGCCCGAGCCGACGCTGGCCGAGCTGCTGCCCCGGCTGGAGCGCGCCGACCTGGTGCTGGTCGAGGGCTACAAGGCATCGCCGCACCGCAAGCTCGAGGTCTACCGGACCGACGCCGCCCGCGGCCGCGCCCCGATCGCGGCCGAAAACGACTCGATCCGTGCCATCGTGGGCGACGCCCAGGGGGCGAAGGTCCCGGTGCTGGACCCGAGCGACCTGGATGCGATCGCCGATTTCGTGCTGTCGGATGCCGAGGACCTGCGATGAGCGCCACCCCGCCGCTGAAGAACGACTGCTTCGCGATGCCGCCGGGCGTCGACTGGACGCCGGTGGACGAAGCGCTCGCACGGCTGCGCGACGCGCTGTCGCCGGTGGTCGGCACCGAGGACCTGCCGCTTGAGGCCGCCGCCGGCCGGGTGCTGGCCGCCGACCTGACAGCGCGGCGGTCGAACCCGCCCTATGCCAACGCCGCGGTCGACGGCTATGGCTTCGCCCATGCCAGCCTGCCCGAGGGCGATATCCACGCGCTGCCGCTTGCCGAAGGCCGTGCCGCCGCCGGGGGGCCGTTCCACGGCGCGGTGCCGGCGGGCGAGGCGATCCGCATCCTGACCGGCGCGATGCTGCCCGAGGGTGTCGACACGGTCGTGCTGGAGGAGGACACGGCGCGCGAGGCCGGCAGCATCAGCTTCCACGCCGGCCTGAAACGCGGCGCAAATACGCGGAAGGCCGGCGAGGATGTCGAGGCCGGCGCGCTGGCGCTGCGCGCCGGCACCCGGCTGGGCCCGCCCGAAATCGCGCTGGCCAGCGCGCTGGGCATCGGTTCGGTGCCGGTGCGCAAGCCGCTGCGCGTTGGCATCCTGTCCACCGGCGACGAGCTGGTGCCCGCGGGCACCGACCCCGAGCCGCACCAGATGTTCGACGCCAACCGCCCGATGCTCAAGGCGCTGCTGGCCGGCTGGGGCGCCGAGGTGATCGACCTGGGCCAGGCCGAGGACACCGCCGAGGATGTTGAGGCGCGCTTGGCGCGCGGCCGCACGCAGACCGACGCGATCCTGACCACCGGCGGCGCCTCGGCGGGCGACGAGGACCATGTCTCGGCGGTGCTGCGCAGGGCCGGCGTGCTGCAGACCTGGCGCATCGCGGTCAAGCCGGGCCGGCCGCTGGCGCTGGCGAACTGGCAGGGCGTGCCGGTCTTCGGCCTGCCCGGCAATCCGGTGGCGGCGCTGGTCTGCGCGCTGATCTTCGCCCGGCCGGCGTTATCGGTGCTCGGGGGGGCTGGCTGGCGCGACCCGCTCCGGGTCACGGTGCCGGCGGCGTTCGCGAAGAACAAGAAGCCCGGCCGCCGCGAGTATCTGCGCGGCCGGCTGACGCCCGAGGGCGCGGCCGAGGTATTCAAATCCGAGGGCTCGGGCCGCATCTCGGGGCTGGCCTGGGCCGACGGCCTGGTCGAACTCCCTGACGGCGCGGCCGAGATCGCGCCCGGCACGCCCGTCACCTATATCCCCTTCGCGGATCTCTTCCGGTGAGCCCGCTTGCGCCGCGGCTCAAGGCGCAGATCCACACCGCCGCCTTCTACTGCGCGATGTTCGGCGCGCTGGGGGCGCACCTGCCCTTCTGGCCGGTGTGGATGGAGGATTGGGGCCTCACCCCCGGCGAGGTCGGGCTGTTCATGGGGCTGGGCTTCGTCACGCGCGTCATCGCCGGGCTGGCGGTGCCCGTGCTGGCCGACCGCGCCGGGGCGCGGCGGCAGGTGCTGATGGTGCTTTGCCTTGCGGGTGCCGTGGTCTTCGGCGCGCACGCGCTGATCGGCGCGCGCTGGCTGGTGCTTCTGGGCACGTTGGTGACCGGCGCGATCCTGTCGGGGATGATACCGCTGGGCGAGGCCTTGGGCTCGGGCGCGGCGCAGCGCCACGGCTTCGCCTACGCGGTGCCGCGGGCGGTGGGCTCGGTGGCGTTCCTGCTGGCGAACCTGGTGGTGGGCGCGCTGATCGGGGCCTATGGCGCGAACATGGCGCTGTGGTGGATCGTCGCCCTGCTGCTGGTCGCCGCGGTGCTGGCGCCGGGCCATCCGGGCGCGGGCATCCGGGGCAGCGACGGCGCGCCGCCGGGCTTCGCCGAGATCGGGCGGATGCTGACCCATCCGACCTTCGCCCTGTTCACCGCCGCCGCCGCGATGAGCCTGGCCAGCCACGGGGTCTATTATCTCTACGGCTCGATACACTGGCGCAGCCTGGGGCTGGGCGAGGCGCTGATCGGACGGTTATGGGCGTTCTCGGTCGGGGTCGAGGTGATCGTGATGCTGTTGCTGGGCGAACGGCTGATCCGGCGGCTGGGGCCTGTGGGGGCGCTGACGCTTTCGGGGCTCGGCGGAATCGGTCGTTGGGGGATGATGGCGCTCGACCCGTTGGGGCCGGGGCTCTGGGCGCTGCAGGCGACGCACACCCTGACCTTCGTCGCCGGGCACCTGGGCGCGATCGCCTTCATCGCGCAGGCGGTGCCGGGGCGTTTCGCGGCCACCGCGCAGGGGGCGTTCATGGGCTTCGGCAGCGGCATCTTCATGGCGCTGACGATGATGCTGGGCGCGGTGGTCTATCCGCTCGCAGGCGGGCTGACCTACCTGCTGGCGGCGGCGATGTCGGCGACCGGGCTGGCGCTGAGCCTGCTGCTGGCGCGGCGCTGGAGCGGCGACAAGCTGGCGCTCTGACCGGCTGTCCGCCTCACTGTTCGGGGCGCAGGGTCTGAATATACGCCAGCACGTCGTCGATCTGATCGTCGGTCAGGTCGAGCCGGGGCATCCCGGAATGCGGCACGATGATCCAGGCCCGCAGCACGCCCGGATCCTTGCCGGAGATCGAGGAAAAGGCCGGGCCGATATCGGTCCCTTCCCCATTCGGCGCAACCACGTGGCAGAGGATGCACCATGTCTGGGCCAGCTCGAGGCCGCGCTCGGCATCCTGCGCCACCGCTGCACCGGCCGTCAGCGCCGCGATAAGTCCTGCTACGATACCGTGCCGCATGCTGCGGGCTCCTTCTGCCATGATCTCTGGCGATCAACCTGTCGTCGAACCTTGCCCTGCACCATGCGCCAGATCAAGCGACCGCCTGCGCGCGGGAAATTCGCCAGCGCCAAGAGCTGTCTAGCGGCGCGAGAGAGTGCGCGCGACGGCATCCTTCCAGCCGGCGTAGCGGCGCTCGCGCTCGGCCTCGGCCATCTGCGGCTCGAACCGCCGCTCCAGCGCCCAGGCATCGGCGAAGCCGGCCTGGTCGGGGTAGATCCCGGCGGCCTGGCCGGCGAGCCAGGCCGCGCCCAGCGCCGTGGTCTCGAGCACCTGCGGACGGTCCACCGGGGCGCCCAGCATGTCCGAGAGGAACTGCATCGACCAGTCGGACGCCGACATGCCGCCATCGACGCGCAGGACCGCGGCCTCGGCGCCCGACTGCCAGTCGTCGGTCATCGCCTCGAACAGGTCGCGGGTCTGGAAGGCCACCGACTCCAGCGCCGCGCGGGCGAACTCGGCCGGGCCCGAGCCGCGGGTCAGCCCATAGATCGCGCCGCGGCAGTCGGCATCCCAATAGGGCGCGCCAAGGCCCACGAAGGCCGGCACGAGATAAAGCTCCTGGCTGGTGTCGGCGGCCTCGGCCAGCGGCTGGGTCTCCTTCGCCTCGCGGATGATCTTGAGCCCGTCGCGCAGCCATTGCACCACCGCGCCGGCGATGAAGATCGAGCCCTCGAGCGCATAGGTCGGCTTGCCGTCGAGCTGGTAGGCCACCGTGGTCAGCAGGCGGTTGCGGCTGGCCACCGGGGTATCACCGGTGTTGAGCAGCGCGAAGCAGCCCGTCCCGTAGGTGGATTTCAGCATGCCGGGCTGAAAGCAGGCCTGGCCCACCGTCGCCGCCTGCTGGTCGCCGGCGACGCCCAGGATCGGAACCGGGCGGCCGAACAGATCGGCGCGGGCGGTACCGAACTCGGCGGCGCAGTCCAGCACCTGCGGCAGCATGTCCATCGGGATACCGAGCAGCTTGCAGACCTCTTCGTCCCAGGCGCCCTGGTGGATGTTGTAGAGCATCGTCCGCGCGGCGTTGGTGGCGTCTGTGACGTGGCGCTCGCCGCCGGTCATGCGCCAGATCAGGTAGCTGTCGACAGTGCCGAAGGCCAGCTTGCCGGCCTGCGCCGCGTCGCGCGCGCCATCGACGTTGTCGAGGATCCAGGCGAGCTTGGTGGCCGAGAAATACGGATCCACCAGCAGCCCTGTGCGTTCGGTGATCATCGCCTCGTTACCCTGCTCGCGCAGCGTGTTGCAGAATTCCGAGGTGCGGCGGTCCTGCCAGACGATGGCGTTGTAGACCGGCTCGCCGGTCTCCCGGTCCCAGACCACGGTGGTCTCGCGCTGGTTGGTGATGCCGATGGCGGCGATCTGGTCGGGGCTCAGCCCCGCGCGCTCGACCGCGCCGCGGCAGGTGGCGGCGGTGGTCGACCACAGGTCGGCGGGGTCATGCTCGACCCAGCCCGAGTTGGGGAAATGCTGCGGGAACTCCTCCTGCGCCGAGGCGACGATGCGCATGTCGGAATCGAACACGATCGCCCTGGTCGAAGTGGTCCCCTGATCGATGGCCAGGATATGGGTCATGTCGTGCCTCCCTGAAAAGTCTCGAGGGAGATTGCACGGCGCGCGCGTTGGCCGCAAGACCTGCTGGCACGTCGCCCGGACCCGGCATCAGGCAAGAAAAAGAGCCCCCGAAGGGGCTCTGTTTTCAGTCGGTTTTTCCGAGCCGCTTACGCCGCTGCGCGGCGTTCGCTTTCTTCCCGGCTCAAGGCAACCGAAGTCCGCACGCCCTTGGCGACGAAATCCATCAGGCCCTTCACCGCGCGTTCGTTCGGATCGATCCCGGCGCAGGACAGCACCTCGCGCCCGTCGCGCGAGCGCGCCCAGCGCGCAATGACCTCCTGGCCGTTACCATATTTCTTGTCGTCCGCGATCGCATCATCCAGGGCAGCCAGCACGACGGCGGCAAACAGTTTCTGCGCACGCTTTCCCTGGTCGTTGGCGACAGCAGTCGAGTCAACGTAATCGAACATCACGTCTCCTATCCCATCCGTTTCTTTTCGTTTGCGGCGCAATATGACGCTTTTTTGACGCGCAACCATTGCAAAATCAGCATGTCTGCCATGCGCCCAGCGACTAGCTTCTGTCTGCCCCGGCCCGGCAACCCGATTTCTCCCGCACACAGACCCACCTTGCCCAGCGAGCCTCAAGTCCTCGGAAGTATGTCTCCGGACGTGTATAACAAGGGGCGAGGGGCTAATTTTTGCCTGCCACGGCCCTTCGACGCCGGATAGTCGGCCAAACGCCGCCTACCCACCGTCTGACGGCGCGTCGGGGCAGGTCACGGGGCAATCGCCCGGGCCTCGGCGCCCGAGCGATAGGCAGCCTCGACGGCACGCATCACCGCCAGGTAGTCGCGGGCGGTATTTTCCAGCGCGCCCCGCCCGTCCAGCGCGGCGAGAACATGGGCGATCAGCGCCGCGACGCAACCGCCGCCGAAGCTGTTCTCGTCCACCGGCCGGTTCAGCGGCACCGGCTCGAAGGCCTGCGCGCCGAAACGGCGCAGCGACAAGCGGCCCGCACCATCGAGCCGCAGCAGCCCGGCCTCGGCCTCGATCTCGAGCTCTCCCATGGTGCGGCGCGGGTTGTCGGCGACGTGGTCGGCCAGCCGGTTGCCATCGAACAGGCTGCGCATCCCCGAGCGGTGGGTCAGCAGCAAGAGCCCCGCATCCTCGCCCGTGATCGCCGGATTGAGCCGGCGCAGGTCGGCATAGACCGTCTCGACCGGCCCGAAGAGCCATCGGAAGACGTCGATGAAATGCACGCCGGTCTCGAGGATCAGGAAACGCGGCATGGTCTGAAAGCCCGGCTGCCGGTCGAGATAGGCGCGCGGCCCGCGCCCGTCACCCGGGCGCAGGGCGAAGCGGGCCTGGTAGAGCTCGCCCAGATCGCCCGCGTCGAGGATCTCGCGGATCCGCCGGTACCAGGGCTGGAAGCGGAAGTTCTCGTGGATCACCAGGGTCGTGCCGGCGGCTTCGGCGGCCTCGGTCAGCGCCTCGGCCTCGGCCAGCGAGGTGCAGAAGGGCTTTTGGCAGATGATCACCCGCCCCGGCGTCAATGCCTGCCGGATCAGCGCATCCTGCGCGGCGGGGGGCACGACGATGTCGAGGATGTCGGGGTCCTCGGCCAGCACCGTCTGGAGATTCGCATGGGCTTGCGCGCCGAAGCGGCTGGCGGCCTCGTCCGCGCGACCGGCGTCGCGGTCGCAGACGGCGGTCAGCGCCGCGCCCGGCTGCGCCGCCCAGGCGCTCAGGTGGAACTGGCTGAAATAGCCGAGGCCGACCACGGCGACGCGGCGCTCAGGCATCCGCCGCCGCCCCGTGGATCTGCGCGATGACCTCGGCCGTCACCGCCCGGGTGCCCATGTCGCCGCCGAATTCCATCGGCCGCAGGCGGTTGGCGGCGAAGCCGGCCGCGACCGCAGCCTCGATCGTCTCGCCAGCGGCGGCGTATTGCGGCGCCTCCAGCTTCTCCGAAAGGTAGTCGAGCATCATGGCCGCCGACAGGATCGCTGCCAGGGGGTTCGCCTTGTCCTGGCCCATGATGTCGGGCGCGCTGCCATGCGCGGGCTGGAACAGCGCCTGTTCGTCGCCGTATTCGCCGCAGGCCGCCATGCCCATGCCGCCGACCAGCCCGCCGGCGAGGTCGGTGAGGATGTCGCCGAACATGTTCTCGGTCACCAGCACGTCGAATTCCCAGGGGCGGCGGATCAGGTCGAGCGCCTGGGCGTCAACATAGGAATAGCCGTGTGGCGCGCCGGGGAACTCGGCCGCGATCTCGTCGAAGATCCGGCGGAAGAAGGCCATCGAGGCGAAGACGTTGGCCTTGTCGACGCAGGTGACATGCCCCGGCAGGCCCTTGGCGCGGCGCTTCGCGGCAAGGCGGAACGCGAAGCGATGCAGCCGCTCGGTCACGTCGCGGGTGATGCGCAGGGTATCGCGGACCTCCGCGTCGCCGATGATCTGCGAGCGGCCATGCACGGCGGCCGAATAGAACAGCCCCTCGGTGGACTCGCGCAGGATCACCAGGTCGATGCCCGCCGCGCGCGGGTCGGCCAGCCGCTGCGGGGCGTTGGGGTAGGCCTTGACCGGCCGCACCCCGGCATAGAGCTGGAAGATGTCGCGCAGGCGCAGATGCGGGGATATTTCGGTGCCGTCGGCGTGGCGCACGGAGGGCAGGCCGATGGCGCCCAGGAAGATCGCGTCGCAGGCCGCGGCGGCCTCCTCGCCTCCGGGCTCGATATCCTTGCCTGTGCGGGTGAAGTACCCCGCGCCGGCGTCGATGTGGCGGCGCTCGGGCGCGGGCAGGCCGTGATGGGCGAGCGCGGCCTCGGCGACCTGCAGCGCGGCCTCGGTCACGTCGACGCCGATGCCGTCGCCCGGAATGACCGCGATCTGCGCGGCGGCGACCATCTCAGTCGGGCTCCACCTTGCCGCGCAACGCCTTGACGTGGCCGCGCTTGGCCTTGGCCTCGAGCCGGCGGCGCTTCGAGCCGAGCGTGGGCCGGGTGGGGATGCGCTTCTTGGGCCGCACCAGGGCGCGGCGGATCAGGTTGGCCAGACGCTCGCGCGCTTCCTCGCGGTTGCGGGCCTGGCTGCGGTGGGTGTCGACCTGCAGGATGATGGCGCCCTCGGTGGTCCAGCGGGACCCGGCGATGCGGCGCAGCCGGTTCTTGACCTCGGGCGGCAGGTGGGGCGAGCGTTCGGCCTCGAAGCGCAGCTCGACCGCGGTGGCCACCTTGTTCACGTTCTGCCCGCCGGGGCCCGAGGCGCGGATGAAGCGCTCGGTGATCTCCCAGTCCTCGATGGTGATCTTGTCGTTGATCCTCAGCATGCCGCCTGTCCGTAAACGTGGAACAGGCCGCGCGGGTGGCGGCCTGTCCCGTTTTTCTGCGAGTTTCGGATAGATCGTCGGGCCGGGATGTCCCCCGCAGGGGGCGTCCGGCCTGGCGGAACTGTCCGTCAGACCGCGGCCTCCGCTGCTGACCTGACGTTCTTATCCAAAATCTCATGAGACATTGGATCACCTCCTTTCGCTGGTTGCTGTTGCGGCCAGAGTGACACAAACCCGGCGAAAGTAAAGTTCAGGATGCGGCGGGCACGCGACCGCTCAGCGTGGCGCGCAGCATGAACAGCGGATAGATCGCCGCCGGCGCCAGCAGCGCGAAGGCCATGGTCAGGCCCAGCGCCGAGCCCAACGTGCCGATCAGCGGCGGGCTGACCAGGTAGATGGTGAAGGCGGCGAAGGCCACGGTGGCGATGTTGTTCTCGGGGTTGGGGCCGGGGATCTCGGCCGCCCGCGACATCGCCAACGGGTAGATGTTGGCGATGCCCAGCCCGGTCAGCGTCGCGCCGGCCATCGCCACGCCCAGCCCGGGGCTGAGCGCGAAGACCAGCACGCCCAGCGCCGCGATGACGGCCGAAGCGGCGAGCACCGCATGCGCGCCGAGGCGCTCGATCAGCCGGTCGCCGCTCAGCCGGGCGGCGGCCATGGCGACCTCGAAGACGGCGAAGACGGCGGCGGCCTGAAAGGCGCCCAGGCCGACATCGCCGCGCAGGAACAGCGCCGACCATTCCATCATCGCGCCCTCGATCATCAGCGCGCCCATCGGGACCAGGCAGACCGCCAGCAGGATGCCCTGCGGCAGGCGCAGGCCCTTCGTCGGCACATGCGCCTCGGCGCCCCGGTCGGCGGGCAATGCGCCCGCGACGGCGAAGGCGATGGCGGCGAAGATCGGTGCCAGCACAAGCTGCTGCGCGAGGAACCCTACCCCCAGCCCCGCCGCGGCGCCGCCCAGCAGCGCCCCGGTCATCGAGCCCATGGACCAGAAGCCGTGGCAACTGGACATGATCCGGCGCCCGGTCAGCGCCTCGATCTCGGGCACCTTCGCGTTCATCGCCACCTCGATGGTGCCGACGCCCAGCCCGCAGAGCAGCAGCGCCGCGCCCAGCTGCAGCGGCGAGGCGGCCATCGCCGGCAGCGCGAAGAGCAGGATGAACAGCGCCCCGCCCCAGCGGCAGAGCTGGCGCTGGCCGAAGCGGGCGATCAGCGACGGAACCGCGAGGAAGCCGACGACCGTGCCGACGGGCAGCATCAGGAAGCACATCGACAGGGTGAACAGGCCGACATCGAGCGCGGCCTTCACGTCGGGAATGCGCGGCAGCCAGACGGCGAGGCCCAGCGCATTCAGCGCGAAGACCAGGCGGATGGCGAGGACGGGCGACAGGCGAAGCATCGGGCGGGCGCGGGCGATCGGGGGGCCATACCCCCGAACCCCGGGGATATTTGAAAACCGGGAAAGGATCGGGGCGGAGGCCGCGGTGGCGTTTGGCCCGCTCTAGCAGCAATCGTTTTGGCGGGACAGGGCCATTCGGCGGCGCGCATCGGCGCCGCCGCGAAGGGTCACTGCACCACGAATTCCGCGTGCAGGGCGCCGGCGGTCTTGATCGCCTTGAGGATGTCGATCATCTCGCGCGGGCTGACGCCCAGCGCGTTCAGACCCTCGATCACTTCGGGCAGCGAGACGGATTCCTCGACCAGGACGAGGCCTGGGCCGGCCTCCTGCTCGATGGTGGCCTCGGTGCGCGGCAGGATGATCGGGGCACCGTTCGGCGCGAAGGGGTTGGGCTGGACGGCGAGCGGCTCTTCCTGCACCCGCAGGGTCAGGCTGCCCTGGGTGACGGCGACGCGGCTGATGCGCACGTCGGAGCCCAGCACGATGGTGCCCGAGCGCTGGTCGATCACGACGCGGGCCTTCTGGTCGGGGGTGACCTCGATATTCTCGATCATGCTGACCAGGCCGGCCATGTCGGTGCCCTTGCCGATGCCGGGATCGACCACCACGGTGCCGCTGTCGATGGCGAGCGCGATGCTGCCGGGAAAGCGGGCGTTGATCGCGTCGGCGATCCGGGTGGCCGTGGTGAAATCCGGGTCGCGCAGCGCCAGCCGCATCCGGTTGAGGTCGTTGAGGCGGAAATCGATCTCGCGCTCGATGCGGGCGCCGTTGGGGATCTGGCCGGAGGTCGGCACGCCCTCGGTCACCGTCATGGCCTCGCCCTCGGCCACGACGCCGCCGGCGACGACCGAGCCCTGCGCGACCGCGTAGATCTCGCCATCCGCGGCGTTGAGCGGGGTCATGATCAGCGTCCCGCCCATCAGCGAGCTGGCATCGCCCACGGTCGACACCGTGACGTCGATCTTGGAGCCCGCGCGCCCGAAAGGCGGCATTACCCCGGTGACCAGCACGGCGGCGACGTTGCGGGCGCGGAACTGCTCGCCGGTGACGTTGATGCCCAGGCGTTCGAGCAGGTTGACCATCGCCTCTTCGGTGAAGGGCGAGTTGCGCAGCCCGTCGCCGGTGCCGTTCAGACCCACGACGAGGCCATAGCCCACAAGGTCGTTGCCGCGCACGCCGTCGAACTCCACCAGGTCCTTGATGCGGGCCTGGCTGGCCAGCACCGGCAGGGTGGCGGCGAAAAGCAGGGCGAGCGCGGCCAGCGCGGCACGGATCATGCGGCGGCCCCCTTCAGCGCAGGAAATTGGTCAGCCGCAGGCCCGACAGGCGCGCGGTAATGGTGTAGAGGGTCTGGAGCTGCATCTCGAGCCCGGCGAGCCGCGTGGCGGCATCGAACTGGTCGACGCCGACCATGTCGTTGCGGGTCATCTGCAGGGTGGTGCGCTCGGCACTCGCGGTGGCCATCGCGCGGTCGATCTGCTCCTCGGCGATGCCAAGATCGGCGCGCAGCTTGACGATGTCCTGCGGGCCCGCCTGCAGGCGCTGGGCGGCGTCGACCAGGAAGGCGTCGACCTCGCCGTCGTCGCCGCCGAAGCCCGCGGCCGGCAGAGCCGCCATCATCGCTGTACCCTGCAGCAACTCGCGCAGCGCGGTGTCGTCGGCGCGCGGCAGGTAGGTGACGCGGGTGCCATCGGCCAGCTCGGCCGACGCGGCGTCGGTGGTCGAGCCCTGGTAGATCGTGGTCTCGAAGCCGCCGCCGGGGCCGAAATAGGTATCGATGTCGGCGATCGCGGTGGCCGCGTCGGGGGCGCCGGCGATGATCGCCTCGATATCGGCGACGATCTGGTCGGCGCCGGCCAGCGGCTGGGTATCCTCGGCCGCGCCGGCGAACAGCGAGCGGCCACTGAAGCCGGTGTTGAGCGCGCCGACGATGGCCGACAGCGCGGGCTCGGCCCGGTCGACGAATTCGTTGGTCGAGACCGGCTCGCCCCGCGATACGGCCGCCTCGACATCCAGGCCCAGCGTGCCGACGCTGCCCTGGACCAGACCAAGCACGGCCTGCGCCGCGCTGGCCCGGCCCTGGGCAAGCGACAGGTCCTGAAGCCGCAGCTCGGCGGCCTCGAGGTCGCGGTCGATGGCGAAGACGGGCGAGAGGTTGCCGCCGGTCAGCCCGACCATGTCGGCGGTCTGCCCGGTGGTAAGCTCCTGCGACGCCTGTTGCAGCTGCGCCCGGGTGGCGGCCGTCTGGGTCTGCAGCCGCAGACTGGCGGTGAGGTCGGGAAGCGGTTGGGTCAGCATGGCATCAGATCTCCAGCAGGCGGCGGATCAGCTCGTCGACGGTCTGGATCACGCGCGCATTCGCGGCATAGGCCTGTTCGACCAGCAGAAGGCGCTGCATCTCGGCATCGGTATCGACGCCCGAGGTCTGCAGCTCGGTGTCGCGCAGCGAGGTGTTGAGCGCGGTCAGGTAGCTGACATCGTCCTCGGCCAGCGACTGCCGGGTGGCGACCGAGCTGGTCAGCCCGGCGGCGAAATCGGTCATCGAGCCGGCCCCGGTCACGCCCAGCGCGGCGTTCGGCGCGCGACGGTCGAGCGCGGCATCCTGCAGCGCGGCCAGCAGCGTGGCGTCGCCGACAATGCCCGCGGTGGCGGCGTTCTGGCCATCGCGCAGCCGCCAGACCTCGCCGCCCTGGACCGGGTCGAAAGCGGCGTTCAGCTCCAGCCTTGTGGCGATCCCCTCCTGGTCGGCGGCGGCATAGCGGGCGCCGGCATCGGTGAAGAGCCCCGGATCGCCGGGCGCTGCGGTCGGGTCGAGCCCCACCTCCTGGAAGCGCTCGACAAGGTCTGCGGCCAGCGCGTCCAGCTGATCGGCGATCCCCGGCAGCGTGCTGTCGCGCTGGACGAAGAGCGCGCCCAGCGAGCCGCCGTCCATGAACCCGCTGCCGTCGACCTCTCCGACCGTCACGTCGCGGCCGTTCAGGGTCAGCCCCGACAGTGCCCCCGATGCCAGCGTCATGTCCTGGGTGATCGTGGTCTTGGCGGTGAAGCCCAGCTCGACCGCCTGGCCGTCGAGCAGGGTGGCCCCGTTCGCGGTATAGAGCGCGACCTGCCCGTTCTCGCGCTCCACCACGCGCACGGGCACGATGCTGCTGATCTGGTCGATCATCGCCTTGCGTTCGTCGCGCAGGGCCGCGGTGTCGCCGCCCTGGACCGACAGGCGCAGGATCTCGGTGTTGAGATCCTCGATGGCTTCCAGCGTGCCGTTCACCCGATCGACCTGGCGGGCGATCTGGGCATCGGTATCGGCGCGCTGGGTCTGGATGTCGCCGGCGAGATCGGTGATCGCCGCGGCATAATCGCCCGCCGCGTTCACCGCCGCGGTCAGCCGGGTGTCGGCGGCCGGGTCGTTCGCGGCCGCGGCCAGCGACAGCTCGAAATCCGCCGCCAGCTCGGCCAGCGCGGTGCCGCTGCCGGGCGTGCCCAGCGCGGCGCCGACCCGGGCCAGCCCGTCGAGAGCGGTCTGCCCCGCCCCCAGCTCGGCATCCGAGACGCGGCGGCTCGAGATCGCCGCGGTGTTCTCGGACAAGGTGATGTTGGTAACCCGCACACCATCGCCCTGGGTGCCGATGGTGGCGGCGCTCAGCTCGGCGGTGCGGCGGGTATAGGACGCGGTCTGGGAATTGGCGACGTTGTTCGCGATCACCTCGGCCTGGACCGAGCTGGCGNNCGCGTTCGACAGTGCTGAACTCAGGCTCATGGTTCCCCTCCCCGCCTAGACCGGCGATCAGCGTTTCAGGTTGGTGGTTTCCTGCAGCATCTCGTCCACCGTCCGGATCACGCTGGCGTTCGACGAATAGGCCCGCTGCGTTTCGATCAGCTGGGTCAGCTCGTTGGCGATGTCGGCAGTCGACTGCTCGCGCGCGAAGGCGATCATCTCGCCCACCGGCCCGTCGCCCGCATTCCACAGGTAGAGCGGCCCGCTTGTGGTCGAGATCGAGAAGGCCTGGTTGTCATGCGCGTCCAGCCCGTTCATGTTCGGCACGTCGGCGATCGGGATCTGGTAGATCACCCGGGTGAAGCCCGAGTCGTAAGTCACCTCGACCATGCCCCGCTCGTCGATGTTCACGCCCGTCAGGGTGCCGGTCGCCGCCCCGTTCTGGCGCACGCCGGTCGGCGCGAACGAGGCCGAAAGCTGGGTCAGCACCGAATCCGTGCCCGGCGCGCCCAGCTCGACCTCGATATCGCCGCTAGCGACGGTGATGGTGGCGATGCCGGTGGTGGCGTCATAGGTGCCGGTGGTCGGCGTGACGCTCAGCACCTGCCCGCCATTGCCCGAGGTGTCGTCGAAGACGATGGTGAACTCGCCCACGGTCGCGCCGGCCTGCGCCTCGTCGGTCACGGTCAGCGTCCAGGTGTTGGACTGACCGGCCCCCGGGATCGTCGGCGTGAAGGTCGAGACCAGGGTCTGCGAGGCGCCGACATTGTCGTAGTATTCGGTCGTGATCTGGAGATCGTCGCCCGAGGCCCCGGCCTGGGTCGCCTCGGCTGGCAGGTTGGCGCCGAGGACGATCTCGGTCGTGGGCGAGGCCGCGAACTGGTTGCGGCTGACCACGACCGGTTCCAGACCGGATGCGGAATCGCGCGGCTGAACCGGGATGTCGCCATCGGCGTCCGCCGGCCAGCCCATCAGCACCAGCCCGCTTTCGCTGACCAGGTAGCCATCCTCGTTGGGCCGGAAAGAGCCGGTCGAGGTCAGCAGCATTGGATAATCTCCGGAGGGATCCGCGACATCCGCAAGCTCGGTCACCGGCAACATGCCGCGCCCGCCGATCGCCAGATCGGTGGGGTTGTCGGTCGAGACCAGCGAGCTCTGCGAATCGACCTCGCGATAGGTGTCGATTCGCACGCCGCCGGCCGAGTATGTCCCCTCGCGCTGCGAGATCACCACCGAAGAGAACTCGACATCGGCGCGCTTGTACCCGTAAGTGCTGGAATTCGCGATGTTGTCCGAGATCGTGCCCAGCTTGCTGGCATTCGCCGACAGGCCGCTGACGCTCGAGTTCAATGACGAAGAGATGCTCATCCATGTGTCCTTTCTGGGCGGCTGCGACCGGCCGGCCGCAGCTGAATTTCCGGCACAGTGCCCCGACCCGCGTTAATGCGCCCCTAAAGCTAAAATGCCGGCGAACCGGGGCGCGCCTTCGGTTTTGACTGGCCCAGCCCCGTGCTCTGGTGCAGCATCGCCCGCGGGGAGGATCCAGAACGTGAGCGACAGACTGAAAGACAAGACGGCGATCGTGACCGGCGGCGCCTCGGGCTTCGGCCTCGGGATCGCGCGCGCCTTCGTGGCGCAGGGCGCGCAGGTGATGATTGCCGACATAAATGGCGCGGCTGCGGAACGGGCGGCCGAAGAGCTGGGCGCGCTGGCGCAGACCGTCGATGTCAGCCGGAACGACAGCATGGCGGCGCTGGCGCAGGCGGCGCAGCAGGCCTGGGGCCGCATCGACATCCACGTGAACAACGCCGGCATCACGCACCTGCCCGCGCCGATGGAGGATGTCAGCGAAGAGGATTTCGACCGCGTGCTCGCGGTCAACGCCAAGTCGGTCTTTCTCTCGGCCCGGCATATCGTGCCCATGATGAAGGCGGCCGGGCGCGGCGCGATCCTCAACATCGCCTCGACCGCAGGGGTCAGCCCGCGGCCCAACCTGAACTGGTACAACGCGTCCAAGGGCTGGATGATCACCGCGACGCGGGCCATGGCGATCGAGCTCGCACCGCTGGGCATCCGGGTCAACGCGCTCAACCCGGTGGCTGGTGACACCCCGCTTCTGGCGAGCTTCATGGGCGAGGACACGCCCGAGATGCGGGCGAAGTTCCTCTCGACCATCCCGATGGGGCGCTTCTCGCAGCCCGAGGATCTGGGCCACGCGGCGGTCTATTTCTGCTCGGACGAGGCCTCGCTGGTAACCGGAGTGGCGATGGAAATCGACGGCGGGCGCAGCATTTGACCGAAGACTTCGCCCCCGGCCCCCGCAACCTGATCACCGACGTCGCCGGACTGCGCGTGGGCAACGCGCAGGATACGCGGCTGCGCAGCGGCGTGACGGTGCTGACGGCCGACTCGCCCTTCACCGCCGGGGTCGACATCCGCGGCGGCGCCCCCGGCACCCGCGAGCTGGCGCTGCTGGCGCCGGACAAGACGGTAGCCCGGGTCGACGCGCTGGCCCTCGCTGGTGGATCGGCCTTCGGGCTGAGCGCCGCGGACGG
>JABAHR010001311.1_pt2 | contig 28145 bp, 25 predicted proteins | sample 7062101 | NCBI WGS metagenome assembly JABAHR01 (sample SAMN14534553, study PRJNA622989) | marine sediment metagenome | biome: marine biome [ENVO:00000428]; feature: marine pelagic biome [ENVO:01000023]; material: deep marine sediment [ENVO:00002113] | place: India: Gulf of Kutch | collected...
GTCGAGCCAACCCTTAACAACCTGTATTCGATCGAGATTTCCACTATATGGATCTTTACGTGCAGCAATTAAGAAGTTGGGTGCTTTCCCTTTAGGAGCATTTGTTAAATCCCCGCCCATAGGCACTCCCTTTGTGTAGCCAACATTTGCAGGAAGGCGCTCATTAACATCCTCAGGTATGAAGTCCCAGCCTCCAAAGAATCGTAGATCAATACGAGGCCCAGTAGAAGCATAGACTTCTTTACGTTTCATTGCATCAAAGATCGCTTCTCGTGTATTTTCTGTTGCCCATACCGCTGCATAACCTGATGCAACTTGGAACCAACCGGGCCAGCTGATTGTATCAAAATGGGCTATATCTGTACTAATTCGCTCTGGATTAGGTTCTGAGGTAGGTATTTTACCAAAAAAGTTATCCTCTTCCGCAGTAGCAAGCCCTGTGTGTGCATCTGTCGAACCCACCATGCCAAACTTANNACCCTTTCAAACTTAAGCCCCCTCTTTAGAGCCTCACGAGCATATTCATACTGAAGCATAGACTCTTCTTTCGCAGTAGGACCAAGATTACTTATGTCCCATGTTTCATAATCGGCAAATTCATCATTAGGAGAAAGATACGGATGAGCTTCTCCATCACCCTTAATCTGAGTTACTTCATAGATAGGCTCCCACCTTATACGTGTCTGCACATAATCTTTAGTAAGCGGTTTCCCTGTTACATGGTTAATCTCAGGAAACATGATACCGTTACTTACATTACCATTATGGGCAAGAGCAAGAACCTGCCCACCGGTAGTCTTCTCGTAATTTTCAAGCCATACCCAGAGATCCTCTGGATTCTCACTATCAACNNTTTGCTTTTTCTGAACCATCGCGATATATAACATTTCGATGGAGATTGTTACCACCAGGATTCGACGTCCACTCATAACCGATTATCGCTGAGAATTTCCCAGGCTCATTATAATTATCTGCAGTAGCAGTAAAATCGGTCCAAACGTCCATGAAAAATTCTTCGTTCTTAAGTGGCTCAGGAAGGTTTCCTGAAGATAACGCATCTATGATTTCAAGAACAGTCTCTACAGATTGTTCACCGCCTTTATTAATACCTTCATTCCATTTTTTAAGAGTAGGGTCTTTCATAAGCTCTGGGTTTCCAGCTACAACCTCCATCATAGCCCCCATAGCGTCAGAATGGTCTGTAACCACTAGCCAGTCCAGAGGACGGGAAAGCTTTACAGGCAATCCATGTGATGAAACTACCTCTTCACCGCGAGCGAAGCGGTAAGCATCCTCTGGCGTAAGCAGCACGCCTGCAGCTCTGGCATCTAGTGAAAGAGCAGTATGAAGATGTGTGTCTCCCCATAGCGGTTTCTCGGGGAAATTTCTCTTTGCATATGGAGAATAAGTGTCACCTTTATAAGGCTCTGATTTATCCTTTTTGCTTAGATCGATGCTATAAATAAACTGCTCAGCAAAGACCATACCTCCTGACAGCATTAGTACTGCAATTAATATCGATAATATTCTTTTCATATCCTTATCCCTCTTGTTTAAGGTGTGTACCAAATTGGTGAAGTGTAAGCACGTTCCTGTATTGTCGCAGGATTACCTGACTCCTCAGGAGGAACCTGTAGTGCAATTGTATCAAACAATGTTGTTCTTGGTGTAGGGATTTCTAATACCCTAACATAGTAGAATGCACGCTTGGTTGGATCAAAATCAGGATCGCTCCATACTGCCGCTAGTTCTGTTCCACCAATAGTATTAGTATATGTTCCTCTTTCAAGATCAACAGTGGTCCCAACTGGATCAAGTTTATTGTCTTTAATCACACGATCGCCACCTGCTGCAACATTGTAGATTTTTTCCTGAGGCTCGCCACTATCATCAAGCCATCCTTTTATAACCTGTATACGATCGAGGTTAGCGCTCTTAGGATCTTTCACAGAATGGATCAAGAACGTAGGAGCTTTTCCTTCTGGTGCTTTTGTAAGATCTCCACCCATTGGTACTCCTTTCTTGTATCCAACCTGGGTAAGATCTTTTGCGCCAGCATCTTTCGAAGCATAATCCCAGCCTCCAAAGAAGCGAACTTCTATTCGAGGGCCTGTGGTTGCATACACTTCTTTACGTCTCATTGCATCAAAAATAGCTTCTCTTGTATTCTCGGTAGCCCAAACTGCAGCTAGCCCCGCTGCTCCCATATCCCATCCTGGTGTACCCGGAAGAATATCTTCTTTCTTGGTTCCAGGGGTTGAGTCCAGGGCCATTTTTCCATGGAAATTATTCTCTTCCGCAGAAGGCATACTTGTATGTGCATCAGTAGAACCAATCATACCAAACTTATAGGGGTTTGCTCCTGTTCTATCCTCCAAAACAAGACCTCTCATTAGAGCTGTACGTGCATAATCTCCTTTCTTAGCAACACGCTTCATATTCTTTTTTACATACTCTCTATCCGCTTGACTGAGCTGCCCTAAAAAAGCTTCTCCGAACATTTCACCAGTCTCTGCTCCCTCAACAGCTATTAAATGATCGTACGTTTCATAATCTGCGAATTCATCATTTGGTGAAAGTTTAGGATGAGTTTCAGAATCTCCCTTAATTTGCGTGACTTCAACAACTGGTTCCCAACGCATACGGAGTTTGGAATAGTCTGCATCTATAAGCTCACCTTCACTATCTTGAAGTGGAAACATCAAACCTTGAGAGATGTTAGAATTATGTGGTATGGCTAGGAAATCAGTGTTAGATTCTTTGCTTGTTTGATCAAGCCATGCCCAAAGGTCTTCTGGATCACCGCTATCGAAACTTGTATAAGGAATGAAGTTCTTACCGTTTTCTTTGCCGCCCTTCATTACAACAACTCTATGCAGATTTGCTCCATTAGGTGTGGAAGACCATTCCCAGCCCATAAATGCAGTAAACTTGCCAGGCTCATTATGTCTGTCAGCTGCATCCATAATGCGTCCCCATACAGTGCTGTTTATTTTTTCATTGTTTAAATCCGGATTAGGAGGAACTACTTTATTTACTTGTGCAATTAGTTCCTCAAACACCTTAATTTCCTGTCCTTGCTCTGCCATCTGTTTATAACGTTTTCCAGTTGGTGTATTCGCTACAAGTGGGTCCCCCTGCAAGATCATTGGAATAACTCCCATAAATTCTCCATGGTCAGATACTACTAAGAAATCTAGCGGAGTGTGTATTTGGATTTTTGCCTTATGATATGGATGTACGACCGGATAACCTTTTGCATATCTATACGCAGTATCCGGGTCAGCACTTCGGTTCTGCATTAAATATGCATCTGGGGAATACGAGGTGTGAAGATGTGTATCTCCCCAATAAAGATTGGTTTCATTTTCCTGAGTATGTGCAGAAGCACCTAAGGATAATACCAAAGCAATTACTAATAGTAATTTTGTTGCCATCTTATTCTCCCCTAGAAATGTATTCTGTTCTTGAATATATTTACTAAACCCACCTAGAATAAACATAACATAATTATGATCAATTCAGATCATCATCTTTCATATACTTAGTACCCTTTACAGTAATCTCAAGTGCAAGTCCATCTTCGGTAAGCTGATAAATCCACACTCCTGGAGATACTGTTGCAGCTCCGGTAAAAGCCCCACCATCATCATCAAGTTTTACTGCTGCTGTGGACTGGCCACCAAATTCCCATCCGGAGTTTATAAATTGATCAAACACGTTTTTGTTTTCGAAAACAAACACAACTTGGAATCTTTTTACACCAAATCCAAGCCCAGCTTGTACTTCAAGCATTTTCATGAATGTTTCTTTTCCGGTATTATTATTTATAGCCTCGCCTTTCCCCTTTCCGCCACCAAAGACCAATATTTTTGTACCAAAATTACTAAATACTGCATATCCGTAGCTATTCTTAATTACACTCCTTGACTTCGGTTGTAACTTATATAAACGATTTAGAGTCTCAGCAGTCTTGTCTCTTATCTCCTTTCTTGCTTTTTCTACATCATCCGCTGAAACTGGAGAAACAATCAGCAGAAATAAAACTAAAGGGATAAAACCGATTCTTATCAACATAGTCATTATCCTACCTCCTTTATTAACTTTGTACCAATATATTCTATTCAGATTTAGATTCAAATGGAAATACAACTTTCCAGTCCTCTTTCATATCCACTACAGTCCAGCCATTTTTATTAGCTTCAACTAGAGCTTTATCCAGGCGACCAATATGAGAATGCTTGTCATAAGCCCATTCTCTTTTAGCATCTGTGTGATGGATAAGCACGATTAAGCTTGGACCGTCGCCTGAACCGGTCCATTGAAGCATTTGCAAGTCTCCATCGGAGTTACCGAAAGCTGCGATTGGCCTGCGACCTATGTGGCTGTTTATGCCAACCGGTTTGCCTTCTTTATCATCTATAAAATCAATCTCTGGCTTTCTAACCAAAACAGGTTCGCCATCACGTATTTCAAACACTGTGCTAATACTGCTACCAACTACCTGTTCTGGTGGAATCCCGTAAACTTTTTCAGTCCATGGACGCATAAATTCAATTCCACCCCCTGAAACTATGTATGTTTTAAAACCGTTTGCTCGTAAGTACGTAAGCAGCTCAAGCATTGGCTGATAGATAATCTGTGTATAAGACCTATCAAATCGCGGATGTTTTGCTGTAGCAAGCCATTGCACAACTATTTCTTGAAATTCAGATTGCGTCATTCATGAATGTGTTGCCATAAGAAGTTCCATAAGCCCGTCATATCCACTTTCTGCTAGAGCCTCTTTGTCGTTTTCGAGAACTGCCTTAAATGGCTGTTGGGTTTTCCATTCTGGATGAGAAGGGACAAGCTCTTTAATCCTGTCCGTAACAAAAGCAAGCTGGAAATATATCGGTTGCTCAGCCCAAAGGGTACCGTCATTGTCAAACACAGCAATCCGCGCCTCTGGTTTTACATATGACTTACTCTTTGGATCTGTTACTTGCTGTACAAAAGTAACTATTGACTCCTTAGTAGACCCTTCATTCCAAGATGATAAAGCTTCTTGGGCAAATACATTTGTGGTAGTACAAATGATAAGTAGTGCGAATAGATATAAAAGCTTTCTCATGATCTCGTTCCAATAAAATAGGCATGGTTGCATATAAAAAAGCAGCCATGCCTAACATTAAATTTGAATGTTAAGGTGCTCCCGGGACTTCATTCATCTTCTCTAAAACTTGATCGATAGAGAAACTTGCAGCTTTCTGTCTAGGTGGGAACTCCTTTAAAGTACTTAGGAATTTAGCAACATATGCTTGTGCAGGAATGATAAGAAAAACATGATCCAGATACCAGTCGTAATAAGTATTTGATGTAAGGTTAGCACGCTCGTATGGATCGCGTCTTAGATTAAATAAGAGCGGTATACGAAGCGGCACAAAAGGATCAGCCCATACTGCCAGCGTACCCGTTGTACGCTGCTCAGAAAATATGAGCTTCCAGTCTTTATATCTAAGCGCAGTTAGATCTCCATCATCAGAGAAATAGAAAATTTCATCTCTTGGACTAACGTCTGATTCACCAGTTAATAGAGCAACTGAGTTATACCCGTCTAAGTGAACTTTGTAGTTGCGCTTTCCTATTTTCTTTCCTTTTAGGAGTTGTTCCTTGATATCAGGATTACCAGCAATTGCAGCAAAGGTCGGAAGCCAGTCCATATGGTGCATAATGCCGTTTGAAACTGTTCCGGCTGGGATCTTCCCAGGCCATCTAACTGCAGCTGGAACTCGCCATCCGCCTTCCCAGTTTGTGTTTTTCTCACCTCGAAATGGCGTCATAGCAGCATCTGGCCATGTGTTCATATGAGGACCGTTATCAGTGCTATAAAGTACAACTGTATTATCTGTGATTCCGAGTTCATCTAGTAACTTTAAGAGCTGGCCTACGTGCATATCATGCTCAACCATTCCGTCAGAGTATTCATCCTGACCGGAGATGCCGCGCAGTTCAGATTTCACATGAGTTCTAAAGTGCATTCTGGTACCATTCCACCAAACAAAAAATGGCTCTCCAGCCTCATTCGCTTCTTTAATAAATCTAATTGCCTCAGCCAGTGTCTCATCATCAACAGTTTCCATTCTTTTCTTAGTCAGCGGACCGGTATCTTCAATTTCGCCGCTGGCATAGCTGTGAATAACCCCTCNNGCCAGTGTCTTTGATTTCACCACCGGCATAGCTATGAATCACACCTCTAGGACCATATTTTTCTCTGAAACCCGGATATTCCTCCTCTGAAGGATAATCTGGCAACTCCGGTTCTTCCTCAGCATTTAAATGGTAGAGGTTTCCATAAAACTCATCAAACCCGTGGTTAGTTGGAAGATGTTCATCTTTGTCACCAAGGTGGTTTTTGCCGAACTGACCTGTTCTATATCCACTTGCTTTAAGAACAGTGGCTATTGTTGGGTCTTCTTCTTTCATACCAAGCTCAGCTCCTGGAAGACCTACCTTGCTAAGCCCTGTTCGGATAACACTTTGACCTGTTATGAAGGTTGATCTTCCGGCAGTACAACTTTGCTCGCCATAATAATCAGTAAAAATCATTCCCTCACTCGCAATACGGTCTATGTTTGGAGTTTTGTAACCCATAAGTCCTCTTGAGTTGTAACTCAAGTTGGTCAGACCAATATCGTCACCCCAAATTACTAATATATTTGGCTTTTTATTTTCATTGTCAGACTTCTTATCCTGTGCACTGACTTCAAATGAGAAAACGCCTAAAACAAAAAACAAACATATAAACACGAAGAATATTCTCTTCATTTCCTTTGCCTCCATATTTTATTACCGCCATCTATAACTTTTTTATTCATGATCTCTTACACATCTAAAACCTGAATGTGATAATCCAGTATCAGGGCTCGCCTTCTGTCTAAATGCTACTCTGTATCCAGAACAGTAGGACTCATTACACAAGAACGAACCGCCTCTTTGTACTCTCTTTTCAGCAAATGGTTCTACGGGATCGTAGCTGTCTGTAGGACCTTGAGGATTTTTAACACCTTCAGGTTTGTTACTCATCTCATAGTAGTCATTTCTATACCAATCGGCTGTCCATTCCCACACATTACCAGCCATATCATAGAGACCATATTCATTAGGCGGGAAAGACTTAACAGGTGCCGTTACTTTAAAACCATCTTTCTGCGTATTAACATTGGGGAATTTGCCATCCCAGGTATTAGCTTTTGGTTTACCCTCATTTATTTGCTCACTTCCCCAGGAATAGGGTTCATCTTTAAGCCCCCCTCTTGCAGCCCATTCCCACTCTGCCTCTGTTGGCAGGCGCTTACCGGCCCATTTGCAGTATTCTTTGGCATCAAACCATGAGATATGGATAACTGGGTGATCCTCTAATTTGTCAATTGAACTTCCTGGACCAATGGGTTGTTTCCAACTAGCTCCAGGTACCCATATCCACCACTGATAGAAACTGTCTAACTCGACACCTTCTCCGGGAGAATTAAATACTAGTGATCCCGGAACTAGGACACTATCATCAGGTTTTGGGGTCCCATCAGGAAGCTGTTTTTTTAACTCTTCCCAATCAGGTTTTTGCTCAGCAGTAGTTTTATATCCCGATTCTTTAACAAATTTATCAAACTGAGCATTAGTAACCTCAGTTTCATCCATCCAGAACGGGTCAAGTAGTACTCTATGCCTTGGAAGTTCATCAGGCCGAGATAGTTCATCATCAGCACCCATCATAAAATCAGCCGCTGGTATTAGCACCATCCTCTCATCGGTTTGAGTAGTGGGTTTCTTTTCGGAATTGCTACAAGAGGAAATGTATAGAACAAATAAAACCATGCATTCCAGGAGCATGAGTATAAAAAACTTTTTCGCTACTTGATTTATAGACCCTTTGGTAAAAGTAATTATTGTTGACCGCCAATACAAAAATTATTTATTGATCCATTCTATCATAGTTCCGCCCTATTTCTGGATAAAATGTAAAACAATCATAATGATAGCATAGATTTACGTAAACCTATTAGTGATTTCAATCCCTAAATTGCCTTAGCAATCTTAAATAAAATGAACCAGAAATGCTTGCAGATTTATTCGAATATCTGTAACTCTTTAATTCTATTGTGGGTTTGAATCTACCATGGCCCGATACTATTCAAATTCTATCGAACCCATAACATCGCCTGTGGATCCACCGGAGGCAAAACCGTTAACAGCTGTGGTGTTTTGGAAAATTGAACTTGTTTTTATCACAACATTTCCTGATACATCCTCAAACTGCCCTGTGCCATCAGTAATTATTGCCTCTTCATGAATTTCAGACCGTCTAGCAATAGGATCAAAGCAACTAAATCCGGACTCAATAGTACCCAACAAGAGATCCCCGTTGCCAACTCTTAGCACAAAATCACCCCTTACCAACTCAAACTCAAGATTGTCAGGTGGACAATTGATCGGTGGAACTGGTTGAGCAAATTCGTCTAATATTGTAAGTATAGAATCACCAAAATTGCTCTCACCTTGGTAGGTCCTTAGACTTGATGGTCTGTCATCTTCATTAGTGTCAGTTTTCTCGGGGGCAGGAATAAAACTTCCCGAGTAAACCATATTTAAATCAGTGCTTGTCTGCTGAGCGTTACTATCGTTATCACAACCCAAATGAAAACCAATCAATACAATTATAAATACAAGTTGTAGAATATTCTCAACTTTCATATTAACTTCCCTCCTAGTATAAGTTGGTATTAGTTACTGAAAATCATTTACCAAATTTTTTGTTATATTTATTCATACATCCGGCAATGAAGCTATCCACAGTTGCCTGATCCGTATCAAAACCCTTTTCTTTAAAGTGTGCTTCCCATTTTGTATAAAAAGCACCTTTGCACTCTTCCTTGGCAACCTCAGGTTGATATTCGCTGTGATCACCCGCTATAGACTTTCCGGACTGCTCTCCAAGGATTTCAGCCCTTAGCTCACTATCTTCATTAGCATATACATAGCAGGGCATGAATAATAATCCAGTCAATAGTATAAGAAATATTCTCATAGAACGCCTCCTATAAGATTGATATCCTCATTATACTACAATAAATATTGCAAAGCTTGATTATAATTTTCTGCCGTTCTATAATCAGGGGATAATCCTGATGGGCGGGTTTTTTGGGCTATTAGATTAGAGAAATTTCGGAGGATGTCGTATGGACATAGTCGAGCGCAACTGGCGCGAGTTATCAGTATTAATAGCTATTTTAGTTATTGGGATCTACGCATACACAGTTACAAATGTTATCTCACAAACTGAGACGTCAGAGTTTCCACAACCAAAGGAGATCGTATCAGCAGGAGGCGTATTAGAAACAAGCCTTGAGGTTGCAATAACACCCAATACAGTTACCGATCCTGTTTCAGGTGAGGTCCGCAATATAAATACTCCCAACTATGAAGGAACCCTTACAGGTCCTACTATCCGCGTAAAACCTGGTGACAGAATGCTTATTGATATAATAAATAATTTGCCAGAAAATCCTCCAAACCAGAGAATGGGCGCTTTCCCACACAACCCTTTCACAACAAACCTGCATACACATGGATTGACGGTATCCCCCAATGGCCTGGCTGATAATGTATTTAGAAGAATGGAGCCTGGCACCACTAGTCTAGTAGATATACAAATTCCGGATAATCATCAATCCGGAACATTTTGGTACCACCCTCATAAACACGGCTCAGTGTCTTTTCAGTTCTTTGGCGGGATGTCTGGATTTCTGATTATAGAGGGTGGTGAAGGCACGCTTGATGAGGTGCCGGAGGTTAAAGCAGCTAAAGAAGTGCTGATGGCTTTTCAGGTAATTCGTACTGATCAGACAGGCAACACTCCGTTTGTAAATTTAATTGCACCTCAGTTCAGTTCAATACCATCAAATAGCATTGGATTATTTAGCACATATCAAAATAGCTTTTTTTATTTAACAACTAATGGAGTTACAAACCCGGTTTTGCATATGAAATCTGGAGAAGTTCAACGCTGGAGACTTTTAAATGCAGCCTCTGGTGTAACACTAGTTGTAGCACTTGAAGATCACGCATTAAATGTGATAGCAAATGACGGTATCACTGTTCCAGAGATGGTGAGTTTTGAGGAGGGACAACCATATGTCATGGGTGCAGGAAATAGAGTAGATGTACTTATTAAAGCCGGCAAGCCTGGTACATATTTACTTCAGGCTCTGGATACAAACGGTCCGGGTGGTCAAGGCTACTCTATCATTACACAATCTGGTATAGATCCCGCTCCAAGAGATGCTAGGATAGGCTTCGATTTTCCTACTGTAGCTGGTGAATTGGAGGTTCAGGGAACGACATTCCCCTATACACTTGCAACTGTTATCGTCACAGATGATGAAATGGACATGGATTTACCTGAAGGTCCCCTGCCTGTTCCTGATGCTATACCAAGCATAGGGGAGCAGCTAAATACTCCACCAGATGCTGTANNGTAAGAAATGTTGCATTTGAAATATGTGGTCAGAGGTTCGGCATGGAACCAAATACTAATAGGCTCCCATCCTGTGGTTGGTATTTTGAATTATATGATGAGGAGTACTGGGGAGGGCTTCCATTTACAAGTCTACTTATGATGAGAGATGCAGATGATGAAGGAATAGAAAACCCTATTATAGATCCATTCATGCCAAGAATTGATTATCAAAAAGAAGGATTGTTCGATGGAGATGAACCAATTTTCGATAATATGTATGCAGGAAACTTTGAAGAATGGACAGTCTATAATAGAACTTTTTCAGACCACCCTTTTCATATTCATATAAATCCTTTCCTTGTGACGCATATTAACGGAGTACCCCTTCCACAGCCAGAATACCGTGACACAATTATTATACCAGCGGCCAAAATGGCAGATCCTCCGAATGACTTAAATATCAATGACGCTACATTTGGGTCTATTACTTTCCGCACTAAGTTTGATGCTGCTTTTACAGGTAGCGCTGTAATGCATTGCCATATTCTTACTCATGAAGATGTTGGTATGATGCAGAGAATTGACATAGTTGAACCTTAGAGGTTGGAGAACTAAAAATGTATAGAAAAATCAGCTTAATAAATCTAGTAGCCATTATGATGCTCTATTTAGGAATAAATGTTTATGCTCAGGATTTAGGAGCTTCACTGTCAGAGGTAGAAGGAAGACCAGGGAAGCAAGTAGTTGTTAACTTAGCTCTTAGTGATAACACATCCGCAGCACAAGGTGGGATCAACATGATATTCAACCCCAATATAGCGGATATTGAAGATGTAAATATTGATGTTTCACCGGGTGCTGCTCTAGAAGGAACAAGCTTCTTTATAGTTCCAGGTGTTAAAAGCACAATTATACAGGACCAAACAAATAATAAAGGTTTGTTCATAGGTATATTCCCAGGTGAGATCCCTGCTCTGATGATTCCTAACGGAGATATTGCTACAATTATTTTCACAATAAGTGATGATGCAGATCCTGGTGATTTTACTGACCTCAATTTTAGCTTTAGGACTTTTAATGCGACCAGCTTTGCCAGTCAAAACGGAATACCGGTAACGATTGATCAATCCAAATTTACAAACGGACTTATTACCGTTAGAAATTCAACTAGTGGAAGTGGGTCCTGTGGTCTGGCCCAGGGAACCATGGCAGGCAACCCTATTATAAATATTGCTATGGTTATTCTTTTACCTTTAGCATTAGTGGCTCTAAGGCATATTAGGAAAATCTAGGCTTCTTTTTTAGTGCGTTTTTCTAATATTGCTCTTTGTCCGGCATCAAGTTCCATTTTACGGAGTCTCATGCTCTCAGGTGTAATCTCAACAAGCTCATCTTCAGCAATAAACTCTATTGCCTGATCCAAAGATAGTGGTCTGGGTGGTCTAAGTACAACCGTAGCCTCAGAAGTTGAGCTTCTCATATTGGTAAGCTTTTTTTCCTTTGTGATATTTACTGTGAGGTCGCCGTTTCTGTTTCTCTCGCCAATTATCATGCCTTCAAAGACTTGTGTTCCAACATCTACAAAAAGCTCTCCACGGTCTACCATAGCAAGGCTTGCATATGTGGTGGTTTTTCCTGCGCGGTCCGCCACAAGTGCTCCAGTGGATCTTTGAGGTATCGGACCATACCATGGCTCATAGCCTTCAAAAAGAGTGTTCATAACACCGGATCCTTTAGTGTCGATAAGGAACTGGCTTCTAAAACCTATTAGCCCACGGGACGTAATCAGGAATTCGAGATCAACGCGACCATTGCCGTTGTTATGCAAATTAACCATGCGCCCTTTACGTTGAGCAACATTCTCGGTAATTATCCCTACATATTCTTCAGGCACGTCTATAAAGATGCGTTCAACTGGCTCTGTAACAGTACCGTTATCGTTTTTGGTAATAACTGTGGGCTTAGAAACCATAAACTCATAACCCTCTCGTCTCATAGTCTCTATAAGCACTGCCATCTGAAGCTCTCCTCGACCTGCAACTTCAAAAGCATCTGCTCTTTCTGTATCGTTTACCTGAATTGCAACATTTCTTAATTTTTCTCTATCAAGACGCTCTCTAATTTGTCTTGAGGTTAAAAATTTCCCCTCTCTTCCTGCAAACGGACCGCTGTTAACATAGAAAATCATAGATATTGTTGGTTCATCGACTTTAATTCGCTCAAGTGCTACAGGGTTATCGATGCTAGAAACAGTATCTCCTATCTGAACATTCTCTTCACCAGCAATTGCGATTATGTCTCCTGCTTCAACTTTATCGACCTGGGTTTTCTGAAGCCCAGTGTAGGTATATAGAACTGAAATTTTAATATTCGCAACTGACTCACCCTCTCCACAAAGCGCGTAGCTTTTGTTAGCTTCAAGCTCCCCGCTCATCATCCTTCCTATAGCAAGTCTTCCGACGTAGTTATCATAGTCTAAATTAGTTATGAGAAATTGGGTTATGGAACCATCGCCCACTTCTGGACCGTGGATAGAAGTTACAATCTGATCAAAAAGAGGGATCAGATTATCCGAGGAATCATTGATTTCATTGTGTGCCGCTCCAATTTTTGCATTCGTATAAATAATTGGAAACTCTATCTGCTCTTCATTAGCATCAAGCTCTATAAACAGATCATAAACTTCATCAATTACTTCATCTGGACGAGCGTCGGGTCTGTCTATTTTATTAATCACAAGTATGATTGGAAGCTTCTTCTCAAGTGCCTTCTGGACAACAAATCGAGTTTGAGGAAGTGGACCCTCACTTGCATCAACCAAAAGCAAAGCTCCATCAACCATGTTTAAGCTCCTCTCAACCTCTCCTCCAAAATCCGCATGGCCTGGAGTATCAACTATGTTTATTTTTACATCCTTGTAGCGCACTGCTGTATTTTTTGCAGTAATCGTTATCCCGCGCTCTTTCTCAAGGTCCATTGAGTCCATAATGCGCTCTTCAACCTGCTGGTATTCATGGAAAACCCCACTTTGCTGCAGCATGGCATCAACAAGTGTAGTTTTGCCGTGGTCAACATGTGCAATGATCGCTATGTTTCTAATATTATCTTTTCTCACTGAAATTATTCCCATTCAAAACTGCTAAGATGGTGCAAAAGCTACCCTAATAATCCCGAGTATCAAGGGGATGGCATAATTTAGTTGTTGTTATAGGAAGCACTTCTAATTATTTCGATTTTTTCTTTAATATCCTGAACTCTTTTTTTGGACTCTTCTAGTTTTTCAGATTCCATTTTGTAGAAGTTCTTAAGAGGGACCAAGGAATCTGTTACTTGCATGGTTATGCCGTCGAAGTCCCGCTTTAGCTGAGAGCTTACACTCGATGTAAGCTCTTCAATAAGAGAATCCACTTTTTGGTTAAATTCCTTCATTGCGTCCCTTCTCTTCTTTGGAAGAATAGCAAAAGCGGTAGCCATAACAGCAATTGTTGCAACAATTCCTGTTATATCAACTATGAAAGAAGAAAAAGCTGATACAACAGCTGCGCCAATTGCAAGCGTACCCACCTGGACTCCTAGCACAGAAGCTACTGCCCCTCTTGCAGAGTCGACAAGGTTACCTCCTAGCAATGCCGGGTCTATACTTTTTCGCTTAGATTCAAGCTCCGAGCGCACGGTGTCAATAAGCCTTGTTCTATAATATGTAAAACCTGACCCCATAGTTGGAGCATCTGGTTTCAATGAGCTGTTATAAAAGTTAATTGTATCGTCAAGCAGAGTTCTCGCTGACTTCTCGGTCCAGCTAACCATAGCGTCAAGGTCTTTCTCAAGCTCGGCCACGGTTTGACGGGAAACTTGATACTCAAACTCCTTGGCAACTTTATCTTTGCTTATTAGCTTAAAGATATTCTGAAATCTGATGAGCTCGTCTATGAATTGAACACCTCTAGTTTTAAACTCTAAAAGCCTGCTTCTAATTCTCTCAGTGAATTGCGAAGAGTTGCCAACAATCTCCTGCTTCATACCGTCTAGCTTTCTTTGAAATTCTTCTAGTTTCATAGTATCGTCAGATATTCTTCCTAGGTTCGTATCCAAAGCTCTCTCGGTTTCAGAACATAAACTGAGTGCAAGATCAGTCGAGCTTTCTACCTTCATTCTTATCCTTTGTTCTTCACCAAGGGTGTTAAATATATAGTCCTCTAGTTTTTGAAATCCACTGTTGGAATAAGCAGTTTGATCCGAGTTTGTTCTTGCTAATTTAGCAAGCATAGCTGACACTGGGATTATATGGGGCTTGAAATTAAACGCACGCTCAAGTTCATGAGAAGTGTGTGCGATAAGTTGATCTACTTCTGTTTGATCCTTAGCTATATCTATCTTATTTAGAACAAATACTATATTTTTAAGCCAATCTTCTTTGATAAACTCTATAAGTTTGGCTTCACTTCCGGTTACTGCACGCTCAGCACCTATGGTGAAAAAAACTATGTCGGCCTTAGGTATAAATTCCTCTGTTAACTTTTGATGCTGTTCAATTGTAACGTTGGTCCCAGGAGTATCCACTATAAGAATGCCCTTAAGCTTATCCTGGGGAATTGAAATCGTCCTGTTTCCATCCTCTATAGATTCAAGTACTTGATCACCGTATTTCATTACCGTTATCTGATCGGTAGTTGGTGTTATGCCCTCAGGGAGCGTGTCCTGTCCAAGAAGAGTATTGATTATAGTAGACTTTCCGGTGCTGAACTCACCAATAAACACAATTGAAAATAGATTCTCTAAATTCTCTATGACTGATGCAAGTTTATTTTTTAGATTCTCATCAGAAAGTATCTCTATCTCAGCTAATAGATTAGTAAGAAGAAGTTTTTCTTCGAGAATTACCTTTGAGTATTTATCATTGAGTATTTGCATAAGCGCCTACAATCAAATCAATTATAACCAAGTAATCGGCTAATGAATATTATGTAAATTTGAATCCATATTCTTAATATAATCATCCTTGTAAATGCGTGAAGGTGCAGTAAACTCAGTTAGTGTCTAAAAAAAAGGGGGACTATTAAGAGAAATCTTGAGGTATACAAATAATTCTTTGTTATTTGGACTTATAGTTTTTCTTATACTATGCTGCTCTGTAGTTCATGAAACACACCCGGCTCCTGGCTCGGAATCAAAAGAAATGAAACATACAAACCGCTTAATAAATGAAAAAAGCCCTTATTTACTCCAACACGCACATAACCCAGTAGATTGGTACCCGTGGGACGAGGAGGCTTTTGAGAAAGCACGCAAAGAGAATAAACCAATATTTCTTTCTATCGGATACTCAACATGTCATTGGTGTCATGTGATGGAAGATGAGTCTTTTGAAGATGAAGAAGTTGCAAAACTAATGAATGAGACTTTTGTCTCAATTAAGGTCGACCGTGAGGAAAGACCAGATATTGATAATATTTATATGACTGTCTGCCAGATGATATCCCAAGGCGGATGTGGGTGGCCACTTACTATTATTATGACACCTGATAAAAAGCCTTTCTTTGCAGCCACCTACATACCTAAAGAAAGCCGCTACGGAAGGGCTGGTATGATGGACTTCATTCCAAAAGTAAAAGAATTATGGGCAAATGAACGAGACAATATACTTCAGTCTGCCGATTCGATCACAGATGCTGTCAAAAAAGCTACCGATGTATCACAAAACACTGAAGGTAAAGATCTCTCCACAAAAACTCTTGATAATGCTTACAATCAGCTTCTAAGAAATTTTGATGAAGAAAACGGTGGTTTTGGTAGTAAACCTAAGTTCCCAACACCTCATAATCACTTATTTCTACTAAGATATTGGAAACGCACCGGAGACCCGCTTGCACTTCAAATGGTAGAAAAAACCCTACAAGAAATGAGGCTTGGTGGAATTTATGACCATGTGGGCTATGGGTTTCACAGATACTCTACTGACCAAGAATGGCTGCTGCCACACTTTGAAAAGATGCTATATGACCAAGCTCTTTTAGTTATGGCATATACAGAAACTTATCAAGTTACAGGGAAAAAAGTCTACGAAAAAACAGCTCGAGAAATTCTTAACTATGTACTTAGAGATATGACTTCCACCGAAGGCGGCTTCTATTCCGCTGAGGATGCAGATAGTGAGGGTGAAGAAGGCAAATTTTATGTCTGGACCGAAGAAGAGTTAAAAGAGACCTTAGGCAAAGAGGATGCAGAATTAATAATTAAAACTTTCAATACATCCAAGACTGGCAATTTTACAGAAGAAGCCAGCGGACACCAGACTGGTGCAAATATACTACACCTCACAAAACCACTTAACGAGATTGCTCTTTCATATGAAATTAGTGAAGAAGAGTTCTCAGAAAAGATTGAAAAAGCACGCATTACACTATTCAATGAGCGTGAGAAGCGAATTCATCCATATAAAGACGATAAAATCCTTACAGACTGGAATGGGCTCATGATAGCAGCTTTTTCTATGGCTGGAAGAGTTTTCAACGAACCCAAGTACACTGAAGCTGCAGAAAAAGCAGCCAGCTTCATACTGAATGATATGAGAGATTCTAATGGCAAGCTCCTTCATAGATATAGGCAAGGAGAGGCTGGAATCACTGCTAATGTTGATGATTATGCTTTTATGATCTGGGGGTTACTAGAGTTATATGAGAGCACTTTGGATATTAAGTACCTAAAAGTGGCCTTATCACTTCAAGATGATATGGACAAAGGTTTTTGGGATGATAAAAACGGGGGATACTATTTTACTTCAAACGATGCTGAAGAGCTGATATCAAGACAAAAAGAAATATATGATGGTGCCATTCCTTCCGGCAACTCCGTAGCTGGACTCAATCTGCTCAAGCTCTCAAGAATTACTGGAGACGTAGAATATGAAAAGAAAGCTGCTAAGCTTGGTAAGGCATTTTCAGAAACTATCCAGAGTGGGCCTATGGCATATACATTATTTATGACTGGTCTTGATTTTGGTTTGGGACCTTCGTATGAGGTAGTCATAGTAGGCAACCGTGAGGACAAAGATACAATAGCAATGATCGAAGCTATTAGAAAAACTTTTAATCCGAGTAAAGTTGTACTCTTAAAAGGAATTGAGGATGATTCTGAAATCACAGAAATAGCTCAGTTCACCAAGGGCCAGAAGGCAATAGACGGAAAGGCTACAGCTTATGTGTGCTTAAACCATGTGTGCAACCTTCCAACTAATGATGTTAACAAAATGCTCGAACTACTCAGTCCTGAGTAATTGTGAAATATGCATATGAATATATATAAGCGATTGAACAAATTCAGAAAAATTGCGATATACTATAAGTGTGTTGATTTTAATGATATTGATTTTATAATACGGTAAAAATTAGAAGTTAATTAGCTCTATATTAAAGTAACGGAGGCAAGGAACATGCCTAGAAGGGCCAAAAGAAAAATCAAAGATTTGGTAGAAATGCTCGAAGATCCCGACAATTCAGGATATGTTGGAGACTATGAAGACATGATGGATGAAATGGAAGATGAATTGGAAGATCTAGAAGAATTCGAAGATCATGAAGAAATAGAATGAGCTTTATTTTGATTACCATCCCTTTTTAAATAAACCATTAAAACTGAAATAGCGGCAGGTGTAACCCCAGAGATTCTAGTAGCTTGACCTAGAGAGCTTGGACGGACATCTGTAAGCTTTTGAACTATCTCTCTGGATAATCCCGGGATATCATTGTAAGAAAAGCTATCGGGAATAATAAAGTCCTCAAGCTTTTTGAATTTATTGATTTGTTCCATTTGCCTTTTAATATAACCCTCATATTTAACTTCCATTTCGATTTGAGAAATAATATCGGGATTTTTCACTCCGTTTGCCTCGAAGAACTCTAGATCGTTGTATGAAATCTCAGGACGCCTTAGCAATTCCTTAAGACTATGAGGTTTTTTAATTTGTGAAGCACCTAGCTTGGCCAATATTTCATTTATATGGGAGTTAGGTACAACTTTTATGCTCTCTAGTCTATCAAGTTCTTGATTAACCGCTTCTTTTCTAGCCTGAAACTTGCTGTAGACTTCTTCTTTCAACAAGCCGATTTTATAACCAAGATCACCAAGGCGCATATCAGCATTGTCTTCCCTTAAGACCAGTCGATACTCAGCTCGTGATGTAAACATTCTATAGGGTTCATCCACTCCCTTGGTAACAAGGTCATCAACCATAATTCCAATGTAGGCCTGAGAGCGGTCTAGGATAAATGGATCCTCACCCTTAACACGGAGTGCAGCATTTATTCCGGCAACTAGTCCCTGACTTCCTGCTTCTTCATAACCAGTTGTGCCATTTATCTGACCTGCAAAATAGAGATTTTCGATTAGCTTAGTTTCTAAAGTAGGTTTTAACTGAGTAGGGTCAACATAATCATACTCTACAGCATATCCCGGCCTCATAATCTCAACTTCATCTAGCCCGTCTATTGTTTTCACAAGTTCATATTGGACCTCAAGCGGAAGACTTGTCGATATGCCATTAGGATATATTTCATAGGTATTAATTCCCTCTGGTTCAAGAAATACCTGATGACGATCTTTGTCCGGGAACTTAACTACCTTATCTTCTATCGATGGGCAATATCTTGGACCAACCCCCTTTATCTCACCTGAATAAAGTGGAGATTTGTGAAGGTTATTCTTTATTACATCGTGAGTCCTCTTGTTTGTGTAGGTTATATAGCATGGCATTTGGTCTCGCTCAATATTAGTGTTTGAAAATGAAAAAGGTTTTGGATTAGTATCCCCTGGCTGCGCCTCAAGCATATCCCACTTTATGGTTCTTCCATCAAACCTTGGAGGAGTTCCTGTTTTAAGTCTGCCAACTTGAAATCCTATGCTCCCAAACGACTCTGATATGCCAGTAGCTGCAGCCTCACCTGCACGTCCAGAAGAGATTTTAGTTGCTCCAATATGAATGAGTCCATTTGGAAATGTGCCAGGAGTAACAACAACTGCATCAGCATAGAAATGCTCCCCGAGATTAGTTTTTACTCCAGCAATCCTATCTCCCTCAACAAGAAAACCCTCTACCATCCTCTGCTTGATATCCATATTTGGCTCGGACTCAAGTGCTTTTTTCATATATGCCCTGTAGGACTGACGGTCTGCTTGAATTCTTGTCGCTTGTACAGCTGCACCTTTTCTGGTGTTGAGTCTTCTGAATTGGATTGCTGCATAATCAGCAGCCTTACCCATCTCACCACCAAGCGCATCTATCTCTTTAACCAAGTGCCCCTTACCTACACCACCAATTGAAGGGTTGCATGACATAAGACCTATCGTGTCTACATTGGCTGTAAGAACCAATGTACGGCAGCCCATGCGCGCCGCTGCCAGAGCAGCTTCACAGCCTGCATGACCAGCACCAATCACAATAACTTGATGACTTTTTGGATAAGTTATACTCATTATTCAAATTCCTTCAAATAAAATGCACTGGAATTGTAAATCCTTAAACGCATAGCGTCAATCTTTATCTTGGATAAACTTATATATCAATGGTAAAATCCTTTCCCAATGCTTAGAGGAAGAAATTATGACAATAATAGAAATTTTTGAAAAAGTTGAGAGAAAAATAACTCAGAGATCGGNNAAAAGTTGAGAGAAAAATAATTGAGAGATCGGCTGAGTTCACCGAACTTAGAGCTGTATACAAATTTGAACTCAATGGTCCAGATGGTGGAACATGGATAGTAGATTTAAGAGAAGAAACTTTAGGAGTAAGGCAAACGGAAGAGGATGCCCAATGCACTTTCAAGGGTAGTGATGAAAACTTTGTTAATTTATTTACAGGCAAATTGAAACCGGAGAGAGCTCTTCTCACTGGAAAAATTAAAATGTCTGGCGATATTGGACTAGCAATGAAACTAGGTCAACTACTAAAAAAATAGGGGCAAGATATGGATCATTCTCTGGACAAAATTTATGTTGAAGAAACAATTTTGCACCATCCCTATACAAAAAAAATCCTTTCTAAATTAGATTCTGGCCCGATAGTTTATATTGATGACTACAAAAAAATTGGGCTTGAAAAATCATTCAATCAAAAGGCAGATGAAGATAAAAACTCTCTAGCATTAGCAAGTAAAAAAGGAGAGCTTGTTAAAAGTATAGGGCGCATGAGTGAAGGACAGTTCTACTTGTTTCACGAAATAGACTGTAAATATGACTGTGAATACTGCTACTTACAGTATTATTTTCAAACAAAGGTGCCTGTTATTTTTGTTAACCGAGATGAGGTTCTCAGGAATATTGAAGAGCTTCTTAGTGAATTTGATAGCCCTTATTTCCATGTAGGTGAGGTTTGTGATGCTCTTGCTTTTGATGATCTTACTGAGTTCTCTATTGATATTACCGAGCTTTTCAAAAAATACCCCAATGGAACAATCGAATTTAGAACTAAGAGTACAAATGTAGAGAACTTAATATCTATTGATGACACCCCCAAGAATGTAATACCTTCGTGGACTTTTAGCCCCCAAAAAGTTGCCGACCTGATTGAGCATAAAACTCCGTCTTTCAAAGATAGACTTTTAGCCGCCAAGAAATGCCAAGATTCAGGCTATACGGTTGGAATAAGATTAGATCCAATTATTAGAATCCCTGAATGGGAAGAAGAGTACAAGAAAATAGTAGAAGAGCTACTACGAACTCTAGATTCCAAACAGATAGATTATATTTCTTTAGGAACACCAAAGCATAATAAAGTTCTACTAGAAACTGTAAAAAAGAGATTCCCCGCAAGCCCTACAATCCTAGGAGAATTCTTCCCTTCAGCAGATGGCAAATATAAATATCTAAAGTTTCATAGGGTCGATATATATAAAAAGATGATCTCCTGGATTAGAGAACTAGATAGTCAAATTAAAATTGATCTTTCAATTGAGTCCGATGAGGTTAAGGAACTAGTATTTGAATCTTAATAACCGGATTCAATAACCGTAACTCTTAAGTTTATCAGCCATATTTTCAGAAAAAGCCTTTAATTCAGGATCATTCAAGTAGGCATAGGCACGACTTTTATTAGCTGTTGATGCTACACTTTCAATTTTACTTTGAGGAACATCAAGCTCGCAAAACTCAGCTACAGTCTTTAGGATCTCGCTTGGGTATTCTAGAAAATCTTCATACTTGATCTCAATTGCTCTCTCTGAAAGACTTTCAACATGAGATCGAGCTTCTGCCAGGTATTCCTCCCATATCGAGAACGATTCATTCAATGTTGAACCTCTAACATCAACGAACACTCTATTCTTAAGTATGAATTTATGCATGAGATAGTACCAGTAAAATGGCTTGAAACTTTTATGTCTGCCTTGTAGGCGTGAAAGCCCTCTTTTTCTACGAGTGATTAAGCTATTTGCAATATCAAGAGGGTGTCTGTAAATATGAATCACTTTTGCACCAGGAAAGAGGTCTAACCAAAAAGGCAGTGTAAAGGTGTTTCTAGGATCTTTCCATCCCCATGGAATATCCAATTTCTGGGGAGTTCTATATTTTAAGTAATTGCTAATACCAAGAAATGAGATCACATGTGGAGTTGTCATAGAGAACTCTACAAACTCTCCATACAAAGATCTGGCTTCTTGATCTTGAAGCAAATACTTTATGGATCCTGGATCTTCAAGGCCGCCGCTAGACTGAGTTAGAAGCCAATCATTAATTTCTCGGAAGAATATGGCCTCATGATTACGGGTTACCTTTTTACCAGTCAATATACCAACCTCGTCCAGCATTCTTGTGAGCATACTTGTGCCCGAGCGGCTCATTCCAATTATTATTATGGGAGGTTGTGCCTTCATAATATAGACTGAAACTACACTATAAGCACAGCAATGACAATGCTATACACGATATAGCAGCAGCGCATTGAATCTATGAATAAAATCACAAACTAGACTGTTAGATTGCTAGAAAGCTTCTTAGCACATCACCTGTATCAGCTTCAGCTAACTTCTCAAGAGCTCTCTTTTCAATCTGACGAATACGCTCTCTGGTTAGATCAAACCTTCTGCCTATTTCATCGAGTGTATAGGTTCCATCCTGATCAATTCCAAAGCGGAGCCTTATGATTTCTTCTTCCCTAGGAGTAAGAATATTTAGAGCCTCTCTTATTTCCTGAGTAAGAGCTGTTGTTGCCATTACAGAATCTGGAGCTGGCGCCTTTTCATCTGAGATGAAGTCTAATAGAGTAGTCTTCTCTCCATCCATGATAGGAGTATCAAGTCTGGCTGCATCATTTGTTGATTCAAGAATTCTTTTTACACCTTCAACTGAAATGCCTGCTATCTCTGCAACTTCTTCAGGTAGAGGCTTTCTACCCATCTCCTTATGTAGCATAGAGCTTATCTTGTAAACTTTACTAGCTTGCTCTAAAACATAAACAGGAACTCTGATGGTTCTTGTCTGATCCAATAAGGCACGAGATATTGCTTGGTGTATCCACCATGATGCATAGGTGGAGAATTTATATCCTTTGGTATGGTCAAATCTTTCAACCGCCCTCATCAACCCAACATTACCTTCTTGAATTAAATCTGTAAGCGGAAGTCCTCTGCCCATGTATCTTTTTGATATGCTAACTACAAGTCTAAGATTAGCTTTCACAAACCTCTCTTTCATATCGCAAGCACGCTCTGAAAAGACTCTTACGAAAGCACTTAGGCTATTAATTCTTTTTTCTAGTTCTTTTACGGATACTCGGCTTTTTGAAGTTGTGCTTTGTCTTTTGATAAGACTTTCTTTTCTCTTTCTTAATTTATCTACATTGATAGTAAGTTCGATCGCTTTAGCTTCACATTTTTTAATTTGGGCTGAAACCTCAACCTCTTCTTTTGCGGTAAGCAAAGACTCAACAGCCATATCCTTAAAATAGACATAAAGAAGTCTAAATTGTTCATCTGGAGTCCACTTATCTTCTTGCTGAGTTTCTGTAGTATTAGATTCTTCAATCTCAACGCTGAATTCAGGCTCATCCTCATTCATAGCAGTATCTGCTATATCAATAGACTGATACGCCTGATCCTCTTCCTGATTGAACTCCTCAAGTCCCTCAATATCTGTAGGAACTTGCTGCTCTACCTCTCTGAATTTTGCTTGTTTCATGATAGCACCCTTAACCGAACAACGTGTTGCTTATGTATTTAACCCGTACCCCTGTAATAGCCTGGATATGAGATACTACAACTTTACAATTATACGACTTTTGGGTATCAATGTCAAGCACTTTTCTTCGCATTTGCAAAAAATTTTTTTGAATAAGATATTGCAATAATTACTAGCAGTTAGGAAGCTTTTTTACGCATTAGCTAACAAACAATTAAAGCTAACATTGCTTCTTATTTATAATGTATCATTCTTTTCTTCTAATGACTCATTATAAACTCTGCCCTTGCTTAAGCTCTCAACAAAAACCTCTCCACCTTCTTTGCTTTGATATATAGTGGAATAGTTCCAGGCTTCTTGAGCAGTATTAAACTTACCAACCTTGATCAGATTCCAAACTTCGCCTCTAGAATTGGAAGATGTTTCGATATAAGCATCATAACCCCTTAGCTTAAGATCGTTAACAACTTCATTTGCTTGATCAATGCTCACAAAAGCTGCAACTTGCAACCTGTACGTATCTTGGTCAATCATATCTTCATCCAACGTATCATCAAAAAATACACCGGAGCCATTGGACGAAGACTCATCTATAGCGCTTACGACAACAGGGCTGCCAGCCTCATTTATATCGTCAACTAAAATAGCTTCCCCTGAATCAGATTCATCGATAGAAGCTACTACATTATCGTTGATATTTTCTGCAGCTGGCTTATCTAAAATTTCTTGATCAAGATCTACCACTTTGTCCTTTGCAGCTTGAATAGCATCTTGTGTTGGTTCTGATACAGCCCTTTGACTTGAGGTGATATCCTTATCAGTCATAGCACTTAGCTGCTCATCACTAAAATCCGAGCCGTTAACCCCCATTCCAACATATACCCCTAATACAAATACAATAATTAATACTAAAAAGTAACCAATCCCACTTGCAAAGCCCCCCTTTTTCTTGTTAGGCCCCGCAACTATGAGTTGTGGTTTTAACTTAGTCATCGTTACACCCCCTTATAGTAGAACCCCTATCTAATACTAGCTCACTAAAACCAGATTCCAACGAGCATCTTGCATACTGGTACCAGAAGGGGGATATGAACCCCCACAAGCTCAATGCTAACTGAATTCTGTGTCCAGTGCGTCTACCAAATTCCGCCACTACGGCTTCTTTGGTATCTATTTTATTAATACCCAGACTCCAATATTATTATAACAGAATTTTTAGACGGAATATAGTCCTAAGTTATATTAAACAATAAAACTTTTAAGTTTAATGTGCTAATTATTTATCAGAAAAAAGAACCAAAACCCCAGTGTAAGTAAAAAGATGATTTTTATTCTGAATCGGCGCGAACTCTGAATTACCGAAAAAACCAATAAATGGAATATCTCCAAGGACACTAGTCGCATAGGCAGTATCTATACCTTGATGTCCGTATAATGATGAACCTCTAGCACAACAATTAAAATATAGTCCGAATTTAAAGGGCTTTTCTGGATTTTGAGTTGAGGAGATTCTATTCAGCATTTGTTTAAGGTCTTCTCTGGCCATTTCAGGATTTCTAAGAGTAAATCCAATGAACTGGCCTTCATTAACTTTTTGAGGAACAGCAACATACCCGGATTTTTGATCTACTCCTATTAGATTTCTAACCAGATATTCGCTCCCGGTTATATCTGTTTGGTCAGGCTCTGGAGGAAAAGCCACAAAAAGTAAGCGTAATAAATCCATGGTATCTTGAAGCAGACCGTTAGGTATACGTTTTTTCAAAACTTCAAATGGTACTTGCCCATCCAGCTCGGTAATAATATTTTTATTGGCCCCAGTAACAACACAAGGCGGCCCGATTAGCTTGCATCCTTGAGTAATGTCTATTTTATAGGAGAATTCACCATCTAATAGTAATCCTGAGACGGCACCTGAGGCAACGCTGTCACCACTAAATTCAAAAGTGTCATTGATCCTTGGATCTTCAGATGCAGTGGCCCCAACAATAGGAATATTCCCAAGCTTGGACTCGACACCTTTAAAAAGAATCTCTGGATGAATATGAAAAGGATCTGGTAATAAAGCTAGAAGAGAATTTGAAGTCTTATCAGGTTTGAGAAGCTCTCCAATCTCTTCTCCTGCCCTCTCACCCCCTGCACCCAATTGATAAATAACGAAAGGTTTTGAGCGAATAGTAGACGATGAAACGACTAGAACAACAATTCCAGGACGTGCCTCCGTTTCACCATGATTGGATAGCACTCCAATTGCACTGCATCCAGTGACATTCTTAGTTTGAGTAAGCTTGCAAACAACGTTTAATATCTCTTGATAATTTGCCCTATGTGGGAAAGTGCAGAAAACTATTGCCCAGTCAGCTTCACCAATCCCAGCATTTTCCATTGCCTGCTTGGTGGCATAGTTTGCAGCCTCAATGCTATTTTCGTGATCAGAATACCCACTTCCTGCTTCAATCATAGAAGCATAAAAATACGTGCAGATATAGAAATATCAATTTTGTTGCAATATTATTTTTAGTGGCTCGACCTTGGTAGTTTAATCTTCTACATGCTTATAAGCGATATCTACATATTACTAATTTTATAACAACACCATAATATGTCTTGAATTATAATTTATGTCTTTTATAATACCTTGTTTTTATTTTTGGGTTATTTATTAAGGGATAAAATGGAAAATACTAAAGTTTTCTGTGGGACTTCTAATGCCCCTCTATCAGAGGCTGTATGTAAATACTTAGATCTCCCGCTTGGTAAAGCTGAAATAAGAAGGTTTAGTGATGGGGAGCTTTCTACAGAAATTTCAGAAAGCGTACGTGGATGTCATGTGTTTGTAATACAATCCACGTGTCCTCCAACCAACGAGCACATAATGGAACTTTTGATCCTAACCGATGCATTAAAAAGGGCTTCTGCTGGATCTGTTACGGCCGTTATACCATATTATGGCTATGCAAGACAGGATAGAAAAGTAAGGCCTAGGGCTCCCATATCTGCAAAACTTGTTGCAGATTTAATAACAGTCTCTGGAATAAGCCGTATCGTTACCGTTGACCTTCACGCAGGACAAATTCAAGGATTTTTCAACATTCCAGTTGACCACGTATTTGCAGCCCCAGTACTACTTCAACATATAAAAGAAAATATGAATAACAAGGATCTAGTTATTGTTTCTCCTGATGCAGGTGGAATGGAGAGAGCAAGGTCTTTTGCAAAGGCATTAGATGCTGGACTTGCAATGACTGACAAAAGACGTCCCAAAGCCAACCAAGCTGAAATCATGAATGTAATAGGAGATGTAGAAGGAAAATCGGTAATCCTCTTTGACGACTTAGTTGATACGGCTGGAACCGCAATACAAGCAGCAAATGCACTTCTAAAACAAGGTGCAAAGAGCGCATCGTTATGTTGTACGCATGGAGTACTTTCTGGAAATGCTGTTGAGAGAATAATAGATTCAGATCTTGAGGAAGTTCTAATTACAGATACTATACCCCCTTCGCAAGAAGTGTTAGATTGTGAAAAATTTAAGGTCTTAACAATTGCAGATCTTCTTGGGGAGTCAATAAAAAGAATAACTACAGGAGTATCCATAAGCAGTCTTTTTGACTATGCAAATTAGAGTATATGGAAGGAGCTTAAGAAATGGCACAGAGCACATTAAACGTTTTAAAGAGAAAGAGAATGGGGAAAAGTGGGGCAAGAGAGATTAGAAAGGAAGGTAACGTACCAGCTGTATTATATGGTAAGGGAACTGAACCCATTTCACTTGTAATTAATCCCTCAGAGCTAAGGACTGCTCTATCCACAGAGGCTGGTGAGAACACTTTGCTCGAGATAAAACTCAAAGAAGGTGAAGCGGATATTCCTAAGTTATCACTTCTTAGAGAAATTCAATATGATTACTTAACAAACAAACCAATACATTTTGACTTTCAGGCTTTAGATGTAAATGAGAAAATTACAGTTGCTGTGCCTGTTCATACTGAAGGTAGGTCTATAGGTGTAAAAAATGGTGGAATTTTGGAGGAAATACTAAGAGAAATCAGTGTTGAGTGCTTACCTACAAATATTCCAAATTCTTTTACTATTGATATTACAGAGCTTGAAGTAGGGCATTCAATACACGTTAGTACTTTAGAGATAGAGGAAGGAGTTACTATTCTTCATGATCCTGAAGATACAATTGTTACAGTACTTGCGCCTAAGGTAGAAGAAGAACCTACTGTTGATGAAGAACTTGAAGGAGAAGAGGGAGCAGAGGGTACAGAAGAAGCTGCTACAGAAGAAGCTAAAGAAGAAGGTAGCGAAGAGGATAGTTAACCCCAATGATCTTAGTTGTAGGACTTGGGAATCCTGGGAAAAAATATACTGAGACCAAACACAATGTTGGTTTTTTAGTTATTGATGAATTAGGAAAAAGAGTTGGAGTAGATATAAGCAAAGATAAGTTTCAAAGTTTATGCGGTGAAGGTTTTTTGGA
>JABAHR010000356.1_pt3 | contig 28089 bp, 21 predicted proteins | sample 7062101 | NCBI WGS metagenome assembly JABAHR01 (sample SAMN14534553, study PRJNA622989) | marine sediment metagenome | biome: marine biome [ENVO:00000428]; feature: marine pelagic biome [ENVO:01000023]; material: deep marine sediment [ENVO:00002113] | place: India: Gulf of Kutch | collected...
ATCCGCCGGGTTGCTGTCCAAAATCTCTGCCACAGTCCCAAAAATTTGCTCTTTTAGCGTTTGAGCTGCTCTGATGACGGCGTTTCCAACCCAATAGGTGGCGCGGGAAGCGCCCTGAACGCCGCTGTCCGGCGTCAGGCCGGTATCCGCATTGACCAGCTGAACCTGATCTCGTGGTACTCCAAGTGTCTCTGCTCCTAGCTGAGCCATTACAGTGGCGACACCTTGACCATAATCTGGCACCGAACAGTAGATGATGAAATGGCCATTGCGTGAAAGTTCGGCATGCGCCTCCACGCGCAGCGAACCGGATTTTCCAAACCGGTACCACATTCCGGCTATGCCAATCCCTTTTCTGAAAGGCTGGTTTTTGTTTTGGGAATTGAAGGCCAGCGCTTCTTCCTGATAGCTTTGGTAATAAGGTTTGAGTATTTCCAAAACCTCTTCATATCCTATGGATTCCGCAATCGGATACCCTAGAAAAGTGTTTTCGTTCTCCTTGAGGGCGTTTTTCAGGCGAAGGGTGATCGGGTCCAGGTTTAATGTTTCAGCGAGTTCGTCGAGCACACATTCCAGGGCAAAGGTCGATTGGGGGGTGCCAAATCCCCGGAACTGCCCGCATTTTGGGCCATTGGTGTAAACTGCCTGAGCTTGAATGTCTGCACCCTGCCATCGATACGCACCACCGGAGGCGACCGAAGCGTATTCGGAAATATGATAGCCGTCAGCGTCGTATGCGCCGGTATTGCAATCAATATATGCCTTGAGAGCCATCAATTTTCCATCCAGAGCAGCGCTAACTTTGTAGCGTAGATCGTAAGGGTGGCGTTTTGGCGAAGCGAGGAATGATTCTGAACGTGAAAAGATGAGTCGCACGGGCTTTTTGGTCAGATAGGCCAACAAACCAACAGCAATATGGGGCCAGGGATCTTGTTTCCCGCCGAAAGACCCGCCGATCGGTGGGGTGATAAAACGTACTTGCGATGGGTCAACCCCAAGGGTATTGGCGATCCAGTGCTGCTGCCAGTGGGGTTCATGGGTGCCGGAGAGAACTGTCACCCGGCCATCTGCATCAATGTATCCAAGCGCAGATTCTCTTTCTAAGGCGGAGTGTTCCTGATAAGAGGTATGATAGTCAGCCTGCAGGATTATCTCGGATTGAGAAAGAACTTGTGGCAGGTCTCCAGATGTGACGCGGTAATTACTGAGAACGTTACCTTGCGAATATACTTTTGGTGACTCCTCATTCAGGGCTTCCTGTGCTTCAAATATGTGTGCCAGCACCTGAAACTCAGGCTGTATGTTGTTAGCTGCTGCAATGGCCTTCCGGGGTGTATCAGCCACCACCAGGGCAATTGGAGCACCTTTCATTTTTGCTGTTGTTCCGATGGGCACCAACAAGGGTTCGTCCTGGCTGTATTCGGAGAAACCGTTCTCTCCCGGAATATCCTGCGCAGTTACAATCCGTTTGACACCAGGCATTTCTTCGGCTTGATGTACATCCAATGAAAGCAGCCGAGCATGGTGATGGGGGGAGCGAAAGACGCTGGCATATAACAGATTCGGTAGAAAAATATCCTCTACGTATTTGGCCGTCCCGGTGACTTTTTCGTGCGCATCGATTCGTTTTTCATCTCCCCCAATCGGACGTCCAGCGGAGCTTGTATTCATATTAACCAGCCTGGGATAGAATCTGTTTCAGCTTGCCTTTTTTATCGGCAGATAGCGGCCTGGGTTGGTGTTCTTTGATGATCTCTTTTACCCTGGCATTTAATCTCTGCCCGAGGGTTGTGGCGCCGTTTTCCAACCAGGTAGGGCGGATGCTGCGGTCGATCAGCCCCGGGTACCAGAAATCGCGGAATCGCTTCAAGGTCTGGGGGGTGTTGAGGAAATGACCACCTGGGCCCACATTGTGAATCTCGTCGAGCATAAGGGTATCCTTTGAAACCTGAATGCCTTTCATCAGGTTGTCGGTCAAGGCAATTAATTCATCGGTGAGGACAATCATCTCGTAAGAACAGGTCAATCCACTCTCCATATAGCCAACATCATGGATCAGGTTACCGCCGCTCAATTTTGCCATCAATACAGAAAGCAAACTCTCCAAAGCGGCCTGTTCGTCCATCACCTTGGCGTCACTGCAGCCAGCGTAACCCCAGGTCGGGATGCGGTAATAGCGACCGAGTTGGGCAATGGCTGATTTGGTGAGTTGGAATTCGGGCGATGCATAGCATATTTGTGTTGCAAGCATATCCATATGATGGACACCAGCACCGAAGATGTAAGGTGCCCCCGGCTGGCGGAGCTGGTGGACGACAATGCTGCTGAGAATCTCAGCGACAGACATCGCCAGGCCGCTGGCCATGGTAATGGGAGCTGTCCCACCCATCAGCGGGGCGGGGGAATGCACAACAGGAAGCTGGTATTCTGCCATCAGGAGCAATTTGTCAATGGCGGTTTCTGACTGCTGCAAGGGGGAACTCGGTTCTGAATACAGCAGGATGTGCTGCTGCTCGCGCAAGGCTTCGTATCCTCCTGCCACGGCGGCAGCCATGTCAATTGCTCGCTGGCAGCTTGCCAGGTCGTCTGTCACGAATACGATCGGCTTGGTGGTATGTTCCAGCATAGTGGCCATTTGTAAATCGTAGGCACTTTCTGGGGGTATATCGGAAGGCAGACCGACGGACATCACGAAATCAATATTCGGCAGGGCATCGCAAAGGTGATAAGCCTGGATAAGGTCTTTCTCTTTAAATTTTCTATGCTCGCCAGTTTCGGGATCCAGCAAGTTAATACAGTCTGAGCCGGTACCGAAATTGACTCTCCTGCCCTCCAGGTGTACGGCGGGATCGCCATCACGGTCGCACATAATCACCCTGTTGGGTACAGAGGCAATCGCTTCCTCGACCATGGCTGCGGGAAACTTGACCAAGTTTTCATCGCTGATGAACGCTCCGGCTTCTTTGAGCATCTCTAATGCTCCCGGGTGGAAATAGCGAATCCCGGTGCGGCGCAGCACTTCAAGGGCAGCCAGGTGAAGATCCTCGAGCTGGTTTTCGGTAAGAACAGAAAACTGCGGGGCAAGGAAAGCAAACGCATTTACGGTATTCATAAAAATATCTCCTCGTGTTTTAGTTCATATTTCCAGGTGCCATGTGGCGGCCTCGGTTTGCATGATGCGCTCTAAAGCTGATTCTCGTGTGTCTTCAATGTCATCGAATAATGCCTTCCGGGCGGTTTCGAGATCGCGGTTTTCTAATGCGTTGATGATCCGTCCGTGGGAGGCCTCCATCGTTTTTCCGGCATGCCGCAAGACCATAAAACGCGCCAGGCGATCAATGAGGTTACCAAGGGTGTCGGCAAGCTCCTGATTTCCAGATGCTTCTGCCAACAGGTAGTGAAAGCGGCGGTTTTCATCTGTATAACGATCGTAAGATTGATCATCATCTCCGGTATATCCGGCATGTACGGTTTTCAGTTGTGCAATCTGTTTGTCGGTGATGCGCTCGACAGAGCGCTCAATGCCGACGACTTCAAGGATATTGCGCAACTCAAACATATCACGAAGCTCTTTCAATGTGATTCTGGTGATGAAGTATCCGGAGCGCGGTTTTATGGTGACCAGCCCCTCCTGACCGAGCATTTGAAGGGCATCCCTGACTGGTGTTACGCTGGACTGAAAGTGGGCAGCAAGGTCTTCAATATTTAACCGCGCGCCAGTTTTATATTCCCCCATGATAATCGAACGCCGGATTTCCTGATAAATCTTGTTTTTTGTGTTTGTGACCATGTGTTTTGATTTTATCATATGATATAAAAAAATAGATGGGTGATATTACATATTCTCTTGTAGAAACATGAGACTTCACGTAAAATATATTTATTAATTAAATTGATATATCAATAGTTTGTTATCCAAATAAATCGAGGTTAAATGATGATTGAAACCCATGGTTTACAAACGACCAGCGCTCATTATTCACGTCTTGGCAGCCAGGAATGCGAAAAACTTCACATGGCCAGCATTGAGGTTCTGGAAACGATTGGGCTCGAAGTCCATTATGAAAAAGCCCGGGAAATATTGGTGGAAGCGGGTGCGAAAGCGGAGGGGCAGCGCGTCCGCATCCCTGAACATATGGTAACCAGGGCATTGGCAACCGCACCAAAGAAGATGATTTTGTTCGACCGAAATGGCCGCCCTGCTATCCGAGCCTGGGGTCACCAATCCTATTTTGGCGGCGGTTCCGACTGCCTGTACGTGCTGGATCACAGAACAGGGGAACGAAGAAGGGCAGTTCTTCAAGATGTAATCGATGCTACCAAATTGATGGACGCTTTGCCGCAGGTGGATTTCATTATGTCCGCTTTCTTGCCATCTGATGTCAGTGAGCCAGTCTATCCCCAATTTCAGATGGAAGTCATGCTGACCAAATCCACCAAACCGATTGTGTTTGTCACCCCGGATTTTGATACCTGCGTGGCCTGCGTTGAGATGGCAGAAATTGCCGCCGGTGGGGTGAAGCAATTTCAGGCGCGACCATTTGCGGTGTGTTACATCAATGTGACCAGCGGGATGGTGGCAAATACCGATTCACTGAAAAAGTGCATTTACTTCGCTGAGAAGGGCTTGCCACAATTGTATATTCCCCTCAATGCAGCAGGGGTAAACTCACCGGCAACAACAGCTGGCTGTATGGCAACGATGAATGCCGGTACTTTGCTGGGAATCGTGCTATCGCAACTTGTGCGAGAAGGCTCCCCAATCGCGGTGCCGGGGTGGAATGGAGGCCCATACAATTTGCAAACGATGGTGGGAAATTACTGCCTGCCTGATGAACAAGGTGTGGCTGCATCCATGGGGCGTTATTACCAACTGCCTGTGTTCGGGCTGGGCGGTTCTACAGATTCCAAGGTGCTTGACCAGCAAGCAGGCGCTGAATGTGCAATGGGATTGGCGTTTTCGATGCTGAACGGGGCGAATATCATTCATGACCTGGGTTTTATGGATGCGGGATTGCAGGGTTCCCTCCAACTGATGGTGATCTCGAACGATCTGCTGGGATGGCTGCGAGCGGCCACAGCTGGCGTACTGGTCAATGATGAAACACTAGCGATGGATGTGGTTGATGAATTAGGCCCGGAGGGTGATTACTTATCTCACGACCATACCTACCGGCACTACAAGGATGCTTATTATTCAAAATTAGCTGATAGGCAAATTTACTCTGCCTGGCAAGATGCAGGTTCCACCAGCATGGGGGAACGAGCCTCGAAGCAGGTGGAGGAGATTCTGGCAGGGCATAAGGTTGATGCTGCTGTATCTGATGAAATCAGGCAGGCCTTGCGTAACTACGTGCTGAGAGCTGAACAGCGTGCCAGTCACTCCTAGATGACTTGTTCCCAAATTAGAGGAAATGATGAAAAAAAAACCTTTCTTTATGCGTGATCCCTGGAAATATGAACCGGGTGCGACGATGCCTGAACGACAAGACAAGCACCTTGGATTTGAAACCAAAGCGCTGCATGCCGGTTTTCACCCGCTGAAAAATGTGAGGCAATTTCGGACGTTTGTGCCGCCGATTGTGCAGTCAATGACCTATCCCTATGAAAATTTCGAAACTTTTCCGGACTATATCTACGGGCGCAGCAAAACACCTACTGTCAGCGTCCTCGAAGAACGCTTAGCTGCTTTAGAAGGGGGGGAAGGAGCGGTTTCGGCTGGGTCCGGCTCGCAGGCGTTGTTCAGCCTGATCTCCACCATTGCCCGTCCCGGGGATAATATTGTCACCTCGCTCAATATATTTGGGGAAGGGTATAAGCAGGCAGCCGCCATTCTGCCAGAACGCTGTGGGGTGGAGAGTCATTTTGTCTCTGAACCGGCTAATCCGGATGCATGGGACCAGGCAATCGATGATAAAACCCGCCTGGTGTGGGTGGAAACTCCGAGCAATCCGACATTGTTTGTAACTGACATCGCGGCAGTAGCAGAGATCGCTCACGCCAGGGGAATTCCTTTATTGGTGGACAATACCACGGCGACCGCCGCGCTGCAAAAACCTTTTGAGCTGGGTGCGGATATCGTGCTGCTTTCGATCACCAAGTTTCTCTGCGGGAATGCCAGTGTGCTCGGCGGGGCGATCGTCGGGCCCGAATCCCTGGTGGAGGATATCCGCTGGAATACGACTGAATTTATCGGGGCGATTATGCAGCCTTTTGAAGCCTGGCTGACGCTGCAGTTTTTAGAAACGCTGTCTCTGAGGATGGAGAAGCACAGCAGTAATGCCTTAAAGATTGCCGAATTCCTCAAAGAGCATCCCAAGGTCAGACACGTTAATTATCCCGGATTGAGCAGTCACCCCCAGTATGATCTGGCACAGCGCCAGATGAAAGGCGCGAGCGGACTGTTGTCGTTTGTCGTCCCTGGGGGCATGTCTGGGGCTGCGAGAGTGATGGACAATTTTGACCTGATCGTCCATGCCGTCACCTTTGGTACCAGCCGGACGATCTGCATGCATCCAGCGACCATCACACACGAACACATGACTCCTGAGGAACGCCAGTCTGCAGGAATTGATGATGGACTGATTCGTCTATCCGTGGGACTGGAAGATGTGGAAGATTTATTTAGCGATCTCGATCGGGCACTGGGATTTTTGTAAGGCTGAGAATTCATAAAATGGCAATGAAGGATTAAATTAGGTAGAAAGGTCTCTTATTTTTCCAAATGGGACCTTGACCGATTATTCTGAAACCAGAGAGCTGATTGGGTTGACCTCCACGGATGATATCGAAGGGAGACCCTGGGCTGCACAAACAGCGTCTTCGCCGGCCTGCTGCCCGGCAAAGAAGTCGGATTCATCCTTCCGGTGGCGCAGGAGGAACCAGACTGGTATTACCAGGCTAGTAAACATACCACCGAAGAAATAACCAGCACCAAATGATCGTGCCTGGGCAATATACCCAAGCCCAGATTGGCCGATCATGCTTCCCCCACTGGCTACCATGGAGTCAAAAGAAACGATGGAAGCCCGCTGTTCCGAGGGGATCAGCCGGTGAATGAGGGCCTGGCGTACCGGCGTGTTTACTCCCGAGGCGACCATTGCCACCAACAGCAGTGCGACAGCCAGCCAAAAAGAATTTGTGAGACCAACGCCGACCATGGCGATTGAGAAAACTCCTGCAGCCCACAATAGCAGGGTGGTCCGTCTTCCGCAAAAGCGAGACAGGTAATCCACGATGCTGTTACCCGCGATCATTGCCAGTGAAATAAGGGCTGCGACCACCCCAGCCACCCATACTGCTTCTTGTCCTAAAAGTTCCAAGAAATAGGGCTGCCAGGCATACCACGCCCAAGCAAAAAAACTTCCCTGGAGGAAACCGACGACCATTATGAGGCGCATGTTTTGGTTTTTCCAGCCAAAGGAGATGCTGTCTTTCGCTACCTGCTGGATTTCTTGAGGAATCTGGGAAAGCTTGAGCGTGCGTGGGCGATAGCCGATATCGTGCATTCCCCGGGAGGCGATGATGAGAAGCACAACAAGCAGCAGGGCACGAAGGATAAAAGGAGCAGCTAATGATAATTCTCCAAGCAGACCGCCGCCGATGGTGCCAATTAGCATCGCCCCTCCTGTAACTAAACCTCCGCGGGCGAAGACTTGATCTAAATTGCCATTGTAGCTTGTGGCGGTGAGGGCATCTACAAGCCAGGCTTCCACTGCGCCGGAATAAAATGTGAAGCCTAAGCCTAAGATGACCGAAATCAAACCGAACCAGAAAAAACTCCCACTTGTCTGACCAACGACGACATAGCCGATTGTCCCGGCTGCCAATATCACCAGGCTGAGTAAAAAGGAAACCCTCCTTCCACGTGTGTCTGCAATTACGCCGGTTGGAATTTCAAAGAGCGCCATAGCAGCTGTGAAAATAGAATTGACTAGGAAAACTTGGAAAATGCTTAGACCGGCTTCAATTAAGAATAAGGTGTTTACCCCCCAAATGAGGGATGCAGATAAGGTATAAAAACCTGCGATAATCAGGTATCTACGGATAATGATGTCAGGTTTCAAGGGTGTGGTCTCCCGATTAGATAGAATTTTTTGGGATTGATAATTTTAACCGGTTGATTTCTTTAGTTTAGTTGAAGATTAAATTACCCACTTACGGGAGGAATTTACTCGGTGTGCATTATAGCATATGGGAAGAAAGAGGTTGTGAAAAATCAGTAAAATCTGACCAAATATTAACCAAAAAAAACTGTGTTGTGAACAGGTGGTAACATTTATTACGAAACGTTGACATTGACGTGGCTTCCTGATATATTAGAAATATATTATCGTACACAGGCTTGCAGTTTATGGTTCAGGATCACAATTTAACTGCCATGTTAGATAAGATAAAACAATTATGAAATTTGTAGGTGCACGACTGATAGTGAATGCGTTCAGGCCGTGCGGATTGTGTTTAAGGAGGAGATTTTTTCAAATTTGCATATGATTTGATCTTGTCAAGATTTCCAAGTGCGGAGGGATCTACGGATGAACAAATCATCTGTAAAAACCCCAGGAAACCATAATAAGTACCTTTGTGTAAAACAAAGAGTTTTAACTAAAAAAGAGGAGATATATGTCAACTAACCTAACCACTGTTTTGAAATCAAAAACTAAAACGGTTGAGATTAAGCGGGGAAATCCCACCGTCATCATTGGGGAACGGATTAACCCCACTGGCCGGAAGCTGGTACTGGCGGCTTTACAGAAAGGCGATTTTGATATTGTCAGAAAAGACGCCACGACCCAGGTTGCTGCTGGAGCTACCGTCCTGGATGTCAATGCCGGGGTGCCGAGTGCAGATGAGCCGGTTTTGCTCAAACAGGTGATGGAAATTGTGATGGAGACAACGGATGTGCCGCTGTGCATTGATACCGCGGACCCGAAAGCACTTGAAGCAGCGCTGTCCATCTATGAAGGTAAGGCACTCGTCAACTCCACCAATGGAGAGGAGAAATCATTATCCAGCGTTTTACCGCTGGTGAAGGAATACGATGCAGCAGTGATTGGTTTGTGCATGGATGATGACGGTATTCCTGAAACTGCTGAACAAAGGCTAGCAGTTGCCGGAAAAATCATTGAACGGGCGGGAAAGCTGGGCATTGGGCCGGAAAATGTGGTCATCGATCCGCTGGCACTCACCATGGGCGCTGACAGCAATGCGGGCAGAATTGCACTGGACACAGTCGAGTTGGTGGTTAAGGAATTTGGGGTGAATGTCACCATGGGTGCCAGCAACATCTCTTTTGGGATGCCAGACCGCAAATTCATCAATTCGACATTTATCGCACTCGCCATTTATGCTGGGATGACTTGCCCGATTACGAATCCGTTGGTCAGAGAAGTCAGTACAGCTGTTTTAGCGACTGATCTGTCTCTCGGCAGAGATGAATTCGGTATGAATTGGATTCAGGCTTATCGAAAACGAAAAGCTGAAGACGAAGGTTAACGAGGAAAAGGAGGTTCCAAGGGAAAAAGCATGAAATTAAACAATGGGGAGCAAATTCCCCAATCCCGGTTGGATCCATTAGGCAATCAACTGGATACCTTGGGCCAACAGCCCAATAGCTTAACCGACGCCGATAAGGCTTATCATCTGATTCTAGATAAAATCATTAAAGCCGAGATGGAACCAGGATCACTGATTCAGGAACCTGGCTTAATGGATGAACTTGGTCTCGGCCGGACACCCATCCGGGAAGCACTTAAACGCCTGCAGGTAGAGCAGTTTGTGACTGTCAGCCCACGGCGAGGGATGTTTGTTACACCAATTGCCATCCGTGATATCAACCATATTTATGAAGTGCGGATGGAATTAGAGGCTTTGGTGATCCGCCTGGCAGTAGGACGTGCGACACCTGATCAGTTAGACCAATTTGAGCTATTGGTGGATGAAAAACAACTCAAGAATTTGGAGACCCCCTACGAAATCATGGATCTTGATCGAAGGTTTCACTTTTTGAGTTATGAAGCAAGCCAAAACCAATATTTACAGGCAGACCTTAAGCGCTATTACTTTATGTCCCAACGCATCTGGTATTATGGGTTGGCGACTATGAAGCCAATTGAAATTGGCATCCAGGAACACATAGAGATTGTCTCGGCGATCAAAGATGGGGATGAAAATCGTGCTGAAGCGGCTATTCGTAAACATATTGTCAACTTCCAGAAAAATATTAAGGAACATTTGATTTAACCTACACAAGGAGTTAAGAAATGAGCGTTTTGTCAAAAATTACATCCTGCGTGATTGAGGGAAACCTTAATGACATAAAGGACCTGACCAATCAGGCTCTTGGTGAAGGGCTTTCTGCCAAGGAGATTTTGGATCAGGGCCTGATGCCCGGAATGGACCATGTGGGCGTCGAATTTAAGGCGGGGAACATGTTTGTCCCCGAAGTGCTCCGCTCGGCGAAAACGATGAGTGGTTCTATGGATATTCTCAAACCGATTCTAACTGAATCAGGGGTAGAGATGGTTGGAAAAGTGGTACTCGGGACCGTGAAAGGGGACTTGCACGATATCGGCAAGAACCTGGTTGGGATGATGTGCGAAGGAGCGGGTTTTGATGTTGTGGACTTAGGCAAAGACATCGCCCCGGAGGCATTTGTTGAGGCTGTAAAAGAACATAACCCTGATATTGTGGGGATGTCTGCCCTGCTGACCACAACCATGCGTACCATGGAAAGCACGATCAAAGCCTTGGAAGAGGCGGGTTTGCGAGACAAGGTGAAAATTATGGTTGGTGGCGCGCCAGTGACCAAAGAATTTGCAGACAAAATTGGCGCAGATGCCTACGCTTCCAATGCGGCAGCGGCTTCTGAAATGGCAACCAAGTTTGCGACTTCATAAAATAAATTGATAAGGAAAGGATAATTTTTCATGAGAACCAACTATCGGGTTAACTCCGGAGTCCGGTTCCGTATGATGAGCGACGACCAACTGCAAGAATTGGCAGATGGCGTCTTTCATGTGCTGGAATACACTGGCCTGGATGTTCACCATGAAGAGTCAAGAGAAATATTGAAGAAAGCAGGTGCCTGGGTGGATGGGATTCGGGTTCGAATTCCTCAACACCTTGTCAAAAAATCGCTGGAGATGGCGCCGCGTAGTTTTACGGTGTTCGCTCGCGATGGGAATCCCAAAAACAATATTCACATTGGACCAGGTCGAGCCCATTTTGGTCCCGGACCGACATGCCCGAACTTCATAGATGTGGATACCCTTGAGCGACGCCCTTATGTAAAGAGCGATGTTCCGACTGTCGCTAAAGTAGTTGATGCGCTGCCCAACATTGATTTCTGTGAATCACTGGGGACTGTCAATGATGTCCACCATGATTTAGGCGCAACCTACGAATTTGCCGGCATGTTCCCCAATACGAGCAAACCGATTGTGGCGTGGTCATATGATTATGAAGACTCGCTGGATATCCACAAAATCGCTATCGCTGAAGCTGGCGGCCAGGAAGCATTTGAACGCCGTCCGAATTATGTGCATTACTGTGAACCGCTTTCTCCACTGGTCAGTACAGAAGATGCGCTTAACAAGCTGGTCTTTGCTGCCAAGCATCGTGTGCCGTTGATCTTTACCCCCTGCCCGATTGCAGGAGGGACTGCTCCGGTAACGGCTGCTGGAATCATCATCCAGGCAGCTGCCGAGTCCTGGATGGGTTTGACGATTGCACAGGCCATCCAGCCCGGGTTGCCGTATATCATGGGCGGGGTGCTGTCGGTGATGGACATGAGCAATATGATCCTTTCCTACGGGGCGCCAGAATTGTCCTTGTTTATGGCTGGCCTGACTGAGCTTGCACATTACGTTGGGTTGCCGCTTTGGCAAACCGGTGGATGTACAGATTCAAAATGCCTCGACGAGCAGGCTGTGATTGAAGGTTCCTTGTCGGTCTTCTTCTCTGCCCTCACAGGTGGAGACCTGACCCATGACGTTGGCTATACCGAAAGTGGCTTGACAGGTTCTGTTTTTCAGCTGGCGATGATGGATGAATCGATTGGTTATGCCCGCCGGATCACGCGTGGGATTGAGGTCAACGAGGAGACTTTGGCTGTTGATGTGATCAACAATGTTGGCCCCAATGGGCACTACCTGCGGGAGCAACACACTCGAAATCACTACAAAACTGAGTTCTGGTATCCGAACGTGTGTGACAGGCGCAATTTTGAGGAATGGAAGATGATGGGTGAGCAACCCATGCGGGACCGGGTGGTCAGCCGGGTTCACGAAATTCTTTCCACTCACGAGCCTGCACCGATCAAACCAGAGACTGAGAAAGTGATCCAAGAAGTGTTGGAAGCTGCGGAAGACCGAGTGAAGGAAAAATAACAAGGAGTTATGGAAATGAGCGAAATCTTTGAACAACTTTCAACAAGTGTCTTAGAAGGTGATGCTGATAAAGCTGAATCATTGACCAAACAAGCCTTGGAGGACGGAGTTTCTGCTAACGAGATCTTAAACAAAGGTTTGGTTGTCGGGATGGCAGAAGTTGGTGACCGGTTTAAACGCGGTGACATGTTTGTCCCTGAGGTGCTTATGTCGGCTGAGGCGATGCATGCCGGGCAAGAGATTCTGCGCCCCTTGCTGGCTGACAGTGAGACCGACCGGGTTGGAAAAATTCTGCTGGGAACCGTAAAAGGCGACCTGCACGATATTGGCAAGAATCTGGTTGGGATGATGTGTGAAGGCTCTGGGTTCGATGTCATCGACCTGGGATTTAATGTGGACCCTGAGACCTTTGTGGACTCCATAAAAGAGCACCAACCGGATGTTGTCGGAATGTCGGCAATGCTGACCACCACGATGCGTGCGATGGGCTACACGATCAAAGCGATCGAGGAGGCTGGATTGCGGGATAAAGTCAAAGTGATTGTGGGTGGTGCCCCCGTTGATGAAGAATTTTCACAACGGATTGGCGCGGACGGCTATGGATCGAATGCTGTATCCGGCCCAGAGCTGGCAAAAAGCCTGCTGGGGATGTCCTAAACCTTTATCCAAGTATTTTGGCCAAGGATTTTGGAAATTAACCCATGGATGATATGGAAACATTACCGGTAGTAGGAATCGCGTGCAAGGTGTTTGAAGGCTTGATTGACCGTTTCCTGCCAAAGGAAATTGCAGATAGGGTCACCTTCTTAGATTACGGCCTGCACCGGGTTCCGACCAAGCTTACGATTGCTGTCCAGAATTGTATCGATGAGATCGATACCCCCAGCTTGATTGTTCTGGGGTATGGGTTATGCGGAAATGGGTTAGATGGGATTAAAGCACGGAACCATACTTTGCTGATTCCTCGCACCGATGATTGCATCGCGATCTTATTGGGCTCTTATCCTCGCTATATGCAAGAGTTCACCAGCGAGCCGGGTACTTACTACCTGACCAAAGGCTGGCTGGAATCGGGAAGCAACCCATTGCAAGAGTATCAAGAAATCGCTGAAAAGTATGGCCCCGAGGATGCCGAATGGATCATGGATACTCAATACCAAAATTACAAACGATTGGCCTTCATCGCTCATCAAGAAGCGGACCTTTTCAAGTATCGACCGAGTGCAAAAGAGGTTGCGGCTTATTGCGAGCGTTGGGGAATGGTGTACGAAGAAATCCTTGGCACCGATAAGTATATCCAGCGACTGGTCGAAGTCGCCTTGAACCTAGATAAATTAGACAGTGAGTTCCTGGTGGTTCCGCCCGGCGGAACTTTGACCCAGGCAGCTTTTATGCGCTGAACAATGGTTCACTGTTTAGCTATAACGCAGTAGGAGATGATCTTATGCAAGTAAAAAGAAACAATTACCTGGTAAATGCTACCCCCACCTTTGAGGTGCTTTCTGAGGACGAGATTGAAGCGATCTATTTCTCAGCACTGCGGGTGTTGTATGAAACCGGGATTCGAGTTTATGAAAAAGAAGGTGTAGATATTTTGCACGATGGAGGGGCGGTGGTTGAAGATGTGCAAGATGACAGCGCCCTGGTTAAAATTCCACCGTGGATGATCGACAAAGCACGCGCAACCGTTCCCCGGAAGGTTGATGTGATTGGACCGGACCGCAAACACAAGATGGAATTGTATAAAAATGCAATTTACTTCGGAGCGGGATCTGATACACCTTTCACCATTGATCCTTATACCAGTAAACGCCGGCGTGCAAACTATGAAGATGTGAAAAAATTTGCCAAGCTGGCCCAAGCGATGCCCAACATCGATTTCCATATGTCCCTGGGAATTGTGCAGGATGTGGCTGTTGGCACTTATGACCGCTGGCAGTATCTTGCCATGCTAGAAGGCACCAACAAGCCGATCAACATTACTGCCGTGGATTTGGATGGCTTGAAGGACCAATTGGAGATGGCGCATATTCGAGTCGGCGGGGCAGATGAATGGAAGAAAGGTCCTATTTTCTCCCTGTACATCGAACCTGTCTCTCCTCTCAGCCATTCGGAAGAGGTGGTTCAGAAGCTGCTGTTCGCCACGGATAACTATATCCCCTTTGTGTACACCCCCTGCCCACTGGCTGGAGCCACAGCACCGACGACATTAGCCGGGACGGCCGTGCAGGCCCTTACCGAAAGTCTGTTTGGGATTGTGCTAAGCCAGCTGCGCCGGCCAGGGGCACCGCTGATCATTGGTGGTTTGATGTCCAATATGGATATGCTGACGACAGTGTACTGCTACGGCTCACCGGAAATGGCATTGCTGAGCGCCGCTTATACCCAGATCACGAAGTGGCTGGGACTCCCGATGTATGAAACAGCAGGTTGTTCGGATGCTAAGATTTTCGACGAGCAGGCTGCAATGGAAGCCACCTTCAATATTGCCACATCTGCACTGGTTGGCGGCAATATGATTCACGACGTTGGGTATTTGGAACAGGGTCTGACCAGTTCGATGGACCAGATGGTGATGTCCAATGAAGTGATTTCGATGCTCAAACGCATCCTGCGTGGTATCCCTGTTACGCAAGAAACCAGAGCGCTAAATGTGATGGATGAGGTAGGGCCTGGCGGACATTATCTGGAACACGACCATACTTATAACCGTTTCCGCACAGAAATCTGGCAACCAGAACTTCTGGACCGCCAGGTTTATGAGAATTGGGAAATGAGCGGGAAAAAGGCTTATCGAGACCGTGTAAGAGAGCGGGTGATCGAGGTAATTGAAGAAGATACTGAACCGCTCTTTGATGAGAAGATGTATAAAGAACTGCGCCGCATCTGCGAACTGGCTGATGATCGGCATAAGGATGAAGAGCTGGATTACTCGATGTTCGGGTAATTTGATTACTGCAAAGCACCGATTTGGTCAGAACTGAGCCTGAGAGCTTTTGTCTGATTCGATCGAGGTCGTCCACTGCAATAGGAGTAGGATGGCAGGGAACCATGATTTAGGTTCCCTGCTGTCCGGATGCCTATGAAGATTTGGCAGTAACTATTATTAATATGCATTCGCTGAGGGAATGCCTTGACAGATACCAATACACAGAAGAACCTTGTCCTGGGGATAGACACCGGGGGGACTTATACTGATGGTGTGCTACTTGACTATGATTCTCATGAAGTCCTTGCCACACAGAAAAGTTTAACCACAAAACGAGACTTTGCCATAGGTATTGAAGATGTGATCGCGGGCATTCAGATTGATGACCCTGGACAGATCAAAATGGTTTCGGTGTCTACCACGCTGGCGACCAATGCTATCGCTGAAGGTAAAGGGAAGCGTGTCGCTTTGTTGCTAATTGGATATGACCGGGAATTGATTGAAAACTTTGAATTGTCCCATAAATTTGCGACACCCAATTACTATTATTTTGAGGGCGGACATAATTTGTACGGACAGGAAAAACAAGCGCTAGACCTCAAAGGAATCTTAGAGGTGGTAGCCAAGATAAAAAATGAGGTTGATGCGATTGCTGTTTCCAGCTACTTTTCTCCCCTCAATCCGGAACATGAAAACCGTGTCTACGAAGCGATCTCCGGTGTTTGCGACCTTCCAATCGTGTTGGGCCACCAGCTTTCCACCAAGCTGGGTTCTGTCGAGCGGGCGACCACAGCAGCGCTGAATGCGTCTCTGCTGGCGGTGCTGCAAACCTTTATTATCGCCGTGAAACGGGCAATGGAAAAGCGAAAAATCAACGCACCTCTAATGGTGGTGCGTGGTGACGGTACATTGATGAGCGACGAGTTTGCAGCCCATACCCCAGTTGAGACGATCCATTCTGGGCCCGCTGCGAGTGCGATAGGAGGGCGCTTTTTATCAAAAATTGACCATGCTTTTGTGGTTGACGTAGGTGGGACGACCACTGACCTGGCTTTAATCGTGGATGGGGCGGTGACTATCAGCGAGGAAGGTGCTTCAGTAGGGGGATACCAAACTTCAGTAAAAGCTGCGGATTTGTTGTCGATTGGATTGGGCGGAGACAGCCAGATACGATTAAATCGAGACGGAGAACTTGTGATCGGGCCCGAAAGGGTGGTGCCGTTGGCATATTTAGCTGATCAATACCCGACGGTTAGAAATCAAATCCGATCTCTCACCCGCCGCACATGGGAGCACGCATCACCGGACTGGCTGGAGTATTGGTACTTGATCCGCGAACCAACCGATGGGGAATTGCAAAATAACACGCGGCAGTCGCAAATCGTGGATCTGCTGAAAGGTGGGCCACATGCCTTACCCGATTTGTTGAAGAAAATGTCTGTTTTCCATGCATCCCAGCTGGTGGTGGAGGAACTCTTCAGGCAGGAAATTATCGGGAAAGCCGGATTTACACCGACTGACCTTTTACATTGTGATCAACGGTTCCAGGCATGGGATTCTGACTCCGCCAGAGCTGCACTACAGGTGTTCAGCCAATACATGTTCAAAGAACAGGGAGATGTCCTAACACTCATCTGGCAAACGGTCACTGAGATGATCCTAAAGGCGACAGTGGAATTCCTCACCGGACAAACCCTACCCCAGAAGGATAAATCAGCAATTGGAACCTGGTTTTTCAAAAATGCTGCCTACCATGATCACCCACATATTAATACCAGTTTTAAGCTGTCGTATCCGCTGATTGGGATCGGCGGCCCGGCAGATATGTTCCTTGAAAAGGTTGCGGAAATTCTGCACACTGAGCTTGTCCTCCCACCGCATTACCAGGTAGCAAATGCGGTAGGCGCTATCGCAGGGAGCATCATGGTGGAGGAGGAAATTCTTGTCTATCCAAAACTGGACAAGACCGGGCTGGATGTGCTGGGGTATTTTTTGCAGTCCAGCGGAGAGCGGTTGGAGATTGAGGAACTGCAGGATGCTTTGAAAGCAGCGAGGGAGATATGTCAGGAGGTTGCTCTGAACGCTGCTTTGCGTTCTGGCGCAGATCAACCTCAGGTAGTGATGAATGAAACCTCAGATGGGATTGATACCTATCGAATCCGGGCGCAAGCGATCGGGAAACCGCGCCTGTCTGGATAAATCCCAAGGAGAAGAAAAGATGGATTTAATTGGCGTAGATACTCAAAAAGCTTACCAGTTACTGAAAGAACAAATCAACACACTCAAACTGAAGCCTGGTTCGGCAATCGACGAAGCGAAGCTTTCGAAAGCATTGGGACTGGGAAAAATCCCCATCCGTGAAGCACTCAAACTACTGTATCACGATCAATTGATTGTGGTTTCCAGGCAGGGCGGAATCTATGTCGCCGAATTAAATCCTGATGATTTAAAAATGCTAAGTGAGGTTCGGGTCGGGTTGGAAAGCCAGGCGGCAAGTTTGGCGGCTGCTCGGGCTACTGAGGATCATCTCCTGGTGATGGATGCTCTCATCGAACAACAGGCTAACATTAAGGAAGATGATCAGACAGCCTGGTTTGATCTTGACCATAAGCTGCACCAGGCGATTGCTAAGGCTTCTGGAAACCATTATCTTGCACATTCATTAGAAAAATATTTTGGGCTTACACAACGTTTGTGGTATCTGGCCTTACCTAAACTGGAATTTTTATCCACAGCAGTTCAGGAACACACCTCCTTGATCGAAAGTATCCGCCAGGGGGACAGCAGCCGTGCAGCTCTGAAAATGAGGGAGCATGTGCAAGGTTTTTACACCAAAGTACACGATTTGATCGAACAATAAAGAAACGGAATTCAATCATGCCAAAATTAACCATTGTTTATGGAACAGAAGAGAAGACCAATTCAGTCTCAGCGGATACATTGATTGGGGATGCCATCCAGGAAACTGGATTGCCAATTGAGCAGCCGTGTGCAGGGCGAGGTACCTGCGGAAAATGCAAAGTGATTATTGAAGAGGGAAACATTCCTCCAGATGAGGTTGAAAAAGAACACCTCACACCTGGGGAATTGGCTTTGAATACGCGGCTGGCCTGTAGAGCCAAGGCCGTTGACGATGCACGTATCATCTTATCGCATATCGTTGTTTATTCGAATAAAAGTTTCAAGGGATCATCTTCTTATAAACGAACGACCGACCCCTTAGGCTTAGCGATCGATTTGGGGTCAACGACAGTTGCCGCATTTTTGACTAACCTGACCACAGGTGAGGTAAGTGCTGGCGCGGCGACCTTGAACCAGCAAACCACCTTTGGCGCTGATGTAATCTCTCGTATTGGTGCAGTGCTGGATGAACCCAAAAATGCCGAAAGGCTGCATAAGCTGGCTTTGGCTTCGATCAACCAGGCAGTCGACTCGCTGAAGCTCGGCAAACGGTTTTATGATCGTATCACCCGGGTGAGCATTGTGGGCAACGTTGCGATGCATCACCTGCTCACCAGGCTACCGGTGGAGAGCCTGGGGGCGATCCCGTTTCAGCCCTATGACAGCAGTCCAATTGTTGATGGCTCTCAAAATATGGATCATATCTTTCCAGACTCCGTGAAGGTCACCCTGCCTCCGTTAATTGGCGGATTTGTTGGGTCAGATGCTTTGGCCTGTCTGGCAGAATTTGGGTTTGATCAGCCATCAGGGCCGATGGTTGCCATTGACCTGGGCACCAATGGGGAAGTGTTGGTGACAGATGGCGACCGCATTCTGACCGCGTCTACCGCAGCGGGCCCGGCTTTTGAGGGTGTCAATATCTCCTGCGGTTCGCGGGCGGTCGATGGGGCAGTCGTCCACAGCAAAATTGAGGATGGAAAGTTTGTGTTTACTACGATCAACGATGAGGCCCCTATCGGGCTCACAGGTTCGGGATTGCTAACAACGATATACGAACTTGTAAACCATGGTGTGATTGAAAAAAGCGGGCGGATCAACCAAACTCCAGAGATTATGAAAGATAAGATTGTCTTTGATGAAAAAGGTGCCCCCGGCATCCTCCTGGGAGATGGGGCTCATATGACACTCACGCAGTGGGATATCCGGGAACTTCAAAAGGCGAAAGGAGCCATCCGGGCAGCGGTGGACACCTTGATGCAGCAGCTTGATCTAGAACCGCAAGACCTGGAAAAAATATTGCTCACTGGTTCCTTTGGCGGGCAGGTAGATATCAAGGCTACCATGCAGATAGGGATGATCCCAAGCGTGCCATTAAGCAAAGTTGAAACAGTTGCCAATGGAGCCGGTTTGGGCGCGGCAAAATTCTTAACGGATGAGGGATTCGAACTCGGTGTTAAGCTGGCGGAGAAAGCCAAGCAGGTGGATTTGGATCAGGACCCGAGTTTTGTTATGCTGTATGTGGAAAGTATGCCTTTCCAATTTTCGGAAGGCACCGCAATAAATTAGCCAGTAAGGGGATGACTTATACCTAACAATGAAAAATGATCATTTTGTTTTAGGGATTGATACTGGGGGGACGTATACGGATGGGGTCCTGCTGGATTTTGACACGCGGGAAGTTATTCGGTCTACTAAGACACTCACAACAAAACATAATCTTTCGGAAGGTATCTTGCGCGCGCTGGATGCTTTGCTTGAAGGCCAACCAGGGAAAATTAAGTTGGTGTCGATCTCGACAACCCTGGCGACCAATGCCATCGCAGAAGGGAAGGGACGGCCTGTGGCGTTGTTTTTACTGGGATATGATCCTGACCTGGTAAGGCATTTCAACTTTCAGGGAAGGTTCGCGACTCCAAAATATTATTATTTTCAGGGTGGCCATAAACTGACGGGAGAATCCCAGGCACCATTAGATGTAAAAGGAATCATCCATACTGCGCGCAAGGTGAAATCTGACGTGGAAGCGATATCGATTTCAGGCTATTTCAGCCCATTCAATATCTCCCATGAAGAGAGGGCAGCAGAAGTAGTTCAAATGGAGACTGGGATGCCGGTTGTGATGGGACACCAGTTGTCCAGTAAACTCAATTCGATCCAGCGCGCGACCACCGCTGCACTCAACGCCTCGCTCCTTTCCATATTACAAGAGTTTATCGGCTCAATGGAAAATGCTCTCAGCGCTCGTGGTGTAGACGCTCCCCTGATGGTTGTACACAGTGATGGCGCGCTAATGAAAACCAGCCAAGTCAAGACTCGACCAGTGGAAACAGTGCACTCTGGTCCGGCTGCGAGTGCGATTGGTGCAAAATTCCTCTCTGGCATTGAGAAAGCTCTGGTGATTGATATCGGAGGGACGACAACTGATATCGCCCTTTTAGATCAGGGCAAGTTGAAGATCAATGAATCGGGAACGATGGTGGGCGAGTATGATACGGCTGTGCGGGCGGCGGATATCCGGTCGATTGGGTTGGGCGGGGACAGCTTTCTGCATCTGGATGCAGAAAATAACCTCAAGATTGGCCCTGAACGAGTGGTTCCCTTGGCGTATCTGGCTTACGAGCATCCAACTGTTTGGGAAAATTTAAAAACTCTGACAAAAACTCTGTTTGCACAGCGCCCGACCATTGATCACTTTGAGTATTGGTTTTTGCAGCGCAGGCCGACCCGGACGATCAACCACAGCCGTGCCAACCGGGTTTTGGATCTGCTGGAGAATGGGCCGCTGCCTGTGCCGTTAATTCTTAAAAAAATGGGCGTACTGCACCCGATGCAACTGGACAGCAATACTCTGATCCGGGAAGAAATTATCGGCCGGGCGGCACTGACCCCAACAGATCTATTTCATCTGAGCGGAGAATTTTTACCTTGGAATGCCGATGCTTCGAAAATTGCAGCTGAGAAGTTTGCTTTTTTGATGCAGATTGATCTTGAGACCCTTATCCGCCGGGTAAAGGAACAAATTGCTGAGATGATCGTCGAGGAGGTTGTGCGTTTTATCACCGGACATGGGGTAGACCGCTTGCCAGATTATGCGCCTGTGCGGAGTCTGGGTGCCTGGTTGTTTGAGGAAAATTTAAGCCAGAGAAGCCCTTACCTTGGCAGCCGGATTGGTTTAAAAATGCCGCTTGTTGGGATCGGGGCTCCAGCGGCAATCCTGCTGCCGCGCGTTGCTGAACTGCTCCACACCGATTTGCTGCTGCCTGAACATTATGAAGTGGCAAATGCGATCGGGGCGGTGGCCGGGAATGTGGTTGTCTATAAGGATGCCTGGGTTTATCCTAAAATCCGCAACAGGTATCCCGTTGGGTATTTTGTCCAATGGGAAGAGGACCGCCGTTATTATACAAATGTCGATGAGGCTTTGGAACAGGCTGAACGCCAGTTACGGGAGGCAGCTGCTGAGCAGGCAAAAGCTGCTGGTGCAGAATCGGTAACCATAGAGACCGAAATGCTGCCTGATGGTGCTGAAAGCTACAGGGTGAGGGCAACCGCAATTGGGGATGTGGACAGGGGCAGATAATGGTTGTTAACTGAATACTTTCGTTTCTAATTCCTGTTTTCGTTTGAGGACAAAATCTTCCAGCCCTTCTTTGATGGCTAAATCCAATTCAGGCTGCTGATAAATCGAAAGCAGGTAATCTACCCGCTGGCTGGCTCTCTGGGTTGCATCCAACCCTCCTTGAGCTTCCCACTGTTCAAAATCTTCATAATCCATCAGCTGAGTGCGGTAGAAAGCTGTCCGGAAATGATCCATGGTGTGTTCAGTTTCCAGGAAATGTTCGCCAGGAGCAACCTCCTGGATGGCATTCATCGCCAAACTGTCTTGGGATACCTCCAGGCCTTTAGCGAGCGTGATCATCGCTCCCAAGAAATCGCAATCCAATAAAAACTTTTCGTATCCAGTGGTCATGCCATTTTCCAGCCAACCAGCCGCATGGAGAACAAATTGAACATTCCCGAAAATTGCAGGCAACATGGTCATTACAGATTCATAGGCGGCCTGAGCATCGGTGAGTTTTGAACTGGCAAACATTCCACCGCTGCGAAACGGCAGGTTATATTTGCGGGCGAGGCTGGCCCCGGCCAGAAGAGCAATCTGGCTTTCTGGCGACCCAAAAACCAATGACCCGCTTTGCATATCAACGGTGGTCATGAAAGAGCCATAAATCACCGGTGCACCGGGATTAACTGCCTGCGCATAGATAATTCCAGCAAGCACTTCTGCGTTTTGCTGTGCCAATGCTCCGGCGATGGTCACGGGACTCATCATACCTGCCAGAATAAAGGGAGTGATAAGCGTGGCTTGATTGGCCTGAGCATATTCTCGAAGCGCACCAAGCATCCCCCCGTCAAATTGGCGAGGACTATTGATGCTGATCAGGGAAAGCAGGGCGGGGTTTTTTGAAATTTCTTCTGACCCGAACAATATTCTCACCATCTCGATGCTGTCCCGTGCATTTTCTGGGGAAGTGACCGAGCCCATAAATGGTTTATCACTGTAAAGAATATGGGCGAGGAGCATATCCAAATGGCGAGATTTGACCGGTAAGTCGTTTGGCTCAACAATGGTACCGCCGCTATGGTGCATGTACGGGCTGAGGTATGCCAGTTTGACGAAATTTTCAAAATCCTGGATACTGGCCAGCCTTCTGCCTTTCTTTAGATCGTACACAAAGGGCGGGCCATAAACAGGTGCAAAAACTGTATTCTTTCCCCCAATCCTGACCCCCCTTGCAGGGTTGCGGCTGATTTGGGTGAATTCTGCGGGGGCTTTGGCGACGTATTCTTCAACCATTTCTGGTGAAAAATAAACCATTTCTCCATCTACACGGGCGCCATGAGAAGCGAGCAGGTCGAGCGCTTGTTGGTCATAGAAAGCCATCCCCAAGTTGTTGAGGATGGTTAAAGAGGTTTGGTGAATGACCTCGATACTTTCCTGGCTTGTGATTTCATAAATTGGGATGTTTTTCAGGGTTTGGGCAGCTGAATTGTTCATCGTACTGTTGTGGGTCATGGTCTCCTCATTTTGAATACTCGCCGCCAGTTTCCTCAGCTGGCGACGAGTGAATTCTACCCTAATTTTCGATGACTGGTTAAACTTCGGTTACTAAATTCCCTTGCAATTCGAACTGTTTTCTGAGTTCATGATTCGGTTTGGGGATACCAGATTCTTCCACCAGGCGGGGAACGATCTTTTCCCAATGGACGGCCATGATGTGCATGCCGTTGATACCGGGAGTATTCTTCAGCTTTTCAATGATTTCCAAAGCGATCTGGACGCCGACCTCCTCCTGGCCTTGTTTATCACCGGCATTGTCCATGCGCTTTACAATTTCATTTGGGATAGAAACACCAGGAACTTCGTCGGCCATGAAGTGGGCTGCCCTGGCGCTTCTGAGAGGAATCACACCAGGGAGCAGATAAATTTTGTCTAATAAATTGCGTTTATCCAATGCTTCCAGCCATTCTAAGAATCCCTCATAGTCGAAGATGGGCTGGGTTTGCATAAATTGTGCACCGGCATTGATCTTCTTTTCTGCCCGGATTGCCTCATATTTTGGCGGTGCGCCAAAGGGGGACCCGGCTGCGCCCAGGAAGAACATGGGTGGGTTTTTAATGTAACGTCCGTCCAGATATTTTTGTTCATCACGCATCCTGCGCAGCATCCAGAGCATCTGGATGGCATCCATATCAAATTGATTGGGTTGAGCCATTGGATCTGGGCCAAAGAATTGGTGATCACCGCTCAGGCAGAGAATGTTGTGTATACCCAATCCGACGGCTCCCATGGCATCAGATTCGATTACCACCCGGCTGCGGTCCCGGGCCTGGAGCTGCATGACAGGTTCAATCCCGGTATCCATTGAAATCTTGCTGGAAGCGAGACTGTTCATCCGGGCAGATGCCGAGGCATTATCGGTGAAATTGGCGGCGGTCACATACTCGCGGAGCATATTGCCTTTTTTGCGAATGATATTCCCTGAAGCACCGAGTGGCGGGGCTATTTCTGCAGTGGTGACAAATTCACCGGTTTGCAGGCTGGCCTCAAGGAATGAGACCGGTTCTTCAGTTTTGGGGGGGTGGTATTCCGCATCACCTTGCCACCAATCTGGCTGCCGAATTTTGTAGAAGATATGATCCCAATCTTTTTGGAATTTTTCTTTATCGGTAATAAATTCGATGAACTTGGGACTGTTGTCTTCCTCGCGCCAAACGCGGACAACCTCAGACCATTGTTCTTTTCCAGCCCGTTTTCCATCGATGGGGGCGTTGATTTCCAGCAGGGAATCCAAACGATCCATTTTTTCGGCGCGTTCATAAATTTTATACCAGGTGCAGGGACGAGTGGAGTCCACCTCACACTGTTCTGGGGAAGCGCCACCGCAAAGACCATTTCGCAGCCCTTTTGGGCAAGTCATCGGACAGATGTAGGCTGTCTCCTGCAGGATGCAATTCCCACACATGCGGCAGCTAAAAAGCACACCTTTAACCAAAGCCTCAAAGGCTGTGAGGGTTTTTTCAGTTAATGTTTCGTCTTCACGGGTGACAGGCAAAAACTTTTGTTGAAACCTTCGGGGAGAAAAAATTGACATGAGTAACTCCTACACAAATCGTATTGATATATTTGTAGTATATCAGATGTTAAATCAGTGTCAACGATAAATAAGTACATATTACTCTGACGAATTTGGTGGCTCAGGAGGATAAATTTAAGGAAGGAATCTTTTCACTAAAGGAGAAAATAAATTTCCGAATTGAGGAATTTTTGGTGTATAGTATACTCAAAGTGTTTTGTAAGATTGATCTGTTTTACCTTTTTTCTTCAAGGTCATTTGGGAAATAATCATGAGCCCGGAAAATCTAACAGAAAACAAGGGAAAGAAGCACCTACCCGGAGTTTCACCAAGTGCAGATGTACTCTTTAAGTTAAGTGCTGAACTTGTAGGTTTGCTGGATGAAAAAGAAATTTGTGATCAGGTTGTCGATAGATTAAACAGTTCACTTGGATATGATTTTGTAGCGATATTCTTAAAAGATGAAACTACTCAAATCAGACATTTAATTTCCAGTGCAGGATTTGAAAATCCCATCACCCCCCTATATCCTGGCCAGGGATTGTCGGAAACTCCTTTTTTAACGGGGAAGCTTCAATACACTCCTGATGTATCAAAAGATGAAAGATATTTTTATGGTTCGGGGGGTAGTGAATTAGACATTCCGATTTGGATTGAGGATCGAATTGCAGGCGTCATCATTGCTGAAAGGAAACAAATTGAGGCTTTTACTGATCATGATTTTGATCTTCTAACAGCGGTATCTCATATTACAGGTTTGGCAATAGAAAAATCCCAGCTGTTTTTAAAAGAACATAACCGTGTTCAAACACTGGAAGCGCTGGGTCAAACAATGACAGAATTAACTGCCCTTACTGATTTGAATAAATTATTACGAACAATAGTTGTGCGTGCAGTCGAATTGATTGGCGCGACAGGTGGTCAATTGGGGATGTTTAATCAAGAAGCTCAAGAAGTAGAAATTGTAGTCAGCCACAATTTGAATCGAGATTATTTAGGCACAGTTCATAAGGTAGGTGAAGGATTGATGGGCTTGGTAGCCCAAACTCATGAGCCAAAAATTCTCGAAAATTATAGTGAATGGCCTGGAAGCTTAGATATCTACAGCTCAATTTATTCTTCTATTGCGGTACCATTATTGATTGGAGATAAGCTGCTGGGTGTATTTACAACGATCACAACTGATCGCTACCTTATCTTTGATGAAGAAGATTTGTATATTTTGAATATGTTTGCGCAACAAGCAGCATTAGCAATCGAATCAACCCGATTGTACGAGAAAAGTGAGTATGAGAATCGGGAAAGAAAGCGCTTATATAACGAAGTTTTAAAGCAAAAAGAATATTACGAAGCTTTACTGATCAACAGTCCGGTTGCGATTGCCTCTGCGGACCTGGATGGAAACATCATTTCATGGAATCCGACGGCTGAAAAGCTCTTCGGTTACACAACTGAAGAGGTCGAGGGGAAACCTCTGGATGATTTTATTGCGAATCATCCAGAGGTGCGTGAAGAAGCAGAGCGAAATACGCGTGATGTGATCTCGGTTGGACAGGTAATGTCAACGACTAAACGCACGCGGAAAGATGGCTCGTTCGTCGATGTTGAACTTCTGGCACTTCCTGTAAAAGTTTTGGGAGAAATTATCGGATTTATCGCTATCTACCACGATATTTCAGAGCTCAAAAGGATTGAACGAGAGCTGAGATCCAAAAATGAAACCATGTCGAAACAATTGTTTTTAGCGGGCGAAATCCAGTCCAGTTTTTTGCCGAAAAATCTCCCGAAGTTGGAAGGATGGCAATTTTCGACAACCCTGAAACCAGCTTTGGAAACCTCGGGAGATTTTTTTGATATCCGCCAACTGCCAAATGGAAATATTGTGGTCTTGATCGCGGATGTGATTGATAAAGGTGTAGGTGCAGCATTATTCATGGCATTTTGCTGGTCTCTATTCCGTCTGTTTGGGGATGAATTTCCGGATGATCCTAGCCGCGTTTTCTATGAAGTAAATCGATATATCCTCAAGGAGACCCAAATTAAGCAATTTGTAACTGCTTTTTATGCAGTACTCAATCCTAAAACTGGGGAGCTGGTTTTCAGTAATGGCGGACATTGTCCCATGTACAAGATCCGCGATGACGATTTGTTGGATGTACGACGGTTCAAACCTAATGGTATTCCTCTAGGGATTACAAAAGGGATGCGATGGAAACAAGATAGACTTAATTTACGACCTGGGGAAATGATCTTCCTTTATACTGACGGAATCATTGAGGCAGAAAATGAAGCAGGCGAACCTTTTGGGGAAGAAAATTTAGTCCAGAGTCTGCCAAAATACAACGCCTCAACAGCTTTTAAAACCAGTGAAAGGGTGCTGAGAAATTTAAATAAATTTGTTGGCGAAAATACCAACTTTGATGATATTGCGTTAATTGCGATTAAGCGAGAAATTTGATTTCTTGAGGTGGCTTAGTTTGCTATAATTAATTGAAATTGTTTTGTCCAAGTTTCTTTCCAAAAGCGAGAGGAGCGGGTAATGGCTTTTGACCTTACGTTGTACTATCGACAGGGTGATGGAGAATGGCAGCAATTATTGCTAGAGGAGGGGGAGCTGATTGTCGGCAGGGGTGAAGAATGCGAACTTCAGATCAAAGATAAAGAGATTTCCCGCAGTCACGTAAAAATTAATAGGGTTGGAGATGATGTTTGGGTAACGGATTTAAATTCCACCAACGGCACACTCCTTGATGGGGAATCTATTCAGGCTAATACGGAAATTCGTGTCAGGTCAGATCAGGAAATTAAAATTGGTTCAGCGGTGCTGAAAATTGAAGCACAAGAAGAGGAGTCTGAGGATGTCACAAAGGTTAGAGATGATGAGCCGGATCAAATTTTTCCTACAGTGAGCCATAAACCTGATTACAGCAATTACGTTCTGAATATCAGAAAAGAAGATGCTGATTGGCAGGAATTCCCTTTAAAGATGGGTGATAACATCCTCGGCAGGTATGTTGAGTCAGATTTGATCTTGGATGACCATAAAATTTCTCGGCGTCATGCCCAGATTACAGTCTCTGAAAGTACGGTCATTATTCAAGATCTTGGATCGACCAATGGGACGCAGGTCAACGGCCAACCCCTTTCACCGCGGCGGCCATTTGTCCTAAAAGAGGATCATTTGGTGACGATAGGGGGATTTTCGGCGAGGATAGAAAAAAAACCTTTCGTTGCG
>JABAHR010012641.1_pt3 | contig 28087 bp, 32 predicted proteins | sample 7062101 | NCBI WGS metagenome assembly JABAHR01 (sample SAMN14534553, study PRJNA622989) | marine sediment metagenome | biome: marine biome [ENVO:00000428]; feature: marine pelagic biome [ENVO:01000023]; material: deep marine sediment [ENVO:00002113] | place: India: Gulf of Kutch | collected...
GCGACCCGGGATGCGGCGACGTGTTCCGGGACTGTTTCGTGGCAACGGAGAAGACGGCGTGGGCGCGGACAACACAGAGCAGGGGCGGATCGAGCTGGCAGCGAGCCTGCGCTGGGCGGCGCGGCTCGGTCTCAACGAAGGCGTCGACAATCACTTCTCGCTTGCCTTGCCCGACGAGGACGGGGCCATGCGGGGAAACCGCTTTCTCATCAACCCACTCGGCTGGCACTGGTCGGAAATCACCGCTTCGTCGCTGGTTCTTTGCGACGCACATGGCAACGTGCTGGAAGGGAGCAACGAGGTGGAGGACACTGCTTTCTTCATTCACAGCCGTGTGCACGTGAACGCGCCCAACGCCGTGTGCGTGATGCACACGCACATGCCGTATACGACGTCGTTGACGCTGCTCGAGGGCGGCAGGCTCGAGATGTGCGAGCAGAACGCGATCGCGTTTCACGGCCGGATCGCTTACGACGACGACTACGAAGGGCTCGCGCTGGACGGCGCCGAAGGCGACCGGCTGGCGGCCAGGCTGGGCGGTTGCAGCGTATTGTTCATGGCGAGCCACGGCGTCATGGTCACCGGTCCCAGCGTCCGTGAAACCTTCAATGATCTCTACTACCTGGAGCGCGCCGCCATGTTCCAGGTGCTTGCCCGCTCGGGCGGCAAACGCCTGCGCCGTGTCCCGGAGGCCGTGCTGCTCAGGACGCAGGCCCAGTTCGCCACGGAGATGCCCAGAGTCGCGCACAGGCATTTCGAGGCACTGCAGCGCATTCTCGACAAGGAGGAGCCGGAGTATCGCCACTGAGCCGGTGCCGTCGATCCCGAGCGATGCTCGTGCCAGCGCCTCGGCCGTTCCTCCACGGACCCGCCACAGACCAAGACCAAGCCTTTAGGGAGAAGATCGATGGCCAACACCGCATTAGTCGTGCACCTGGATATCGAGCCTGAGAAGTTCGACGAATTCGTCGATCTCGCGCGCGCTCACGGCGCGCGATCCGTGGAGATCGAGGAGGGCTGCCTGCGCTTCGAGGTGATGGTTCCGGAGGACGACCCGCATCACGTCATCCTGATCGAGCTCTACAGCGACCGCGCGGCGCTCCAATCGCACTGGGAGTCGGCACACATGGCGGAGTACCTCGATCGCGTCAGCGACATGATCGTCAGCCGCCGGCGTTACCTCTGCTCGGTGTAGCGGCGCGCCCGCCTGGGGCGTCGCGCAAGCGTGGCGCCGGACACGACGGCCGAGCCGCCGACGGGGCTCACGACGGCATAACGGGGCCACCGTCACCGCACGAAGCGTCACGCAAACACGAAGCGAACACATGGCACAGCGACTTTCCGGGAAACGCGTGCTGGTGACGGCCGCCGGCCAGGGCATCGGCCGCGCCGCCGCTATCGCCATGGCGCGCGAGGGCGCCGAAGTGCATGCAAGCGACGTCGACGAAGGCAGCCTCGGGCGTCTGGCCGCCGAGGTCGACGGCATCGACGCCTTTGTCCTCGACGTGCTCGATCGCAACGCCATCGAGCGCTGCGCCGGACGTCTCGGCGCCATCGACGCGCTCTTCAACTGCGCCGGCTTCGTCCACCACGGCAGCATCCTCGAGTGCACGGAAGACGACTGGGACCACTCGTTCGATCTCAACGTCAAGGCGATGTATCGCACCATCCGGGCCTTCCTGCCGGCGATGCTCGATGCGGGCGGCGGCTCTATCGTCAACATGGCGTCGGTGGCCTCGAGCGTGAAGGGCGTGCCAAGCCGTTGCGTCTACGGCGCCTCCAAGGCCGCCGTCATCGGCCTCACCAAGTCCGTGGCGGCGGATTTCGTCACCCGGGGCATACGCTGCAATGCCATCTGCCCGGGAACGGTGCAGTCGCCCTCGCTGGATGCCCGCATGGCCACGCAGGGCGACTACGACACCGTGCGCGCCGCCTTCGTCGCGCGCCAGCCGATGGGCCGGCTGGGCACGCCGGAGGAGATCGCGGCGCTGGTGGTCTATCTCGCCAGCGACGAGTCCGCCTACACCACCGGCCAGACCCACGTCATCGACGGCGGCTGGACGGGCTGAGCCCGCCGCGCTCCCTCGCCGCGGCGGCGAGGGTGCTAAGATACTTCGCCGCACAGCCGGCACGCGTAGCCGCCAACATCGAATCGGCAACCAAGGGGAGAGGAGCATGAAGCTGTTGCGCTACGGCGCCAAAGGCGTCGAGAAACCCGCAATCCTGGACGAAGACGGCAACATCCGCGATCTTGCGGATGTCTGCGAGGACATCGACGGACGCGCACTCTCGCCAGAGCATCTGGCACGGCTGGCGGCGCTCGACACGGCGACGCTGCCGCGGGTCGATGGCAGTCCGCGCATCGGGCCGTGCGTGGGCGGCATAGGCAAGCTCGTCTGCATCGGGCTCAACTACGCCGATCACGCCGAGGAGTCCGGTGCGCCGATCCCCGACGAGCCCCTGATCTTCATGAAGGCCACCAGCTCCATCTGCGGACCCAACGACGACATCGAGATACCGCGCGGCTCGGAGAAGACCGACTGGGAGGTGGAGCTCGGCATCGTCATCGGGCGCGAAGCGAAGTACGTCGAGGAAGCCGACGCCTTCGATTACATCGCCGGTTACTGCATCGTCAACGACGTCTCCGAGCGTCACTTTCAGCTCGAGGGCACGGGCCAGTGGGTGAAGGGCAAGTCCCACGACAGCTTCGCGCCCATCGGCCCGTGGCTGGTGACCCGCGAGGAAGTGGCCGACGTTCAGGATCTGGACATGTGGCTGGACGTCAACGGCCACCGCTATCAGAACGGCAGCACGCGCACCATGATCTTCACGGTGCCGCACATCGTGGCCTATGTGAGCCGTTTCATGAGCCTGCAGCCGGGCGACGTGATATCGACGGGGACGCCGCCGGGGGTCGGTCTCGGCCTCAAGCCGCCGAGCTATCTCAAGCCGGGGGACGTGGTGACGCTGGGCGTGAGCGGCCTGGGCGAGCAACGCCAGCAGTGCGTGGCGAGCGCCTGAGGGGTCCGGCGCCGCCGTGATCCTCAGTCGAACACAAGCCGCTCGGTGCGGTTGCGCTCGATGAACTCCCAGTCGTAGCGCACCCCGAGCCCGGCGCCGCCGGGCACCGGCACGCAGCCCTGCGTGTCGATGGCGTCCGCCTGGTCGCAGTAGCCACAGGCATAGACGGGCGGGACCACGTTCGGCATGCCCGGGCCGATAAGGGCCATCTCGTAGAAGTGGGTGTTGCGCAGCGCGGACGCCACTGCCCGATGCGCCGGGCCGCAGGCGTGCATCTGCACGTCGAGGCCGAGCGCCTCGCACAGATGGGCGATCTTCATGGCGCCGGTGATACCCATGTCGTACTCCGGGTCGGCGTGAATCATGTCGCAGCCACCGCCGAGGACGAAATTCGCCTTCTGCTCGAGCCCCCGCACGTGCTCGCTGACGAGCAGGGGCGTCCTCAGCCGCTCGCGCAGGCGCTTGTGCGCGAACGCCGACACCCCGGCATCGCGGTACGGATCCTCGTACCAGAAGTAACCCGCCTCGTCGCAGGCCCGACCGACGTAGAGCGCGTCGGCAAACGTGCGCAGCTGACACGCCGGATCGAGCATGAGGTGCATCTCTTCGCCGACGCGTGCCCGCACGGCGAGCGCGTTGCGTGCTTCTTTGCGAGCGTCGCCATCGTGCCAGCCGTGGATCTTGAAGCCGACGAATCCCGCCTGCTTGCAGGCCTCGGCATAATCGGCGAACGCCTGCGGCGTATCGAGACCGCCCGCCTGCGACTGGCCATGATAGGTGCTCGCGTAAGTGGGCAAACGGTCACGGAAGCCGCCGAGCAGCCGCGCCACCGAAACGCCGTACTTCTTGCCCGCCAAGTCCCACAGGGCGATGTCGAGCGGGCCGTGACCCATGTGATCGTAGGCGCGTACCTCGCGCTTGAGATCGTCGTAGATGAGCGCGCGCGTCTCCGCGTCGCGGCCGACGAGCAACGGCGCCAGCATGCGCGCCTGCCCGAGGGTCGACGGCGTGCCGCACCAGTGGGTCACGTACTCGCCGCAGGCGCCGTCGTCGCACAGCACCCGCACCGCAAAGCGACTGGCCCGCAGCGTCGACCCGGCGACAGCGACCATATTGCCGACGCCCGCGGCCGGATGGCTGCCGAGACCGAGACCCGCGACGTCGAATTCGAAGGCGTGCAGCTCCACCCGATCGATGGTGCTCATGGCCATCTCCCGTGCCACAACGCGAGGCAGCCCGGCTCGTTAGCGCCGCCCCGGCGCAGTTGCCTTCTCAACCCGAATCCACCGGCACGATACGGGTACCGCCGATGCACTGCTCGGTGGGCGCCACCTCGATAGTGCTGACGTTGACGCGCCAGGGGGCGTCCAGCGCATAGACGATGGCCGCGGCGATGTCCTGCGGCTCGAGCACCTCGAAGCCCGCGTAGCCCTCCTCGGCGCGGTTCTTGTCCTGCAGTGCTACCTCGAAGAACTCGGTTCTGACCCGGGCCGGACAGATCTCGGTGCAGCGCACCGCAGACGCCTGCAACTCCAGGCGCAGGTTCTGGGAAAACACGTGAATGGCCCCCTTGCTGGCGCCGTAGAGCGACGACAGCAGCGGGTACAGCCCCGCGACCGAGCCGGTGTTGACGATGTGCCCACGCTTGCGGGCAATCATGCCGGGCGCCAGCGCCCTGACGAGGTGAATGGCGGCGGTGACATTGGTCCCGATGGTCTGCTCGACGTCCTCGCGACTCGCCTGGAAAAGCGTGTCGAAGCCGCGCCCCATGCCCGCATTGTTGATCAGGACGTCTGCCTCCACCGCCTGCAGGGTCGCGTACAGGGCATCGGTGTCCCGCAGATCCAGGACGTGTACGGTGCAGCCCGTCTCTGCGGCGAGCTTCTGCAGACGCTCCGCCCTGCGCGCGACGGCGCGCACCTCGAGTCCCTGCGCGCTCAACGCGCGCACGACCGCCTCACCAATGCCGCTCGAGGCTCCCGTCACGACGGCGCTCTTGTAGTCGGCTATCGCCATGATCTCCACTCCCGCGTTGAGGTGAACGGCTTCGGCGGGGCCCCCGCGACCGGGGCGCGCAGCCGCGATTGCCGCGGCACTGCGCGACGCAAACAGCACGGCGCATTCTTCCACCGGCAATGAGCGATGCTATCATCTCCCGTCGCCGATCCCCACCGGCCCGGCGCGCTGGGCGCACGGCCGGCATACCCATTAAGTGGCGGGCGAGCGCGGTTGTCGGGCGATCCCGCTCACCGTCGCCCGTCGAGCCGCTGCGGCACACACCGAAACGGAGGTTGAAAAGACGAGGATGGCCCCAGAGAAGCACACGGTACTGGTAACCCGGCTCATGCCTGCGAACGTCGAAGCGCGCGTCGCCCGCGACTACCGCGCGACCACGAATCCGCAAGACCGCATCTACAGCAGCGAGGAACTGATCGCAGCCGCCGCGGGCCACGAGGCCATTTTCTGCTGCAGCTCGGAGAAATTCTCCGCCGATGTCATCAAGCGCCTGCCGGAAAGCGTCGCCATCGTAGCCACCTTGTCCGTCGGCTTCGAGCACATCGACATCGACGCTGCACGTGAGCGCGGTCTCATCGTCACCAACACCCCAGAGGTGCTCACCGACGCGACCGCGGACGTGACGATGCTGTGCCTGCTCGGCGCCGCGCGCCGGGGGGCCGAGGGAGACCGCCTGGTGCGCGCAGGCGGGTGGGTCGGTTGGCACACCACCATGATGCTGGGAAGGCACGTCAGCGGAAAGCGCCTCGGCATCTACGGCATGGGCCGTATCGGTCGCGCCGTCGCGCAGCGCGCGCGAGGCTTCGACATGGAAATTCACTACCACAACCGCAGCCGCCTCAGCGCCGAACTCGAACACGGTGCCGTGTATCACGCGCACGTCGAGGACCTGCTCGCCGTAAGCGAGTTTCTGTCGATCAACGCACCGTCGACGGCGCAGACCCTCAAGTTTCTCAACGCCGAGCGCATTGCCCGTCTTCCGGACGGGGCGGTGGTGGTGAACACCGCGCGCGGTAACATGGTCGACGACGACGCCCTAATCGCCGCCCTGCGCTCGGGCAAGCTCGCCGCCGCGGGTCTCGACGTGTTCGACGGCGAGCCCAACCTGAATCCGCAGTACCGGGAGCTGGACAATACTTTTCTGCTGCCGCACCTCGGCAGCGCCACCATCGAGACCCGCGACGCCATGGGGTTCTGCTGCCTCGACAACCTCGACGCGTATTTCGCCGGGCATGCGTGCCCCAACGCGTTGACCTGAGCGTGGCCGCGGCCTCGAGACCGGCGCGCTAGCCGCGCAGCGCCTCGAGCTGTCCGCGGTAGGGACGCGGATCGACATCGACGTCGAGCAGCGCCGGTCGCGCACCGTCGAACGCCGCTTCGAGGGCCGCTTCCAGGGACTCCTGCGGCCCGATGTGCCAGGCTCGCACGCCGAGGCCGCGGGCCGCGGCGGCAAAGTCGACGCGCGGATAACGCACGCCCACGCTGGGTCGGCCCTGGCGCTGCTGCTTGACGTCGATCAGCGACAGCGCGGCGTCGTTGCAAACCACGACAACGAGGCGACAGCCCAGACGGGCCGCAGTCGCGAGTTCCGCCAGACACATCATCAGGCCGCCGTCGCCGGTGACGGCGATGACCCACCGATGCGGCTCGTGCAGCGACGCCGCGATGCCTGCCGGCAGCGCGTAGGCCATCGTCGACAGGCCGTTCGACTTGAGCACGTCGAAGGGCGCGCGCGCCTGCCACGACGCCATCAGCGAGAACATGTGCGCGCCCGCATCCACCGTCAGCCGGCTGTCCGCGGGCGCGAAAGAGGCAAGCGCGGCGACCACGTCGTCGACGCTGCGCGTGCTCGAGGCCACCGCCAGGCGGCGACGCAGCGATTCGCGCAGCCCCGCGATCTCGCCGGCCGGCCATTGGCAGGCCAGCTCGTCAGCGCCGAAGACCTCGACGAGCTCGTGCAGCGGCCCGGCGAGCCTGCACTCGGGCGTGGTCGGCGCGCTCACCTGCGGCCACGCCGTGAGCTCAAGCACGGACGCGGTGTAGCGCCACTGCCCGGGTATGAGCTCAACGGGGTCGAGACCGTAGAGCACGATCAGATCCGCCGAATCGAGGCAGCGGGATTCGGCCGCCGCGCCGGTGAACATACCGACGACCCGCGTGTCGACGTCGGGGACGACACCCTTGGCCTTGTAGGTGGGCAGTACCGGACAGTGCAGGCGTGCCAGCAGCGCGCGCAGAGCGCCACAGGCGGCTTCCTCGCGTGCCTGCAGGCCGGCAATGACGACCGGCCGCTGCGCCCCCGCCAGCAAGCGCCGCGCCTGGCGAATGTCGCCGCTCACGACCGCCGGCGGCGGCGGCGGCGAACCCCGCGGCAGCGACACCACGGCGGCGCCGGCTTCGCCCGCACTGAGGTCGAGTTGAACCGGACCGGGGGGCGCGGTCAGCGAGAGGCCGACAAGCTCGTCGAGTGCGTCGGCGGCGTCGCGGGTGAGTGCCTGAGTGCGCTTGGTCAGCGGAGCGAACAACGCGCGCTGGTCGAAGCGCTGATGCCGCGTGCGGACGTCGTCCTCGGCAATGCTGTCGCTGATCAGCACCAGGGGAGCGCGCTCGAGCCAGGCGTAGGCAACGCCGTTGACGGCGCTGGCCGCGCCGGGACCGATGGCCGTGATGACCGTGCCGGGGGTGGACGAGAGCTCCCCGGTCACCGCCGCCATGATCGCCGCTGCCGACTCCGTCTGTGTAAGCACGAACTCGATGTCGGCGGCATGCGCCGCGTCGATGATGTCGAGGCTGCTGCCGCCCCCGGGCACGCCGAAGATGCGGCGCACGCCGCGCGCCTGCAGCGCGGCGACGACGGCCTGCGCGAGCGTGTGCGCCAAATCAGGACGACCGCGCCCGCCGGCGGCGACACGCGCACGCGACGCGTGCGCTGACAGCCGTGCTCATTCGCAAGCCTGCGTGAGACCCAGCCGCTCGTGCCACGCGGCGATGGACTCTTCGGGATACTCGGGAAACTGCCGGTCCCGCGGCCCCGCACACACCTCCACCCAGGGGGCTTTCGAATCAAGCATGAGATGCGTGCGTTCGGGGGGCGTCGGCAGGGCGGAGTCGATGGCGGACGCGAACGGGTGCAGCAGCTCGGGCCAGCGCGGATCCCACACCCACAGCGCGGAACCGCATTCGCCGCAGAAGTGACGCTGCGCCGGACTCTGGGTCAGAGCCCCGGAGGGTTCGTCGCGAATGTTCGCGCGGTAAACGCGCACGCAGTCCTCTCCCTGCACCTCGAGACTGTCTCGCTCGGCGCCGAGATTGATGGCGTATCCGCCCCCGCCCGCCGTCTTGCGGCACACGGAGCAGTAGCAGAGGTTGAAAGGATAGGGGTGCGGCGAGCACACGCTGAAGCGAACCGCACCGCAATGACACGAACCTTCGAGCTTCATCGCAACTGCCTCCTCGTGAGTCTAGCGCCGCGGTCACGGCCCATGTTCGCATGGGGCCGGGACGTGCCGACATCGACCAGGCGCCGCGGCTAGCCGCCTGAGTTCCTGTCGCCCGGCCGTCTCAGCGCGGGCCACGCATTCGCCACGAATCGGCGCGCGCGTGCCGGGGCATCCGGCGCGGGATCCCACACGCTCAACTCGCCCCTGCAGCGCAGGAGGTGCACTGCCCGCGACGCGCGGATGGTGTCGGCACCGACGACGGCCATGCCCTCGACGGAGCGTGGATTCGCGAGATGCACGGCGATGTCCTCCTGCCCGCCTCCCACCCGCGATCGCCGCCGCCGGAAAACCCCTGTATCCTATCATCGTCAGGTCGATCGACCCCGACCGAGCGCCCGAGGAGGAGCACCACGGCATGGCACGCATCGGATTCGTCGGACTGGGCCGCATGGGCCGGCCCATGGCCAGCAACATGCAGCGCAAGGGCTTCGACCTCGTCGTCTACGACATCGCCGAGGAGCCGGTGACGGAACTCGTCGCCCTGGGCGCGCAAGCCGCCGCCAGCATCGCCGAGCTCGCCGCGCAGTGCACCACCGTGTTCACCGTGCTGCCGACCCACGCCGAAGTCGAGGCCGTCGTCCTCGCCGCCGACGGCATCCGGGCCAGTGCCGCCACCGGCACGCTGCTCGTCGAGATGAGCACCATCAGCCCGGCGAGCACCGATCGCATCGCCGACGCTCTCGGTGAAGCCGGCATGCGCTGCGTGGACGCGCCCATCGGCCGTCTCGCCAGCCACGCCGATCGCGGCGAGTGCCTGTTCATGGTCGGCGCCAGCGACGCCGACTTTAACGAGGTGCTGCCCATGCTGCAGGCCATGGGCACGGACATCCATCATTGCGGCCCGGTCGGCACGGGCATACGCACCAAGCTCGTCAACAATTTCCTCGCCATCGCCTCATGCCAGATGAACGCCGAGGCGCTGGCTCTGGCGCAGCGCTTCGGGCTCGATCTCGGCAAGACCCTGGATGTGATCCACGGGACGACCGCCACCAACGGCCAGCTCAAGATCAACTACGCCACCAAGGTGCTGACCGGCGACACCGAGCCGGGATTTCAGATCGACCTTGCGCACAAGGATCTCTCACTGGTGCTGGAGGCGGCGAACAGGGGTCACGTGCCCATGGCCATCGCCGCGGCGGCGCGAGAGAGTCTCAGTCTCGCACGCGCCAGCGGATGGGGCGGCAAGGATTTCTCGGCGCTGCTCGATGCGCTGTGTGACGCCGCACACATCGAGCGGGTCCGTTTCGGCACCGAAGACAGCGGCTGACGACCCCCTCGTCCTCGGAGCCGCGCTCCGGGACGGCGCGGCGCGGACCGCCGCCGGTCTCGGCGACGGGGGCCGACGCTCAGGTGGGAAGCGTTCTCGCCAGGTGATCCTCGACGGCCTTCACGCCGGGTACATTCTCCGCAGCGATGATGAGCGCCTTGCGCTGCTCGTCGTTGTCGACGACGCCCCACAGGTTGACCGTGCCGTCGGAGACGATGACGTTGACCATCGTGCTCGCCGTCCACTCCTGCTCCTCCGCAATGGCCTGGAGCACGGCGTCGCGGATGGCGGCATCGTCCCTCGGCAAGGGGGCGGGTGCCGACGGCGCACGGCTGGCGATCGCCCGCAGCAGGTCGGCGCGACTGACCAACCCGACGATGACGTCGTCCTCGACCACCGGCAAGCGCTTGATGTGCCGTCTCTCCATGATCTGGGCGATTCTTGCCAGCGGCGTCTCCGGCGTGACCGTCGTGGCGGGCCGTGTCATGACATCCTTTGCGTGCACGCTGTGGGTCTTGACGAAGTCGCGCGCCCTGTCCGAGTTGGTCGTAAAGAAAGACAACCAGCCGGAGGGGCGCTTGTCGGTGCCGATCTCACTGCGTCGTATGAGATCGCCCTCGCTGATCATACCTGCGACGCGATTGTCGCGATCCACCACCGGCATGCCGCTGACGCCGCGCTCGATCATCAGCTTTGCGACCTCCGCCACCGTCGCCTCGGTGCCAACGGTAACAACCTGCTTCGACATGATGTCACTGGCTTTCATCGACTACTCCTGCTCTGCGCGTCCTCGGCGTCGGTGGCGACACCGCCCGAGCCGCCGCGGCGTCGTGCGCAAGCGCACCCAGGTCGCGTCGCCGCGCCCGACGTTTCCGCTTCGCTTGGCAAAGCTTATGATAGCAGCGACCGACGCTTGCGTAACGCCGCCCCGCTCTGCCGCAGGCGCGGGCTACAGCGTCCGCTCGAAATTGAAGAACGCCTTGCGCCAGCGGGTGACCGTGACGCTCTCGAACAGACCGGCCTTGCTGAACGGATCGGCGGCGATGAAGGCCTCGGCTTCTGCCCGATCATCGGTGTCGACAACGATGACGCCACCGTGTCCGCCACCGCCGTCGTCGTCGATGAGGGCGCCCGCCGCCAGCAGCTTGGACTTGTTGGCGTCGAGATACTCGAGATGGGCCGGGCGGTGCTCGGTGCGCAGGTGTCCGCGATCGGGCTTGTCGCGGGTTTGAATGACATAAGGCATCGCTGTGCTCTCCAGAAAAGCGTTCCGGGCGCCAACGCCCGGCGAAGCGGCGACTATACCGTAGCCGCGCTGGCCTGTGGCAGACTACCGGCATGACGCTCGAGCAGTTTCGGCAATCGTTGGCCTCGGCGGCGCCGCCGCCGGGGCTCGCTGCGGCGCTGCACGCTCTATGGCATGACGCGCGCGGTGACTGGCACAGCGCCCACGAAGCGGCACAGAGCGACGACAGCCGCGCCGGCGCCTGGGTGCACGCCTATTTGCATCGCAAGGAAGGCGATCTGTCCAACGCGGGCTACTGGTATCGACAGGCGCGCCGCACGCCGTGCACGACGCCGCTCGATGACGAGTGGGGGCAGATAGCGGCGGAGCTCCTCGCCGCGTCGTCGACGTGAGACGCGCGCCGCGGCTAGGGTAGCGTGAGCGGCCGTCTGCAGGGCAAGACTGCTGTCGTCACCGGCGCGGCGTCCGGCATCGGCCGCGCCACGGCGCATGCTTTTGCCGAAGCGGGCGCCCGCGTGGTCGCCGCGGACCTCGACCGCGAGGCCGTCGAGGCCGTGGTCGCGGCCATCACCGACGCCGGCGGCATGGGCATCGCCGTGGGCGGCGACGTGTCGCGGCGCGCCGACGCCGAGGCGATCGTGGCCACCGCCGTCGAACGCTTCGGCGGACTCGACATCGTGGTCAACTCCGCGGGCATCACACCGCGCGCGCTGGGACCGGACGTCGATTTCGAACGGGCCTGGGAGACGGTCATCTCCGTCAACGCCAAGGGCACCTTGCTCGTGAGCAAAGCCGCCGTGGATGCGATGCGCGCTCACGGCGGTGGCGGCGCGATCGTCAACATCGCGTCCGTCATGAGCATGGTCGGCTACCACCCCTCCCTGGCACTCTCCGACGGCTTCAATCCTTATCCACACAGCAAAGGCACGGTACTGCAGATGACCCGGGATCTCGCCGTGCGCGTCGCTGCCGAAGGTATCCGCGTGAACGCCGTGTGTCCGGGCTTCGTCTACACGGGGCTCACCCGGGGCGTGACCCAGAATCCGGAGCTGCATCGCGCCCTCATCGCCATGCACCCGATGGGCCGACTCGGCGAGCCCGGGGAAGTCGCCCGCGTGATCCTGTTCCTGGCTTCCGACGAAGCGTCATTCGTTACCGGCGCGGCGTGGACCGTGGACGGCGGCTACACCGCCGCCTGACGCGGGGCTTGCAGCGAGGTGCCGCGGGTGTCCGCCGGCCGCCCCTCGCCAGCCGCCCGCTACGTAGCACCAAGGCCGAAATCGGTCTCCCACAGCTGCTGCAACCGCCGCAGCGCCGCGTCGGGCAGGGGCCCCATCGATGCACCGCGCAGCGCCTCCTCGAGGTGCCCGAGCTCGGCCAGCCCGAACACCACGCAGGCAACGTCGTCGTTCGCCAGTGCGAAGCGAATGGCGGTCTGCGCCCGCGACCCGTATGCGTCGCCGAGCGTCTCGAACACGGCCCGGGCCCTCGCCTCCTCACGCGCAAGGTCGAAATCCGAGGCAACCGGTATCTCCCGCCCCGTCCGCGTATCCGTGGCGATGACCCCGGCGGCGAACACGCGGATGACCATCACCGCCGTACCGTGGCGGCGGCACGCCGCCATCAGGCCACCGTAGCCGGTTCCGCGCCAGGCCGGCGGCATGGTGTCATGGCCGGCACTGGGGTTCAGCAGATTGTAGTAGACCTGCGCGGAGTCGAAGCGGCCGCTGTCGACGACCTCGACGCAGGCCGACGCCGACCCGAGCGCGGTGATACCGGTAAGCCGGAACAGACCCTGCTCGCGAAGACGCTCGAAGACGTCGGCAACCCCACCGGAGCGCAGCACGTCCCCGACCGCGATGACGCCTTCGCCCCGCGTGTCCGCGATGGGGTTGTGCAGCTGGAACAGCTCGACGGAATCGAGCTTTAGGCGTTCGAGGCTTTCGTGCAGGCTGCGTTCGACCTGGCCCGCCACGTCGTCGAGCTTGGTGACGTCGAGGTAGACCTTGGTCGACACATACGGCCGCTGCGCCACGTCTGCGAGCAACCAGCCGAGCGCCTGCTCGGACTGCCCCTGGCCGTACATGGGCGCCGTGTCGATCCAGTTGATGCCGGCGGCGAGCGCGCGGCGCACCGCCTCCCGCTTGGTGTCGTCGTCGGCATGAATCAGGATGCCGCCGACCCAGCCGCCGCCCATAACAAGCTCCGAGACGCGCAGCCCCGAGCGACCCAATGTTCTGTACTTCATGAGACCTGTCCTCTCCCCTTCGTGTGGTCGAAAAACGGCGATGGCGCGCGCCGCCGCAACATGCTCGGCCCACAACCGCTCAACGTTCGATGGCGAGTCCCAGCAGCAGCGAGCTCCACGACTTGCCGTGGCCGTCCAGATTGAGCGAGCGATTGACGCCGCCCTCGAGCGCATCGTCGAAGACGAAGTTTAAGCCGCCGAGATGCGGAAGATCGTAGCGCCGGATCTCGCCGCGGAACAGACCACCGAACTCACGCCGCAGCCGCTCCGGCGTGAGCGCCGCCGCCACGGCAGCGTAGTCCGCCGGATCGTAGACGAACACCGCGACGTTCGAGCGATCACCTTTGTCGCCCGCGCGGGCGTGGGCGAGCTCCCTCAGCGGCATCGTGCGGCTCATGCCGTGAGCAGCTCCATACGTGGCTGCACCCTGGCGCGATCGACGGCGGCCGAGTACGTCACGACCGACGGCGTCAGCTGGCCGCGATAGCCGCCACCGCCGGCGGGCCCGCAGCATAGCAGCGATTCCACTTCCCACAACAGCAGCTCCGCCTGCGCCTCGGACTCGGCGCGCATGGCGCAACGCAGCCTGACATCGAGGCCATCACCGCCGGCCGCGCCCGCTCCCGCGTGCAGCGACGACACGCCGATCAAATCGATACGCACCGGCGCCGTCACGCCGTGCACGGCGGGCATGCGCTCGGCAACGACAGCGCCCGCCAGGCGCGCGCGTTCGGCGGCGCCCGGGCCCGCGTAGGAGATACCGGCCTCGGCCAGGAAACCCCCGTCGAACGCGACAGTGACCTTGAGCTCCCGAGGCCTGGGCCGCCCCCGGGCGCCGCTGACGCGCACACGATCAACGCCGACCTGGCCGATATGCACGGCGGAAAAGTCCGCCGCAACGTCCGGGGTGAGGTAGCAGGCCGGGTCGTGCACCTCGTAGAGCAGCTGCTCCTTGACCGTTCGCTCATCGACCCGACCACCGCTCTCCGGCAGCTTGGTGATGCAGGCGCTGCCGTCCGCGGCGACTTCCGCGAGCGGAAAGCCGACAAAGGCGAGATTGGGGACTTCCTTGTAGCCGGGATCAGCATGATAGCCGCCGGTGACCTGAGCAGCGCACTCGAGCAGGTGCCCGACCAGCGTCCCCGCGGCAAGCGCGTCCCACTCGGTGTGCGACCAGCCGAAATGTTGCCGCAGCGGCGCCAGAAACAGCGCCGGATCCGCCACGCGTCCCGTGATCAGCACCTGGGCGCCGGCGTCGAGCGCGGGCAGCAGCGCGTCGGACCCGAGGTAGGCGTTCGCAGCAATGGGCGGCGCACCGCGATCGGCGACGGTGCCCCCTTCCCACAGCGGGGTCCGCGGCGTCATCGCCTCGAGGACATCGTCGCCCGACAGCGCAGCCACCTTGAGGCCGGTGAGGCCGAGCTCGCGCGCCACGCTGACGGTGCGCTCCGCCGCGGCGTGGGGATTGGCGACGCCCATGTTGGTCACCAAACGCGTCGCGTTGGCCACGCAGGCCGGCAGCACCGCTCGCATGCGCCGCTCGAGCATGGGGGTGTAGCCGCGGTCGGGATGCGCACGCCGGTCACGGTGACCGAACGCCAGCGTGCGCTCGCCGATGCATTCGAAAACGATGACGTCGAGCTCACCGCGCTCCACCAGCGCCACCGCCGGGTCCAGGCGATCGGCGGCAAAACCTGCGCCGCAGCCGATGCGGAACGGGCGCTGGCCGCCGTCGGGGTTCGGCTGCCCGATGCTCGGTTTCCGACTCACGGTCGCCGCCCTCCCAGCGCCACCAGCTCTGAGACCGTGACGAAGCGAAACCCTCGAGCGGCCAACCGCGGCAGGGCCTCGGCGAGGATTTCCTGCGTCCGCTGACCCCGCCCTGCGCCGTCGTGCAGGACAACGATAGAGCCGGGCTNNCCGGGCTCGACGCTGGCCGTGATGTAGCGCTTGGCGAGCCACGGCCAGGGCAGCTGAGGGTCGAACGGGTAGACCGACCCCAGCGCCAGACGATACCCCTGGTGCTCGAGCGTCTCGAGCATTCGTGCGTTGAACCAGCCGGAACCCGGCCGGAACCAGCGCACGGGTGCGAAGCGCGTCAGCACGGCATGCGACTCGCGAAGCTGGCGCTCGAACTCCTCGGGCGACAGATCGATGCTCGGCTCGTCATGGGCGAGATGATTGCCAATCTCGTGACCCTCGTCGACCATGCGCTCGAGCACCGCCTCATGCCCGGGGACGCGATCGGTGATGACGAAGAACGTCGCCCTGGCATCGTGCACCGCCAGCAGGTCGAGCAGAGCCGTCGTGGTCCCCGCCGCCGGGCTGTCGTCGATGGTGACCGCCACTGCCCGCTCCGCGGTGTCCACCGAGAACACGACCTCGGGATAGCGCCCNNAGCGCCCGCTCAGCCAATCGAGCGGCGAGCAGGCGGCGACCAGCAGGGGCACGGCCAACAAGGCCAGCGGCGACCGCCGCTGACACCCGGACCCCGCCGCGCCCGGGACCGGGTAGCGCTCGGCGTTGCGGGCGCTGCGCGTGAACGGGGCGGTCACTCAACCCCCGACGCGGTGCGCGCGCAACGCGTCGAAGTCGAGCGCGACGCCGTGACCCGGACGCTCGGGGGCGATCGCCTCACCGTCATAAAGCTCGAGCCGATGGGCCATGAAGCGGTCCAGACCGAAGCCATGCACTTCGAGGTACGACGCGTTGACCACGGCGGCCAACAGATGCACGTGCACGTCGTGAACACCGTGTGACGTAACCGGCAGATTGTGCGCCTCCGCAAGCCGCGCGACGCGCAGCCACGGCGTGATGCCGCCGAGGGTCGCCGCGTCGGGCTCGGGGAAGGCGACGCCGCCGCGGGTGATCAAGTCGCGAAACTCGTAGACGCTGTGCAGGTTCTCGCCACTGGCGATAGCTATGCCCCCCTCGCGCGCAACCCGCGCGCATGACCCTCGACGTCGTCCGGAATGGTAGGTTCCTCCAACCAGATCAGGCCGAAGTCCGCGAGCGCCCGCGCCGCCCGTACCGCCTCGGCGACACTCCAACGCATGTTGGCGTCGACCATGAGCGGAAAATCCTCACCGACCACCGAACGCACGGCGCGCACGCGCTCGACGTCCTCGCCGAGACGCGGGCGGCCGACTTTGATCTTGATGGCTCGAAATCCCTCGCTCAGGAACCGCTCCGTCTGCGCGACGAGCTCCGCCACCGAGAGTCCGAGATCGATGCCCCCGGCATAGGCGCGGACGCGGGGGTCGCGTCCGCCGAGCAGCCGCCAGAGCGGCCGCCCCTGGCGACGCGCCTCGAGATCCCACAATGCAATGTCCACGGCCGCCATGGCGAATGCGGCGATGCCGCCGCGCCCGACGAAATGCAAATGCCACCACATCGCCTGCCACAGCTGGTCGATCGCGCGGGCGTCGGCGCCCCGCAGCAACGGCGCCAGCTCGCGGGCGACGACGCTGCGCACGGCTGCCGCACCGATGTCACGAACGGTGTAGGTGTAACCCAAGCCTTCGTCCCCCGCCTCGTCGCGCAGGCGTACCGTGACCAGCCCGAAATCGGTCATCTCACCGTGGGTGGAGTCCGACAGCGTGGTGGGTAGAGGGATGCGGAAGTGCTCGGTCTCTACGTCGACGATGTTCACGGTAGTGCCGCCTCCTGAGACTTGGGTTCAGCGCGCCGCCGGCTTCCAGCGCACCAGCAGCACCAGCGGCAGCACGACCACCGCGGTGTAAGAGAAAAAGTAGAACGAATCGAGGTAACCGATCATCTTCGCCTGGCGCATGATCTCGCCGCTGAGCTGCGCCAACGCCTCGTCCGTGCCGATTCCCCACTCGCCCGCGACCCACGGCAGCGACAGCTTCTCGTTGAACGGCGAGACGAAACGAGTCATGTCAGCGTAGTTCATCCGCGCCATGCGCAGCACCAGCGCGACGCTGATCGATATGTAGATGCTGCTGCCGATGTTGCGGACGAGATGATAGACGGCGGTGCCCTCGTCGAGGTAGCGGGGCGCCAACGTCGAGAACGTGACCACCGTGATCGGCACCCACAGGATCCCGACGCCGAAACCCTGCAGCGCCGTCGTCCACCATACGTCCCACGTCGTCAGGTTGACGTCGAGCTGCGCCATGTACCAGCCCGCGCCGCCCTGCAGCAGAAAGCCGCTGGCGATCATCAGCCGCGGATCGAACCGGCTCAAGTAGATCATCGCGCAGAAGCCGATCAGCGTGCCCGTCCCGCGCGCACCCAGGATGAAGCCGATGATCGAGTCCGGGTAGCCCCTTACCTCCTGCAGCAGCGGCGGCAGCAGCGTCATGGGCGTGAAATTGAGCATGCCGAACACCAGCACGAGCACGAGGCCGATGGCGAAATTGCGGTCGCGCAACAGCGCGGGCCGCAAGAACGGCCGCTCGGTGGTGAGCGTGTGGGCAATGAACACGTACAGCGCACCAGCGGCGACGCAGGTGTAAACGACGATCTCGGTGGCGTCGAACCATTCGGCGCGCTCACCGCGGTCGAGCAGCAGCTGCAGGCTGGCCACCGCCGCGGAGAGGCTCACGAAGCCGGCCCAGTCGAGCCGCACCGGGGAGGGCGCCTCGCGATCCCGGATGACAAGCCACGAGCCCAGGAAAGCGAGGGCGGTGAACGGCAGAATCATGAAGAACACCCAGCGCCAGTTGTAGGCCTCGCTCAGGTAGCCGCCCACCACCGGACCCACCACGGGGCCGAGCACCGCACCCATGCCGAATATGGCGATGACCGCGCCGTGCTGGCGCTTGGGGTAGGTGTCGAGCACGATAGCCTGCGACACCGGGACCAGGGGGGCACCGAACGCTCCCTGCAACACTCGGTAAACCACCAGCGCACCGAGCGAGTCGGCTGTTCCGCAGAGCAACGAAGCGGCGGCGAAGCCACTCACGCAGAACAGCGTCAGCCGCCGACGACCGAGCCGGCTCACCAGCCACCCCGACATNNAAGGTGACCACCCAGCTGATCTGATCCTGTGTCGCCGACAAGGAGCCCTGCATCTGCGGAAGCGACACGTTGGCAATGGTGACCGTCATCGCGTAGAGGAAGGTCACGCCGGTGCAGGTGAGCAGAATCGCTGCCCGCTGCCACGGCGTCATCGGTTCTGCGTGATCTTGCGCAGACGACACGGCGCTCAGCGCTAGCCCGGCAGGTGCTGCGGGGCCGTCAGCTCCGGCCACTGGCGACGCGCCAGGGCAAGCGCGATCAGCCCCTCGCCCGCCGAGATGGCAACGGCCATTGGGGCACCGAACCAGTCCGCGAGCAGGCCGATGTGCAGAAAGCCAATGGGTGCGGTGCCGATGCACACGGAGAGCACGCCCATCATGCGGCTGCGCGCCCCGGGCGGTGTGCACAGCAGGATGAGCGTGCTCTGCATTGCGGCGAAAGCTGCGGTGCCGAGCCCGGTCACGCACAGCAGCACACCCGACGTCACCACCCAGCCGGAGAGCGCGAAAGCAAGCGCCGAGAGCAGATAGGTCAACGTGCCGTACGTGTACAGTCGGCGGTAGTGGCGCATGGGCGCAAAAAGCGCCATCAGCAGCGCGCCGACCAACGCGCCGGCGCCTTCGGCGCTCACCAGCAATCCTACCGGCAGCGGGCTCAAGCCGAGCACATCCTTGCCGATGACGGGAATCATGGAGATGAATGGAAAACCCCACAGATTGAAAATCACGGTGACCACCAGCATCCCCTTCAGCAGGCGATTACCCCGCAGCACGGCAAAGCCCTCGGCGAGCGACCCGAGCAGCCCCCCGGCGCGCTCGACATGTGCGCGCGGCGACGCGCTCAGACGCAGTGCCATCACGGTCGCCAACAGGTACAGCGTCGCACCCAGCAGATAGACCCCCCGCAGATCGAGCAGCTCCAGCAGCAGCCCGCCGAGCGTGGGCCCGAGCATGCGCGTGCCGTTGTTGGTCACCGTGTCGAGACTCATGGCCGCGCCGAGACGTTCGGCGCCGGCGATCTCACCAAGCAGCGTCCGACGCACGGGAAAATCGAGCACCCAGAACACGCNNGCTCCATACCAGCAACGCGAGCATTGCCGAGACCCCCGTCATGACCACGAGACCGGCGACGAGCAGCACGCGACGATTGATGCGCTCGGCGACGGCGCCGGCGACGACGCCCAGCACGGCCAGCGGCACCATGCGCAGAATAGACATCAGTGCCACTTGCAGGGGTGAGCCGGTGAGGTCGAAGACGTAGACACCAAGCGCCAGCATCTCGAGCCAGCGGATCGTGCTCGAAAGTGTGCCGATGAGCCAGATGTACAGGAACTCGCGTTCCCTGAGCAGGCTGCCGCGGGTAGCGGCGGGTCGTTGCGAGGGAGACGCCGCCGTCACATCGCGCTCCTGCCGCCGTGCCGCCGCCCGGCCGCGACGAAACCTGTTTGCGTCTCCGCTAACACCCGTCTCACCGAGGACAGGACGCGGCCATGACGCGCATTGAGCGATTTCCCCCCGAAGATCATCCGACTCCGGTGAACCACTACTGCCATGGCGTGAAGGCGGGCAACCGCCTGTGGATCTCAGAAACCTTCGGCATGACCGCGGACGGCTTCGTGCCCGACGACGCGGTCGAGCAGTTCTGCATCGCCACGGATAATCTCGACGGTGTGCTGCGGGCGGCGGGCGGTCGGCCGGAACACATCGTCAAGTTTCAGCTGTTTCTGACCGACATCAACGATAGGACAAGGATCAACCCGATCCGCGAGATGTACTTCGGCGCACACCGTCCGTCCTCTGCGCTGGTCGAGGTGTCCGCCCTCGTCGCCCCCGAGCTCAGGGTCGAGGTCGAGGCCGAGGCGGTGCTCGACTGAGCTTCGGTCAACGAGGGCGACGTCTCAGCGGCATCGAGCAGCCGGCGCGCTGCCCCGCAAACGGCGCGCCGCGACGAGGACGCCTCCGCACCGCTCAGCCCGAGGACTCGCCATCGCTCACCTCGGGGTGCTCACCGAGCGAGCGCACGAGCGCGGTCAACTCCTCGGCAACCGTGTCGACGAGCCGCGGATCCTCGCTGCGCACCACCAGCGCGGTGCCGAAGCGCCGGTTGCGAACGTAGGGATAGCTGCCGAGCTCGGCTTGCGGATAGCGGCGTTGGATCTCGGCCAGCCCGGGCGCTGCGATGCTCTCCGCCACGAAGGCCGTCACCGTCCTCGAGAGCACCGGCCGACCGCCCGCAAGCCGATGGCGGAAACCGTCGAAGATCGCCTGCAGGATGCGCGGCACGCCGGGAAGCACTAAGACGTTCTCGACCTGAAAGCCCGGCGCCCGTGATACGGGGTTGTCGAGCAACGTGCCGCCGCGCGGGACGTTGGCCATTCTCAGGCGCGCCTCGTTGATCGACTCGCCATAGTATTCGCGCAGGATCGCCTCGGCGTCGGGATGGCGCTCGAGCGGCACCGCGAAGGCGCGCGCCACCGCCTCCGCGGTGATGTCGTCGTGAGTGGGGCCGATGCCGCCGGTGGTGAACACGTAGTCGTAGGTGGCGCGCAGCGTGTTCACAGCGGCCACGATGACCTCGATGACGTCAGGGATGACGCGCGCCTCGCGCAAACGGATGCCCTGGGCCTTGAGCCCCCGTGCCAGATAGGCGACGTTGGCGTCCTGCACTCTCCCCGAGAGCACCTCGTTGCCGATGACGATGACCGCTGCGGTGTAGACGCGTGTCGCGTCCTCGGCTGCGCTGGTCATGGGGTCGCGTTGTCGATGCCCGTAACCGCGGCCGCATCGTGCGGTGCCGGCGACGTCGGGGCGGATGCACTCACGCCGCGGTCCACCGATCGACGGCCGCGCATCGAGGCCGTTGCACCCTTAGGGATCGTCGCAAGCGACGTGTAAGCCGTCATGGCTCCTCCTGCGAACCTCGCGGCCTGCGGCATCAGGCCGTCACAGGCACGGCGCGCTAGCAGATTGTAGCAGCCGCCTGCAGCCGCCTGGCGGCGACCGCCGCCGCTGACAGCAATCGCTGCCCGGCTGCTATCCAGACCTCAGGCGGCGCGCGCCGGCGGGCCGTCGTTGGCACACGGCACCCGTGCGCGCCGGCGCCGCTCGGTGCACACCACGACGGCGGGATGGCGCACCGGAATGCGGCCGCCGACGAGCCGGGCATCGAGCGCGTACGGTATCCGCTCGCGCGAGATGCCAATATCACGCAGCACATGATCGTCGAGCCGACTGAGCGCACGCCGCGTCATGTCCTTGGCGCGCCAGCGCCGCAGACGACGCGCCGCGGCCCGAACGAGTCGCCGCACTGCGCGCACGGCCCCGACGGCGTAAGCCGTCATGCACCGTGCCTGCAAGCCGCGGCCTCGGGCGATATGGCGGCGCAGATTGGCGTAGTCCGTGGCGTACCCGGGATCGACGCGGTGCCCGACCGACCCGGCGCCGCGACCGGGCGCAATGTCGTCGTTGGCCGGGACCGACCAGGCACCGTCGGGTACCGGACGGCTCTCACTGTACAGATAAGTATTACTCACTTTTTGCATTGCCGTTTGCTGTTCACAAGCTGTCGCGGATGATTACTGACAACACCGCTTTTAATGGGGTCTACGGTCAGCGCTTGCAACAGTGAACCGGCTCTTCAAAACTTAGTTTTACTCATCTTACAAGACAGTATTTCTCAAGCGTATCGTGGCAGCAACAGGCGCGCCGCATGGAGCGCCACGATATCGGCACCGCCGCCCGCCGGGTATCGGCCGCTGCGGGGGGCTGGGGGCGAGGCGACGGTCGGCTCACGCCTGCCGCGGTACCGGGGTGAGCAGCACCTTGCCCTCGCGCTGCTCACGGCCGGCGTGCTCGAGCGCCTCGGCAAGCTGGTCGAACGTGTACGTCGCCTGCACCGGCATCTGCAGAGCCCCCTTGGAGATCTTCTCGCCCAGCTCGGCATACATGGCCTCAAGCTCCGAGCGGCTCATCTCCCGCATACGCTTGGCCAACCAGAAGCCGGTCAGGGTGATGCCGCGAAACACGAGCTGCTCCGGCGTCACGTGGCAGGGCTCACCGCTCAACAGACCGTAGTTCACGATCGTACCGCCGTCGGCCACGCAGTCGGCCAGACGTCTGGTGGCGGCCCCGGCAACGGCGTCGATGGCCAGACGGATTGCGCCGCCCCCGCTCTCGGCCGCAACCCGGTCAGCGAGTGCATCCCCGTCCACGATCACGATGTCCGCGCCGAGCGCCTTGNNGTTGACCGTGCCGATGCCCTCCGCTTTGGCCAGCTGTATCAAGACGCGGCCGACGGCGGAGTTGGCCGCATTCTGGATCACCCAGTCGCCCGGCCGCAGATCGACGTAGCTGCGCAGCATGAGAAACGCCGTCGCCGGGTTCACCTTGAGCATCCCGAGCTGGAGCATGTCGCCACCCGCTGGCAGCTTGATCACCGCGTCGGCGGCAAGGCAAACGCGCTCGGCCCAGTTCTGTCTGCCCAGACTCATGACGCGATCGCCGGGAGCGATGTCGCTCACATTGGAACCCACCGCCACGACGTGACCGGCCCCCTCGATGCCCAGCCGGGCAGGCAGCGCCGGCCTCGACGCGTACCGCCCCTCGATCAGCAGCAGCTCAGCGGGGTTTATCGGACAAGCGTGCATCTCGACCAACACCTCGTCGGCGCCGGGCCCCTCGGGCTCGGGACCGTCCACCAACCGGCATACCTCGCTGGGTGTACCGAAGCGTTGCAGCTCTACGGACCTCATGACGTCACTCCTCGCTGGGCACCGCTGCGCAGCGCAGCCTCCACCGCCGCGTCGTCCATGCCAACCCGCTGGGCCGCTCCGAAGATGTCGCACCAGGCTTCGGGCGAGAAGGGGAGACCATTGGCGAGCCGTTCGGCCATGGTGCGCCGCTCGGGCTCTCCCGGCACCAGCACCTCACCGCCCGCCGTCGCCGGCCGGGCGCTCTTGTAGAACTCCACGTAAGCCTTGACCTCGCGCGCGAACCAGTCGTCGGAGTGGAAGAACTCTACGGCGAGATAAATCGACAGCATGCCGTTGCAGAAGTGCCGCAGCCGGCTCTCGCCGAGGGCGGCTGCGGTGCCGGAACCGGTGAGCGCACCGCCCAGCATCTCCATGAAAAAGTTGAGCCCGGAGCCCTTGTGCAGGCCGAAGCCGCATAGCGCCCCCGGGCCTTTGTTCGGGTCCGGATAGCGACCCTCCTCGAGCTCCCCGTACAAAGGCCGCGGGTCGGAGGTCAGCTCGCCATCGGCCGTGATGAGCGCTCCCGCCGGCAGCGGCTTGCCGCCGCGCAGCGCGACGAGCGCCTTGCCCTCGGCCACCAGCGAGGTCGCAAAGTCGAGGACGAGCGGCGGCTCGTCCGGCCGCGGCACGCCGGCGCAGAACGGCGACGTGCTGCCGCGTCGATCGACGCCCCCGAAGGGTGCTACCAACAGGCTGCCGCGTACGTTCACCATGTGTATGGAGACAACGTTGTGGGCAGCGGCCCGCTCGGCCCAGTCGCCGATACGTCCCAGATGTCCGGCGTGCTTGAGCGCCGTTACCGCGACGCCGTGTCGCCTGGCCTTGGCGACCCCGATGTCCACGGCCTGCTCGCCAACCGTCTGTCCGAAACCAAAGCGCCCATCGATGATGGCGAGCACCTCGTTCTCTTTCTCTACAACCGCTTCACGGTTGGCGAACATGAGGCCGTCACCCATCCACTCTACGTAACGGGGCGTGCGGATCACGCCGTGGCTGTCATGTCCCCGCAGGTTGGCGCCCGTTAGCCGGCGGCCGACGCGCTCGGCTTCAGCGCGACTGCAGCCCGCGTGCTCGAAGACTTCCGTGACGAGCCGCTCGACGCCACCGGCGTCAACGTAGACCATACCGTCGCATTGTCTGACTTCGTTCATTGCAGCTCGCTCAGGGCAAATCATTGGCGGTAACGAGGCGACGCGCCGTGTTCCCCGGCGAACACCTCGTGGTTGACGACGACCTCGCGGGCCAGCACACCATCGAAGGCGGCCGACACGTTCTCGGCCGCGCCTCTCGCCAGGCGTACGGCGGACTCCCGCGTGACGCCAGCGCAGTGCGGAGTCACCACGACGTTGTCGAGGCCGAAGAGCGGGCAGTCGGCCGGCGCCGGCTCGAGCGCAAACACGTCGAGACCGGCCCCCGCCAGCCGTCCCTGCACGAGCGCATCGTAGAGTGCCTGCTCGTCGACGATGCCACCGCGCGCGGTATTGATGAGGTATGCCGAGGGCCGCATAGCCGTCAGCGCCTCCCGACCGATCATACCCGCCGTCTCCGCCGTGAGCGGACAATGCACCGTGACCACGTCCATCTCACCGAGGCTTGGCCGATAGTCGTCGAGCGCAACGCATCCCGCGTCCCGCACCGGGCCGTGTTCGAGGTACGGGTCGTAGACATGGACATCCATCTCGAAGGCACGGGCACGTCGCGCGACACGGCTGCCGATGCGCCCAAAGCCGATGATCAGCAGCGCTTTGCCGGCGAGGTCGTGCGACCGCGGCTTGCGACGGAAATCGAAGTCCCCGGCGCGGGTAGCGCTATCGTAGGCGAAGGTGCCGCGGGCGAGCGCCAGCATCATCATCAAGGTGTGCTCGGCCACCGAAACGGCATTGCCATCGACAGCAATGGTCAGCGGTATGCCGCGCTCGGTGAGCGCCGCGACATCCACGGCGTCGTAACCGACACCGTGACGCGAGACGACCTCGAGCAGCGGTGCCGCATCGATCACCTGGCGCGTGATCGCCGCGGTGCGCACGATGATCCCGTGAACATCGCGAACCGCATCAATCAGTGCGGGCTCGCTGATGTCGGTCGCGGTCGCGACATCCACGTCACCCCGCGCAACGAGCAGGCTTATGCCGGCTTCGTGAATAGGCTCGATGACGAGCACCTTGCGTCGTGTCGCCATCGGCCGTCTCAACGCAGCCGACGCGCCCGCTCCGTCGCCTCCCGCAGCCGGGCGATGTCGAGCACCGCCGAGCGCGCCTGCTCGAGGATCACGGCCTCGCGCCGCGCGATGAGGTCGACCGTGGGCCCGGGCGGCTGCGCCACGCAGTCGTGGTAGGCCATGCGCCGCTCGGCGATCTCCTCGTCCGGCTCGCTCATGGTGCGGCTGTGGGCGGTACGCGCGTAGCCCACGAGTGGCGGCAGGGTCGGATCAACGCACACCATCTGCTCCACCGTGAAGCCGGTGAGTCGCCGCTCGGGCACAACGAGCTCGAGCGCGTTGCAGATCGTCGGTGTGTCCCAGCGCGCCAATGCGTGGAGATCGGCAGGCGACAGCATCATGGTATCCTCGCTCCGACTACTCAAAAGGCGGCTTATCGACAGCCCAAGTGTCGCACATGCCGCCCACCTCGTGCAGGTTTTCACGCAACGACGCGGGCGCAGAGCACCCTCTTCGGCAGACGACGCGTACACCTCCGGACAACCAATGCAAGCCACCGAGCAGCTCCATGGCCACCATCATCGATTTGACCATGCCCATCACCGAGCACTTTCGCTGGCGAAACGAGCGCAAGCTCATCGGCGACCATGCCAAGGGAGATCTGTTTCAGGTCACCTGGATAGGCGGCACGGTGCACGGCTTCACGCACGTCGACGCGCCGATTCACATGGTTCCCGGCGGAGCCACCACATCGGCGATAGCTCTCGAGCGCCTCGTTGGAGAGGCGGCGGTCGTAGACCTGACCCACGTTGCCGCGAACGAGCCCATCGACAGCGACGCGCTCGCCGGCGCTGCGATGCATGTCGTCGAAGGCGACATCGTGCTGCTCAAGACATGCTGGGACGAGCGGGTCTCCGTGCACACCCCGGAGTTCTGGACCACCGCGCCCTATCTGACGCGCGAGGCCTGCGAGTGGCTGCGCGCGCGGCAGATCAAAGCGCTCGGCGTCGACTTCCCCCAGGATTTTGTGATCCGCCTGCTGCTCGACAAGATCGTGCGGCCGATCGAGGAGCACGTCTCGCACGACGTGCTGTTGCGCAACGGGGTGCTGCTGATCGAGTACCTGTGCAACCTTCGCGCTGTGCGCGGACCGCGCACGTACGTCTATGCGCTGCCGATGAAGATTCCTGACGCCGACGGTGCGCCGGCGCGCGTGATCGCCATCGAGGGTTGAACGACGGGCGCGGCCCGCATCGAATCGGAGGATCTACCCGCCATCACGAGGCGATGGCGCAGCGGCGGCCGCCGAACCGAGGCCTGCCCGCGACGGCGACGGCGCCCGCCGGGAGCGAGAACGAGGCCGCAGTGAATACTCCGTGACGAGGGGCCGCGCAGCTCGGCCTCCCGAACCTCAGCGTCGTCCGCCCGTCCGCCGCTGGCGGCCGTGAACGACATCACCTACACCGGCGCCTCGCCCAGCACGGTGCAGCGGCGAATCACACGCCGCTCGCGGGCGGCGTCGTAGTCGGTGGCACGGTGCAGCACGCAGCGATTGTCCCACACCATGAGGTCCCGCGGCCGCCAGTGGTGCGTGTAGACAAGCTCGGGGCGCACGGCAAGGCGATTGAGATCCTCGATGAGCGTGCGGCCGACGCCGTAATCCACGCCCATCACGCACTCGGCATGGTCGCCGAGGAACAGGCACTTGCGGCCGGTTTCCGGGTGCGTGCGTACGACGGGGTGATCCACCGGCGGCGCCGCCCGTCTCTGCGCTTCACTCATGGGATCGTCGCCGTGACGCCGGCGGCGCGAGAAATCGAGGTTGTGCACCGCGCGCGAACCCTCGAGCCTCGATTTCAAGGCATCGTCGAGGCCCTCGAGAGCGCCGTACATGTCGCAGAATTCGGTCAGCCCGCCCTCGATCGGCACCTCGATGGCATAGAGGATAGTGGCCTGACCGGTGACGCGCTGCCAGGAGCCGTCGGTGTGCCACGCAAGGGTGCCGCGGTCGGGGTGGCGGCCGTTGGGTCGGCCGTGCTCGTCGAGATTGGAGAGCAGATAGAGCTCGGGATGGCCGTCGGCGTGGTACTGGCTCATGACGTGCACCTGCACCTCGCCGAAGTGGCGACCCAGCGCCACATGGCGCTCGGCCGGCACGTCCTGGTCACGGAACAGCAGCACCTGGTGAGCGAGAAACGCCTCGTATATCGCCGCGAACAACCCCTTGTCGAGCGGCCGCGACAGATCGACGCCGCGCACCTCGGCACCGAGCGCCGGCGACAGGGGTCGCGTACTAAAGGGCCAGCTTCGGGCCTCGGCCATGGGCGAGCGCCTCAGCCGCTCTCGGCAGCTGCCGCCACGTCGACGCCGGCGAGCTGCTCATAGATCTTGACCACCGAGACGCCATCCTGGCGTTCGTAACCGGCGCCGGCAGCGGCCAGAAACTGCTGCAGGGCGAGCGCCGTCATCGGTAGCGGAAAGTTGTGCGCGTGACCTGCCTCGAGGACGATGTCGAGGTCCTTGGTGAAGATCTCCACCACGCCGCGTGGCGCGTAGTCACGCTTGAAGACGTGGGGCAGGAACTTCTCGAATACGAACGAGTTGCCGGCACCGTTAGTGATGACGTCGTACACGACGTTAAGATCAGCGCCTGCCCGCGCCGCCAGGGCGATACCCTCGCAGGCGGCCACGACGTGTATGCCGCACAGCATCTGGTTGATCATCTTGACCGTCGACGCGGCACCTGCGGCCGTGCCGGCGCGGTACACCTTCTTGCCCATGGCGTCGAAGGCCGGCTGGGCGGCGGTGAGCGCCGCATCCGAGCCGGCTGCGATGGTGGTGAGCGTACCCTCGTCGGCGCCGATCTTGCCGCCGGTCACCGGCGCATCGACATAG
>JABAHR010006496.1_pt2 | contig 27897 bp, 24 predicted proteins | sample 7062101 | NCBI WGS metagenome assembly JABAHR01 (sample SAMN14534553, study PRJNA622989) | marine sediment metagenome | biome: marine biome [ENVO:00000428]; feature: marine pelagic biome [ENVO:01000023]; material: deep marine sediment [ENVO:00002113] | place: India: Gulf of Kutch | collected...
AATTATAATATTTATAAATATTGCAACAACCTCTCCCGTGTTTGATGAAAGCAAATATCTTACAAATTTCTGGATGCTGTCATACTGCCGCCTGCCTTCCTCGACCGCACCGATTATAGATGCAAAATTATCATCGGTTAAAACAATATCTGATGCACCCTTTGCCACCTCAGTACCCCTTAGTCCCATAGCGATTCCTATATCCGCCCTCTTTAGAGCAGGTGCATCGTTTACCCCGTCTCCCGTCATACCTACAACATGTCCCATGTCCTGGAGCATCTTAACGATTCTAAGCTTATCCTCGGGAGTAGTACGAGCGAATAATACCTCTTGAGATAAAACATCCTTTAGAGCCTGGTTATCCAATGATGAGAGTTCCTCACCGCTTATGGCTCTGCTTGCTTTCATGCCGATCATTTTTGCTATGGCAAGAGCTGTGGCGGAGGCATCTCCTGTTATCATTATCTCCTTTATTCCAGCGCTGTGCGCAAGCCTTATTGCATTTGGCACCTCTGCTCGCGGAGGGTCTATTATTCCGACTATTCCGATTAGCGTAAGCTCACACTCTATGCTTTTTTCTTCTAATTCAATCCCTTTTGGAAGCTGCCGTCTTGCTAAAGCAAGGGTGCGCAGACCCATTTCAGCAAATCTTTTATAGGCATCATTTATTTTGTTCAAGTCTGTATCGGTTATCGGTCTTTCTTTATCTACATCAAGGATTTTCGAGCTTCTTTCAAGTATTACTTCCGGCGCTCCTTTAACATAAGCAACCATAGCGCTGGGTGATTGTTCTACAACTGTCATTCTTTTTCTTGTTGAATTAAAAGAAAATTCACTTATAAATCTATTATCCTGCTGTGGATATATACCTGCCTTATTTGCGGCAACAACGAGGGCAGATTCTGTAGGCTCACCGATCGCATACCAATAATCTCTGTCCCGGGCTATACCGGAGTGATTGCATTTAAGACCAGTCTCCAGTAATGCCATGAGGTCATAAAAATTGTTTGGCTCAATCCCGTGCCCATCTTTTTGAAAATTCCCCTCTGGTTTATAGCCTATACCTTCTACTTCAATCTCACCGCTTAGGAGCCATATTTTTTGTACTGTCATTTGGTTTTGAGTTAGAGTGCCGGTTTTATCAGTACAGATAACGGTTGCAGAACCAAGCGTTTCACCCGCCCGCAGTCGGCGCAGAAGTGCTCTGCGCCTGACCATAGAGCGTATTCCTAGAGCCAGGGTTACGGTGACAACCGCAGGAAGGCCTTCGGGTACAATAGCTACCGCTAGGGCAACACCTGTAAAAAACATATTGAACAATTCTTTTCCCAAAACAAATCCTGACGCTGCCACCAAAACAGAAATTACAATAGCTATCGCTCCAAGCTGTTTGCCTAGTAAGCCAAGCTTGCTTTGTAAAGGCGTCTTTTCTCTTTTAATCGTCTCAGTCAGCCGAGCGATACGGCCAAACTCGGTATGCATACCTGTTGCTATAACCACACCCCTGGCCCGGCCGTTTGTAACTGTAGTACCCATCCATGTAATTGACTTTCGATCGGGAAGCGGAGCCTTTTCTAATACAGGTTTACTGGATTTACCGACAGACACAGATTCACCGGTGAGAATGGATTCATCAGTCTTAAGATTAAGCTCGTCTATTATTCTTAGATCAGCAGGAACCCTGTCTCCTGTCTCTAGAATTACTATGTCTCCAGGCACCAAATATTTTGCCTCTATGGTGTTTAAAGCGCCGCCCCTTACAACATTGCAGACAGGTTCCATCATCCTTTGAAGTGCTTCTATGGCTTTTTCTGCTTTCCATTCCTGAACAAACCCCAAAATACCATTGAGGACCACAATTATAGCAATGGTAATTGCGTCATTTATTTCACCAACAACTACTGAAACGGCAGCTGCAATGATAAGAATTAGAATAAGAACATCTTTGAACTGCCTTGCCAAAACCATGTGCCAGGTCTGCTTGCTCACAGAGCGTATAAGGTTTTGTCCGTATTCGGATAGTCTTTTTCTGGCCTCATCAGAGTCCAGGCCATTTTGCAAATCGGTATTTAGTAAGGCGATTGAGCTGTTTGCATCCTGGGCATGCCAGGAGATGGTGTTAGGGTTTTTACCAGCAGTATTATTTTCCATCAGGTAATTAATATGGTGGCCAGTTGGTCTTATCTATTCATCAATTTCCATAATATATATAACATACTCAAAAATTAGCCGCATTGATTACCTCAAATTCTCTTCCAGTTCTAAAATATCGAGTGTTGTTTTAATTACTGTATCAGGATTAAGTGAGATCGATTCTATTCCCTCATTCACTAAAAACCTTGCAAACTCGGGATAATCACTCGGGGCTTGCCCACAAATACCAATATGGCTTTTATTTTTCTTTGCACCCTTAATAGCCATGGATATAAATTTCATTACTCCCGGATCCCTTTCATCAAAAACATGTGCGATTATCTCTGAGTCACGATCGACCCCAAGGGTAAGTTGCGTAAGATCATTAGATCCTATCGAGAAGCCGTCAAACAGTACGCTAAACTCGTCTGCTAAGAGTATATTGTTTGGAATCTCACACATGACATAAACCTGTAGCCCATTGTCCCCTCGCTTGAGTCCGTTTTTTTCCATTTCATTCAGCACTTTCTCTGCCTCTTCGAGTCTCCTGCAAAAGGGGATCATAATAATAAGATTATCGAGCCCCATAACCTCTCTCACTTTTTTCATTGCTGCACATTCAAGTGCAAATCCCTCTCGGTATCTTTTGTCATAGTAGCGTGATGCTCCCCTGAACCCAATCATCGGATTTTCTTCAGAAGGCTCGAAATACTGCCCTCCGATAAGATTTGCATATTCGTTTGTCTTAAAATCACTCATGCGAACTATTACAGGTTTTGGATAAAAAGCAGCCGCTATTGTGCCCACACCATATGCTAACTTCTCAACAAAATAATCCTCTCTTTTTTCATACCCATATGTGAGACTATCGATCTGTTTTCTTACAGATTGATCAGACACTTTTTTATAATGAACAAGAGCCATTGGATGAATTTGTATATAGCTGTTTATAATGAACTCCATTCGTGCAAGACCCACTCCGTCGTTTGGTATCATAGAGGTAGAAAAAGCTATATCGGGGTTTGCAAGATTAATCATAATCTTGGTTTTTGGTCTTTTTACATCCTTTAATTCAATGCTTTCTATATGAAATGGCAATATTCCATCATAAACAAATCCTTCATCACCTTCTGCGCAGCTAACTGTTACCTGTTTTCCAGCTTTTATTTTCTCGGTGCCGTCCAATGTGCCGACTACCGCCGGGATACCGAGCTCACGGCTTACTATTGCAGCATGACAGGTTCGCCCTCCTCTGTTTGTGACAATTGCAGAGGCTGTTTTCATGACAGGTTCCCAATCAGGAGTGGTAGTGTTTGAAACAAGCACTTCCCCCTTTTTAAAGGAGTGTAGCTGTTCAGTGCTCTGTACTATCCGTGTTTTACCCGAGGCTATTTTCTCCCCCACACTTTTTCCCTTAGCCAATAAACTGCTCTTTTTGTCCAGGTAATTAGTCTGCAGCACTTCCTGTGATTTTTGAGACTGCACGGTTTCTGGTCGGGACTGCACAACGAAAAGTTCTCCGGTCAGACCATCCTTTGCCCACTCTATATCTTTATGCTGAGGTTTGCCCGCTCTCTTTGAGTAGTGATCTTCAATAACCATGGCATATCCGGCAAGTTTTAAAATATCCTCGTCATTCACACAGAACTTCTTACGGTCTGAAAGCGACACCTCCACATTTCTTGTAAGAGCTTTCAANNTTTTGCGGATTATAGAATCAAAGCCCTTTTTGAATGTGGGTTTAAATACATAGTATTCGTCTGGGTTTACTGCACCTTGTACGATGTTTTCCCCAAGTCCATAGCAGGCGGTAATAAATACTACATCACGAAAACCGCTATCTGTATCAAGGGTAAACATTACTCCGCTTGTAGCCAAATCGGAGCGGACCATCTTTTGGATTCCGATCGACAGCGCAATTTTAAAATGATCAAATTTATGGTCAATACGGTAAGATATTGCCCTGTCTGTAAATAGCGAGGCAAAGCACTTGCTGCAGGCCTCTTTGAGTGAGCTGTATCCACTTATGTTTAGATAGGTTTCCTGCTGTCCGGCAAAAGATGCAGTCGGAAGGTCCTCTGCGGTTGCAGAGCTTCTTACGGCAACATCTGTATTCGTGCCGTATTGATCACAAAGCCGGTCATATGCTTGCTTAATCTCGCTCCAAAGATCATCAGGAATTTCAGAGCCGAGTATTAAACCCCTTACTTTCTTAGCTTTGTGGGACAGGCATTTAATATTACCTTTATCTATACCACGAAAAGTTTTTTTTATTTCATCTAAAATGTTATTTGAATTTAATATATGCCAGTAAGCATCTGCAGTTATAGCAAAACCATTTGGTACATTAACTCCTTTATCACTGAGCTGATGATACATATCACCCAGCGAGGCGTTCTTGCCTCCGACCGAAGCAATATCCCCCGCTTGTATGTCGTTAAACCATCTAATATATATATTATCTCTATTCATTTGATTTTCTTTTCTATTTATATAATTCAAATAGGGTGCCAAGAGCAACTTCAATAATATCAGTTAGTTATGAAGGAGTTACATGGTCTGGTTGTCTAAATATCTGACATAATTAAATGAACTAATCACTAAAATCTTTGGTAACGAATTAAATTGCACAACTGCTTTAGAATCATCATTGCTGGATCTACATAGTTATAAAACTGTAATATTATCGTACACTTCACATTTCATGATATCGCTGAAATGCTCATAAGTCTCCGAATTCGTTTGAAAATAATTTTTGTTATTGTTGGCACTTAATTTGCGTAACTCTTTTATAGGTGGAATTTGTTGAAATAATAATAAGGAAACACTTTATATGAAAAAAGATGAATTCAGGTATGCAGATGATTTAGGGCCTATGAAAATTATACAGGTCTATGAGCCCACTATTAACCTAAAAGCAATTCTTGTAGTAGACAATGTAGCTATGGGCCCCTCAATAGGCGGCCTGCGCATGGCTCCTGACGTTAGCACAGAAGAGTGCTTCAGGCTTGCCCGTGCGATGACACTCAAAAATGCGGCTGCAAACCTTAAGCACGGTGGCGGTAAGTCTGTTATCTTCGGTGATCCTTCAATGGACAAATCTAAAAAAGAAAACCTTATGCGCTGCCTTGCAAAAGCACTTAGGGGTGAAGAAGAATATATATTTGGTCCTGACATGGGAACCAACGAAGAGTGTATGGCCTGGGTAAGAGATGAGATAGGGCGCTCCGTAGGACTTCCAAGGGAAATTGGAGGAATACCGCTTGACGAAATTGGCGCTACGGGATGGGGAGTGAGCCACGCGTCTGAAGTAGCTTCAGAGTTTTGTGATTTCAAGATGGACGGGGCGCGATTTGTAGTTCAGGGATTTGGAGCTGTGGGAAAACATTCAGCACGATTTCTATCTGATATGGGAGCAGTAATGGTAGCGGCATCAGATTCTAAAGCTGCTGTATATGACCCTGATGGACTTGATGTAAATGAATTGATTGAGCACAAAAACTCAGGCCTGAGCCTGTCGGAATATAAAAAGGGCAAAATTTTAAAGCGTGATGATGTTATCGAAATAGAATGCGAAATATGGATTCCTGCCGCCCGTCCTGATGTAATAAACGAAAAAAATGTAGAACAGATGAACACTAAGCTTATTGTGGCTGGGGCAAATATTCCTGCTACTACCGAGGCTGAAAAGATTTTATATAAAAAGGGAGTAATTAATGTGCCGGACTTCATAGCGAATGCAGGCGGAGTAATCTGCGCTGCTATGGAATATCAGGGTGCTACAGAGTCTTCAGTATTTGAATCCATTAAAGATAAAATCAGACGTAATACCCGTCAGGTATTAGAAGATTCTGAAAATAAAAAAATTACCCCAAGGCAGGCTGCAATTGAGCTTGCTACAGCAAGAGTGAAAAAAGCTATGGAATACCGCAGGTTTTCTGCGTTTTCATCAGCTCCAAAATTTATTTAGGGAATCAGCACATGTATCAGATACGTTTTCATGGAAGAGGGGGTCAGGGGATTAAGACGGCAAGCCGCATACTCGGCACCGCCTTTTTTTTAGAAGGTTATGAAGTGCAGGATGCTCCAAGATATGGAGCCGAAAGACGAGGGGCGCCAATTTTTGCTTACGTACGGGCATCAAAGGAACAAATTAACGATCGGGGAGTTATACAAAAACCCGACCTTGTTATCGTAGCGGATGACACTTTAGTGCCAGTTCCTGCAGCAGGAGTACTTGATGGAGTCACAAAAAAGACTACTGTACTTATAAACAGCCATGACTCTAAGGAAACATGGACAGGCCGATTAAATACCGAATCGCAGGTCCTGATTTTGCCAGTCAGCGAAGAATCCGAAGACCGCGCCGAGCTACCATTTATAGGTGCAATGTGCGCTGGAGCCGGGGCCTGTCTTTTAGGAGTAATTTCACTTAAGTCATTGGAAAAGGCTATACGAACAGAACTGCAGGACTTAGGGAAAGACATAGTAGACAAAAATATTGAATATGCAAAAACTGCTTTCAAATCAATGAATAAAGATAAAGGTACTGTTACAGAGACTGACGAAATTTTAGCAGATACGTACGATTCTCCTGATTGGGTAGATGTACCATTTGAATCTGCCCAGCAGTCAGCACCGGTAATCCATGCAGGACTTACAAACGTTGAAGTCAGAACAGGGCTTTGGCGTATTCTGCGCCCCGAAATTGATTATGACAGGTGTAATAATTGCTGGTGGATATGCAGTACTTTTTGTCCGGATAGCGCTATTAATGTATCTCAAGGCAATATACCAAAAGTTGATTATGATCACTGTAAAGGCTGTATGATATGCGTTGCTATCTGTCCCTCTCATGCAATCGAAGCAGTACCTGAAAAACAGGCTCAGGATGCAAAGGGAGGCATGCTCAAATGAAACGGCAAATGCTTACAGGAAACGGAGCCGCTGCATGGGCAGCACGCCTTGCAAGAGTAGATTATATACCGGCTTTCCCTATCACTCCGCAAACAGAGATAATAGAAACCCTTTCTCGCTGGATTGATAATAAAGAGATGAAAGGCAGGCTTGTAACACTGGAATCAGAACATTCTATGCTTACCGCAGCCGGAAGCGCCGCTGCAACAGGAGTAAGGGTTTTCAGCGCCACTTCAAGCCAGGGGCTTTTGTATGCTATGGAAATGCTATACACTACAGCCGGCTGGCGCGTGCCATTTGTACTTATAAATGTTTCAAGAGGGCTTGCAGCGCCTATTACTCTGGAACCCGACCATAATGATATACTTGCAGCACGTGACTGCGGCTTTTTGCAGATACACTGCTCCACCTGCCAGGAGGTGCTTGACAGCACTTTAATTGCATACAGGCTTAGTGAAGATAGTAGAGTGCGACTTCCCGTAATAGTAAATCTGGACGGATTTTATCTTTCATTCACACGTGAGCCCGTAGAACTGCCAGGTACTAAATCCGTAAAAAAATTCCTTCCTCCATTCGATCCCGAAGAGATCGCATTTCGCGCAAGTACTCCTACAAGCCAGGCAGTAGCAGTGCTTGGCGGCTCACCTTATTCTTATTTCCGTTATGAAACACATCTTGCAGCACTAAATGCTCTGGATGTGTATGATGAAGTCTCAAATGAATTTGCAGAGCATTTTGGAAGAAGTCACGAAGCCGTGGAATCTTATAGAGCAAATGATGCCGATATAGTATTTGTGATGATGGGCTGTTTCGCAACAAAGGCAAAAGCGGCTGTGGATAAATTGCGAGCATCAGGAAAGAGGGTTGGGCTTGTCAGACCAAGACTCTTAAGACCGTTTCCAGAAAAAAAATTAAGTGGTGTACTTGCAAATAAAAAAGGAGTATGCGTAATAGACCAGAACCTGTCTACGGGTAAAGGTGGAGTGCTGCATACAGAAATTGCTTCTGCACTTTACGGACAAAATGGCAGTGTGCCAGTGCTTACATGTTTTATAGGCGGACTGGGTGGTCGTGATATAACAGAAGAAGAATTTTTTGAAATGATACAGATTACAGCTGTAGCTGCCAAGTCTGGCATAGCACCTCCTCCGAGACTACTTTATAAAGAGGACGAATTAAGACAGATGAGAAAGCTTCAGGCCGTAGCACATGTAGAACGCACTGAACTTGGAGAGATGCAATGAGCGAAACAATAACAGAGTATAAACGCTGGAAGGATCTGCCATCAACACACCTGCTTGGATCAGGCACACCTATGTGTGCAGGATGCGGCGGACTGCAGGCACTGCATACTATATATGATGTCCTTGGTGAAAAGACGGTATTTGTAAATGCTGCCGGATGCATGACCATGCTGTCCGTTTATCCTTTCACTCCTTTTCGGGGCTCGTGGCTCTATACCTCTATGGCCTCAGCTCCTGCAGGCGCACAGGGAATCAGAGACGCGCTCGATATACTGCTTGAGCAAAAACGAATCCAAAAGAAAGAAGACCTGGATGTAGTGGTTCTTACAGGAGACGGTGCAGCCTACGGTATGGGACTTTCGGCAACCTCAGGTGCTATGGAAAGGGACCTAAACTTCATCTACATCTGTTATGACAACGAAGGCTATGGAAATACTGGCCAGCAGTACTCGGGCGCTACGCCACACGCGGCAAAGACTGCAACAAGCAAAGGCCCGAGGGGGTTTGCCGGCTATAAAAAAGACCTGTTTTCAATATGGGCTGCACACAAACCTGCCTATCTTGCTACCATAATTGGAACAGAGCCTCTCGATCTTGCGCAGAAAATTGAAAAGCTAAAGGATATAAAAGGCCCTCGCATGTTAATTACTCTTGCACCCTGTCCAACCGGATGGGAGTATGATCCAAGGGAGAGTATAGATATAGGGAGACTCGCCGTGAAAAGCGGGGTCTGGCCTTTAAAGGAATATATAGATGGAAAAGTAGTACACACAAAAATGCCTCATCCAAGGATTCCTGTTGAAGAATATCTGAAAAAACAGGGAAGATTTTCTCATCTTTTTAAACCAAAACGAAATAAAAAGCTGATATCTCAGCTTCAGGCAAAAGTAGATGAGTATTGGGATAAAATAGAATAAAATAAAGATAGAATATACTCCTTTTTCTAATGACTAATCATAAAAAAAGCTATTATCATCGTGGAGGATTGGAGCCATTATTAGGCGCTACGATACCAGATCATTTTTCAGACATAGCGAAAAAATTTGCTGATAATGACGCCGTTGTTTCTCTACACCAAAAAAAACGTCTGAGTTATTTGCAGTTCTCAAAGGCAACCGATAAACTCGCCCGAGGTCTTTTAGGTATTGGATTCAAAAAAGGAGACCGAATCGGTATTTGGTCTACTAACAATATCGAGTGGCTTCTGCTTCAAATGGCAACTGCCCGCATTGGTGCAGTTCTGGTGAACATAAATCCTGCCTATCGTCCGGTAGAACTCGAATATGCTCTAAAACAATCAGAAGTACAGGGGCTTTTTGTCATTCCTTCTTTTAGAAAAAGCAATTATGTAGAAATGATTGCAGGGCTTATACCAACAATAAAAAAACGCGCTCAATCCAAATTGATTAGCAGAAAATTCCCGGCTCTTAAAAAAGTAGTTGTATATGATCCCTTAAGACCCAACAAAACCACCCGCCCCCATAGGGGTTTTCTAACATGGCAGGAAGTAATTTCCGCAGGTACCCAGGTCAAGAAAAAGGAATTGGAGCAAATTACAGAAGATCTAGATCGAGATGATCCTATAAATATACAATACACATCCGGAACTACAGGATTTCCAAAGGCCGTAGTGCTTACACATCATAATATCCTCAACAATGCTTACTTTTCGGCAAAAGCCATGCATTTTACCGAAAAAGACCGACTTGCTGTACCTGTTCCTTTTTATCACTGCTTTGGGATGGTACTTGCCAATGTGCTCTGTTTTTCGGTTGGAGCATCTATCATCATCCCTTCCGAACATTTTGATGCCGAAAAGACGTTAAATGCAATAGAAAAAGAAAAATGTACTGCAATACATGGCGTTCCAACTATGTTTATAGCAGAGCTAGAGCATCCTGGCTTCAAAAAATTCGATCTATCTACTCTCAGAACAGGGATAATGGCAGGAGCTCCCTGCCCTCCGGAGCTTATGAAAAAGGTTATAAAGGATATGCACTGCAAAGATATTCTTATTGGGTATGGTGAGACGGAGGCTTCACCGCTCACTCATCTTACAACAAGAGAAGATTCATTTAAGAGGCGCACAGAAACAGTGGGTAAGAATCTTCCACATCAGGAGGTTAAAGTAATAGATATCGATACAGGTAGGACAGTAGATATTGGCGTAGATGGAGAAATATGCTTTCGCGGCTACCATATTATGAAAGGATATTATGAAAATGATGAAGCTACCAAGAAAACTATTGATGAGAATGGATGGCTTTATTCGGGTGATCTGGGAAAGATGGACAAAGATGGTTATGTTCAGATCACCGGCAGACTTAAGGAGATTATTATAAGGGGAGGGGAAAACATATATCCAAGAGAAATCGAAGACTATATCTTTACTCACCCAAAGGTAGCAGAGGTGGCCGTGTTTGGAGTTCCTGATGAGTTTTACGGCGAGCAGGTTATGGCATGGATTGAGCTTCATAAAAACGAATCGGCGAACGAAGATGAAATAAAGGACTATTGCAAGGGCAATATTGCACATTATAAAATTCCTAAATATATATGGTTTGTTGAACAATTTCCGATGACAGTTACAGGAAAACTGCAAAAATATAGGATGAGGGAAATCGCAATAGAAAAACTAGAAAAAAAACTTAAGGTTCCATAGAGCTATAAAAAGCTATGAATTCCTATTCCAAACCGGGATATTTAAGTGGAAAATATATCTCTTAATCTTTTAATATTAGGCATATTGCTTTTGGCTGGTTACGGAGCACACGTAGCGGGCCGCAAGGTTAATATTCCAAGAGTAACACTTCTACTTTTGATTGGTCTTATTTCTGGTCCCTATTTCCTCCATGTTTTACCTGTAAATGTGACCGAATGGTTTCCACAAATAGCACATATGGCCCTTGCAATGGTAGGTTTTCTTTTGGGTGAGCGTTTTTATGGTAAAGACCTGCAAACAACTGGAAGTGTGATTCTATGGGTTTCAATTTCGCAAACCCTAATAACTGCAGTAGTAGTTTTTGGTCTCATCCTAATGGCAGGTGCTGGTGTAATCATGGCGCTTTTGCTCGCTGCGGTCTGCTCGGCCACAGATCCTGCGGCAACATATGATGTGGTAAACGAAAAAAAGGCAAATGGCCCACTTACAAAAGCCCTGCTGGGTGTGGTAGCCCTGGATGATGCTTGGGGTATCATACTTTTTAGTTTTATTCTTGTATTAGTAGAGCTTGTGCTTGGAACCGCAGATGCAGGATTTGTATTGATTGATAGTTTGTGGGACATATTTGGTGCAATTCTATTAGGAATCATCTTGGGGTTTCCTATGGCCTGGCTTACGGGAAGGATTAAGAAGGGTGAACCTACCATGTTAGAAGCTTTGGGCTTTGTTTTTTTATGCGGTGGTTTAGCTCTTTACTTAGATGTATCATTTTTGCTTTCATGTATGGTTTTAGGTGCTATCGTTGCAAACAGGGCAAAACATCATACAAAACCTTTTCGAGACATTAAGGGGATTAGCGAGCCATTCCTTGCCCTTTTCTTTTTTCTTGCAGGTTATAAATTTGAGCTTCCGGCCATTATGGCTGTTAGTTCGATAACTTTTTTCTATATATTAGCAAGGCTTGCAGGCAAATATATTGGCGGGCTTTTAGGAGGCAAGGTATCAGGAGCTGATAAGGTCATTCAGAAACGAATCGGATTATGTTTGATACCACAGGCTGGCGTTGCTATGGGAATGGCTCTTCTTATAGCTGAAAAACTTCCCGAGCAAGGTATACAAATTTTGCAAATTGTCATAGCCAGTACTATTATATTTGAAATTATAGGGCCGCTCTTTACTGTGTGGCAGCTCAGAAAGTCCGGTGAAATAAAGTAACATTTGAAACCACATATTATTAAAAGTACCATACATACAAATGAACGAACTATTTAAATCAGATGCTTTTGAGAATTCAGTAGCACAATTTGAAAAAGTCTGCAATATTTTAGAATTGGAAGACTGGATAGTAGAGAAATTCAGAACCCCCCAGCGTACTCTTATTGTAGACTGTCCAATACATATGGATAATGGAAAAGTAAAAGTATTTAGCGGTTACAGGATCCAACACAACCAAACACTGGGTCCCTGCAAGGGTGGTATAAGATTTCATCCCACTGTGGATATGGGTGAAGTCGCTTCACTTGCTATGAATATGACATGGAAATGCGCTCTGTCAGAGCTTCCGTTCGGTGGAGCTAAAGGTGGAATAACCGTAGATCCGAAAAGTTTGAGCAGTAATGAGCTTCAAAGCCTTTCAAGAAGATATACCGCAGAAATACTACCTATCATAGGGCCAAACAAAGATATACCTGCTCCCGATTTAGGAACTGATCCGCAAATTATGTCATGGATAATGGATACATACAGTATGAGCGTTGGATATACATCTCCATCCGTTGTAACAGGAAAACCGCTTAATATCGGCGGGTCGCTTGGAAGAGAAGAGGCAACGGGTTTTGGAGTTGCTTTTGCTACAGAAGCCGCAATAAGTTATGAGAAAAAAGAGTTGTCAAACATGGAGGTTGTAATACAGGGGTTTGGAAATGTCGGCAGCTATGCAGCTTTAAAACTAAAAGAAATGGGTTGTATTATAGTAGCTATAAGCGACAGCAAGGGGGGCATTTATAATCCGTTTGGACTACCCATAGAGCACATTGCCGAATTACACAAAGAAGGGATGAAAATTAGTGATTATGAAGAAGCAGACAAAATAACCAATGAAGAGCTTTTTGGAATAGACTGTGATATTTTTGTTCCGTCGGCACTTGGTGGAGTTATTAATGAAAATAACGCATCTAAATTAAAATGCAGTTTGATTGTAGAAGGTGCAAATGGACCCACTACTCCGGGAGCCGATGAAATACTTGAAGATAGGGGCGTCAAGGTACTGCCGGATATTTTGGCCAATTCTGGTGGGGTTATAGTTTCATATTTTGAATGGGTTCAGGGCATACAGGAATTTTACTGGCAGAAAGAGATAGTTTTTGATGAGCTAAAAACCAGAATCCAGAATAAATACAATAAGCTGATTGAATATGCCGTAGACAAACGCTTAACACTCCGTTCGGCAGCCCTTATGATGGGAATTCAGAGGGTTGCAGATGCTACAAGGTTAAGAGGAATTTATCCCTGAGCACTCTAGATTTATTTATTATTTAAAGGTTCATGTTTCTTAATTCCGGCAAGAAGTCTATCCAGTATATCCGAAGCTGTAATAATTTTCTTTCTGCGATTCCAATAAAGCACAACTCTTTCACCGAGAATGTTTTTTGATAGTGAGCCTGTGTTAACATGAATCTGATTAATAATTTCACCTAACCGAGTATTGGGATTTTTGACGACTATGGGCTTGTGACAAAGAGCATATGGATTTATAGTTGCCGGATCAGACAATACAGCTCGTAATAAATTATTTGAATTTAAAACAAGCCTGGGCTCATGTCCGCGGTCCGTTATTATTACCCATTTCTTGCCCGATGATAGTATCTGTTTTAAAAAATTGTCATNNCTGTTTTAAAAAATTGTCATTTGCCGATTTGCTTATATTGGGAAACATTGCCCTGCTGTTTTTAAAATCCAGTGTGATAATGCTTTTTGGGTCTATAAATTCACCTTCATCTGTTATCGGCAGATCGTCTATTGCAAGAAAATTGAGTGCCCCAATGCCCTCCAGCTCATCAATCTCTGTTGCAGTAGATTCGATGTGCATCTTTATCAATTCTTCTAAGTCACGTTCCTGGAAGTACTGTATAGCTTCTGGTCCCAAAAAACGGTCAAGAATTAGTGCTGTGGGTTTTGCCACCGGATATAGTAGTATCTGATAAAAACGAAGCATGGGAGACAGTGTATAGGCGATTTTTAATGCATGTCTTGAGAAATATGCCTGTGGTATGATTTCGCCAAAAAATGTAATCATCAATGTAGAAAACATAAATGCTGTTACACCTGCTAAAATAGATTCTGAAAGAAGTGTTAAAAGAACGTTTACGGCTACATTTGCCCACAGAATTGTAGAGAGAAGAAAGTTTGAGTCTTCTCTAAGCTCTAAAACTTTAGCAGCTTTATTGTTTTTTTTTGATGACTCAATTTGAAGTCTTAGCTTGCTAATACTAAAACAAGCTAGATTAAGACCAGATAAAATACCGGCTTGAGTGATACAGATTAATATGCCGATCCAAATGAATAATGTCATGACATTGGATTGTTATAAAAATTTATCTTCATAGGTAATCGATAAGTGTTTTGTGTTGATTATCTATAAACCGGGTTACAAAACAGCATTTTGAAAAATTATTAAAGTATTCCAAACATATTATGAATGCAAATAACAGATAATTCACTTACTTTAAAATAATATTTATCATATTCTAAATATTGGTGGAATGATATTTGCATCAAATTAGAATATAATAACCAATGGAGAAAGATAAAATGGAAATATTAACAGTAAGGATTGAAAAACCAGAAGAGATAAATTTTATTCTCGGTCAGGCGCATTTTATTAAAACGGTTGAAGACCTGCATGAAACTCTGATTAATTCCATGCCTGGGATTGAGTTTGGGCTTGCTTTCTGTGAGGCTTCCGGACCATGTTTCATAAGGCACAGCGGCACTGATCCTGATCTTGTAGAGCTTGCAAAAACAAACGCATTAAGGCTCTCTGCCGGGCACTGTTTTATTATTTTCCTAAAAGACGCATTTCCTTTAAATGTTTTAAACTCAATAAAGAATGTCAGTGAAGTCTGTACAATTTATTGCGCCACCGCAAACCCAACTGAAGTTATAGTAGCCGAATCCGATCTCGGAAGGGGGGATATTAGGTGTCATAGACGGATACAAATCAAAAGGAATCGAAGATGAAAGTGACATTGAACAAAGAAAATTGCTTCTGAGAAAAATCGGATATAAATTATAATATTTGTAGAATTTCACAAATTAATTAACCGCGATGTCCTATATTCTTACATACTACAAAACAGTGCTTTTTTCCCTTGTAATCTCCAATAAATTCAGTGCGTTAGGTGGCACACCGATTGCAAATATACTCTGTAGAACCTAAAACATTTCAAAATCCTTTTTTATCATAAGGAGGCGCTATGATATTAGATAATAGTATTCAACAACTTGTAGAGTTAAACAAAAGCACAGACTATATAACATCTCTATATCTTAAGTTAGGTCCTGATGAAAGAAACGATTTTAAATTTAAAACCGTACTCAAAAACCTGATCAAAAAAGCTAAGAACAACTATTCTTATTTACGAGATGATACTGAGATATATGATTCTATCTCAAAGGATTTTAAGAAAATAGAAAATTTTATAGGAAACACTAAAAACATAGAAGGATCGAGGGGACTTGCTATATTTTCATGTTCTGTAGGTGATTTTTGGACAGTGTTCAATTTGCCATATGTAAATAAAGACAGGCTACTAATAAATCAATACCCTCATGTTGGTGAATTAATAAATATGTATCAAAGATATGGAAACATATTATGCCTGGCAATAGATAAACAAAAGGCTAGAATGTTTACGCTAACACCTTCAGCCACAAAAGAAGTGTCAGGATTCCTTTATCCCGGCGCATCAAGGACTCAGAGGTTTCAGTCTACTGAAGGGAAATTCAAAAAAAGAGTGTCTTCTACCGCTAACAGCAAAATGGTATCACAGGGATATGGAGAATATGGTTTCAATAGAACCATAGAAAACGATGTTCAGCAGCATTTTAAATATGTTTCTGATAAAATATTTGAATACCATCAGAATAACAACTTTGATTGGTTAATTCTTGCAGGCTCAAATCAAACCGTAAATGATTTTTCTAATCATGTTCATACCTATATAAAACCAAAACTTCTAGGCAACATAAAACTTGATGTTGATAAACTTCAGATTGACAAAATAACCGAGACTGCACTTAGTTTATTAGACAACTTGAGATACAAAAACAATTGTGGCTTAATTGAAGAATTTGAAGAGAAACTAAGCTCTGGTCTTGCTGTAAATGGTATAGAACAATGTCTTAATGCTCTATATAATGGTCAGTCAAGAACTCTATTAGTTAATGAAGATTTTCGACAATCGGGCTATCAATGTCCTAAATCAAATATATTACTACTTGATAAAACTCAGGATACATGTCCTGAATCTCAAACACCCTATCCAATTGAAGATGTAGTTAACTATATAATTGAGGAAGCATATAGCCAAAAATGTGATGTTGATATCGTCTATGATTCCAAGCTTAAAAAAAAAATTGATGGTATGGGGGCAATTCTGAGATTTAAGTTATAATTAGAATATAACCAGCTATAGTAGATTATAAAGTAATATTTAAGAGTAAATGCTCGGTACGAACAATACGGTAAACCGGTCAAAAATAAATGACTAACAGACCAATACACATAGGGGACAAAGTTTTATTAAATTATGAGCATCTACAAAACCTTTTTGATTCTTTAATAAATAGGAACTTTCGGTTAATTGGACCAACAGTTGCTGATAATGCAATTATCTATGATGAAATAACCTCTGTAAAGGATCTGCCTGTTGGATATACCGATGAGCAGGAAGGAGGAACTTACCGTCTAAAAAAGAGAAATGACGGTGCTGCCTTTGGTTACAATGTTGGTCCTCAGTCGTGGAAAAAGTATCTGCATCCACCTGTCAAAAAACTATGGCAGGCCAGGCAAAAGGGAACAGGATTTGAGATTGTTGAAGAGCAGGAAGTTACCAATAAATATGCATTTATAGGTGTAAGATCCTGTGAAATTCATGCTATGTCAATACAGGATAGGGTTTTTACAGGCGGGCACTTTATAGACAATACTTATAAATCAAACAGGGAAAACTCATTTGTTGTAGCAGTTAACTGCGGACAGGCGGCAAGCACTTGTTTTTGTGATTCTATGAACACGGGCCCCAAGGTAGAATTTGGTTTTGACCTAAGCTTAACAGAAATAATTAAACCCCGGGCACATTACTTTTTAGTCGAAGTCGGCTCTGAGGCGGCACTGGAAATAATAAATGAAATTCCAAATGAATTTGCCTCACAAAAAGATATAGAAACAGCGGATTCTATAGTAGATAATACACGCAGTCAGATGGGCAGAGAGATAGACACATCGGATATAAAAGAGCTTCTTTACCGCAACTATGAAAATCCGCGGTGGGACGAAGTAGCCGACAGATGTCTTTCATGTGCCAACTGTACTATGGTATGCCCAACATGTTTTTGCACTACGGTAGAAGACACAACCGACCTAACCGGTGATAATGCTGAGAGGGTGCAGAAGTGGGATTCATGTTTTAACATGGATTTTTCGCATATTCATGGAGGGAGTGTTCGTACATCAGTAAAGTCGCGTTATCGTCAGTGGATGACACACAAGCTCGCAACTTGGATCGACCAGTTTGGCACTTCTGGATGCGTTGGCTGCGGCAGGTGCATAACCTGGTGTCCGGTTGGAATAGATATAACAGAAGAGATAGATGCTATAAGAAAAAGCGAAAAAGAATAATAAGGATATATTAGTGGCAAAAAAACTTAAATCAATTGATAGCCTGCTTGAAGAGCACTCATTTTTTAAGGGCCTTGATCCAGATTATTTAAAGCTCATAGCAGGGTGCGGATCGAATATAAATTTCAAACCAGAAGATTATATATTTCGTGAAGGCCAGGACGCCGATCACTTTTATATTATAAGGCACGGTAAAATAGCATTGGAAATTTCATCCCCCAACCGCGGCCCGATAACCATAGAAACTATATCTGAGGGAGACGTGCTCGGCTGGTCGTGGTTATACCCTCCATACAGATGGTTTTTGGATGCACGTGCAATTAATCCTGTTCGTGCGGTAGCGCTTGATGGAAGATGTTTAAGGGAAAAATGTGAAGACGACCCAAAGCTTGGATATGAACTTATGAAGAGGTTTTCTTATATTATTACCGAGCGCCTTCAGGGAACAAGACTAAGACTGCTGGACCTATACGGAGACGGTAATTGACCTTGTTATGCCGGATAAAATTGGAAATCCATTTATACCGACGCTTTATATCATCGATCGGATTAAAAAAGAAACAAGTGATACATTCACACTAAAACTCTTGCCTCAAGATATTAAATCTAAAATTACATTTGCTCCCGGACAGTTTAATATGGTGTATGTATACGGTATTGGAGAAGTGCCAATATCCATTGCAGGTGATCCGACTTATAATGATTCTGTTTTACATACAATACGCAGTGTGGGAAATGTTACCAGTTCAATCAGCAGACTAAAACGCGGAGATACAGTAGGTATAAGAGGCCCTTTTGGGAGCGCTTGGCCAACAGAGCAGGCTCAAGGAAGTGATCTTGTAATAATTGCGGGCGGTATAGGGCTTGCTCCGGTAATGCCGGTAATATATAAAGTCCTTTCCAGCAGAGATAAATACAAAAGAGTGACTCTGCTATATGGTACCAGAAGTGCAAAAGACATTATATATAAAAGGGAACTTCAAAAGTGGCGCAAACGTTTTGATCTGGAATTGGAGATAACCGTTGATTATGACTCTCAAAACTGGCACGGAAATGTAGGAGTGGTAACGACTCTTATCCCAAGGGCAGCATTTGATCCGGCAAGCACCGTGGCGATGATTTGCGGCCCGGAAATAATGATGAGATATTCGGTTTTAGAACTGCTGAAATGCGGCATGAAGACAGACATGATATATTTATCTATGGAACGTAATATGAAATGTGCAGTGGGTTTTTGCGGACGCTGTCAATACGGCCCAAATTTTATTTGTAAGGATGGGCCCGTGTTTAAGTATAGTAACATTGAAAATCTGCTCAGCATAAGGGAGCTATAAAATGGCACGCAAAAAAAAGCCAAAGCTTGCGGTATGGAAATTCGCTTCTTGTGACGGTTGTCAGCTTAGCCTGTTAGACTGTGAAGAAGAACTCCTTAGAATCGCGGGCGAGATTGAGATTGCGAACTTTCCCGAAGCCTCCCGCAGAATAATAGAAGGCCCCTATGATATATCGCTTGTAGAAGGTTCAATAACAACACCTAAAGATCTAAAGAGAATTCAGCAAGTAAGAAAGTGCTCAAAATATTTAATTACAATTGGTGCATGTGCTACAGCAGGTGGAATTCAGGCGCTTAGAAATTTTAAAGATGTCAATGAATTCATATCGATAGTATATGCATCACCTTCTTATATAAAAACGCTTGAAAAATCCACCGCTATTGCAGATCATGTAAAAGTGGATTTTGAGCTACGCGGCTGTCCTATAAATAAGAACCAGCTTATTGAAGTAATGAGCGCATTTTTGAATAAACGAAAACCAAACACGGCGACTCACAGTGTGTGTATAGAGTGCAAGATGCTGGGCAAGGTTTGCGTCATGGTGGCTAACGGTACTCCATGTCTGGGTCCGGTAACACAAGCTGGCTGTGGAGCTATATGCCCCTCTTATCTGAGGGGCTGTTATGGTTGTTTCGGACCCAAGGAAAGTGCTAATACAAAAGCGCTTGGTAAAGAGTGGGAAACACTGGGTGTAAAAAATGAAGATATATTAAGGGCTTTTAGGGGTATTAATGCATATTCGGATGAATTTCTAAAACAAAGTGAGCTCTATGAAAAAGAAAGAAACTAAAAATAAGTCCAAAACTAAAACGATAAAAGTCGATTACCTTGCAAGGGTGGAGGGTGAAGGCGCATTATATATAAAAGTCAAAGATGATAAAGTTAAAGATGTAAAACTAAAAATATTTGAGCCGCCGCGGTTCTTTGAAGCACTTCTGCGGGGACGGAGATTTGATGAAGCCCCCGATATAACAGCCAGGATTTGCGGTATATGTCCGGTTGCGTATCAGATGAGCGCATGTCACGCCATGGAAAATGCCTTTGGCATTACTGTGGATGGACAGCTGAGAGACCTCAGACGTTTAATATATTGCGGGGAGTGGATTGCAAGTCATACGCTTCATGTGTATATGCTTCATGCGCCTGATTTCCTGGGTTATGAGAGCGCAATTGAGATGGCAAAAGACTATCCAATTGAAGTTCAAAGGGGTCTTAAACTCAAAAAAACAGGAAACGACCTAATGTCTCTAATTGGAGGGAGGGAAATTCATCCAATTAATATATGCGTTGGGGGTTTTTATAAACTGCCTTCAAAAAGTGAACTAATCGGAATTAAAGACAATCTCAAACGAGCAAGAGATGATGCAATACAAACTGTAAACTGGGTATCTAAATTCACATTTCCTGATTTCTATAGGGATTATGAGTATGTTGCGCTAAGTCATCCCGATGAATATCCTTTTAACGAAGGCAGGATTGTATCAAATAAGGGGTTAGATATAGAAACAAAGGATTACGATGATAATTTTTCTGAACAACACATTTCTCATACAAATGCCCTTCACTCGGTTATTAAAGAAAGGGGAGAATACTTTGTTGGCCCTATGGCTCGTTACAATCTTAATTTTGACAAGCTCACGCCGCTTGCCAAAGAGGCTGCTAAGAATGCCGGACTTGATCCCTTATGCAACAATACATTTAAAAGCATAATAATAAGGAGCATCGAGATACTGTATGCATGTGATGAGGCGCTGCGAATCATAGATCGATATGAAATGCCTGAACGATCTAGATTAGAGATTAAACCGTCAGTGTCTGTAGGATATGGATGTACTGAAGCTCCAAGGGGCATTCTTTATCACAGGTATGAAATAGATGAAAAAGGCAGCATATTAGACGCAAAGATTGTACCCCCAACTTCACAAAATCAAAAAACAATAGAAAGTGACTTGTGCGATTTTGTATATAACAATATTAGCCTTAGCGATAAAGAGCTTACATGGCACTGCGAGCAAACAATAAGAAACTATGACCCATGCATTTCCTGCGCGACACATTTTCTAAAACTCGATATAGATAGAGAATGAAATACCATGACCAATTATGGAGGTAAAAAGTCAAACATTCTTTTTATAGGAATTGGAAATAGATATAGGAGTGACGACGGTGCAGGGATCTTGATTGCCGAGAGAATAGAAGAATTGAATTGCACTGAGCAAGCAACTATCTCAAAACAAAACGGAGAGGCTACAAACCTTATAGAGTCTTGGGATGGATATGATAAGGTCATTATAGCCGATGCTACATCCTCTGGTATTGAGACAGGAACGATAAGGCGATTTGATATAAAAGAAAAAACTTTATCGGCAGATATCATAAACTGCTCAACACACTCTTTTAGCCTTGCCGATGCAGTTGAGCTTGCAAGGGCACTAAATAAACTTCCACAGACTCTTATAGTTTATGGGATTGAAGGAAGGAATTTTTCTTATGGCGACAACCTTTCTAAAAAGATGCAAAAAAGTATAAATAATGCTGCCGGAATAATCATTAAAGAAATTAATAGTTTTGGAGCAAAACATGCATGAGCACTCTCTTATAAAGAATTTAATTAAGAAAATAGAAACCATTGCTTACGAAAACGATGCTAAAACAGTAAAAAGTTTTAAGATTAAATTGGGCGCTCTATCACACACTACTCCTGAGCATTTCAAAGAACATTTCTATGAGCTTTCAAATGGTAGCATTGCTGAAAAAGCAGAGATAGAGTTTATAGTCTCAAAAGACCTGGATGATCCCCTCGCCCAGGAAATAGTCCTTGAATCCGTAGAGGTAGAAGATAATTAATCATTTTGAAGCAAACCCTGGCCACAAACTTACAAGAATGGAAATAAAGATCTACGGGCGCGTGCAGGGTGTGGGGATGAGACCATATGTTTTTAAGATTGCAAAAACGCTTGGGCTTACAGGCTTGGTACAAAATACTACAGAAGGGGTCATGATTGATGCAGAGGGCAGGGTTAATGCAATTTGTGACCTTTTAACTAAATTGGGTAGTACTGAAATTCCAAACTGTGTTATACGAAAAATAGAAAAAACAGAACTTAAGCCTAGGGGTTATAAAGATTTTGAAATAGCCACCAGTACCCTAACTGCAAACAACAATACCTTAGTTCAGCCGGATATGGCTACCTGTACTGACTGTACCGCAGAAATTTTTGATCCGAAAAACCGCAGATACTTATATCCTTTCACTTCATGTTCTGTATGCGGACCTCGTTATAGCATAATAGAGTCTTTGCCTTATGACAGAGCCAACACAAGCATGAAAGAATTTAACATGTGTAAGGAATGTAGTATTGAGTATTACGACCCTTCAAGCAGGCGCTTTCATACACAAACAAACTGCTGCGTACAGTGCGGACCAAATGTTGAGCTTTGTGACTACGAAGGCAAAACACTGTCTACACGTCATGAAGCTATTGTTAAAGCTATAATAGACATAAAAAATGGAAAAATTCTCGCTCTAAAAGGTTTAGGCGGATTTCATCTGTTAACAGATGCTTTTAACAGGGATGCGGTTTTGAAATTAAGAAGTAGAAAAAAAAGAAAGCACAGACCTTTTGCACTGATGTTTCCAACTCTCGATACTGTTAAGCTTCACTGCAGGGTCTCAAAAAAAGAAGCTGCTCTGCTCACTTCAAATGAAAGTCCGATTGTGCTTCTTAAAAAGAAGTCTGATAAAATTCCTTCTGATATTGCGCCTGATAATCCTTATCTTGGCATCATGCTGCCATACACCCCACTTCACCATATAATAATGAAAGAGCTTGGGACGCCTGTTGTCGCCACAAGCGGCAATATTTCAGATGAACCAATATGTATAGATAAAAACGAGGCACTCGAAAGACTGGGGGAAATTGCCGATCTTTTTCTGGTTCATAACAGACCAATAAAAAGACGTGTTGATGATTCTGTTGCAAGGGTAATTATTAACAAGACCAGTATATTACGGTCTGCAAGAGGCTACTCTCCTCACTCTATATATATAAAGAATAAGGTGCCGGAACTATTGGCCGTTGGAGGTCATCTAAAAAACATTATTTCTATTGCAAATGGAAATTATATACATATGAGCCAGCACATTGGCGATTTAGAAACCTTAGAAGCATTCACGGCTTTTAAAAATGAGATAAAATCATTTGAAAAGCTATTTGATTTCAAACCAACAGCTGTTTCATGCGACAAACACCCGGCCTATCTGTCCACACAATATGCCGAATCTAAGAACCTGCCTGTAATTTCTGTTCAGCACCATTATGCTCATGTCTTGGGCTGTATGGCAGAAAATGAAATAGAAACAACTGCACTGGGAGTATGCTGGGATGGAACAGGTTATGGTGATGACAAAACTATATGGGGAGGCGAATTCCTAAGGGTCAGTGATAGATCGTATAAAAGAGTAGCTCATTTCAGAACCTTTCCTCTTCCAGGCGGAGAAAAGGCTATAAAGGAACCAAGACGTGCTGCAATAGGTATTCTTTATGAACTATTTGGAGAAGAAGTTTATAAGATGTGTGATATGCTTCCTTTAAAAACTTTTTCTAAACAGCAACTGAGAATACTAGAGTCTGCGCTGAGCAAAAAAATAAACACCAATACAACTTCCAGTGCAGGAAGAATGTTCGATGCAGTAAGCTCCATTTTGGGTCTTTGTCATTTTAACGGTTTCGAAGGACAGGCTGCCATGAAAATGGAATTTATTGCTGAAACTCATAAGACAGAGGATAAATACGACTATTCACTAAATCTATGTCCTGATATCGATTTATCATCTATAATAATAGACTGGAAGCAAATGATTATTAGCATAATAGATGATTTAAAAGCAAAGACACCTGCAGCAATTATATCGGCAAAGTTTCACAACACGCTTGCCGACATGATTGTATCAGTTGCAAATAATTTTAAGCTAACAAATGTGGTGCTTACAGGTGGATGCTTTCAGAATAAATATCTTCTTGAGAGTGCAATAAAGCGGTTGAAAAAAGAAGGTTTTCGTCCTTACTGGAATCAGATGGTTCCACCAAATGACGGGGGGATAGCACTTGGGCAAATAATAGCAGCGTCATATAATATGGAACAAAAGGAGTAGGATATGTGTCTAGCCATACCTGGTAAGATAATTGGAATTACGGATAACACCCCATTAACTAGAAGAGGAAAAGTGAGCTTCGGGGGGCTTGTAAAAGAAGTAAACCTGTCATTCGTACCCGAAGCTGAAGTGGATAGTTTTGTCATGGTCCATGTGGGATTTGCAATAAGCCAGGTTGATGAGCAGGAGGCAGATCAGGTCTTTGAATATCTAAGAGAAATGGACGAATTAAGCGAACTGGAAGATGGAGAATTAGAAAATGGGGAATAGATGAAATTTATAGACGAATACCGCGATCCGGATTCTGCCCGCAGATACAGCAGGTTAATTAATGATATTACCACCAAGCAATGGACTATTATGGAAGTCTGCGGAGGGCAGACTCATGCAATAGTAAAATACGGTATAGACGAACTTATCCCAGATAAAATCAAACTGCTTCATGGTCCTGGGTGTCCAGTGTGTGTCACATCTATTGAGCTTATAGATATGGCCCTTACTATTTCTTTATTGGATAATGTCATATTTTGTTCATTTGGTGATATGCTGAGAGTTCCCGGCACTACCGGAGATCTGCTTTCAGTAAAGGCAAAAGGAGCAGATATAAGGATAGTATACTCGCCTCTGGACTGCCTAAAGATCGCAAAAGATAATCCATCAAAAAAAATCGTCTTTTTTGCAGTAGGTTTTGAGACAACCGCTCCAACAACGGCAATGACACTGTATCAGGCGTACAATAGTGGTATCGATAATTTTTCACTTCTCGTATCCCATGTACTTGTACCCCCGGCTATTGAAGCAATTCTGTCTTCCCTGAATAATAAGGTGCAGGGATTTTTAGCTGCCGGACACGTTTGTACAATTATGGGCTATAAAGAGTACTATCCGATTGCGCATAAATACAAGGTTCCTATTGTTGCGACCGGTTTTGAACCACTGGACTTACTACAGGGCATTTATATGTGTATCATGCAATTGGAAGAAGGCAGGCATGAAGTAGAAAATCAATATAAAAGGTCGGTTAAAGAAGACGGCAATTTGAAAGCTATAGAAATCATAGAAGAAGTATTTGAAATAGTACCCAGAAAGTGGAGAGGCATAGGAGAGATAGGACAAAGTGGTCTTGGAATTAAAAATAAGTATGAAAAATATGATGCTGAAAAAATATTCAATTTGCAGTCATATACTGCACAAGAGTCAAAAGACTGTATAAGCGGTCTTGTTCTTAGGGGTGTTAAAAACCCCCTGGAGTGTTCTGCATTTGGTAAGGAGTGTACTCCGGAGCACCCGCTTGGAGCAACCATGGTATCGTCAGAGGGAGCATGCGCCGCATACTATAAATATAGAAATGCAGAAATAAATCAGGCTTGAGTACAGCTTCAATAATTTAATTCTAATGACAAAGAGAAAGGATTTTTCACTATCCTGTCCCATACCAATTGACAGGTATCCAAATATACAGATCGCCCATGGCGGTGGCGGCAAACTAATGAACAGCATTATAGAAAAGATGTTGTTGCCTGCCTTTGACAATGAAATCCTAAATACACGACATGACGGTGCAGTGCTCGAAGCTGCTTATTCAAAGATCGCATTTACTACAGATTCTTATGTAGTATCACCTCTGTTCTTCCCTGGTGGAGATATAGGAAAATTGGCAATTAATGGAACGATTAACGATCTTGCCATGTGCGGAGCAAAGCCACTTTATCTGAGTGTTGGACTTATTATCGAAGAAGGTTTTTCGACAGAGACACTTTGGAGGGTTATTTGTTCATTAAAAGAGTCTGCTAAAACTGCTGGTGTACAGATCGTCACAGGAGACACAAAGGTTGTAGAAAAAGGCAAAGGTGATGGAGTTTATATTAATACTACAGGTATAGGGATAATTGAAACAGACATGACAATTGCCCCATCTGAGGTTAAACCCGGAGACGCTATAATATTAAATGGTGATATTGCAAGACACGGAATAGCGATAATGACACTGAGAGAAGGACTGGAGTTTGAAAATAAAATAGAAAGTGATTCGGCGCCGCTGGCTGAATCGGTTTATAGGCTTATAAGTGAAGACATAGAAATTCACTGCATGAGAGACTTGACACGTGGTGGACTATCTAGCGCTCTTGTCGAAATTTCACAAGCATCAAAAACTCATATACAGATTGAAGAAGCTTCAATAAAATTAAGTAACGAGGTTAGAGGAGTATGTGAAATACTGGGTCTTGATCCCATGCATGTCGCAAATGAAGGCCGGTTTATTGCTTTTGTAAATCCTAAGCACTCTCAAAAGGCCCTAAAAATTATGAATAATTATGGAGAGGCTTCTATAATTGGATTTGTTAAGGACGATTCACAGGCGGTTGTTACAATGAAAAACCTGCTGGGGACAAACCGCATTGTGGATATGATAAGCGGAGAACAGCTTCCAAGAATTTGTTGATCAAACAGCCGGTTATATTGATACAATACTATAAGATTTATTAATATTAATCAATCGCTTTGGGATAATATTAATAAGATAAAGGAGCTAGTAAACTATGGATATGTTATGGCAAAATTCGTAGCAGCCGGAATTACAGAATTGTATCTGTGTTAATATGTAGTTATATCTACCCACAATCATTGAATAATATTTCGCGCCCGAGAGGATTCGAACCTCTGACCTACGGATTAGAAGTTCTTTTTTAGGGTTTTTGTAACTTATTGTTATTATTGCATATTTTGTTTTAGTATTGTTTTTATTGGTCGAAATGTGTTCTGATGAGTCTGCCTAGTCCTGTCTAATACTGTATTTTCCGATCTGTACCTTAGAAAATACTTAGAAAGAAGAAATTATTGTTTTTAAATAATAAGCATCATGCAAATCAGACATTGATTTCTAACTTTATTTACCATTTATAGTGTATTTATTTCTTTATCTATCACTAGCAATTCTTATATAATACTTTTGGAGTCATAATGTAACTTTTTTCTTCCTATTTCTAGCCTTATATTCAATAATTCATAGCTTATACGTACTAGAAAATATTACATTATACTAAGAGTATTGTAGCAGCCCGTTTATGCAACAGCTTTTTGCAACAGTTTAAATATAGTTTCTATATGATGATTACTTTCGATACACAATACTTGTTTGAGGTGTCCAAATAGGTGTGTATTTAGTACTAATATGCTATATTTGGCAAGATTTTACATATATTAAATTATTTAATGATTACAGTGTATTAGATTTGTTATTGGTTGGTAAAGGCCTGATATGCCCCTTGGATGTTATAGTAATCCTAAGCTTTATTTTCAATATTTATAGATAGCCTTCAAGGATTTTCCCGTTTTTAGATAATTTTAATTTCTTTAGAGCTTCTTTTTCAATCTGTCTTATTCTTTCTCGTGTTAAGCCAAAAAAATCTCCCAATTGTGAGAGAGTGTTTGTATCTCCATCATTTAAACCAAACCTTGACTTAATTATATATCTTTCTTTTTCATTTAGAACATCAAGAGTTTGATTTATTAAATTTTGGAGTGATTTTCTAATTACTAAATTATCTACT
>JABAHR010000463.1_pt1 | contig 27671 bp, 25 predicted proteins | sample 7062101 | NCBI WGS metagenome assembly JABAHR01 (sample SAMN14534553, study PRJNA622989) | marine sediment metagenome | biome: marine biome [ENVO:00000428]; feature: marine pelagic biome [ENVO:01000023]; material: deep marine sediment [ENVO:00002113] | place: India: Gulf of Kutch | collected...
AGTTGTAACGCAGGCCGAACTCGGCGCGGTCGTTGTTCAGGATGATCAGCAGGTAATCATCCGGCAACAATTTGGCGTTCGCATATTTCTCGTCGGTCACGTTGCGGCCGTAAGCCGCGAGCGTCCAATTTCCGTCAGGCGGGGTGTACGCGACATCGAAATTGATGATGTCACGGCTGTCGATCCGGGTCAGCCGGGCCGGATCGTTGGAGGGTTCGCCATACATGTCGTCCCTGAATGAGTAGTCTGCGCGAAACACCAGTTCACCGCCATTATTCATGGGCATGGTGTACTCGGGACTGAACGACCAGGTCAGTTCCGGCGTCAGCGGTGCCGCCACCGTCGGATTNNGCCCAGGCGCTCTCCCACTCGAAGCCGGTGGAGTTCTGATCGACGATCAGGTTGACCGTGTTGAAGCCGCCGCCCGTCGAGTTGCTGACCTGGTAGGGCAGGTCCTAGTAATCGGTGTAGAACACCGCCGCGCTCATCTGCAGCGTATCGGTCGGCCTTCCCTTGATACCCACCTCGTAGTTGGTCGCCGTGATATTCTCCCCGGCCACGTAGCAGTTCGGCTCACTGATCGAGCCGTCATCCTGCAGCGCCCCGAACAGGCAGTAGGCGCGAGCGGGATACTGGCCGGACTGGTAGCCGGATTGAATGGTTGCGTACAGGTTCATGCGCTCGCTAATGCCCCAGGACACCGCGGCCTCCCACGTCATCTCGTCCCAGTCCCGGGAATTCGTCGCCCGCAACAGGCCGACGATCGGCTCGGTGTGGGCGAACTTCTCGTCTTCCGTGTATCGAGCTCCGATGGACAGCCGCACGTCATCGGCCACGTTGAAACCGACATTCCCATAGACGGCCCGGCTCTCGGTCCTTTGCTCATTGATGAAAATGCCCGGCCCGCCCAGGAAGAAATTCGGATCCTGCCGGTTACCACCCATTTCTTCGAAGTCATAGAATCCGGCGACGAAATCCCAGCTGCCGAAATCACCGAGGAGCTGCAGTTCCAGCGAATCCTGGTCCGCATAACCGGTTTCCGGGTAAGTGAAAATGGTCTCGGCGACAGCATCGTCATCCAGGCCTGAGCCGTACTCTGAACTGCGATCACTGTAAAGAAGCTTCATCGCCAGGTTCTCGCTGATGTCCCAGTCCGCGGTCAGAGACCATCCGTAAGCCTTGTTGAACACCTCGGAGCGGTCGACGATATTGCCGTCCTCATCGGTGTAGAAGCCCCCGGCATTGTCATAGGGGTCGCCCCAGACGTCGGCATTACGCGCGCCGGTTCCATAAAGCAGGCCGGTCGGCACCTCGTCGATCAGCGTGTCGTAGGGTCGCAGGCCGCCCTCGCCGTCATTCTTGTCGAAGGTCAGCAACATGGAGAAGTCATCGGTAACCTCCCATCTCGCGGCCAGGCGAACGGCCCACTCCTGGAGCTCCCCGACTTCATGCGCGGCGTTATGACTGAGAAAATCCCCGACCCCGTCGCGGCTGAAATACGATGCTGTCACAGAATAAGCGAACGATTCGGTGACCGGTTGATTCCAGTAGAAATCCCCGTTCAGCCGACCGAGCGTGCCCACGGTCACCGAGGCGCGCCCGCCTTCTTCTTCGCCGGGCTTTCGGGTCACGATGTTGATGGCCCCGCCGATCGAGTTCCGCCCGTAGAGGGTGCCCTGCGGTCCGCGCAGGACCTCCACGCGCTCGATGTTGGCAAGGCTCCAGTTCTGTCCGACCTGACGGCCCAGGTACACACCGTCCACGTACACACTGACGCCGGGATCCGTGGTAATCAGGTGGTCCTGGATGCCTATGCCGCGTATGAACGGATTGACCGAGGCCGTGTGGCCGGCCGAAAAGCCGGTGACGGTCAGGTTCGGTACGAACTTGCCGATATCCGTCAGGTCCGTGATGCCCTGCTTGAAGATGACCTCTTCAGTGAATGCGGAAACCGCGACAGGGACTTCGAAAATACTTTCCTCGCGCTTGGTCGCGGTGACGATGACTTCCTCGAATACCGAGGCCTCCGACGCATCATCGCTTTGCGCGAATACGGCTTGCGCCGGCAGGGTCGCAGCAAGCGCAAGACTGATTGCCGCGACCAGGGATTTGTTATTCCTCATGGATATCTCCTGGTGATTAATGAATCAATCGGCAAAACACGGATGCAAAAAAAACCCCGGCGCGGCGCATTCTGCCCGCTCGGGGGGGGTTCATTCGGCACGTAATGTTTTGACAACTCTCTGTTGGTACTTGCTTTTTTTCTGCTCGTAAAATCGTTCGCAACTCCAGTGCGACGGCCGCTCGATATTGCTATCGACCAGTGGGGAACTATACACCAAAAATTTCGCGAGTCGTTACAGGTTTGCGAGCGGCAACCTGGCGTCATCGCGGCCGGGCGACAACGGTCGCGCACCGTTATTGCAGCAGGTGCTTTGCCAGGAATTGCAGGGTGGCCTCGACCACTTCGGAGGCCGGCGCCGGTTCGTCGTCATAGAACCCGAGTCCATGGCCGGCGTTTTCGATGAAATGCAGCCTGGCCTCGGAGCTGTTGGTCGCGGCATCGACGACCGCCGCCCCGACAGCCGCAGGGATGACCTCATCGTTCCGACCATGCAGGACGAGCAACGGCCCTTCGAACGATTCGATCGCTGCCAGCGGCCTGCTGTCCTCCATTTCGGTGAACCAGCTTGAGCCGAGAAGCTGCTCCTGCCCCCACGGCGTCGTGAACCGGGCCCGGCCGTTCATCAGGGCATCGGACCGCAGCCCCGCGTACGCGGACTGGCCACCGAAAAACGGGAACATGCTCGATGCGCCATCGGTCCCCGCGGGCGCCCAGGTGACGATCGCGCGGTAGTCATGGCTGACCGATGCCAGCAGCGCGAGCCGCCCCCCCATGCTGTAGCCCAGGATCGCGACCTTGTCCGGATCGATGTGCGGCTGCGCCAGCGCGTATTCCAATGACGACGAGATATCGGCCAGCATGTTGGACAAGTGGTTGTTCGTGAACGGCTCGCGGCTGTCGCCGCAGCCGGGAAAATCCATGCGAATCGAGGCCACACCCAGCCCGGCCAGGCCTGCCGCGACCCGCGTGAAACCGCCGGCCTCCTCGCGGTCTCCGCCATGCCCGTGCGCCATGACGACCAGGGGAAAGAGTTGCCCCGGCCGGGCCTGCGGCATGACCAGCGTGACCGGGACTTCCACATCACGGGACCGGATCATGGAAATATCGCTGGTGAATCGAGCCCCGATTTCGCCGGCTTCGTTCGACGACTGGCAGCCGACGAGCCAAATGACGCTGAGAAATGAAAGTATCCGGTTTCTGCTGTCCTGGTTCATGAGTGCATGACCACCGCGATGCGCACGACTTTGGCCGGTCATTCTACGAGATTGCCATGCGATGGTCCGCATGCCTGCGATCGTTCATTGCAATGGCTGAGCCACGTAATCCGGCGCATCGGTCCACCCGGGCCCTTGTTCGCCGGGCCAGGAGTTCTTACCCTGAACGGATGACCTGCTACCGGATGAACTGGATTGCGCGCCTGGACCGCGACCATCCCGGCTGGATGGATTACCTGCCTCTGATGGGCGCGCTGGACCCCGAATCATTCCCGTCATGCGCGGATCTCCAGGCCCTCTTGCCCCCGGGGCTGAGAACGGTCAGCGGCAAGCCCGTGCGCTTCGAGTCCCAGGACCTGTTGCCGGCCGCCCCCTACGAACAGCGGATTCACGAGACGGGCGTGGTGAGCACGCGGCCCGGCAATTGGCACGACCTGTTCAACGCGCTGGTCTGGGCCCGCCTGCCGTTGGTCAAGCGGTCCATGAACGCCCTGCACTGCACGGCGCCGGAGCCGCCCGGCCCCGGCTCGCGCGGCGCCCGACGGGACGCCCTGACGCTGTTCGACGAATGCGGCGTGATCGTCGCCTGCACCGATCCATCCCTGCTGTCCGCGCTGGCGCAGCGCGATTGGCGCCGCGCCTTTCACGGCGGGCGAGAGGCCTGGTTCCGGGACGCGACGCTGCTCGTTGCCGGTCACGCCATGCTCGAGAAATTCCTGGACCCCTACAAGGCCATGACGGCCAATGCCCTGCTGGTCCATGTCGATGACGCGTTTTCCGCTTTGCCGCGGGAAGGCCGTTTGCGCATGCTCGATGCCGGGCTCGCGGAGCGCATGATGGCGGGCGAGGTGCTGGCCCGGCCGCGCGACCTTTCGCCCCTGCCCCTGGCCGGGATTCCGGGGTGGTGGAGCGCCGCACGCCAGGACGCTGCATTCTATGGCGACGCAATGGTGTTCCGGCCGCCGCCGGAGGGGGCTGAACCGGCACCGGTGCACTGCCTGGCTTGAGCCGGGCGCTCAGCCGTCCCTGCGGTACGGCAGAAACTCCGCCGCGAGGTCCCGGTAGGCTTCGGTTCCGCTTCCTTCGCGCGCCAGGTATGCCTGCAGGGCATTGCGGAACCGCTCGTCCGCGAGCCAGTGCCAGGACGTCGTGGTGACCGGCTCGAAACCGCGCATCAGCTTGTGTTCGCCCTGCGTGCCGGGATCGAACCGCGCCAGTCCCCGCTCGATGCAGAATTCGATTCCCTGGTAGAAGCAGGCCTCGAAGTGCAGGCAGTGGACGTCTTCCAGCGCACCCCAGTAGCGGCCGTACAGCGTCTGCTCGTCGAACAGGAACAGTGAACTGGCCACGATGTCTCCACCCCGGCGGGCGACCACCAGCAACAGGGAATCGCGCATGCTTTCCAGCAGGCGCCGGAAAAAGTCGCGCGTCAGGTAGCCGCCATGGCCGCTGCGCTTCTGGTAGGTGCTGCGGTAGCACTTGTAAAAGCCGTGCCATTCCTCGTCGGTGATCGAGGAGCCCGTACTGCGCTCCAGCACCACGCCCTGTTCCGCCACCAGGCGGCGCTCTCGTTTCAGTGTCTTGCGACGCGAGGAACGGAAGGTGGCCAGGAATTCGTCGAACGAGGCATAGGCCCGGTTGTGCCAGTGGAACTGCACGTCCGATCGCTGCAACAACCCCGACTCAGCCGCAATCGCGCCGAGTTCGGATTGCAGGGAATGGTCGGGGAACAGCAGGTGCCAGCCGGACAGTTCATGCTCCCGGGCCAGTTCCTGCACGACGGCCACGATCGACTCGACGAGTTTCCGCCGGCCCTGTTCAGCGGCGAATCCGATCCTGGGACCCGCGGAAGGCGTGAACGGCACGGCCGTGAGCAGCTTCGGATAGTACTCCAGGCCGTGGCGCGCATAGGCTTCGGCCCAGCCCCAGTCGAACACGAATTCGCCGTAGGAATGGGTCTTGAGGTAGAGCGGCATGGCCGCGACCTGTTCGTTCCCCTCCTCGAGCACCAGGTGCTGCGGCTGCCAGCCCGTGGCCCCGCCGACCGAACCGCTCGACTCCAGGGCATCCAGGAACTCATGCCGAACGAAAGGATTTCCGCCTCCGAACAGACCGTTCCAGTGGCCGGCCGCGATGTCGCCGATCGATTCCAGGTAGCGCAGTTTCCGCATGGCCCCAGTGTAAGCCATGCGGGACCGTCACCGGCCCGGGTCGTCAGACCGTGCGCGTGGCCACCGCCGGCGGCACCGCCGCTCCCTTGCGCGCCGGACCCATCACGGCCAACTGTCCGACCAGGCACAGCACGATCATTGCGACGGGAATCAGGTGCCAGTCCACGCGCGTCAGGCTGAAGGCCTCCACCATCCAGATATTCAGCCCGACCGTCAGGGCGGCACCTGCCGCGACGCCGACCAGGCTGATCAACAGGTTTTCGGTCATGAAGTAGCGCATGATGGCCACCCGCGGCGCGCCCAGGGCCCGCCGCACGCCGATCTGCTTGGTACGGCGGTTCACGGCGGAACTGGCCAGCCCCACGATACCCAGCGAGGTGACGGCGATCAGGAGTGCAATCGTGAAAGTCAGCATCTTGATCATGGAGTCATGGCCGCGATAGCTGCGCTCTCGGGTCTCGTCCATGGTCCGCATGGAACGGATGATGCGGCCCTTGTCCCGTTGCGCCAGCAGCTGCTCCACCTGCGGCATCAATTCGTCGCGCAGCCCCGGTTCGGTGCGTACGACGTACCGGGAAAAGCCAAAATCCGTATGCTGGGGCACCAGCATGACCCGCTCGATACCGTCCCAGCTGTTCCACGGAGCCTGCATGCGCTCCAGAAGCCCGGTGACCATGATGGGCCAGTCGGTACCAAGGTAATAGGTTTTGCCCAGCGCGCTCAGCGGGTCGTCGGGCTCGAGGGCTTCCGCCATGGCGAACGTGATGATGGTCTTGTCCGTCCAGTCGTTGCTCGTGAGTTCCCGCCAGCCGACATCGGTGGGGCTGAAGTTCTCCCCGGCCACCAGCTTCAGCCCGAAAGCATCCAGGCCATGCTCGTCGACGAAGTAAACGGCCACGCCCACGCCGTCCTGGTCCTCGCCCGGAGCGTGGGCGAGCCCCATGGACCAGCCCCCACCCGACAGGGGCACGGAATTGGTCCGGACCACGTCCACCACGCCCGGCAGTGCGCGCAGCAGGGCCAGGTCTTCCTGCGCAGTCACCCGCTCGTTGTAGTCGCTGGAAAACCCGGTGCTGGCCAGGTGAAAAATATTGTGCTCATCGATTCCGCTGGGGCGCGCCATCAGGCGGGCCCGCTCCTGGATGATGGAGATGGCATTGACCATGATCGCCATGGTGACCGCCATTTGCAGCGCGATGAGGATGGCGCCGGTCTTGTTGCGCAGCAGGGCACGCCAGATGGGTCCGAGTTCCATGTTGCACCCTCCTACAGGGTTTTCAATTGGCCGGCCGGCGCGATCCGGCAGGCGCGCCAGGTGGGGTACAGGCCTGCCAGCAGGGCCGACAGCACCGCCAGCACGACACCGGTCAGCACCATGACCCAGTCCATGTCGACCAGGTTTTCCACGAAGTCGCCGAACAATATCTCGATGCCGCGCAGGCCCAGCCAGGCCAGGCCCAGCCCGAGAACGCCGCCGGCCAGGCCGATCATGGCGGATTCGACGATGTGCTGGGTGAACAGCGTGGCGCGGCTGGCACCCAGGGCGCGGCGCAGGCCGATGTCACCCGCCTTGCCCAGAAACTTCGCCAGCAGCAAGCCGATGGTGTTGAGCAGGCAGACGGCCAGGAACAGCGCCGACAGGCCGAGCATGACCATGGCATCGTCTTCGACGACCTGCTCGGATTCCATCCACTCCATGACGTCGCTGAGGCGGTTGTTGAGCGGTCGCGGAAAGCGGCCCAGTTCCTTCTGCTGCTTGACGTAGGCATCGAGGAAGTCCATGTATTCCTGCTTTTCCTGCTCGTTTCTCAGTTCCGCCCAGAACTGGATCCAGATGCATTCGGAATTGAGGAATGCCTCGAATCCATCGCCGTCCAGGGATTTCCAGCAGCTGGTATTGCCGCTGCGGTTGAACTGGTACTCAACGGCCACGTTGAAGGGTACGTAAATCTCCTCCGGGTCCCTGAAGGCGCCGTTGGTCACGTCGTAGAACTTAGGCACGGGAATCCATTCGTCCAGTACACCGACCACCCGGAAATCCATGTCGTTGAGCCGCACGCTGCGGCCTACTGAGTTTGCGCCGCCAAACACCTGTTCGTTGGTTTCCCTGCTGAGGACCACGACTCGCTCGAGGTGCTCGTCGGCCGCATCATCCCAACCGGATCCGTACAGGAACGGCAGGTCGAACATCCGAAAGAAGTCGGCATAGGTATTGCGGGTGTCCGCCATGAACGGCAACTCGTCCTCGCCTTCCGGGTCCAGGATCAGGGCCGAGCGGTTGCTGGCCACCTGGCGGAACGCGCGGTCGGCATCCAGCAGGGCCATGGCATCCTTGTAGGTCATCTGGTCGGGCGGCTCGAAACCGCCTTCGTCAACCTCCTCGTAGGGATCCCAGTTGTCGATCTGCACGTAGAAGAGCTGGTCTGACTTGTGCGGGATGGGATCGCCCGACATGACGTAGGTGACCGTAAGCGTGGTCATGCTGGCGCCGATGCCGACCGCGATGGCGGCAATCATCAGGGTGCTCAGCAGGGGATTGCGCCGGATACTGAGCCAGCCGAGTTTCAGGTAGTAGACGAACATGCGGACCTCCTCAGCCGACCGCCATCCTGACCAGTTGTACGTCGTCGGCGACGTCACTCACCCGGCCATCGCGGATGTGGATGTTTTGCCGGGCCATGTCCGCCAGCGCCGGGTCGTGCGTCACCATGATGATGGTGGTACCCCCTCGATTGATCTCTGAGATCAGCTCCATGACGCCCATGGCCATCTGCGAGTCCAGGTTGCCGGTCGGCTCGTCGGCGAGCAGGAAGCGCGGCTCCCCCGCCAGGGCGCGCGCGATCGCCACGCGCTGCTGCTGGCCGCCGGACAACTGTGACGGCAGGTGCCTGCTGCGCGAGGCCAGGCCGACCGTCTCCAGCACCCGCTCGATGCGGCGGCGGCGTTCGGCTGGCCTGAAGCCCCGGTAACGCAGCGGCACGTCGACGTTGTCGAACACGTTCAGGTCCGGGATCAGGTTGAAGCTCTGGAAGATGAAGCCGATCTTTTCGTTCCGCAGCCGCGACCGCTGGCGGTCGGACAGGGCGGAGACGTTCTGACCGTCGAGCTCGTAGCACCCTCCCGTGAATTGTTCCAGCAGACCCGCGATATTCAGGAATGTGGTTTTGCCCGAACCGGACGGCCCGGTGACCGAGATGAAATCGCCCTCCTGAACATCCAGGGAGAATTCCTTCAGGGCATGGGTTTCGACCAGTTCGGTCCGGTAGACCATGGATATGTCTTGCATGCTGAGCATGTTTGCCTCCTCAGTACTCAGGGCCTGTCGTTCGCTCAATCTGTGACCAGCACGGAATCGGCTCCGAGAAACTGGTCAACACTCGAAATGACAACGTGCTCGCCTTCCGCCAGCCCGGAGACGACCTCGACCGCCGCCAGGCTGCGCGCGCCCACCTCGATGGCGCGGCGCCGCGCCACGTTGTCCTCGCCCAGCACGTAAGCCACCCGGCTGCCCCCGCTGTCCAGGAACTGGCCTCGCTGCAGGGTCAGCACGTCGGTTTTCTCCTCCATGAGGATGCGGGTGGTCAGGCGTTGGTTCTGGCGCAGACCTGGCGGCATGCCGCCGTCGAAACGTACCCGCGTCGTCACCTGGTTCTGGATGATCTCGGGCGAGACCGAGACCAGCACGGCCGGGTAATACTGATTGCCGACACGCACCTCGGCCGCCATGCCGAGGCCGAGATCATCCGCGTAGCTTTCGGGGACCTGGGCCTCGATCTCGAAGGCCGTCAGGTCCACCACCGCCATGATCTCCTGGTTGCGGGCCACGGCGGCCTTCTGGTCGACCAGCAGGTTGCCCACGATGCCGCTGACCGGCGAGCGCACCTCGAGTTCGTTGACCCGCCGCACCAGGTCCTGAACCAGGAAGTCCTGCCGCTCCACCTGCAATTCGCGTGTCTGCAGTTCGAAGGCCAGGCGCTCGTCGTCCAGGCTCGCGTCCTGCTCGGCGTGCCGGTGGGCGAGCCGGGCCGTTTCCAGGTCATCCTTGGTTTTTTCGAAGTCGATTTCCGATATGGCCGCGATGTCGTACCCGCTCTCGGCGCGTCTGCGCTCGCGCTCGGCCGCGACCAGCGTCACCTTCGCCAGGTCGATGTTCTTGCGGTTGTCCAGCGCCTTCTGCTTGGCTTCGATTCGCTGGCGATCCAGTTCCACCCGGAGGCGGTCCAGGGTGGCCTGTTCCTGCTGCAGGCGGTTCTGGAGTTCCGGGCTGTCCAGGACCGCCACGGTCTGTCCTTCGGCCACGTGGTCGCCGGCCTCGACTCCCACCGTGATCGTCCCGGCCGCCGGCGCGAACAGTGTGGGACTGACGGCCGCCACGACCCTGCCCTGCACGGAGACGTCGCGCACCAGGTCCGTGCGCTCAACCGTGGCGAGGCGCAGGCGCTCGCGCGGCACGCTCGTAGCCGAACCGGCCCAGCGTTGCACCCACGGACCGACCAGCCACGCCATCAGGATCAGCAAGGCGACACCGGAAGCGGCCATGATCCAGCGCCGATGCGACGATCCGGGTTCCAGTGCGACGTCTTGCGCCGATGTGTCAGCAATCTTCAATCGGGTACCCCCGGTCCGTTACCTGTTAAACGCTCGTCTGAGAGCAGCGGTTACAGCTTTTTGGGGGTTTGACGACTCCGGGGCGGGATTGGTTTATGGGGGCGGGCCGGGGACCGGCCGTTCAACACCCCTCCGCGCGGCCCGGCGACCACGCGGCTTGATCTTCGACGTGGCTGGGCGCCTACTGCTCGCCGATCAGGAAGGTCACGTTGACCGAGGTCCGGACATCCTGCTCCGATGCAAACACCTGGGTGGGCGCTGCACTGGCCATCTCCATCCGCCGGGCATCAGCGTACATCGGCATCGGCGGCGCTGAACCCGACACGTTCATCTGCCGGACGCCGGTCACGACATAACCCAGGGGCGCCAGTGCCCTTTCAGCCTTTTCCCGGGCGTCCTGCACCGCGGCTTCGATCATCTCGTCCTGCAAGCGTTCGCGCACTTCGGGAGACAGTGAGAACGACACCTGGTCGATGCGGTTGACGCCGGCATCGACCGCGTGGTCGATGATGTTCGCCACCAGGTCGAGCTTGCCGGTTTCCACACTGAGCATGTTCTGCACCCGGTACCCGACCAGGGTCTGCCGGGCCATGCCGCCCCGGTCCTCGCGGTGGTGTTCGTAGACGGGGTAGATGTTGAACTGCGAGGTGCTCAGTTCGGATCTGTCCAGCCCGGTCTTCAGCACGGCCTCGACGACCTGCGCCATGAATTCCGAGTTCGTCGTGAGCGCCTCCGCCGCGGTCTTGCCCTGTACTTCGACCCCGAAACGGACATTGACCAGGTCGGGCGGCACGCTGGTCGCCGCGTCGCCGGAAACGGTGATGATGCGGTCTTTCACTTCCACACCTCCTTCGCCAGCATGGGCTGACGGATCGGCGACCAGCAAGAATGCGGCCGCCAGGTAGAGGACAGGTAACGGTACCTTTACACCATGGATCACGGTCTTCGCTCCTCGTTCGTCATTCGTTGTCTTCGTCCCGATTCACACGCACAAGCTCATGCAGTGTGTCGATCAGGCAGTTCCGGGTGTATCCCCCGGTCGCCCGGACGACCACGCTGTCGGCATCGGTCAGCGACCCGGTGTAGGTCCTGAATCCGATATTGATGGCGCCGCGCATATCGTCGCACCGGGTCTTGAGAGAAACCAGGTAACGATCGGAAGCACCCGATTCGATGATGAGGTGCCGGTCGTCCAGGTAGGCCCATCCGTCCATCCTGTAGTTGCTGATCCGTTTCACCGGCTCACCCACGATCAGGTTCCTGGCGGCGAGCTTGCCTTCCAGCGTCTGCGGGGCATCTGCGCCGATCGCGCACGCAGCCAGGAACACTGCAGAAATAATGAATAATATCTGTTGCTTGTATCGTATCACTGCAACACTCCAAAGGCGGATGGAAGTGGATCGTCGTGTCCTTAGATCGGTGCCGTCGCCCGGGGTTCCCGGGCGCGTCCCGCCAGCCCGCCACCGGGGCGGATTTGCACAATCATATTCGACTCCGGAGTTGATTTGGATTACGTAGCCGACAGGAAGAGTCGACTAGTATTCCACGGACCGATCCAGAACAGAATTCTCAGCTGAACGAAGAACCGGAGGTGCTTTCATGTACCGAATCATCGTTTCCGTCCTGGCATTGTGGCTGGTGGCGCCGTCCGCCGTCGCACAGGACTGCCTGGCCTGTCACCAGAACCTCACGCCCGGAGTGGTCGCCGACTGGCAGGCCAGCAAGCACTCGAAGATGGGCATTGGCTGCGGAGTCTGCCACGGCGAGCCCCACGCGGCCGACGGCAACGGGGCCAAGACGGTCACCGCGGAAACCTGTGGCAATTGCCATGCCAAACGCTTCACGGAATACAAGGCCGGCAAGCACGCCCTGGCCTGGGCGGCCATGGACGCCATGCCGACCACGCACTTCAAGCCCATGGAACTGATCGACGGCCAGAAGGGCTGCGGCGGTTGCCACAAGATCGGGCTCAAGAGCGAAGAGGAGATCGAAAAGCTCAAGGCGGAAGGTTCCACCTACGGTCACGCCTCCTGCGATTCCTGCCACACCCGGCACACCTTCTCGGTGGCCGAGGCGCGGGAGCCGGAGGCCTGCCCGACCTGCCACATGGGCTTCGACCACCCGCAGTGGGAGATGTACTCGACCTCCAAGCACGGCGTGCGCCACACCCTGAAACGCGATGGCGTACTGCCCGAGTCCGCCACCGCGCCGACCTGCCAGGATTGCCACATGGTGGACGGCAACCACGAGGTCCGCACGGCCTGGGGCTTCCTGGCGGTGCGCACCAACGGGCTCGAGCGCTATCCGGGCGAGAGCGACCAGTGGTGGGCCGACCGGGTCACCATCCTGCAAGGCCTCGGCGTGCTCGATCCGGAAGGCAATCCGACCGGCCGGCTCGACGTGGTGGCGGCAGCGCAGGTCGCGAGGCTCAGCGCCGAGGAATTCGACAAGGAGCGCGCCAAGATGGTCGCCGCCTGCACCAGGTGCCACGCGCCGACCTTCGCCCGGGAGGAACTCAAGAAGGGCGACCAGTTGATCGAGCAGATCGACCGCCTGATGGCCGAGGCGATCCGCGAAGTGGCGGCGCTGTACCAGGAAGGCATCCTCGAAAAACCGGAATACTACGCCTACGCGTTCCCGGACCTGCTGACCTTCCACGACTCGCCCACGCCGATCGAGAACACGCTGTTCACGATGCACCTCAAGCACCGCATGCGGGCGTTCCAGGGCGCGTTCCACATGAACCCCGACTACACGCTGTGGTACGGCTGGAACGAGATGGTGCAGGACCTGGACGAGATCAAGGCAATGGCCAGCGAGATGCGCGCGCGCCGCGAGGCCAAGTAAAAAGCGGAGTCGCCCCCCGGGGCACGCCCCGGGGGGCGTTTTTTTTCGAGAAATGCCGCCCCACCGGCCACGGGAGAGCTGCGTTTCGCGGGCCGGCTCCCCCGGGCGGCATCGAACGCCAAAGCCGTGATTGCATCCTGGTTTCGATGGGGTTCATCGAAGGCACGGCCCCTTAAGCGTCGACACTGACCATACACTGGATCGCACGGCTCGATTGTATCGACCTGTTTCGATGGGCTTCTGTTTTGGCCGCCAGCGCCACGCGCCTGTCGGCGATTTATAATCCTTTTGCCATCCAGAACTGGAACCCGCCATGCAGGAACGTGTTCTCGTATCCATCGACCGGGATATCGCCCGCGTCACCCTGAATCGCGCGGACAAGCGCAACGCGCTGGATCTCGCGATGTTCGACGCTATCGTGGCGGCCCAGAAGAGCCTGGCGCGCAACCGCGACATCAGGGCCGTCATTCTGGACGGCAACGGCAAGGACTTCTGCTCCGGGCTGGACATCAAGTCCATGCTGGGCGACCGGTCGGCGGCGCTGCGGCTCATGTGGAAGTGGCTGCCCTGGCGGCCCAACCGCGCCCAGGCGGTGAGCACGGGCTGGGGGGAGTTGCGCGTACCGGTCATCGCGGCCATCCACGGACGGTGCTGGGGCGGTGGCCTGCAGATCGTGCTGGGCGCGGACTTCCGCATCGTCGACGAGCGGGCCTCATTGTCGGTCATGGAGGGCAAATGGGGCCTCATACCCGACATGGGCGGCACCGTGGCCATGCGCGACATCATGCCGCGCGACCAGGCGATGCGCCTGGCCATGACCGCGGAGACGATGGACGCCCGGCAGGCGCTCGAGCGCGGCCTGGCCACGCTGGTCACCGACGACGCACGTGGCGCGGCACAGGCGCTGGCGGAACAGTTCCTGGATCGCTCACCCGACGCGATCGCCGCCGTCAAGCGGCTCTACCGCAAAAGCTGGCGTAACGGAGGCCTGGTCCTGGCGCGCGAGACCGCCTACCAGGTCCGGATCATGGCGGGCGCCAACCAGCGCATCGCGGTACGCCGCCAGCGCGGCGAACCCATCCCCTGGCGACCCGCTGCCCGGTGGTGAGGCCTCACGGCGCGCTCATTCCAGGTAGCGGGCATAGGCGCTGACGTATTTCGAGGCGTCGTCCGGCGAAATCACCACCGCCCGGCCCGCGTGACCGGCGCCGAATTTCCGGGCGGCGTGCAGCAGCGCGCCGGTTGTCGGGCCGACCATGATGCCTTCCGTGCGCGCCAGGCTGATGCCCGCCTCGAAGGCGTCGCAATCCTCGACGGCGATGATTTCGTCGACCAGCCCGCGATCGAGGATTTTCGGCGCGAATTCCTCGGGCAGGTCCGAGATTCGCTTGATGCCCGACAGGGCGTGCACCCGCTCGGCTGGTTCGATGCCGATGATCCGGACGTCAGGGTTGCGCTCCCTGAGATACCGCCCGACGCCGGTGATCGTGCCGCAGGTGCCGAACGCGGCGAAGAAATAGTCGACCTCGCCGTTCATCTGGCGCCATATCTCCGGTCCCGTGGTGCGGTAGTGGGCTTCCACGTTCAGTTCGTTTTCGTACTGGTTCGGGCTGACGTACTTGCCGCCGAAGGCCTCGCTTTCCACCAGGCTCTTGACCACGCCGCGAGCCCCCTCCGTTGGAAACAGGGGGCATAACTCGTCCTCTACTTCCAGCAGTTCCACGCCCAGGAACCTGAGCAGCGTCTTCTTTTCCTCGGGCGTGCCCTCGGGCACGGCCAGTTCGACGGCCTGCCCCTCCGCGTTGGCCAGCGCCGCCAGGGCGATGCCCGTGTTCCCGGCCGTGGGTTCGGCCAGGACCTGCCCGTCGGCGAGTTGCGTCCCCCGCATCAGGTAAAGAGCCACGCGGTCCTTGATCGAGCCGAAAGGATTGAAGCCCTCGAGCTTGACGAAGATCTCCATGCCCGGGTCCGGATTGAATCGCTCGCTGAGCCTGACCATGGGGGTCGGGTGATCCGGATCCGCCACCAGTCCCGCGATACTGTCGTAAACCCGTTGGCCGGCGCGCCGTTTCGGGTAGGCGGCGTGACCCGGCCCGTCGAGCCCGGCCGGTTCACCGCCCGCCGGGAGGTTCTGTAACGATAGCTGTGCTTTCATTGTATTGCTCTCCGCGTCTTCGAAACCGTCGACGTCCTTCACAGACCGGGAGCAAAGGGAAACCGTTCCGCCCCGGCCTGGCGCCGTTGCGGTATTCGGATTAAAAAATCAGGGGAATCGATTCAGAAAGTATCCGGACCGCACGGCACCACGCTGCGCATACAAACGCAGCGACAACACATGCACATGCGACCGGTCGGTTTCATGCCGCCGACACTAAGCCAACAAACCACGGTCCGTCAAGCGCCGCGTACCGAACATGGATGTCTGGCGAAGTCCGGTTTCCAGTCGGGGCGAAAGGAGGGAAGCGGGACAGCCGATATGGAATAATTGCCCGGTTCCGGCACGGATGCATCCATGACAACCAGGAAAATCATCATCGATTGTGACCCGGGACAGGATGACGCCGTCATGCTGTTGCTGGCGCTGGCCTCGCCGGAAGAACTCGAGGTCCTCGGCATCACGACGGTGGCCGGCAACGTGCCGCTGGAGCTGACGCAGCGCAATGCACGGATCATGTGCGACCTGGCCGGCCGGACCGGCATGCCCGTGGCGGCAGGTTGCGAGGCTCCCATGGAACGCGAACTGGTCACGGCGGAGAACGTGCACGGGGGCACGGGCATCGACGGCACGCCGGTCTTCGAACCATCGACCCCCTTGCTGGACCGCCACGGGGTGGATTTCCTCATCGACACCCTGCTGGCCGAACCGGACGATTCGGTCACGCTGGTACCGACCGGCCCCCTCACCAACATAGCCACCGCCATCCGGAGGGAGCCCGGAATTCTCCCGAAGATCAGGGAAATCGTCATGATGGGCGGGGCCATGCGCGAAGGCGGCAACAAGACGCCCTCGGCAGAATTCAACATCCTCGTGGATCCGCATGCGGCCCACATCGTGCTGCACTGCGGCCGGCCGCTCACCATCGTGCCGCTGGACGTCAGCCACCAGGTCGTCGTAACCCGGGCCTGCCTGGATGCGCTCCGCGAAATAGCCTCGCCCGTGGCTGCGGCCACCGTTGGAATGCTGGAATTTTTCAACCGCCACGACAGCGAGAAGTACCACAGCGAGGGAGCACCGCTGCACGATCCGTGCACTGTCGCCTACCTGCTCCGGCCGGACCTGTTCGAAGGTAAAATGTGCAACGTCGAGGTGGAGACCGCCTCGCCGCTGACCATCGGACACACCGCGGTGGATTTCTGGCGCGTCACGAACCGCCCGAGAAACGCCCAGTGGCTGTTCCGGGTCGATGCGGACGGTTTCTTTGAACTGCTGATCGGGAGGCTGCGCAGGTATGAACGATAGGCGGGTCAGGATTGCCGTGGTCGGATCGGTCAACCTGGACATCGTCGCGCGGGTCGGGAATTTCCCCGAGCCCGGCGAGACCATCACCAACGCCGAGCTCAGCCGCTTCCCGGGCGGCAAGGGCGCCAACCAGGCGCTGGCCGCACAGCGCCTGGGCGCGGAGGTTTACATGGCCGCCTGTGTCGGGGACGACACGGCAGCCGGCGAGGCGCTGCGCCTGCTGCGCGAGGAAGGCGTGAACCTGGATTACTGCAGGACCCTGCCCGGCCACAGCACGGGACTGGCCCTGATCACGGTTTCGGCATCCGGCGAGAACCAGATCGTGGTGGCCCCGGGAGCCAACGCGGCCTTCCATGCAGACCTGCTCCGCCTGCCGGACGTCGATGCGGTCATCGCGCAGCTGGAGGTGCCCATGGACACCGTTTTGAAAGCCGCCGGGTCCGGCGGCCATTTCTTCTGCCTGAACGCCGCCCCCGCCCGGCCGGTGCCCGGCGACGTACTCGATCGGACCGACCTGCTGGTGGTCAACGAGATCGAGGCCCGCGCCATCGGCAGCGGGCTGGAAGATTACCGCGGTCTGCTCGCAACCACCTACGGCGGCGACGGCGCCGTGCTCAGCAGGGAAGGCCGGGAAATCGCCCGCGCCCGCTCCCCCCGCGTGGACGTGGTGGACACCACGGGGGCCGGGGATGCCTTCACGGCTGCCCTGAGCCTTGGACTGGTCAGCGCCATGGAGCCGCAGGCTGCCCTGGAGCGGGCCTGCCTCGTGGGCGCACTGACGACCACGAGGCCGGGCGCCAGCACGTCACCGCGGCTGGCGGACCTCGAAGCGCGTTCCTCTTGAAATGGAATTGGTGGACCCGAAGGGAGTCGAACCCTCGACCTCTGCATTGCGAACGCAGCGCTCTCCCAACTGAGCTACGGCCCCACCGGTTAAAAAATGCCGGCTACAGCTACTTGCCGCCAGCCAGCTTGTTGTACAGCCAGGCCAGGACGGCGCCACCGATCAGGCCGTCCACGAAACCCCAGGCCGCACCAATGATACTGCCCAGCGGGCTGATGTTGTATCCGATGTAGATACTGCCGATCCAGGTCGGGTTTCCGCTCGAGCCTTCGAGAACGATGACCCACCAGGTCACGAGGAACAGCGCTGCACTCCACAGGATTCCGCAGGCCAGGGCAAATGCCTTGATATTCAGTTGCATATCCGTTTCCCTCCTTGACGATTTTCGACATCAATCGCCCTATCTGTCATTATAGGCGAGGTCTTGAAGAGAGAGATCCAAGTGATGATAAAACAGTTGACGTGTCTTTTGTGTGCACTCGGTCTTGTATCGGGCCAGTCCGTAATGGCGGCGGAAATCCTTGTTTGGGGAAATCAGAGCAGCCAGGATGATGTGGTGAATTTTTTACAGAGCTCGGGCCATTCGGTTACCGACAACGGCTCGACGATTCCGGATGCCGGTGATTTGAGCGGCGTCGATGTTGCGATTCTTTTGCGATCTACCGGAAACAACGACGTCGAGAACTGGGTGCAAGCGGGCGGCTGCCTGATTACCGAATGGACCGGCGCGGACTGGGCCTTGAACTCCGGCAACCTGCTGGATGCGGGCGTCAGCGGTGGCGGTATCGTCGGGACAGACACGCCGGTGACCGTTACCGCCGACGGCATCGCCGCCGGACTGGCCGATGGCATCACCAATCCCTACTCGGCCGGGCCGGCATCCGAGTTTTTCCGCAATTTCACGGGGATCGGGCCGAGTGTGAGCATCATGGCCACGCGACCAACGGATGTGCCGGCAATCCTGGGCGGCCCCTCGGGCGGCGGACTGGTGCTAGCAAATGGGATAGATTGGGCCGATGTCGGCTTCAACGGGGCGGATAACCGGCAACTTCTGTTGAACTCGGTAGAAAATTTCTGCGGCGGGGCCCGGAGAGCCCCGGAACCGGTGCCAGGACTTTCCTCACTCGGACTGGCGGCACTGGTGGGCCTGACCGGACTGCTTGCGGCGTTCATGTTACGAAGGCGTTACCACGCCTGACAGACCCGCCACTTGAGCTTGCAGGGCTTGGCCTTCCTTGGCCAGGCCCTGTTCAAAGATCACGGCATCGGCCGCACGTCGGGCCGCGACCCTCAGTCGCTTCGTGGGCGCACCATTGCTGTCATTCAACGATACCAGATGGCAAATCCCTGGCCCTTGTGCGCCAGTCTTCGCCGATGTGATGGTGGAACACCTCGGCGAATTTCGAGCAGCATTGACGGCCCACGATGATGGTCCCGCATTGCCACTCGGTCGCCGCCTGGAGAATGTCGCGAACGATTTCCGAGGGCACGACCGAAGGTGCGAACGCGACGCTGATCCGATCGGCGGTCGTGCCGCCGTCGACAAGGATGGCCTTGTCGTTGTCCATGAAGGCGTGGGCCTTCGCCTTGGCCTCATCGATCCACTGGTGCTGCGCCTTCCTGAGGGCCTCGCTCAACGCTTCCTCCTCGTCCGGGTCTACGGAGCCGCCATGCTCCCGGTATTCCGGCGGGATCGGGGGCAGCACGTGAAACAGCCGCACCTCCAGTGCCTCCGTATTGGCGAACATGTCGACCACGTAATGCCGGGCGTGGGAAGAGGCTTCCGAAGCGTCCAGGGCAACAAGGATTTTCCTGTTACGCCCGGGAGAGCGTTTCGCGAATGATCTGGGTCACCGGGAAAGCCGCCGGGGCGCCCCCGACGCGCCGCCTGGCGTAATTCATTGCCGCATGCCCGCCGGTATTTGGTATCCTGAGCATGTCTTCAGCGAGCCGCGCTTTGACAAGATAAAAATGGAAATCAAGATCGTATTGCTGCTTATCTGGGTGCATTTCTTCGGCGATTTCGTTCTGCAGACGAACGACATGGCGGCCAAGAAGAGTAAAAGCGTCAAGTGGCTGCTGTTGCACACGGTGGTCTACGGCCTCCTTTTGTTCATATTCGGAGTCTTGTACGCACTCATCAACATGGTCACCCACTTCGTGGTGGATTTTTTCAGTTCGCGCGGTGGCGCGTATTTCCGCAAGCAGGGCAACCAGAAAGGATTCTTCATGGTCCTCGGCACGGACCAGGCCATTCATATCACCACCCTGGTCTGGACCTACCAGTACTGGGGCTCTTTCGGGTGGATCTGAGCGATCCGTTACGCAACTGATCCCCGGCCGGGACGGTGAAGACAATCGGCTTGATCGGGGGCATGAGCTGGGAGAGCACCGCGCTCTATTACCGCCTGTTCAACGAATCGGTTCGTGACCGCCTCGGCGGTCTTCATTCGGCAAAACTGCTGCTTTGGTCGTTCGATTTCGCGGAGATCGAGTCCCTGCAGACCGCAGGCGACTGGGAAACGGCTGGTCATGCCCTCGAGGATGCCGCCCGCAGACTCGAGGCGGGCGGCGCCGAATGCCTAGCCATCTGCGCCAATACCATGCACCTCGTTGCCGACGCGGTGCAGGACGCCGTGTCGATTCCCCTGGTGCACATCGCGGATGCAACGGCCAGTGCCTTGCGCGATGACGGGATACGGCAGCCTCTGCTGCTCGCCACGCGCTACACGATGGAGCAGGATTTTTACACCGGGCGACTGCGCGATCGCCATGGTATCGACGTGCGCACGCCGAACCGCGACGACCGGACGATCGTGCACGACATCATTTACCGTGAACTGTGCAGGGGTATCGTGAGGGACGAGTCGCGCGGACGGTACCTGGACATCGTGGACAAGGGCCGCGCCGCGGGTTGCGACGGCCTGATCCTGGGCTGCACGGAGGTCGGCATGCTGTTGCAACAGGGGAACACCGCCCTGCCCGTCTACGACACCGCCGAGATCCACGTTAGGGCGATACTCGAGTTCGCCCTGCTGGAGGACTGAACCTGAGAAGTCCTACATCGGCAACTCGCCTACTCCACCCAGCGGGCGATGAACAGGTTGGTGCTGCGCCCGTCCGGATCGGCCCGGTTCGAGGCCCAGACGAGCCACTCGCCGTCGGGTGAGAATTGCGGGAAGCCGTCGAAGCCCCTTGAATGGGTGACCTGTTCGGTTTCCAACGTGGTTTTGTCGATCATGAACAGTTCGAATTCCCGGTCGTGGCCGGTGCCGGCATTGGACGAAAAGATGATGCGCTGGCCGTCGGGGTGGAAATAGGGCCCGAAGTTGGCTGCGCCGTTCGAGGTGAGCTGCCGTGCATTGCCGCCATCGGCGTCCATGACGAACAGTTCCATGACGCTGGGCCGCACCAGGGCCTGGCCGAGCAGCCGCTGATAATCCTCCAGCGCCTGGCCCTGCGGCCTGCTGGCCCGCCACACGATCTCGCTGCAGTCCGGGCTGTAGAACGCGCCGCCGTCGTAGCCGGCTTCCTCGGTCAGTCGCCTGACCTCGCCCGCCTCGTTCATCTCGTAGAGGTCCAGGTCACCGTCGCGCACCGAGGTGAACACGAACTTGCCGCCCCGGTGGCACCAGGTCGCCTCTGCGTCGTAACCGGGCGAGTCGGTCAGGCGGCGCAGGCCCGAGCCGTCCACGCCCGCCTCGTACAGTTCGAAACTGTCGTACACGGCCCAGACGTAGCCCATGGAATAGTCGGGCGGCGGCGGACATTCCTCGCCGCCGCTCTCGGTGGAGGCGAAAACGATCCGGTCCGCCTCGGGAAAATCGTAATAACCGCAGGTCGTGCGGCCCTTCCCCGATGAAACCAGGGCGGTTTCGCCCGTGGCCAGGTCGAGGATGTACTGCTGGTCGCAGGCACCCGGCTCGGTGGTGGCCTGGTAGATCAGTTTCGTGCCGTCAGGGCTGAAATAAGCCTCGGCGTTTTCACCCGCGAAGGTGAGCTGCCGCACGTCCGCGAAGTGCATTTCGCGGTCGTTCGAAATCCCGAACGGGCGGCCCGCACCCACCTCGAAATCCACGCCGGGGCGGTTCTCGTAGAACGCCGGAACAGCGAAATCGTGCGCTTTATCACCGACAGAAACGGGTTTCTGCTCCGGCTCCGCTTCCGCGCCCGGCGCCGGGCCGTGCGGGGACTGCTCCGCGGCGGCAGCCGGCGCCCGGCCCATCTTCGCGCGGTCCCCCAGCGTCGCCCTGAGGCTCAGCCGCTCACCATCCCTCAGGACCGCGACCTCGATGGTCTCGCCCGGCTTGTTGTCCTGCAGGGCGAAGGTCATGTCGTACAGGTTCTCGATGACGGTGCCGGCCATCGACACGATCGTGTCGCCGCCGCTGATGCCGGCCAGGTCCGCGGGCCCGCCCGGCCGCACGTCGCCGAGCAGGACGCCGCCCTCGGATGCCTCCATGGCGCGGTAATCGGGCACGGTGCCCAGGTAGGCGCCGTAACCGCGGCTGTCGCCGCCCATGGCGGGCTCGGCTGAAGCGCGCTCGTAAACCGGGTTGAGTTCGCCGAGCGCCAGGGCTTCGCCGATCCCGGCGGTGACTGCGACGACCTTCACGGCCCCCGCGGAGTTGATGGTCTCCGGGTCGTCCTCGGGCGCGTGGTATTCCTGGTGGGTCCCGGTGAAGAAATGCAGCACCGGAATCTGTTCGGCGTAGAAGCTCGTCTGGTCGGAGGGGCCGTAACCGTCGCCCCGCATGGTGATTTCCAGGCCCTCAGCCTCGGCCAGTGACGCCAATGCCGGTTCCCACTGCCGTGCGGATTCCGAACCCAGGGCGACCAGGGTGTCGTCCTGCATGCGCCCCACCATGTCCAGGTTGATCATGGCCACCACCCGGTCCAGCGGCAGGGGAAAGTCTTCGACCATGTGCGAGGAACCCGCAAGACCCGTCTCTTCGGCCGAGAACAGGGCGAAGACCACGGTCCGGTGGCGATCCGCTTCCTGCAGACGGCTGCCGAGTAGGCGTGCCGCGTGCAATACCGCCACGGTCCCGGACGCGTTGTCGTCGGCGCCGTTGTGGACCACCTCCTCGTTGGGCCGCATCGACTTGCTGCCGCCGTAACCGAGGTGATCGTAATGCGCCCCGATGACCACGACCTCATCGGCCAGGGCGCCCTTGCCCGGGATGACCCCGGCCAGGTTCTCGGTGGTCTCGTAGGTCGCTTCCAGCGAGACCACGCCGGACACGGTGACGCCCCCGATCGTTCGGGAGGCCGGTTGCAGGCTGCGGTCCACCTCGTCCTGGACCGCCTGCAGGTCGATACCGGCGGGCTCCAGCCATGCCTGCGCCACGGAGGTCCTGACCTGGATTGCGGGAATACCGGCCGGGCTTTCCGGACCGTCGTTGCGCAGCACCGGCAGGCGGTCGCTGCCCTCGTCCTGCAACGGTCCGGTGACGAACACCACGGCCGCAGCGCCGCGTTCCCTCAGCTGGTGCACCTTGTAGCGCAATGCCGACCAGCGGCTGGGCCGGCGCCCGGCGAAGATCGAGTCGTTGTCGCGTTCCTGCGGCTCGTAGCGCAGCACCAGCGCGACCCTGTCCTCAAGGTCCAGGCCGTCCAGCTCGGAGTAACCCAGCGGCTCGGCCTGGATACCATAGCCGGCGAATGCGAGTTCGCCGGAGAATGTCCCGGAACTCGAAAACCCGAACGGCACCCAGTCCTCGTCCGCCAGGCCTTGGACCGAGTTTTCACCCTGCAGGGCCACGCCGGTCTTGACCTCGAAAGGCTGCCGGTACTGTCCGTCAAAGGCCGGTTCGAGCCCGCTTTCGCGCAGTTCCTGCTCGATCCAGTCCGCGGCCTTCCCAATGCCCTCGGTGCCGAGACCCCGGCCCTCCATGCCATCGCCGGCCAGTACCCGGATATCCTCGGCGAAGGCCGCAGCAGCAGTATTGCCCGGCTCTTCCGCGACGGTGGTCGAAACGGTGGTCAGCAGCAACAGGGGCGCGAGGAAACTTGCGGCGATTGACATGACGGCAACTCCGAAAGGGAATGGGTCCGATGCCGGGATTATAAAGGGCGCACCGCCATCATGCGCCGGGCCAATTCCATCCTGCCTGACGAATGTCATCGCCGCGCCGGGCGGGGGCGTATACCCTGCCGACCTCTCTCAAAATCGTCCACTCGCGCCGCCCGGAAAAGGGGGCGCTCACCCCGAGGAGACGGCATGATCAAGTTCACCGAAAGGCAGTTGCGGGCGCCGAAACAGGTGCGCCCGGTTTACGTGGTCGCGGCCGGGCAGAGCGATTTCCGCAAGCGCTACCCGGAAAAGAAGACCGAGGAGCTCTGCATCGAGGCGCTGCGCATGCTGGCCCTGGAGAACGAGCTCAAGGTAGACGGCGTCCAGGAGCTCAAGGGCTACATCCATTCCTGCATCTACGGGCACTTTGCCGACCACTTCGGAGACCAGTTGCTCGGCGAGGCCGTGATCCATGACCGGCTGGGATTGGACCCGCTGGGTAACGTCGCCGTGAAGACCGGGGGCGCCACCGGCGGCTCGGCGCTGTGGATGGCGGCCAACACGGTGGCGTCGGGCTATTCCGACTGCACGCTGTGCCTGGGCTGGGAGCGCATGGACGAGGTCGACACCTGGACCGGCAACCACTACATCTCGACCGCCGCCGACAAGGACTGGGAGACCGAACTCGGCCACATCTACACCGGCTACTACGCCCTGATGGCCCAGCGCTACTGGAAGACCTTCGGCAAGTCCTCGCCGGAATTCCGCCGCACCATGTCCAAGATCGCGGTCAAGAACCGCGGCTACGCCTGCTCCAATCCCTTCGCGCAGGCCCCGGCGCGGATCACGGTCGAGGACGTCGAAAGCTCACCCATCGTGGCTGATCCGCTGCGTTTCTACGACGCCTGCCTGATGTCGGTGGGCGCGTCGGCAGTGCTGCTGTGCGACGAGGACACGGCCTACCGACTGACCGACAACCCCATGCGCTTCTACATCGCCGCCGGCAGCCACACCCTGCGCACCGCCGACCGCAGGCACATGGAAATCCCGCTGCTGCCCAACGAGAAGGACGACGAGGACATCAAGCGGCGCTACCGGGAGCTGTACGGGGACGCTCGGAAGGAACCCTACCCCGGGTTCACCGGCTTCCTGGCCTCGCGCATGGCGGCGCACTATGCCTACAACATGACCGGCGTGGTGGATCCGGTCGAGGACCTCGACCTGGTCGAACTGCACGACGCCTTCACCATCTCCGACATCCAGACCTACGAGGACATCGGGCTGCGACCCTACGGCTCCGGCCCAGACTACATCGAGAGTGGCGACGCCTGGGTCTTCGATCCCGAAACGGGCGAACGCGGCCGCCTGCCCTCCAACATGTCCGGCGGGTTGATCGGCTGCATGCACGCGGTCGGCGCCACCGGCATCATGCAGGTGGCGGAGGTGTTCTGGCAGTTGCAGAACCGCTGGGCGCACTTCCACGAACGCGAAGAGATGTGGGAGATGTTCGGCAAGCAGAAACCGGACGATTTCGAGGACCTGCAGATACCGGGCGCGAAGCGCGGCCTGGCCATCAGCCACGCCGGGGTCGGATCGCACGTGACCTGTTCGATCCTGATGCACCCCGACGCGGTGATCCGGAACTGAGGAGACGACGATGAGCAAGAAAGCCTACGAGTTCCACAACAACAATCCCGGCGCGACGGTGCTGCGCAGCCTCGATCCCATCGTCCTGGAGAAGCCGCGGGCGCCGACCCACATCCACACCTACGGCGGTGAAACCCCGTTCTTCAAGGGCCTGACCGAGGGGCGGCTGCTGGCCACCCGCTGCGCCAACGAGCAGTGCGATCCGTCCGGTCAGGCCGGTTACCTGCACCTGCCGCCGCGGGTCTACTGCCCCGATTGCCTGGAAAAAATGGAGTGGGAGGACATCACCGAACTGGCCGCGCGCACGGCCAAGGTGCACACGCACATCCGGGTGGAGCGGCCGGGCGCTTTCAACCGAGTGCCGATGCCGTGCCAGCTGATCTCGGTGGAGATCGAAGGCGTTGCCACGGTCCTGATGAGCATTCTTTCCGAGGGCGAGCCGGAAATCGGCCTGGAGATCGAGCCGATGTTCAACACCCGCACCCCGACCTTCACCATCCTGGACCTCTCCTGGAGGCCGCGCCGGTAGGGGAACCCGGCAATCAGAACTGCGGCGGGGGTTTCGGGGCGTTGTCCACGATCTCTTCGATCCGCTGCAGCAGTTCCGGGGTCACCAGGTCCTGGTATTCCAGCGCACCCAGGTTGTCCTCGAGTTGGGCCTGGCGCGAAGCGCCCAGGATGACCGTGGAAACATGCGGATTCAAGAGGCACCAAAGCAGCGCCATGTGATGGACCGCCAGGCCTGCCACTTCGGCGAGCTGTTGGAGGCGTCGGGTTTTCTCGATCTGTTCAAGACCCTCTTCCGAGGTCACCCTCTTGGCCAGCCATCCGTAACCCGGCAGGCTCATCCTCGAACCTTCGGGAATGCCCTCGCTGTACTTGCCAGTCAGGATCCCCGAGGCCAACGGAGACCAGATTGTCGTACCCAGCCCGTAGTCCTCGAACAGGGGCACGAGGTCGCGCTCGAACTGTTCGCGGCAGAACAGGTTGTACTGCGGCTGTTCCATGGTCGGCGGCGTGAGGTGGTACTGCCGCGCCATGGCGTACGCCTCGGTGAGCTGTTGCGCGTTCCATTCGGATGTCCCCCAGTACAGGACCTTGCCCTGGCTGACCAGGTCGTGCATGGCGCGCACGGTTTCCTCGATGGGCGTTTCGATGTCCGGGCGGTGGCAGAAATACAGATCGAGGTAATCCACGCGTAAACGCCGCAGGGCGGCGTGGCAGGCCTCGGTGACGTGCTTGCGGCTCAGGCCGCGCTGCGTCGGCAGGTCGCCGCCCCAAAAAACCTTGCTGGACACGCAGTAGCTGTCACGCGGCCAGGCCAGTTGCTGCAGCGCCCGGCCCATCAGTTCCTCCGACTGCCCGTGTTCGTAGGCCTCGGCATTGTCGAAGAAATTGACGCCCCGGTCGTAGGCCAGCGCCATCATGTCCCGCGCCGCGCCGTCGTCCACCTGGCGGCCGAAGGTCACCCAGGAGCCGAACGAGAATTCGCTCAGTTTCAGGCCCGATTTGCCTAGTCTGCGGTATTCCATCTGCACGTCCCGTTTGCCTGCCGTGGCCGAATTCTAACCCCCGACCCTCCCTGAACCAACGCCCCGGGGCACACGCGGCCCCGGCAGGCCTGATTTCCCGCAACAAAGCGGGGAATAGACGGTTCCCGCAGGGGCCAAACGGGGTAAAATGTCGCGCTTTTGACGCACCCGGAACGCGACCATGCTAACCCTGCTGAGCAATGCCGACATTTACGCACCCGAGGCCCTCGGCGTCGGGCACGTCGTGCTGGGCGGCGGAAGGATCCTGCACATGGGACCGGAACTGCCGGAACTGGATTCTGCCCTGGTCGCGGATTCAATCGATCTCGGCGGCGGCGCCCTGGTGCCCGGGCTCATCGACTGCCACGTGCACGTAACCGGAGGTGGTGGAGAAGGCGGTTTCTCGACACAAGTGCCGCCGGTTCCCCTCAGCGCCTTCACCAAGGCCGGCGTGACCTCGGTGATCGGGCTGCTGGGCAACGACGACGAAACCCGGAGCATGGCCAGCCTCCTGGCCCGCACCCGCGCCCTGCGCGAGGAAGGCCTGTCGGCCTGGTGCTGGACGGGCGGCTACCACGTCCCGCCGGCGACACTGACCGGTTCCGTGCGCAGCGACATCGTCAACATCGACTGCGTCATCGGTCTTGGAGAACTGGCCATCAGCGACCACCGTTCCAGCCAGCCTTCCATTGAAGAACTCGCGCGCCTGGCCTCCGAGGCCTACGTGGGCGGCATGCTGAGCCGCAAGGCCGGCATCACGCACCTGCACCTCGGGGACGGGGCACGCGGGCTGGAACCGCTGCGGCGCCTGCTCGACGAGACGGAACTGCCTCCCGGCGCCTTCCACCCCNNGGCAACGAGTGGACGGCCGAGGACGCGTGGGAGCATTACCACGAGGCCGGTTGCCCCGTAGAAAACCTGACCATGAGCACCGACAGCGGAGGTTGCCTGCCCGTGTTCGACGAACGCGGGCGCATGCAGCGCATGGGCATCGCCCAGTCCGAGGCCCTGCCGGAAGCCCTGCGCACGCTGGCCGGGCGCGGCCACCCGCTGGAGAAAGTCCTGCCGTGCATGACATCAAACGTCGCGGACCTGCTGCGCCTACCCCGCAAGGGACGCATCGCCGCAGGCATGGACGCCGACCTGGCCGTGCTGGATAGCTCGCTGGCTGTGAAGCACGTGTTCGCCAGGGGTCGCGCCATGGTGC
>JABAHR010002461.1_pt4 | contig 27607 bp, 29 predicted proteins | sample 7062101 | NCBI WGS metagenome assembly JABAHR01 (sample SAMN14534553, study PRJNA622989) | marine sediment metagenome | biome: marine biome [ENVO:00000428]; feature: marine pelagic biome [ENVO:01000023]; material: deep marine sediment [ENVO:00002113] | place: India: Gulf of Kutch | collected...
AGCGCGCTGCGGCGTGCCGAGGAGCGTTATGTCGACGACATTCGCTCGCTGCTGCGATCGGACAAGGTGCGTTACACCTCGGTGCGGCGGCCGTTGGGCGGCGGCGTGGAGATCAAGTTTCGCGACGCGGCGGAGCGCACACGCGGCCTCGCCGTTATAGAGCGCGAGCTGCCGGAGCTGCTGCTCGAGGAGACCGACCGCGACGGCGAGCCGTACCTGGCGGCGAGCATACGCGAGGAGGAGTTGCGCGAGCTCGGCGAGTTCGCGCTGGAGCAGAACATCACCGCGCTGCGCAACCGCATCGACGAGCTAGGGGTCGCCGAGCCGGTAGTGCAGCGTCAGGGAGACCGGCGCATCGTCGTGCAGCTCCCGGGCGTGCAGGACACTGCCCGTGCCAAGCGAATTCTCGGCCGCACCGCGACGCTCGAGATGCACATGGTCGACGAAGAGCACGACGTGCAGTCGGCGGCGGCGGGCTCGCTGCCTGCGGGCTCCGCGCTCTATCGGCATCGAGACGGGTCGCCCATACTGCTGAAGAAGCGGGTCATCTACTCCGGCGACAACATCGTCGATGCTGCCGCCAGCCTCGATACCCAGACGGGCGGACCGATCGTCAGCATCACTCTCGACGCCCGCGGCGCGGCGATCAATCAGCGCATCACCGGCGACAACATCGGCCGCCGCATGGCGGTGGTGTACATCGAGATCCGCAGCGAGACGAAAAGGGACGCGAGCGGGCGGCCGCTGCTCGACGATCAGGGCAATGCCGTCAAGGTCAAGCAGCGCATCGAGGAGGTGATCACCGCACCCGTGATCCGGGATCAGCTCGGCAAGCGCTTCCAGATCGAGGGCCTCGACAGCGTCAACGAGGCCCGGGACCTGGCACTGCTGCTGCGCGCCGGAGCGCTGGCGGCGCCCATCGACATCATCGAGGAACGCACCATCGGCCCGAGCCTCGGTCAGGAGAATATTTCACAGGGGTTCCGCTCGGTGGTGGTCGGCTTCGTGCTGGTGCTGTTCTTCATGATCCTGTACTACCGGCTGTTCGGCGCGGTGGCCAATCTCGCGCTGGCGCTCAATCTCGTGCTGATCGTCGCCGTGCTGTCATTGTTCCAGGCGACGCTGACCCTGCCCGGCATCGCCGGCATCGTGCTGACGGTCGGCATGGCGGTGGACGCGAACGTGCTCATCTTCGAGCGCATCCGCGAGGAGCTGCGCAACGGAAACTCGCCGCAGGCGAGCATTCACGTCGGCTACGACCGGGCGCTGTCGACCATCGTCGACGCCAACATCACGACGCTCATCGCGGCGGTGGTGCTGTTCAACTTCGGCACCGGACCCATCAAGGGCTTCGCGATCACGTTGAGCATCGGCATTATTACCTCGATGTTCACCGCCATCATGGGCACGCGCGGCGTGATCAATCTCGTCTACGGCGGCAAGCGCATCCAGAAGCTTGCCATTTAGGTCTATACCGATGGAACTCTTTCGCCAAGACACCCAGATCGACTTCCTCGGCAGACGGCGCATTGCGCTGATCGCCTCGGCCATTGTCTTGGTGATCGGCATCACCTCGCTGGCCGTGCGCGGCCTGAGCTTCGGCATCGATTTCACCGGCGGCACCCTCGTGGAGGTGGGCTACAGCGACCCGGTAGCCGTCGGCGAGGTGCGTTCCCAGCTCGAGGGAGCGGGATTCGAGTCGGCGCTGGTGCAGTACTTCGGCACCTCGCGCGACATCATGATCAGGCTGCCCGTGGACGAGAGCCGCCAGGCCGCCGAGATCAGCAGCCGCGTGACCGAGGCCTTGCGCGCACCCTTCGGCGAGACGCTTACCGACAGTCCCGAGGGCGGGCTGCAACGGTGTGTGCGCGCCGGCAGCGACGGACCCGTCGAGTGCCAGGTGCAGATGCGCCGGGTCGAGTTCGTCGGCCCCCAGGTCGGCGAGGAGCTCACGGAGAAGGGCGGCCTCGCCATGATCTACGCCTTGATCGGCATCCTCGTCTACGTGGCCTGGCGATTCGAGTGGCGCTTCGCCGTCGGCTCGGTGGCGGCGCTCATCCACGATGTCGTCATCACCATGGGCCTCTTTTCGCTGCTGGGTCTGGAGTTCTCGCTGGCGGTGCTGGCCGCCATCCTGGCGGTCATCGGCTATTCGCTCAACGACACCATCGTGGTGTTCGACCGTATCCGCGAGAACTTCCGCAAGATGCGGCGCGGGTCTCCCCTGCAGATCATGAATGCGTCGATCAACCAGACTCTGCGCCGAACCGTGCTGACTTCGGCGACGACCTTGCTGGTGGTGCTGACATTGCTGATCATCGGCGGCGAGGTGATTCGCGGGTTCGCCGCGGCATTGCTGATCGGCATCGTCGTGGGCACGTACTCGTCGGTCTTCGTCGCAAGTCCCGCCGTACTGATGCTGGGCATTTCCCGCGAAGACATGCTGCCCGTCAAAAAGGAGGGTGCCGAGGTCGACGCGCTGCCTTGATGCGCGCCCTGTGGCGCGGGTGCGGCGCAGTGGCCACGCACACCGTCGTGAAGGCATCTGCGAGCAGAGCCAATGGAGGCTGCTGCCCGCGGCGGCCCCGGAGGGGACCTTCGCGTCCTGAGGTCAATGCGCTGCCCGTTCTGTAGTTCCGACGACACCCGGGTGATCGACTCCCGTCTCGCCGACAACGGCGACACCGTGCGTCGTCGCCGCGAGTGCCAGGATTGCCGCGAGCGCTTCACCACCTTCGAGCGGCCCGAGCTCAAGCTTCCGCAAGTCATCAAGTCCGACGGCCGCCGCGAGCCTTTCAGCGAGGAGAAATTGCGCGCCAGCATGCAGCGCGCGCTGGAAAAGCGCCCCGTGGACGCCGACGCCGTGGAGGCGACGGTCAATCGGCTCCTGCACCGGTTCATGGTGAGCGGCGAGCGCGAGATCGCCTCCAAGGCCATCGGCGAAGCCGTGATGCAGGAGCTGGGCGAGCTCGACGAGGTTGCCTACGTGCGTTTCGCCTCTGTCTACCGCAGTTTCCAGGACGTGGACGCCTTCAGCGAGGAGGTGCGTCGCCTGCGCACTCAGCCGCCGGCCGAGGTACGCAGGCAGCAGCTCTCGCTGCTGCCGGGCGACGACGAGCAGGAGTCATGATCGCCCTCAGGCGGTCGTTGATCTGCAGGCGTGTTCACGGCTGACGACTACCGCTTCATGGCACGCGCGCTCGTGCTCGCACGCCGCGGCCTCTACAGTACCGACCCCAACCCGCGCGTGGGTTGCGTGATTGTCAACGCAGGCAAGGTGGTCGGTGAAGGCTGGCACCGTCGCGCCGGCGAGCCCCACGCGGAGATCCACGCACTCGATGAGGCCGGCAGCCGTGCCGGCGGGGCGACGGCGTACGTGAGCCTGGAGCCCTGCGCCCACCACGGGCGCACGCCACCGTGCGCTCAGCGCCTGGCGCAGGCCGGGGTGGCGCGTGTGATCGCTGCCATGCGCGACCCCAATCCGGCGGCGGCGGGCGGCCTCGCGGCGCTCACACACGCCGGCGTCGACGTGGCGGTGGGGCTGTTTACGCAAGCGGCGACGGACCTCAATCCCGGTTTCGTCAAGCGGGTCTGCGGCAACGGTCCGTGGGTGCGTGTGAAGGTAGCGGCGACGCTGGACGGCCGCACGGCGACTTCCGCCGGGGAGAGCAAGTGGATCACCGGCAGCGCCGCGCGCGCGGACGTCCAGCTCTGGCGGGCGCGCAGCTCGGCAATCGTGACCGGTATCGGTACCGTGCTGGCGGACGACCCGCGGCTCAACGTGCGTCTGCCCGACGTCGGGCGGCAACCGCTGCGCGTGGTCCTCGATCCCCGCCTGCGCACGCCGGCGCAGGCGCGTCTGCTGAGAGAGCCCGGTGTGATGATCGTCGCCGCGCACGGGGACGACGGCAGCGCCGCCGCGCTGAGCCAGCGCGGCGCCGAGGTGGTGTCATTGCCGGGCGCCGACGGCCGCGTCGCCATCGACGCGCTGCTCGGCGAGCTTGCGGCGCGCTCGGTCAACGAAGTGCTGGTCGAGGCAGGGCCGACGCTGGCGGGGGCGTTCCTCGACGCCGGCGTCGTCGACGAGCTCATCGTCTATCTGGCGCCCCGGCTGCTGGGCGACACCGGCCGCGGCATGTTCGCACTGCCGGGGCTAGAGCGTCTGCGCGATGGCGTCGAGCTGCTCGTCACGGACGTGCGCGCGCTCGGAGAGGACCTGCGCATCACGGCGCGCCCGGCGCCCACCGGTGCCGCGGCCCGCTGAGCCAGCGCCGGGGTGGCGTCGGCCCGCCGGTGTTCGGCGGGTCGCGTGTCCGTAATCTCATCGAGTGACCTCGGGAAAGGCGATGGTGTATTGTTCGCTATCAGTCCGCGCCCCGAGCCGGCCCATGTGAATCTCGAGTCGGGATGTTTACCGGAATCGTTCAGGCGGTCGGCCGCATCGAGTCGGTCCGTCATCACGGCCGTGATCTCGCGGTCACCATCGACACGAGCGCCCTCGGCAGCGCCGCGCTAGGTCTCGGCGACAGCATTTCGGTGAATGGTGTGTGTCTGACCGCCGTCAAGTGCACGCGTGCAAGCGTGCGTGTGGACGTATCTGCGGAGACGCTGTCGCGAACGCTGTTCGGGAGCCTTGAGAGCGGGGCGCGGGTGAACCTGGAGCCTGCGCTCAGTGCTGGCGACCGCCTGGGCGGCCACCTGGTGTCGGGTCACGTCGACGGTGTCGGCGAGCTCGTCGGCCGCGACGCGGACGGGCGTTCGGTGCGCATGTCGTTCTCCGCTCCCGCGGCGCTGGCGCGGTATATCGCCGAGAAGGGCTCTATCTGCATCGATGGTGTGAGCCTCACGGTCAACGACGTTGCCGATGTGCCCGACGGCGTACGTTTCGGCATCAACATCGTGCCGCACACTCTGGAGTCCACCACTTTGGGTGAATTCACGCCCCGGCGGCGCGTGCACCTCGAGGTCGACCTCGTCGCGCGCTACCTAGAGCGGCTCATCACCGCGCCGGGTGACGCACAGCACGAGTCCGTTGCGCTGACGCGCGCTTTTCTCGCGCGGCATGGCTACGAGGCCGGTGGGGCGTGACGGCCTCAGGTAAGAGCGTTCCGGTGGTGCGCGGCGCGGGCAGCGATGATGCCGCCATCAGCTCCATCGAAGCCATCATCGACGATTTTCGTCGCGGCAAGATGGTCATCATGGTCGACGACGAGGATCGCGAGAACGAGGGGGATCTTCTCATCGCGGCCGAGCGTGTTCGTCCCGAAGACATCAACTTCATGGCGCGCAACGGGCGTGGGCTGGTCTGCCTCACTTTGACCGAGGAGCGCTGCCGGCGGCTCAAGCTGCCGCTCATGGTGCGCGACAACAACGCTCACTATTCGACCAACTTCACCGTCTCCATCGAGGCGGCCAAGGGCGTCACCACGGGAATCTCCGCCGCCGATCGGGCGACCACCGTGCACGCCGCCGTGCGCCCCGACGCCCGGCCGGAGGACCTGGTGGCGCCGGGGCACGTGTTCCCTGTGATGGCCCAGCCGGGAGGCGTGCTGACGCGCGCCGGACACACCGAAGCGGGCGTGGACCTGGCGCGGCTGGCGGGTTTCCAGCCGGCGAGCGTCATCTGCGAGGTCTTGAGGGAAGACGGCGGCATGGCGCGGCTCGCCGATCTGATTGCCTTCGGCAGGCTTCACGGAATCAAGATCGGGGCCATCGCGGACCTCATCCGCTACCGCCTCGAACACGAACCCACGGTCAAGCGCGTTGCCGAGAGCGAGCTGGCGACGGACTGCGGTGCGTTTCGCATGCTCGCCTACCGCGACGAGGTCGACGGCGGCACGCACTTCGCCCTGGTGCTGGGTGCCGTCACTCGCGATGCGCCGACGCGGGTGCGGGTACACGTCTACAGCGGTTTGTTCGATGCCTTCGCCGAGGTGCGATCGCAACAGCCTTGGTCCATAGGACGCGCCCTGCGCGCGATCGCCGGGCAGGGCGCCGGCGTGCTGGTCATCCTGCGTCACGACGAGGATGCCGATGCGTTTCTCGATCGGGTGCGGCGCACGCAGATGCACGACATGGGGATCGAGTCGGCCGACGACGCGACGAGTTCCGATCTGAGGATGCTCGGCGTCGGCAGCCAGATCCTGGCCGATCTCGGTGTCGGCAAGATGCGGGTTCTGGGCACGCCCAGGAAGGCTCACGGTCTATCGGGATTCGGTCTGGAAATCGTCGAGTACATCGAGGCATGAGACGCCTGAGCGCACTTCGACCCGCCGGCCATCAGTGGAGAGCAGCATGAAGATCATCGAAGGAGACTTCAACGCACGCGGCGTGCGATTCGGTATCGTCGTCGGCCGCTTCAACGAATTCATCACGGAGCGCCTTCTCGATGCCGCGCTNNGGCCGCTTCGGCGCCATCGTTGCCCTGGGCTGCGTCATACGCGGAGCCACTCCGCACTTCGATTACGTCGCTGGAGAATGTGTGAACGGGTTGGGGCAGGTGAGCTTGCAGCACTCGGTTCCCGTGGGGTTCGGCGTGCTCACCGTCGACACCATCGAGCAGGCCATAGAGCGGGCCGGCACCAAGGCGGGCAACAAGGGGGCGGACGCCGCGATGGCGGCGCTCGAAATGGCGAGTCTGCTCAAGCAGATGCCGAGTTCGTGAGCGCGGCCGGCGGGAGACGCACGCCAGCGCAGCGCCGGCGGAGCCGAGCACGGTGAAACCCAAGGCCCGGCACCGCGCCAGACGCAGCGCCGTGCAGGCCCTCTATCAGTGGGACCTGACGGAGCAGGACCCTGCGGAGATCGAGCGGCATTTCGTCCACGAGCACGACATGAGCGCTACCGACAGCGGTTATTTTCACCAGCTGATCCGCAACGTCCCGCTGTACCACCAGGAGATCGACGCCAACCTGGCGGCATGCCTGGACCGGCCGGTGGCGAGCGTGGACCCCGTTGAGAGAGCGATCCTGCGACTCGGCGCCTATGAGCTCGAATACGAGCGCGAGGTACCGTTCCGCGTCATCATCGACGAGGCCGTCGAGCTGGCACGAACCTTCGGCGCCGAGCACGGCTACAAGTTCGTCAACGGTGTGCTAGACCGACTCGCGGCGACACTGCGGGCCGGCGAGATTGAGCCGGGCGCCGGCGCATGAGCGATGGACGAGTTCGAGCTCATCCGGACGTTCTTCCAGGGGCGCACCCGACGCCGGGATGACGTCGTCCTCGGCATCGGCGACGATGCCGCCATAGTCCGCACGCGCCCCGGGCACGAGCTGGTGGTGACGACGGACATGCTGGTGGGCGGCGTCCACTTTCCCCTCGACACCCGTGCCGGGGACATCGGGTACAAGTCCCTGGCCGTGAACCTGAGCGACCTCGCTGCGATGGCGGCGGAGCCGGCCTGCGCGACGCTAAATCTTGCGCTGCCGCAGGTGGAACCGCCGTGGCTGGAGGCGTTCGCGGAGGGGTTCGCCGCCCTGGCGCGGGAGCACGACGTGGAGCTGATTGGCGGCGACACCGTGAGTGGAGCGCTGGTCATCGGCGTGCAGCTCATGGGCTGGGTCCCGCGGGGCGCGTCCCTGCGTCGCGACGGCGCCTGCGTCGATGACCGCATCTACGTCACCGGCACGCTCGGCGATGCGGCCCTCGGTCTGCGCTGCGCGCGCGGTGAGCTCGGGCTAGAGCCGGCGGAGATCGAGCTCGTTCGCGGGCGCCTCGACCGGCCCGAGCCGCGCGTGCGCGAGGCGATGCTTCTCAGGGGCTTGGCATCGGCGGCCATCGATCTGTCCGACGGTCTGCTTGCCGATCTCGGTCACGTTCTCGACGCAAGCGGCGTCGGCGCAAGTGTCTCGCTCGCCGACGTGCCGCGTTCCGACGTCTATCGGCGCCTGCAGGAGCAAAATCTCGGGTGGGAGGCGGCCGTCGCCCACGGTGACGACTACGAGCTCTGTTTCACCGTGTCCGCGGCAAACGTGCCCGCGTTAGAAGCGGCCTTCGCGCGCTCGCCGGTGCCGTGCACCTACGTCGGGCGCATCGAGTCCGAGCCCGGCCTGCGTTTGCTCGACGAACAGGGTCGCGAGGTGCGTCTCGACGTGCGCGGCTACAGTCACTTCGGCGCAGCTCAACGCAACGCGTAGCGGCGTTGCAGAGCCATCACCTTGCGCACGTAGTTGCGAGTCTCGTTGTAGGGTGGGATGCCGCCGTAGCGTTTGACGGCGCCTTCTCCGGCATTGTACGCGGCCAGGGCGAGCCGCGTGTCGTCGCCGAACAGCTGCATCAGGTGGCGCATATAACGCACCCCGCCGCGGACGTTCTGCACCGGGTCTGCCGGGTCGGCCACGCCGTATTGCCGTGCCGTCTCCGGCATCAGCTGCATGAGTCCGTAGGCTCCCTTGTGCGAGACCGCGTAGGGGTCGAAAGCGGACTCCACCTGCACCATGGCCTTGACCAGAGCGGTGTCGACACCGTGTGCCGAGGCAGTGCGCTCGATGAGCGCGTCGAAGCGCGACGCTCTGCTGCGTGAGGCGTTACGCGGCGGCGCTTTCGCCGTGAGCGACATCGGCTCCAGGCCGCGCTCGCCCATGCGGTACTGCTTCACCAGCCGGTAGCCGGCATCACGCCGCGGGTGGTCGGTAATCAGGCGCGAGCCGTCGGCGCGCTTGTAAACGTAGACGGTGTCCGCGGCGAGCGGCCGCGGCGCCGCGACCGCGACGAGCAGGACGGCGAGCGCATACGCCGCGCCGCGGACCGCGGCACGGGCCCGCACGCCGCCGCCCGCCGTTGCCTGCGGCGGCACGTTTTCACTCATGGACGCGTCTCCCCGTCGCAGAGCACTGCAACTAATCCTTGTAAGCTCTTGATTTAAGTCGCGGACACAGCCTCAGTATAGGAATAGATCCGGGACTTGTCGCAGTCGGGGAGAGGGTCCGCATCGCCGCGGCCGACGAAAGGCGTGCCCCGGCCGTCGCGGGGACGTGGGACGTCTGTGGCTCGATTGCGGCGGGAAAGGGGGCCGGCAGGGCGGGACGGCTGCCGGGGTTGCGGGCGGCCTGGTGTCAGCGCTCGAGGTACTGGAGCTTGTCTTTGACGGTCTCCCACTGTTCCGCGTCGGGTGGCGCGGGCTTCTTCTCGGTGATCACGGGCCACTCGCGCGACAGATCGGCGTTGAGCTCCAGGTACTGGCGCTGCTCCTCGGCCAGGTCGTCCTCGGCGAGGATCGCATCGACCGGGCACTCCGGCTCGCACAGGCTGCAATCGATGCACTCCTCGGGGTCGATGACGAGAAAGTTCGGCCCCTCGTGAAAGCAGTCGACCGGGCACACCTCCACGCAGTCGGTGTATTTGCAGCGGATGCAGGATTCTGTGACCACGTAGGTCATGGGCGAACTCCGGCTCGGGTCAGGTCTTTCGCGGCGCCGAGCGCCGCCGCGGCGGCGCTATTGTATTGACTCGCACCGCGCCGGTAAATCCGCAGCGCCTCACTCGTCGGGCGTATCCGCGGCGTCGACGAGCGCGCGCAGCGCGTAGAGCGTATCGAGCGCCTGGCGCGGGCTCATGGTGTCCGGATCGATCTCGCGCAGACGCCGCAGCGCCGGATCCTCCTGCGGGGCCTTCTCGAACAGGGGCAACTGCCGTGCCCCGGCCGGGGACGCAGCGGTGTAGTGCGTCTCGAGCGTCGTCAGCTTGGCGCGCGCGACGCTGACCACGGCGTCGGGCACGCCGGCCAGGCGTGCAACCTGCAGGCCGTAGCTCTGGCTTGCCGGCCCCGGCTTCACCGCGTAGAGAAACACGACGTCGCCGCCGTGCTCGACGGCGTCGAGATGGACGTTGGCCGTCGCCGGCAAGCGCTCGGCCAGGCTCGTGATTTCGAAATAGTGGGTGGAGAAGAGCGTGTAGGCCCGATTGTGCTTCGCCAGCGCCTCCGCGCAGGCCCAGGCGAGGGCCAGGCCGTCGAACGTGCTGGTGCCGCGCCCGATCTCGTCCACCAGGACCAGGCTCTGCTCGGTGGCGTTGCGCAGGATGTGCGCCATCTCCGTCATTTCCACCATGAAAGTGGAGCGGCCACCGGAGAGGTCGTCGCCGGCGCCGATGCGTGTGAAGATGCGATCGACGGGCCCTATCTCGGCGGCGGCGGCGGGAACGAAGCTGCCGGTATGGGCGAGCAGAACGATGAGCGCGATCTGGCGCATGTAGGTGCTCTTGCCGCCCATGTTGGGCCCCGTGATCAGCAGCATCCGCGCGGCGGCGCCGAGATCTACGTCGTTGGCGATGAAGCCGCGCCCCTCGAGATGCCCCTCCACCACGGGGTGGCGCCCCGCACCGATGCGGATCCCGGGCTCTTCGCACAACTCGGGCCGGGTGAGGTCGAGGCTGACGGCACGCTCGGCAAAATTATGGAGCACGTCGAGTTGAGCCAGCCCGCGGGCGCAGCGCTGCATGCCTTCGAGATCCTCGTTGAGCCGCTCCAAGAGATCCTGGTAAAGCCATCGCTCGCGCGCCAGCGCCCTCTCCTTGGCGCCGAGAATCTCGTCCTCGAAGCGCTTGAGCTCCGCGGTGACGAAACGCTCTGCGTTCTTCAACGTCTGGCGCCGGATGTAGTCCGCGGGCACGTCCTCGGCGCGGCTGCGCGGCACCTCGAGGTAGTAGCCGTGGACACGGTTGTAACGCACGCGCAGGTTCGCGATGGCTGCGCGCTCGCGCTCGCGCACTTCGAGCTCGAGCAGGTAGTCCGCGGAGTTCGTCTGCAGGCGGCAGAGCTCGTCGAACGTCTCGTCGTAGCCTTCGCGAATCACGCCACCCTCACGGATCGTTGCGGCGGGGTCGTCGCGCAGGGCCTGGTGCAGCAGCGCCTCGGCCCGCGGCAGCGGCGCCGTATCCGCAGCGAGTTCCGCAACGCGCGGCGAGTCGACGCCCGCGAGGCAGGAACCGATGTCGTGCAGGGTGGCGAGGCCTTCGCGAAGGCGCAACAGATCCCGCGGCCGGGCCGATTGCAGCGCGAGGCGACCGAGTATGCGCTCCATGTCGCCGGCGCGTCGCAACGCAGCGGCGAGGCGGCGTGCCAAGCCGTGCTCGATGATCGCTGCGACCGCATGATTGCGCCCGCCGAGCTCGGCACGATCACGAATAGGGCCCAGGAACCAGCGTCTCAGCAATCTCGCTCCCATGGGCGTGGCGCAGCGGTCGAAGACGTCGATGAGCGTGGCACCGCTGCCGCCGCCGAGCTGCAGGTCGATCTCGAGATTGCGCCGACTTGCCGGGTCGATGATCAGGTGCTCGCTGCGGCGGTGAATCGCGAGATCTCTCACGTGCGGCAGGTGGCCGCTGTGGACGTCGTGGGCATACTGCAGCAGGCATCCCGCCGCGGCCGTGGCGAGCGGAAAGTCCTCGCAACCGAAGGCCTTCAGGTCGTGGGTGCCGAAAGCGCCGCGCAGAGCGCGCGTGGCGCGTTCGAGGTCGAAGTACCACGAGGGCACTTCGCGCACGGCGAACCGCTCCACCGCCGGGGCGAGGCCGTCGCGGTCCGCCTCCGGCAGCAGCAGCTCGGCCGGGCCGATGCGGTCGAGCTCGGCAAGCACGGACTCGCCGTCATCGAGCTCGCGCGCATGAAAACGCCCGCTGGAGAGCTCGAGCGCCGCGACCCCGGTACGGCCTTCCTGCCTCGCGAGCGCCACCAGCATGTTGTCGCAGCGCTCGTCCAGCAGTGCATCCTCGGTCAGGGTGCCGGGCGTGACGACGCGCACGACTTTCCGCTCGACGGGTCCTTTCGACGTGGCCGGGTCGCCGATCTGCTCGCAGATGGCCGCCGTCACGCGCTGTTTGACCAGGCGTGACAGGTACTGCTCGACGCTGTGAGCGGGCACGCCGGCCATCGGGATCGGGTGGCCGGCGGACTGCCCGCGCGCCGTGAGCACGATGTCGAGCAGCTTGGCGGCGCGCTCGGCGTCGTCGTAGAACAGTTCGTAGAAATCGCCCATGCGGTAGAAGAGCAGCTTGTCGGGGTGCTCGGCCTTGATGCGCAGGTACTGCTGCATCATCGGCGTGTGCCCGGCGACATCGGGAGCGCCTGCGGGGCTCGGGCGGGATGCGTTGTCTGTGCGGTGCTCGGGGGTGGGCCGCCGAGCGGCCGGGGAGGGCGATCGACCCATGGTGCCTTGGACTATACCGTTTGGGGGATACGCCGGCGAATCACCGCCAGCATGTCGGCGAAGATGTGCGCGTTGGCGGCGACGACGTTGCCGGTTTCCATGAACTGCTGGCCGCCGCCGAAGTCGGCGACGAGGCCGCCGGCCTCCTCGACCAGCAGCGTGCCGGCAGCCATGTCCCAAGGGCTCAATCCCATTTCCCAGAAGCCGTCGAAACGGCCTGCCGCCACGTACGCCAGGTCGAGCGCAGCCGCCCCCGGGCGCCGTACGCCGCTCGTCGTCGCCAGAAACGTGCGAAAGCTGGCAAGCCACAGATCGATGTGCTCCACCTGCCGAAACGGGAAGCCGGTGCCGAGCAGCGAGTCCTGCAGGCGCGACACGTCACTGACACGAATGCGCCGGTCGTTGAGTCTTGCCCCCGCGCCGCGACTGGCTGCGAAGATCTCGTTGCGCAGCGGGTCGAAGATCACGCCGTGCTCCACCACCGAGCGCCTGCGCAGCGCGATGGAGACGCAGAAATGGGGCATGCCGTGCAGGTAGTTGGTGGTGCCGTCCAGTGGATCGATGACCCACTCGTACTCACTGCCGGCCTGGCGGCCGGTCTCCTCGGCGAGAACGGCATGCTCGGGATAGGCGGCCTTGAGCACGCGAATGATCTCCGCCTCGGCGCGGGTGTCGACTTCGCTGACGAAATCGTTGCGACCCTTGCGCCGCACGTCGACGCGATCGAGTTGATCCATGTGACGCACGATGACGTTGCCGGCGCGACGGGCGGCCTTGATCGCGGTGTTCACCAGAGGGTGCATGGGTTATGACCGGCAGTGGGTTGCTCGTCGGCGGCCGAGGAGAATCCCGATGACGGACGATATTGCCTGGGAGACACGTGGCCGGGCCCCGTCGTGCTTGAGGCGCTGGCGCGAATCTGCTAGATGATCGACCGTTCGGCCCCGCGCGTCTCGGGGCGGCGCCCGCCGGCCGTGATTGTAGCGCAAGGCCGGGGCAGGACGTGAACCGCGGCGTGCGCGCCCGCGCCCGCAAGGAGATCCGACCCGTGAGCGCCGAGTGCATTCGCATCGTTCTGGTGCGTCCGACCCACCCGGGCAACATCGGTGCCGTCGCGCGAGCGATGGCGAACATGGGGCTGCGGCGGCTTTACCTCGTGGCTCCGAAGGAATTCCCGAGCCCGGTGGCCACAGCCCGCGCGTCGGTCGGTGAAGGCGTTCTCGATACCGCCGTGGTGACGACCTCATTGGCCGAAGCCATCGCCGACTGCGCCCTGGTGATCGCCACCACTGCGCGGCTGCGCTCCGTGAACTGGCCCATGCTCACGCCGGCAGCGGCCATGCACAAGGCCTGGGAGGAGAGCACCCGCCAGCAGGTGGCGGTCGTGTTCGGTCCCGAGCGTACGGGCCTCAGCAACGCCGAGGTAGACCGCTGTCAGTACCTGGTGCGCATACCCGTCGACGACGCCCATGCCTCCATCAACCTTGCCGGCGCCGTGCTTATCCTCGCCTACGAGCTGCGCCGGGCGGCGGGAGAGCAGGCGCCGCCCGGTAGCGGCGCGCGGGCGCAGCCCGAGGACGCCACTGCCGAGGACCTGGGGCGGCTATTCGAGCACCTGCGCCGTGTGCTGGTCGAGATCGACTTCCTCAAGACCAAGCCACCGCACAAGCTCATGCGCAAGCTGGTGCGCCTGCTCACGCGCGCGCGCCTCAGCCGCGAAGACGTCAATATCCTGCGCGGCATCCTCACCGCCGTCGAGCAGAGCCGCCGCCGGGACTCGCGCTGAGAGACGGCTCCAACGCCACGGCTTATGTGGTTGATCCGCTTCGGCAACTGGGTGAAAATGCCCTGAAAGCCGGATCGCGGCAGGATCTGCCGGGAGGAGTACCGATGCGGTTGACGACCAAGGGCCGCTACGCGGTCACGGCCATGATCGATTTGGCGATTCACTGCGGCGACGGCGCGGTGTCGCTGCCCGAGATCGCCGCGCGACAGAGTATCTCGCTGTCGTACCTGGAGCAGCTGTTCTCGCGGCTGCGGCGGCGGGGTCTGGTGCTGAGCGCGCGGGGACCGGGCGGCGGTTACACCCTCAACGGAGTTGCGACGGAGATCTCCATTGCCGCCATCATCGACGCCATCGAGGAGTCCATCGACGCCACTCAGTGCGGCGGGGGCATGAACTGCTCGCTTCACGGACGCTGCCTCCCGCACACGCTGTGGGAGGAATTGAGCGGGCAGATCCGGGCCTATCTCGCCGACATGACGCTTGCATCGCTGATCGCGGATCCCCATGTAATGCAGGTGGCGGCGCGCCAGAGTCAGCGGGCCGTGACCTTCGCGGCCCAAAGCTGAGGTCCGTCATCCAGAGCGTCGATGCGGTTGAAGGGTCTTCATTTCCGGAGCAAGCCATGTCTGTGACACTGACCGAAGCAGCGGCAGAGCGAGTGCGCTCCTACCTCGCCCAGAGCGAGGGCGGGCAAGGGCTCCGTTTCGGGGTGCGTATCACGGGCTGCTCGGGATTTGCCTACGTGGTGGATCTGGCCAGCGACATCGGTGCCGAAGACGAGGTCTTCGAGAGTCGCGGCATCAAGGTCATCGTGGACCGCAAGAGCCTCGACTACGTGGACGGCACCCGCATCGATTTTCGCCAGGACGGGCTGTCCGCGTCCTTCAAATTCCACAACCCCAACGTCACCGGGGAGTGCGGCTGCGGCGAGAGCTTCAGCGTGGAGTAGCCGCCGTCGGCCCGGGCCCGCGCGGGTCGAAGCCGCGTGGCTGCGCAACGGCAATCTCGGATTTTCGATGGCGTCTGTCGCAGTTCCCTTCAGCACGGGTACCGCTGCCCGACGCGCGCTGGGCAAGCGCGTGGCCGTCGTTACTCTCGGCTGCAAGGTCAACGCCTTCGAATCGGCGCTGATGGGGCAGGGCCTGGAGCGCTCGGGCTGGACGCCGGTGCCGGCTCGCTCCCAGGCTGATCTGTACGTCATCAACACCTGCACCGTCACCCGCGAGGCCGACCGGCAGGCGCGTCAGGAGGTGCGCCGCGCCGTGCGTCGCAATCCCGACGCCGTCATCGTCGTGACCGGTTGCTACGCGCAGGTGGACGCCGAGGCCTGCGCCGCGATCCCGGGGGTGGATCTGGTGTTGGGCAACGATCGCAAGCTCGATCTGCATGCTCTGGCTCCCGATCTGCAACGGTGGCGCGGGCCCCGTATCCTGGTGGGCGACCTCGACGAGCACGTCAGTCTTCCGGATCAGCTGCTGGGCGGGTACGAGGGGCGGACGCGCGCCTACGTTCAGGTGCAGCAGGGCTGTGACCAGGGCTGCACCTTCTGCATCATTCACCGCGCACGAGGGCCCAGTCGCTCGCTGGCACCGGCGCTGGTGCGTCGGCAGGTCGCCCGGCTGGTCGACAACGGTTACCGCGAGATCGTCGTGTGCGGCGTCGATCTGGGCGCCTACGGACGGGACGGCGGCGACGGGAGCCGCGGGCTCGTCGACTTGCTGCGTGCGCTCGCCGGGCTCGAGGGCGATTTCCGCCTGCGCCTGAGCTCCATCGACCCCGTGCACGTCGACCCGGCGCTGGTGGAGTTGATGGCCGGGGAGCCCAAGCTCTGCCCGCACCTGCACCTGTCGCTGCAGAGCGGCAACTCGCTGATACTCAAGCGGATGAAACGGCGCTACACGCGCGATCTCGTCTACCAGCGAATGGAGCATCTGCGCCGGGCGGTGCCGGATCTGGTGCTGAGCGCGGACGTGATGGCGGGCTTCCCGACGGAGACCGAGGGGCAGTTTCTCGATACCTTGAGCGCTTTGCACGACCTGGAAATTGCCTATCCCCACGTGTTTGCCTACTCCGAACGGGCCGGCACGCCGGCGGCCCGCATCCCGAAACAGGTGCCGGTGTCGGTGCGCAAGGCGCGCGCGCGCCGCTTGCGCGAGGCAGGTGAGCGGATCCGGGCGCACGTGATGCGCCGCTACGTGGGCCGGCGTCTGCGCGTTCTCGTGGAGGGCGGCGGACGGCCGCCGGCGGGTTTCCGGCTCGCGCGGGCGGCGGCCTATCTGCCGGTGTACGTGCCTGCAGCCCGCTCGCGAGCGGATCATTTCTGCGATGTGCGTATCAGCGCGTGCCGCGGCGATACCCTCGTTGCTAGCGATGGCGCCTAGTCGCTAAAATCATCGGTTGATTTGAACTCACGGCGGCGTGTCCCGCGCGCGGCGCAATCGATTCGGAGCACCCTCACCATGGCTGTCGAGAGAACCCTCTCCATCATCAAACCCGAGGCCGTTGCCGGCAATCTTATCGGCAAGATCTACGATCGCTTCGAATCGGCCGGGCTCAGGATCGTCGCGGCGAAGATGCTCCATCTCGCGCGCGAGCAGGCGGAGGGCTTCTACGCCGTGCACCGGGAGCGGCCGTTCTACGCCGACCTGGTCGCCTACATGCAGACGGGGCCGGTGATGGTGCAGGTGCTCGAGGGCGAGGACGCCATCCGTCGCCACCGCGAGATCATGGGCGCCACCAATCCGAAGGATGCCGCGGCGGGCACGATACGCGCCGAGTTCGCGACCTCCGTCGAGGAGAACGCCGTGCACGGCTCGGACGGCCCCGAGACGGCGCGGACCGAGATCGACTTCTTCTTCACGCCCGACGAGATCTGCCCGCGCACGCGCTGACGCCGCACGACGATGAACGTCGCCCGGACCAACCTTCTCGGCCTCGATCGCGAGTCCATGGAGGGCTTTTTCGAGAGCCTCGGCGAGAAGCGTTTTCGCGCGGCGCAGCTGCTGAAGTGGATCTATCATCACGGCGTCGTCGACTTCGGCGCCATGACCGATCTGGCCAAGCCGCTGCGCAGCCGGCTCGAAGACATCGCCGAGGTGGCTCTGCCCGCCGTCGCGCGCGCGGAGCAGTCGTCGGACTCCACCCGCAAGTGGCTGCTGCGCCTCGCCGACGGCAATTGCATCGAAACCGTGTTCATCCCCGAGGACGGTCGCGGCACGTTGTGCGTTTCGTCGCAGGTCGGCTGCGCGCTCAACTGCTCCTTCTGCGCGACGGCGCGACAGGGGTTCAATCGCAACCTCGCCGCCGCGGAGATCGTGGGGCAGGTCTGGCTCGCCGAACGATTGCTGCGCCAGGACGCCCCCGCCGGGCAGCCGCTGACCAACATCGTGCTGATGGGTATGGGTGAGCCCCTGCTCAACTACGACAACGTCGTCGCGGCGATGCGCGTCATGCTCGACGACTTCGGTTTCGGCCTGTCGCGGCGGCGCGTCACGTTGAGCACGGCCGGGGTGGTGCCCGCCATCGAGCGCCTGGCCGAGGACTGCCCCGTCAGCCTGGCGGTATCGCTGCACGCGGCGGACGACGCGCTTCGCGACGTGCTCGTTCCCCTGAATCGCAAGTACCCCATCGCCCGGCTGCTGCAGGCTTGCCGCCGCTACGTCGATGGTGAGCCCCGGCGCCGGGTGACCTTCGAGTACACCATGATGGCGGGCGTCAACGACGGCATCGAGCAGGCGCGGCGCCTGCGCCGGCTTCTTGCAGACATGCCGGCCAAGGTCAACCTCATACCTTTCAACCCGGTGAAGGGGCTTTCCTACCGCCGAAGCGACGCGGCGGTGATCGACCGATTCCGCGACGAGCTGCTGGCGGGTGGCATCATGACGATCACCCGACGGACCCGTGGCGACGACATCAGTGCCGCCTGCGGCCAGCTCGCAGGGCGTGTCAAGGACCGCACCCGGCGCTCTCAGCGCCTGAGTGCGAGCGAGGCGGTGCTCTCGTGATCGTCGCCCGCGCCACGTTGCCGCTGGTGCTGCTCGGGCTGCTGACGGCATGCGTGTCCGATCGCCCCAAGCAGGAGCCCTGGGATAAATCGCAACGTGTCGACGTGCAGGTGGACCTCGCCTGGAACTACCTGCAGCGTGACGAGCTCGAGGTGGCACTCACGCATGCGCGCAAAGCGCTCGAGCTGGACGGCAACGACTCGCGTGCCAACCACGTCATGGCACTGCTGCAGCTGCGGCTCGGCAATCAGAGCGGGGCTCGCTCTTATTTCCGCGACGCGGTCAGGGTCGACCCGGACAACAACGACGCACGCAACGACTTCGGTGCCTTCATGTGCGAGGTCGGAGATTACCGCGGGGGCCTCGAGCAGCTGGAAGCGGCGCTGGCGTCCCCGCTCAATCGCCGCATTGCGATCTCGCACCTCTATGCCGGTAACTGCTATCGCCGGCAGGCGCAGCTCAACGAGGCCTCGCACTATTACCGCCAGGCGCTGAGCATCAATCCCAGCATGCCCGCGGCGCTGCTCGCCATGGCCGGCATCAGCTATGCCGAGCAGAATTTTCTCTCCGCGCGGGGTTGGCTGCAGCGCTACTTCGAGGTGGGTCCGCAGACGCCCGACAGCCTGCTGCTGGGGGTCAGGGTCGAGAACCGGCTCGGCGCCGACGATCTGGCAGGGGAATACGCCCGGCGGCTGCGGCAGCGCTTTCCCCGGTCGAAGGAGGCGGAAGACGCGTCGGCCCTGATCCCGGCCACCGCTCCATGACCCGCGAACCGCAGCTGGGCGGGCCGCCGCCCGGACCGGGCGCGAGGCTCAGGGAAGCCCGCCAGCGACTCGAGCTCACCGTCGACGACGTCGCAGCGGAGCTCAGGCTCTCGCCGAGCCAGGTCGTGGCGCTGGAGAACGACTGCCACGACGACCTGCCAGGCCCGACCTACGTGCGCGGCTACCTGCGTGCGTACGGGCGCATCGTGGGCTTGTCGATCGAACAGCAGGCGGTGCCGCCGCCGGAGCCGCCGGCGCTGCGAGCGCACGGCGCGCGCCGCACGGCGGCCGCTGGCGGCCTGGTGCGCGCCGTTGCCTATTTGCTGATCGGCGTCGGGCTCGCGGCAACCTTCGCCTGGTGGCAGGGGTGGACGCCCTCGGGCTGGATACCGCAGGACGCCGGCCGCATCGACCTCGCCACGGGACGCAGTGTCGAGCGAACGCCCGCGCAACCCGCGACGGCCCCTGTTCCCGCGGCGCAGGGCGTGCAGAGCGAGGGCGGTGCGGGCGTGGCCCCGGTCGCTTCTGCGGCAAACGCCGTCGCCGCGGGCGCGGCGACGCGCCTCAGGGCGGGCTCTGCCCCGGCGGGCGCCGACACCGCACGGCACCTGACGCTCGAGTTCGAGCAGGGCTCGTGGGCCGACATACGCGACATCACCGACGCCCGATTGCTCTACCGAACCGTATCGCAGGGCCACGTCGTCACCGTCGAGGGGGAGCCCCCGTTTCGCGTTTTCCTCGGCAACGCCGCCGGCGTCCGGCTGGTCTATCGGGGGCGGCGCCTCGACGTTCCCCCGCAGCAGCACGCGACCTTCGCCCGCTTCACGGTTGGCGGCGCCGAGGCCGCTGCGAATACGCCTTGAACGATGCGTCAGTGGCAGCCTGCAACGAGCCGGCGGCACGCCGCGCCGGCGGCGTCGATCCGCAGAGGGTCATGAGCTCACCGATTCAGGCCGTGCGCGGCATGAATGACGTGCTGCCCGCGGACGTCTGTTTGTGGCATCACGTCGAGGACGCCATTCGCCGCGTTACGACGGCCTACGGCTACGAGGAGATCCGAGTTCCGGTGGTGGAGCGCACCGAGCTCTTCCACCGCTCCATCGGCGAGCAGACAGACATCGTCGCCAAGGAAATGTACACCTTCGTGGACAACAACGGCGAGAGTCTCACCCTGCGTCCGGAGGCAACTGCCAGCTGTGTGCGCGCCGGCATCCAGCACGGCCTCTTCTACAACCGGCAATGCCGCCTGTGGTACATGGGGCCGATGTTTCGCCACGAGCGGCCGCAGCGGGGGCGGTACCGGCAGTTTCACCAGTTTGGCATCGAGGCCTTCGGATGGCAGGGTCCCGATGTCGATGCGGAGTTGATGCTGCTGAGCAACCGCTTGTGGAACGTGCTCGGTATCGATGACGTGACGCTGGAGCTCAACTCGCTCGGTTCGCCCGAGAGCCGCGAGCGCCACCGGCACGATCTGGTGGCTTATCTCGACAAGCGTCGTTCCGAGCTCGATGAGGACAGTCTACGCCGGCTCGAGGTGAATCCGTTGCGCATTCTCGACAGCAAGAATCCGGCGATGCGGGACATCATCGCGCAGGCCCCCGAGTTGCTCGCGTACCTGGACACGCAGTCGCAGGCGCACTTCGAGGGATTGTGCGGGTATCTCGACGATGCCGGCGTGCCGTATCGCATTAACCCGCTGCTCGTGCGCGGTCTGGATTACTACACACGTACCGTCTTCGAGTGGGTGACCGACAAGCTCGGGGCACAGAGCGCGGTCTGTGCCGGCGGGCGTTACGATATGCTGGTGGAGATGCTGGGCGGCAAGACGGTGCCCGGTGCCGGCTTTGCTCTGGGCATCGAGCGGCTGATCGAGCTGGTGCGCCTGCGCTCGCAGGCACCGACGGGCTGGCATCCGGATGTTTACATGGTCATGCTGGGCCGCGCCGCGGAAGCGGCAGGGCTGCGCCTGGCCGAGCAACTGCGCGATCGCGGCGTTGCCGTGGTGGCGAACTGCGACGGCGGAGCGTTGAAGCGCCAGCTGCGCCGCGCCGATCGCAGCGGCGCCCGCATCGCGCTGGTGCTGGGCGAGGTGGAGCTCAGCCGGCGCGTCGCCACGCTCAAGCCGCTGCGCCGCGATGTGCCGCAGCGTAGCGTTGCTTTCGACGAAGTGGAACAGGCGGTTGCGGCCGTTTTGGAGCGTCCGGCATAGCGGTCCGGCGCGAGGGGACCCGGGGAGAGACGAGTGGATCCGCGATTCAGCGAAGACGAGCAGACGGCGAAGCTGAAGGCTTGGTGGCAGGAGAACCGTTGGTCGATCATCGGCGGCGTCGGGCTCGGTCTCGCCGTGGTGGTCGGCTGGAACGGTTGGCAAAGCCACACGCAGAAGCGCGCCGATGCGGCATCGGACATCTACGAGCGCATGATCGCCGAGGTCGAGGGCAACGACCTCGAGGCGGCGCAGTCTGCCGCCGAGGCGCTGAAGGAAGATTACGCGTCGAGCGTCTACGCCGCGAGAGCCGCGCTGTACTTGGCGCGCGAGAGCGTGGAGAATGCCGATCCCGCGCGGGCGAAAGGGGAGCTGCGTTGGGCCATGGAACATGCCAGCGAGCCCGCCAGCGAGCATTCGGCCCGCCTGCGGCTCGCCTATCTGCTGGCCGGCGAGGGCGAGCACGCCGAAGCCGAGGCCCTGCTCAATGTAGCGGACCGCGGTGGCTTCGAGAGCCACTACGAAGAGCTCCTCGGCGACGTCTACGCGGCGACGGGTCGACACGAGCAGGCCCGCTCTGCCTACCGCAGGAGCCTCGAGTCGATCCCCATCGGATCGGTGTACCGGGAGCTGCTGACGATGAAGCTCGACAACGTGGCGGCCGGAAAGTAAAGGGCAGTGAAGCGAAAGGCGTTGGTGATGCTGGCCGCTCTCGTGGCCGGGTGCGGCGGCGGCGGTGCTCAGCGTGGCGAGGGGCCTGCAGCGCCGCTGCCGTTGCCCGAGCTGCGCGCTTCGGCCGGCATCGACGAGCTGTGGCGGCGGGGGATGGGTTCGGGCTTCGGTGGACCCTACGTCACCATCCGGCCCTACGTGTCGATTGATTCGGTGTTCACGGTGTCGCCCGACGGCAACGTGCGCGCGTTCGATGCGGCCTCTGGCGCGCAGCGTTGGGCGCAGGATCTCGACGAGGGCATCTCGGCGGGAGTCGGGGTCGGCGAAGGCCTCGTCCTGGTGGTCACCGACAATGGCGTATTCGTCGCCCTTGATGCCCGCGACGGTGCCCGCGTCTGGTCGGAGAATATCGGCAGCGAAGTGCTGGCCCGGCCCATTGCCGCAGGCGGTACGGCCGTGGCGCGCGCGGTGGACGGCAAGGTGGTCGGATTGGCGGCAAGCGATGGCCACTCACTGTGGAGCTTCCGGCGCAGCGTGCCGAGCCTGACCCTGCGCGGCAGCTCGGAGCCGGTGGAGAGCGGCGGTATACTTCTGACCGGATTCGCGAACGGCAAGATCGTTGCCGCCGACATCAGGGATGGGCGCGAGCTGTGGGAGATTGAAGTCGCCACGCCGCGCGGGCGCAACGAAATCGAGCGCCTGGTGGATATCGACGCCAGTCCGCTGTTGGTGGGGAGCGTGCTCTATGCCGCTGCCTATCAGGGCAGGGTCTCGGCGCTCGCGCTGGGCAGCCGGCGCATGCTGTGGGCGCGCGACATCTCTTCGTATCGCGACCTGGGTGCGGACAATGACAATGTCTACGTCCTCGACGAAGAGGGCTCCGTCGTGGCGCTCAACCGACTGAACGGCGCCACCGTCTGGCGGCAGGAGAAGCTCTTGCGGCGCGGTTTGACGGCGCCCCTGCCCATCGGCGAGTACGTGGCGGTGGGTGACTTCGAGGGCTACGTCCATCTGCTCAGCAAATCGACCGGTGAACTCGTTGGTCGCGCCAAGGTCCACGGGGGCAGCGTGTCGACGCCCCTGATGAGCGACGGCGTGCGCCTGTTCGCGGCCTCGGCGAGCGGTGCGCTGGTCGCGCTCGCTCTCCGGCCGACACCCTGAGGAGCTGCGTCGGCGGCATGTCGGGCCGCGGCGTGCCATCGCTGCCGGCGCTTTAAGCATTTTGAGCGAGCAATGCGCCGGCCCGCGCTGACCCCATGAAGCCAGTCATTACCCTGCTCGGACGCCCCAACGTGGGTAAGTCCACGCTCTTCAATCGGATTACCCGAAGCCGTGACGCCCTGGTCGACGACGAGCCCGGCGTCACACGCGATCGTCTCTACGGCGCCGGGCGAATCGGAGGGCGCGGGTTCTTGGTGGTGGACACCGGTGGTCTCGACGACGACGGGGCCGGCATGAACCGGCTGGTGCGCCGGCAGGTGGAGCAGGTGGTGCGGGAGTCGAGCGCGGTGATCCTGGTGACGGACGGTCGCGACGGTCTGTCGGCGGCCGACGCCGAGATCGCCGCGTGGCTGCGGCGCGTCGAGAGACCCGTGTTCGTCGCCGTGAACAAATCAGAGGGTCTCGACGCCGACGTGGTCGCCGCCGAGTTCCATGGGCTCGCGCTGGGCGCGCCTCGTGCCATCTCCGCCAAGCGCGGCGACGGGGTGGCGCGCCTTGTCGAGGACGTGCTGGACGCCGTCGCCGGCACGGTGCAGGAAGAGGGCGCCGAGGACGATGCCCCCCGCATCGCTGTCCTGGGCAGGCCGAACGTCGGCAAGTCGACGCTCGTCAATGCGTTGCTGGGCGAGGAGCGGGTCATCGTCTCCGATGAGCCCGGCACGACGCGAGACAGCGTGCGCGTTCCCTTCGAGCGCGGCGGGCGGCGCTACGTTTTGGTGGATACGGCAGGCATTCGCCGGCGCGCCCGCATCCGCGAATCACTGGAGCAGCTCTCCGTCGTCAAGTCCATACAGGCGATGGATGACGCCCACGTCGTCGTCCTGGTTGTCGATGCGCTCGAAGGGGTGCAGACCCAGGACGCCACCATCGCCGGATGGGCCTTGGAGAGCGGGCGCTCGATGGTGGTTGCGCTCAACAAATGGGACCGCATTGGCGCCGAGGCGGGAGCCGCTCTAAAGCGAGAGGTTGCACACAAGCTCACTTTTCTTGCCAACCACGATTTTGTCAACGTCTCGGCGCTGCGCCGCGAGGGCCTGCCATCGCTGCTGCGGGCGGTAGACAGAGCCTTCGATTCGGCCATGATCGCTCTCGAGACCTCCTCGCTCAATCGCCACCTCCGCGAGGCGACGCGCGCGCTGTCGCCGCCGCTACGGGGCGGACGCGCGCCCAAGCTCAAATACGCTCACCAGGGAGGCAAGAATCCGCCCCTCGTCATCGTCCATGGCACGCAGGTGCACAGGATTCCGGAGTCGTACCGGCGCTATCTGCAAAACTACTTCCGCAAGGCCTATGCCCTGTCGGGAACCAACGTCCGCGTGCGGTTCCGCCGGGGCGAGAACCCCTTCGCCGCGCAGGCGGGCGCCCGCCGATCGCGCCGTGGTGGCGACTGAGGGCTTTCGTCCGCGCGCGACGGCCCCACAGGGGCGGTGGTCGCACTCCCGCCCACCGGGCTCGGCGTCGTCGTCGAGGCGGTGGCGAATCAGGAAAATTCGCACGCCAATCGGTGCGAAATGCCCGTATTCTGCCACTTTAGCGGGCCCTTCGGGGTAGGCCCGCCTTTGTTTCCTTGTCTATACTATCGCGTATCAGTGACGGGTGACGGGCACCTCAATGCATCCCCAAGAAATGCGGCCCGAGACGGAAATGAGTACGGCTCTGCGCCCCGGCGGCGACAGGACGGGTACGGCATGTCGCTGCGGCGGCTGACGTCAAGAGCATGACGACGACTCCCAACGAAGCGCTCGCAGCAAAACAGAAAGAGATGCTGATCGTGATGACGGCACTCTCCTTCATCGAGGAGAGCGGACTGATCTCGCGCTCGCAGTTGAGCGACGCCAAGAAGAGCCTGCAGGCGCTGTTCATTCGCACCACCGGCGAGGAGACGATGCTGCGCAAGCTGGTCGATATCCTCAAGGTCAACCGCGACCTGCACGCAGCGTTCAGTGATATTTCCAAGATCAGCAGCGGCATCTCTGCCGGCGTAGAAATAATCAGCAGGAAGCTCGACTATCTGAAGCGCTACATCGACTCCCTTCCTCTCACGCCGGAGGAAAACGAACAGTTCTTTGCGCCGTTTCTCTCCTTCACTCTCGCTTTTCAAAAGAAGATCACTCAGTTCAATCACTGCATGGTCGACTACCTCGCTTTGCGCGAGACCGAGGCCAAGCGCTCGCAAGAGTTCCTCATTGCTCAGGAGGCGAGCGAACGGCTGAAGAGCAGGCTCTCGGGGTCGGTGGCGTCGCGTGCCTACGGCGAGGTGGAGCGTTCGATGAAGCAGGAGGTCATGAGCACGTTCGACTATGCCGGCGCCTACTCCAAGCTCGTGGCGGCGCAGCGCGAGTCGAAGCAGAAAGCGCGTCAGATCAACGAAATCCTGCTGGAGCTCAAGGGCATGTGTCAGATGGCCATGAACCCGGATATGCGTGATTCCAGCGGCATCGGCTCGACGACCCCGCAGCAACACCACGACATTTTCCTCATGTTCACGCGTGCCCTCAGGCGATTCAAGCGCCTGCAGCAGATCAAGGATTTCATCATCGAGTACTTCAGGCTCTACCAGCGCGCCTACGGAATGTTCGTTCTCGACTTCGACAACTTCAATCGAGCCGTCGAAACCATCGCCAACAACCCGGAAGAGTATTTCAGCGCGAAGCAGGACGACGAGGACATCCGGGTCAAACGCGAAAAACTGAAGAAGATAGAGGGGTTGATTCCCTTTCTCGAGCGCACTCACGCCATCATCCGTGAAGACGTCACCTTGTCTTTCACGCGCTTCTCCAAGCACATCTCCGAAGTCATCTCGACGCGCAACTCCCAATGGGAGCACATAGGCGACCCGCTGCTGGTCGCGAAGGTGTCGGCCGAGGCGGATCTGACGACGCGACTGCAGATCGGCTGAGGGAGCGAGCGGTCTGCGAGCAAGGCACGAGGTGCCGCCGGCGCGCGCCTCGCGGACACGCGAGCGGCGCCGCCGCGTGCTTGGCTCCGCTCAGAACAGCGTGTAGATGAAGGGTGCGACCGCCGAGCCCTGGGTGAGCACAATCAATGCGCCGAGCAGCAGCAGCACGATGATGATAGGCGCCAGCCAGAACTTCTTGCGCACGCGCATGAAGTCCCACAGGTCCCTGAAGAACTCGATCATCAGAAGGGTCTCTCCATGTGATTGGGTCGCTGCCTGGGGCTGTCGACGCGGTAGCTCGAAGCGTCGGGGTCGAGTCGCCGGGCCATGGGGTCGCGGCCGCGCAGCCTGAGCGCCAGGCCGATGGGCAAAACGACGATGTAGAAGACGATGCCCAGGACCAGCCTGCTCATGACCGCGTTCAGCAGCAGGCCGAAGCGCATCCAGCCGCGGTAGAAGGGCCGCAGCGACGCGGGCGCGGCCAGCGACCACACGCTGACGAGCGCGCCTAGCGCCCAGGGCCACCAGGGCAGGCCGCGGTCGAACAGCCACGGCAGGGCCAGTCCGAAGAGCACGGCGATGATGGCCGCAAAGGTCAGCCCGAACTGGCGCAGGCCGCGGGCGTCGAGCTGCGGGATGTCGTGAGGGCTCACGCGGAACGGGCCCGGTCGGCGGCGGCAGCGCCAGGGTGGCGATGGCTGTGAGCGCGCGGGTTCAATCGAGTTCGAACTCCTGCTGCCAGCTGTCGTCCTTCTCCCACGCCGGCTGATCTGGCTTCGCGAGAAGCAGGTTGCCGACGACCAGGTAGTCCATCTCCGTGCGCATGAAGCAGCGGTAGGCGTCCTCGGGCGTGCACACGATGGGCTCGCCGCGCACGTTGAAGGAGGTGTTGACGAGCACGGGGCAGCCGGTGCGCGCCTCGAAGGCCTTGAGCAGGGCATGAAAGCGCGGGTTCGTCTCGGCGTGCACGGTCTGCACCCGCGCCGAGTAGTCCACGTGCGTGATCGCCGGCAGCTCCGAGCGCGGCACGTTGAGCTTGTCGATGCCGAAAAGCGCTTGCTGCTCGGCGCTCATGGGCAGGCGCATGTCCTCGCGCACGCTGGCAACGAGCAGCATGTAGGGGCTCGGCTTGTCGAGATCGAAATACTGCGACACCCGTTCGGCCAGCACTGCCGGCGCAAAGGGGCGGAAGGACTCGCGATACTTGATCTTGAGGTTCATCACCGATTGCATCCGGGGGCTTCGCGGGTCGCCGATGATCGAGCGCCCGCCCAGCGCCCGCGGCCCGAACTCCATGCGGCCCTGGAACCAGCCGATCACACTCTCCTCGGCGAGTAGCTCCGCAACACGCTCGAACAGAGCGTCGTCGTCCAGGCGCCGATAGCGTGCCCCCATGGCATCGAGCCGGGCGCAGGCGTCGCTCTCGGCAAAGGCCGGTCCGAGATAGGCGCCGTGCATCTCGTCGGCGCCGTTGCCGCGGCGCGGGCGGTCGTGGTGCTGGTGCCAGACGGCCAACGCGCTGCCCACCGCGCCGCCGGCGTCTCCCGCCGCGGGCTGTATCCACAGNNACGCAGTTGAGCGCCACGCCGCCGGCGAGGCAGAGATTCTCCGCCCCGGTCTCCCGATGCACCGTACCCGCCAGGCGCAGCACGGTTTCCTCGGTCACCGCCTGTATCGAGGCGGCGATGTCCATGTCCTGCTGGGTGAGCGGCGATTCCGGTGACCGGGGGGGGCGCTCGAACAGCGCGTCGAAGCGCTTGTTCGTCATCGTCAGACCGGTGGCGAAGTTGAAATAGGCCATGTTGAGCCGGAAGGTGCCGTCGGGCTTGAGGTCGACCAGCTCGTCGAGGATGAGCTGCCTGTAGCGCGGCTCACCGTACGGCGCGAGCCCCATCAGCTTGTACTCGCC
>JABAHR010009881.1_pt1 | contig 27498 bp, 24 predicted proteins | sample 7062101 | NCBI WGS metagenome assembly JABAHR01 (sample SAMN14534553, study PRJNA622989) | marine sediment metagenome | biome: marine biome [ENVO:00000428]; feature: marine pelagic biome [ENVO:01000023]; material: deep marine sediment [ENVO:00002113] | place: India: Gulf of Kutch | collected...
CTTGAACAGCACCGCCTTGCCTTCCATCACCGGCTTGGCCGCCAGCGGCCCGATGGCGCCCAGGCCGAGCACGGCGGTGCCGTTGGTGACCACGGCGACGAGGTTGCTGCGCGCGGTCAGGGTCGAAGCCTGTATCGGGTCGCGCACGATCTCGTCGCACGCCGCCGCCACCCCCGGCGAGTAGGCGAGCGCCAGATCGTGCTGACTGGCAAGCGGCTTGGTGGCAACGATGCCGAGCTTGCCGGCGGGCTCGGCTCGATGGTAACGCAATGCGTTTTCGTTCAACTGATCCGTCATGGGATACTCCCGCCCGGCATCCAAACCGCCGCTTAGACTAGCACAGCGCCCGGGCGCACGAGGAAAGTCGGCAACCGTGAACAGACCCTACCGCATCGTCGCCGCCGTTTCCGCGCACGGACTCGGCCACCTCGCGCAGACGGCGCCCTTGCTCAACGCTCTCGGCGGGCGTCTGGGTGACTTCCGCCTGAGCGTTCGCAGCGCGCTCAGTGAGGCACAGCTTCGGGCGCGCATCCGTGTCCCGTTCGTGCACGAGCCCGACGACGGCGACGTCGGCGCCGTCATGTATTCCGCGCTCGAGGTGGACGTCGACGCTACCCTCGAGGCCTACCGCCGCTTCCACCGCGGCTGGGAGCCGCGGCTCGAGGCCTGGACGCAGGCACTCGCCGAAGCTCGCCCGGATCTGCTGATCGCCAACGTCTCCTACCTTGCCCTGGCCGCCGCCCGGCGCGCCGGCGTGACCTCCGTCGCCTTGTGCTCGCTCAACTGGGCCGACATCTATCGCCACTTCTTCGCCCGGCGCGCCGAGGCCGCGGCGGTGATCGGGACGATGCGGGCGGCCTACGACAGCGCCGCCTGCTTCCTGCGGCCCGCCCCGTCGATGCCCATGCGCGATCTGCGCCGCGGCCGCGACATCGGCCCGGTGGCCGAGATGGGCCGCGACCGGCGCCGCGAGTTGAACGAGCGCCTGAGCCTTGCGCCCGTCGAGCGGCTGGTGATCGTCGCCTACGGCGGCACCCCGTTCGCAATGCCGCTCGAGCACTGGCCGCGGCTCGACGGCGTGCACTGGGTCGTGCCCGACGAGTGCACGCCAACGCGCGATGATATGGTGCGCTTCACCACGCTCAATCTGCCCTTTCTCGACCTGCTGCGCAGCGCCGACGCCCTGATCGGCAAGCCCGGCTACGGCACCTTCGTGGAGGCGGCCTGCAACGGCACCGCGGTGCTTTATACGCCGCGTCGCGACTGGCCCGAGGAACCCGCGCTGGTGGACTGGCTGCACGAGCACGGTCGCGCGCACGCGATCAGCGCCGAGCGCCTCGCCCACGGTGAGTTCGCCGATGTGCTCGCCGACGCCCTGAGCGCCCCGCCGCCCACGCCCGTGGAGCCCACGGGCATCGACGACGCCTGCGACGTAGTGGCCGGGCTGCTGGCGCACGCGAACCCGTCCCACGCGCCGCGGGCAAACTCCCCTGCCTGAGCGCCTGCGCCTCAGCCGCGCACGACCGTCAGCGGCGCACCCACACGCAGCCCGAACAGCTCGGCGGCGCTGCCGCGGTTGGCGGCGATCTCGACAAGGCCGTTGGCGTTCTCGTACCAGAACCCCGCGCCCACGGCGACCTCGGAGTAGGTGTTCGCGTGAGCAAAGAGGTGCGCTGCACAGCGCAGACGCTCGCTCGCACCGAGGTACGTCCCGCGCATGCCGGTGATGGCATTGCCGTAGTGATCGACGTAAATCACGCGCTCGAGATCATCGGGCCACGCCGCGGTTGCCGCCACGCTCACGAGGGAGTCCGGACGCGGCACCGCCTCGAGGGCACCGGTGTCGTCGCGTGCAAGCCTGGCGGCCACCGGCGCGAACAGGTCGCGGCCATGAAAGGTGGCCGTGAGCGCCGCGGGCCGCCAGGCGATCTCGAACCACTGCGCGCCCGGGTCGCGGCGCGCCGCCATCGCCAACAAACCGTTGTCCGGCCCGACATACCAGTGCTCACCTGCCCTGAGGGCAAGCGCGCGGCGCTCGCCGCCCACGCCCGGATCGACGACGCACACGAACACGCTCGGGAGGGGGAACCGCGACGCGTAGGCGGGCAGCAGACAGGCGCCGGCCTCGATGTCGAAGCTCGGTACCGCGTGCAGCAGATCGATGACACGGATGCCCGGCGCCTCGGCGGCGAGCACGGCGTGCATCTGGCCCACGTACGGATCGTCGCGGCCGAAGTCGGTGAACAGGACGATCATAGCCGCGCCCGAGCCGACTCCAGGGCGCGTCGCAGAAGCTCGGCCTGCTCCAGCCGGTGCGTCGCCGGCGACCCCGTCGCGGGGCTCGCCGAGGCGCGGCGTGCGACGCAGTGCAGCGGGCGCTGTCCCAGCAGGGGCGCGAGCCGCTCGCGCACGAAGGGCCATATGCCCATGTTGCGCGGCTCCTCCTGCACCCATGTCAACGGGACGTCCGCGGGATAAGCGTCCAGGAGGCTCTGCAGCCGTTCTCCGGGGAAAGGGTAAGGCTGCTCCAGGCGCACGATGTCCACTTCAGCACCGCCGCGGCGGGCACGCTCGGCGTTCAGTTCGTGATAGATCTTACCGCTGCACAGAAACACCGCGCGGGCCTCGCCCCGCCCGGCCCCGCGGTCATCCGCGATGACCGGCTGGAAACAACCCACGGCGAGGTCCTCCAGCGGCGAGGCGAGGCACGGGTGCTGCAGCAGCGCCTTCGGCGTCAGCACGACCAGGGGCTTGCGCCACGGCCGGAGCACCTGCCTGCGCAGGCAGTGGAAAAGTTGGGCCGCCGTCGTCGGCCCGACCACCTGGATATTGTCCGCCACCGCCAACTGCAGGAACCGCTCCGGACGCGCGTGCGAGTGCTCGGGCCCCTGGCCCTCGAATCCGTGCGGCAGCAGCAGCGTCAAGCCGCTCAGCCGATTCCATTTCTCCTCGGAGCTGGTCACGAACTGATCGATGATCACCTGCGCGCCGTTGGCGAAGTCGCCGAACTGCGCCTCCCAGATCACCAGCGCGTCCGGGCGGTTGAGACTGTAGCCGAACTCGAAGCCAAGCACCCCGGCCTCGCTGAGAGGGCTGTTCAGCAGATGCAAGAAGGCACCTTTCGCCGCGAACTGCGCCAGGGGCACGTGCTGCGCCCCGGAGGCGGCGTCGTGCAACGCGCCGTGGCGGTGTGCGAACGTGCCGCGCTGGCTGTCCTGACCGCTCAGACGCACGGGCACGCCCGCGGCCAGCAGCGACGCGAAGGCGAGCGCTTCGGCCGCCCCCCAGTCGACGCGTCGTTGCGAAAGCGCCATCGCGCGGCGTCCCTGCAGTGCCCGCGCCACGCGCGGATGGACGCTGAAATCCGGCGGCGGCGTCGCCATGCGCTGGAGCCATTCGGTGAGCCGCTCACGCGGGATCCCGGTGTCGACGTCCATGCCGACGGGCTCCGAGCCGCCTGCGTAGGCCGACCACAGACCCGTATTGCGGCCTGGACGTGGCGGCGTCCCGGCGTCGGCATCGTCGCCGCGCAGCGCTCGCTCGAGCCTCTCCCGCGACGCCGTCGCGATGGTCTGGGCCTCGTCCTCGGTAACCTCGCCGAGCCCGATCAGGTTGCGGGCGTAGCTAAGCCGCAACGGCTCGCGTCGCTCGACGGCCGCGTAGAGCAGCGGCTGCGTGAAGGCCGGCTCGTCGCCCTCGTTGTGGCCGTGGCGCCGGTAGCAGTACATGTCGATGACCACGTCACGACGAAAGGCGTCGCGAAACTCCAGCGCAAGCTGAATCACGCGCTCGACCGCCTCGGGCTGCTCGCCGTTGACGTGAAACACCGGTATCTGCAGCATGCGCGCAACGTCGGTGGCGTACTGGCTCGAGCGCCCCTGTTCGGGCGGGGTGGTGAAGCCGATCTGGTTGTTGACGATTACGTGGATGGCACCGCCCGTGGTATAACCGGGCAACCGACTGAGGTTGAAGAGCTCCTGCACCACGCCCTGACCGGCGAAGGCGGCATCGCCGTGCACGACCAGAGCAAGCGCGCGCGAGCCGTCGCCGTCCCCCAGCCGATCCTGGTCGGCGCGAACGCGACCCATCACCACCGTGCCGACGATCTCGAGGTGACTCGGATTGAAGCACAACGACAGGTGCACCCTGCGTCCTGCTGCGGTGACGCGATCAGCGGCGAAGCCTTTATGGTACTTCACATCCCCCATGCCGTAGGCGCGGTCCGAACCGCTGTCCTCGAACTCCCTGAAGATCTGCCCCGCGGGCTTCTCCAGCACGTTGGCGAGAACGTTCAGCCGCCCGCGGTGCGCCATACCGAGCACGATTTCCTCGACGCCGAGCTCGCCTGCCTTCTCGATCGCGCGGTCGAGCAGTGGGATCAACGTCTCGGCCCCCTCGAGCGAGAAGCGCTTGGCGCCCACGAACTTGCGCTGCAGAAAGCTCTCGAACACTTCCGCGTCCGTGAGCTTGGCCAGTATGCGCAGCTGTGCTTCGCGGCAGAACGGCTTGCGGTGCCGGGGGTCTTCGAGCCGCTCGCGCAGCCAGTGCTGCACCTCGAGGTCGTCGATGTGCATGTACTGAACGCCCAGGGCCCCACAGTAGGTGTCGCGTAGCCTTGCGATAATCTCCCGTAGCGGCCTGCGTTCGACCTCACCGCCGAGCGCCGCCGTGAAAAAGCCGTCGAGATCTTCATCGCCGAGGCCGTAGTGTGCCGGGGCAAGCTCCGCATGCTCCGCCTCTGCATTGCGCCCGAGGGGATCCAGCGAGGCGAGCACGTGGCCGCGCTCGCGGTAAGCGCGCACGAGCTGATCGACACGCTCCTGCCGCGCGCTGGTGTCGCGCACGCGTCCGGCGAGCACCTCCAGCAACCGTATGACGAGATCGCCGCCCTGTCGCAGCAGCCGATGAAATTCCTCACCGCCAAGCACCAGCACGCATAACCGCTCGGCGGCAACGAGATCCGCCGAGCGCGGACGCCGGTCGAGGACGGCAAGCTCACCGACCACCTCGCCCGCATGCTGTGTCGCCACGATCCGATCGCCTTGCTTCACCAGCACGGATCCATGGGTAATGACATAGAGCTCTTCGCCCGGCTCGCCGCGCCGACAGATATACTCTCCCGCGGCATAGCGGCACTCGTGCGCCGCGCCGGCAATTCGCTCGAGATCGGGCGCCGACAGGCCGCGAAACAGCGGCAGCGAGACGAGGTGTGCCGCGCGCTGGCTGAGCGACGCTCGTCGTGACTGATCCTGTCGCATCGTACGTTTCTGTGCTCGAGCGGGCACGCACGGCCCGGCGGCTACGAACGCGGCGCGGTGCCGTCGCCGGCGGCTTCGCCCCTCGCCGGGGCGAAGCTCGCATTGTACAATCGCCAGCGTCGAAGCACCCGGGATCCATCGCGGCTGATGGCACCGAGGTCCGAGGGTGCCGCAACCCGCAGCGCCGAGGGAAGCGGCGACGCAGCCGCCCACGCCGGCAGGAGGAGATGGCTCGCAGATCCTTAATGCGCCTGTACCGCGGCGCCTTGCTCGCGGGCGCGCTGATTCCCATTCCCGCCTTCGCGGCCGGCGGCGATCTGCCGTCGCTGGTGCGCGATATCGGCTACTGCATCCTGCTCGCGGGGCTGCTTGCGGTTGTGTTCACGCGTCTGAAGATCCCGGAGATTGCCGCTTTCCTGCTCGCCGGCGTGATCGTCGGACCCATCGGCGCGGGGCTGGTCACGGATCCGGCCAACATTGACACCATCTCGCAGCTCGGGCTGGTGCTGCTGCTGTTCGTGATCGGCCTGGAGATCGACATCCGCAAGCTGCTTGGCAGCGGCAGGGTGCTCATCGTCACAGGCGTGCTGCAATACCCGCTCTGCGTCGCCTTCGGCGTCGTGCTCACCAAGGCAATGGTGTGGCTCGGCATCGGCGGCGAGTTACTCGCTGCGAACAGCTATGCCCCGCTTTACGTCGGCTTCGCCATGGCGGCTTCGTCCACGCTGCTGGTGGTGAAGCTTTTTCAGCAGACGTTCCAGCTCGATACGGAAGCGGGCCGCGTGTCGCTCGGCATCCTCATCTTTCAGGATGTCTGGGCAATCATCGTCATCGCGCTGCAGCCGAACCTGGCTGAGCCGAAGATCGTGCCGATTCTGCTTTCGTTTCTCGGTATCGGAATCGTTGTCCTCGTGGCGGCCCTGCTCGCCCGTTACCTGACCCCCGTCATCTTCCGCTGGATCGCCAAGATGCCCGAGATCATCCTGGTGGTGGCTGTCTCGTGGTGCTTTCTCATCGTCTTTCTCGGCGCAAATCTCGACACCTTCACCCGCAGCTTGTTCGGTTTCGACCTGCACCTCGGCGTGGGCGCAGGCATGTGCGCATTGATCGCCGGGGCCAGCATCGCCAGCCTGCCTTATGCCATGGAGATCATCGGCAAGGTAGGCATCGTCAAGGACTTCTTCGTGACGTTGTTCTTCGTCGGCCTCGGCATGGCGATACCCCGGCCCGAGAGTATGGATGTGCTCGTTCTTGCGGTGGTCTTCTCCGTTCTCGCCCTGCTCGCCCGCTACCTCGTCTTTTTACCGTTGCTCTACTTCAGCGGTCTCGATCGCCGCAACGCCATGGTCGCGTCGACGCGGCTCGCTCAGGTCTCCGAGTTCACGCTGGTGATCGCTTTCCTCGGACTGCAGCTCGGGCACGTCTCCGACGGACTCAACAGCGCCATCATCTTCGCATTCGTGATCACGGCACTCATCACGCCCAGCCTGTACAAGCAGGCCGACGCGCTGCACGACCGGCTGGGACCGCTGCTCGAGCGCTGCGGCTTCAGGACGCCAACGATGCACGCGCAGAACGAGCGGGAGACTTACGCTCTGGCGCTGCTCGGGTTTCATCGCGTCGCCTCCTCGCTGCTCTACGAGCTCGGGTTGTCGCACCCCGAGCTGCTCGCGCACACGCTGGTGGTCGATTTCAACGTCAACATTCACCCACGCATCGCCGCGCTGGGACCCACCGTCAAGTACGGCGATCTGCAGAACACGGCCACCCTGCATCATGCCGGCGTAGACAGAGCCCGGGTGATCGTATGCACCATCCCCGACGACGTCCTCAAGGGCACCACCAACCGCCAGATCGTCGAGGCGGCGCGACAGGTTGCGCCCGACGCCGTCATCATCGCCAACGCCATCGAGCTCACGGGCAGCGCAAAGCTCTACGAAGCCGGCGCCGACTACGTGTTCGTCCCACGCGTGAGCAGCGCCAAGGCCGCAGAGGAAGCCGTCATCCACGCGCTCAACGGAGAGATCGCGTCGTACCGCGACTCGGTGGCGGCCGCGGAGGGAGAATGGCACGAGCGACACGAGGTCTTTCCTTAGCCGGCCTGCCCCTTCGGTGGGCGCGGAGCGCGCCCCGCTTGCATTCACGGTGTTGCTCCGGACGAGGGCGAGCCCGTGTCGAGGGTCGCAGCCTACTGTGATACCCTACGCGCCAGGCGAACATGCTGACGCTGGCGAAGACCATCCGGCAAACGCACCCGGTTAGCGCTATCCGACCCATCCGCCCACAGTAGACCGCGCAGGCGTGGTTGAGCGCCTCGTGCCAGGCAACCCGACCGTCTCTGACGCTCGATGAGTGAGTTATGCCACGCCGTCTGAATATTCGTACCAAGCTCGTTGCAATACTGTCGGCAACGACGTTGGTCGCCACCGGCGTGACGTCCACCGTCGGCTACCACATGGCCCGCCAGACATTGGAGCAGGAGTCGTTCCGCAAGCTCACAGCGGTGCGGGAGATGAAAGCCAGTCAGGTCGAGGACTATTTCCGGCAGATCTTCGACCAGATCGTCACGTTCTCTGAGGACCGGATGATCATCGACGCGATGCGGCGATTCCGCTCCGCCTTTACCGACTTCTCCGCGCAGGCCGCGGTCGACCCGGCGAAGCTCGCCGCCGCCGATCTGGAGCTTCGCCTCCACTATCAGAAGGAGTTTCTGCCCCGGCTCAACCCGAACCTCGACGGGGAAGCACCGCTGTCGGCCTATTGGCCGACCGAGGCCGGCGTGCGCGCTCTGCAGTACCTTTTAATTGCCACCAATCCCTTCGAGACGGGCAGCAAGCACCTTCTCGAGGACACTGGCGCCGCCGGCCGCTACGATCTCGCACACAGGCTTTACCACCCCATCATCCGCAGCTTCCTCGAGAGATTCGGCTATTACGACATTTTCCTGGTCGACCCCGAGACCGGACATATCGTCTACAGCGTGTTCAAGGAAGTCGATTTCGGCACGTCGCTGCTGAGCGGCCCTTACCGGGACACCAATTTCGCCCGCGCCTTCAGGGCCGCACGCGACGCGACCGCCAGGGAGTTCGTCCGCCTCGTAGACTTCGAGCCCTATCACCCTTCCTACAATGCGCAGGCCTCGTTCATTGCCTCGCCGATCTTCGACGGCGACGAAAAGATCGGCGTATTAGTCTTTCAGATGCCGGTCGATCGCATCAACGACATCATGACCAGCAAACGCGACTGGTCGCGCGTCGGTTTGGGCGAGAGTGGGGAGACCTATATCGTTGGCGACGATCTGCGTCTTCGCACCGAGCCGCGCTTCCTCATCGAGGACAAGGACGATTACCTGCGTAGCATCGAACGCAGCGGTGTGGCGGGCTCGACGGTGCGACGCATCGCCAACCTCGACAGTGCGATCGGCCTGCAGGAAGCGCGCACCGAGGGAACCGCGGCGGCCCTGCAGGGCGACACGGGCACCGCTATCTTCAGTGACTACCGGGGCATACCCGTGCTCTCGGCCTACCGGCCGCTCACGATACCCGACGTCGCCTGGGCCATCATGAGCGAGATCGACGAGGCGGAGGCGTTCAAGACGGCCACGAGGCTGCGTACCAGCATGATCATCGGGCTCGGCGCGCTGGCAGTGGTCATCGCGATCATCGCTTTTGTCTTCGCGCGCACACTCACGCGTCCGCTGCAGAGGCTGTCGCAGAAAGCGGCCGAGCTCGCCGAGGGCAACCTCGACACGGTCGTCGACACGGACGGCGGCGACGAGATCGGTGATCTGTCCAGGAGCTTCGATCGTATGCGGTGCTCCCTCCAGGAGCTGGTCAGCCGCCAGGCCGCCGCCATCGAGGCTCTGTCAACTCCGCTCATCCCGGTGCACGACGAGATCGTCGTCGTGCCGCTGGTGGGTGAGCTTGACCCGGCGCGCATCGAGAACGTGAGAAACAGCCTGGTCGAGGGACTGCATGCGTCGGCGGCGCGGGTGGCGATACTCGACATCACCGGCGTGCCCGCGTTCGGTGCGGACGTCGCCGACGGCCTGGCGCGGGCTGCGCGGGCCGCGCGACTCCTCGGCGCGCAGGTGATTATCACCGGCATGCGACCGGAACTGGCGCGCGATCTCGCCGCGCTCGACACCCTCATGGAGGGCCTCATGACGGAACGCTCGCTGGCTCGCGGTATAGAACTCGCCCTGGGCCACGTGCGCGAGCGCTGACAGATAGCGGACACTGATACTGGACGGGAGACTGGCATGTCGACTTTCACGCAACCTTCCCACCGTGTGGCCGAGATGAACGCGGCATCGCTGCTGAAGCTCTATGGCATCTCTGCCAACGAGCTCAAACACGTTGTCGCCTTCGGCACAATCGCGGTACCGAAAATGCAGGAATGGATCAGCGCATGGTACCGCTGGCTGCGGACTCAACCCGAGTTCGAGCATTTCTTCTCCGATTCCGAAACCCTGGAAAGGGTGAAGTTCCTGCAGCAGGGCTACTGGAAAGCGTTCTTCGAGGCCGAAAAGGATGACAGCTACATTGAAAGCCGCCGCGTCGTCGGTCAGACCCACGCCCGCATCGGACTGCCGCTGCATACCTATTTCTCGGGCATGAATACCTTCGCGAGCCTGTTCATCGATCTTCTCGAGACACAGGAGCGGGCTGAGCAGTCTCTTGCGATGCAAAGCTCCGTCACCAAGCTTCTCCATCTCGATACGGCGATCGTCGTGGACGCCTATTCGACCATCGTCGAGGAAACCGTCTCCGCCCAAAGCAAGACACTGATGGAAATGTCGACTCCGGTGACGCAGATATGGAACGATATATTGCTGCTTCCGCTAGTCGGTATCATCGACTCGCATCGCGCCCGGGACATCCTCAACGCCACACTTGCCAAGATCTCTGAGACACAGGCGCGCATCTTCATTCTTGACATCAGCGGTGTTGCGGTCGTGGACACTGCCGTTGNNATCAGCGGCGTCGCGGTCGTGGACACTGCCGTTGCGAACAACCTGATCAAGATCACCAAGGCGACGAGCCTGATGGGCTGCAGCTGCACCATCTCCGGCGTGTCGCCGGCGATCGCTCAGACCATCGTCGAGCTCGGCATAGACGTCGGCACCATCAAGACGACGGCGACGATGCGCGACGCGCTCGCCGACGCCTTCCGGCGCGTGGGAATGGAGATCAGGGAAGTCTCGTGACCGGCAATGTCGCGCGCTGGCGTACAGAGAATTCCGCTGCAGCTCGCCCGCGACTGCGTGGTGGCGTCGATCCAGATCGACCTCGACCGGGACGTACTGCAGCAGTTTCGCGAAGACCTGCTGCAGCTGCTGCATACGAGCGGGTCGAACAGCGTCATCCTCGACCTCTCGGGCCTGGAACTCATGGATCTCGAAGACTTCGAAGCGCTGCGAGGCACGATATCCATGGCGGCGGTGATGGGGGCCGAAACCGTCATTGCAGGCCTTCAGCCGGGGATCGTTTCCGCCCTCGTGGAGCTCGATGCCGATGTGGAAGGGCTGGTGGCGGCGGGCAATCTCGACGCTGCCTTCAGGCTCCTGGAGGAGCAGGGGTCGCAGGGGCAGCCGGACAGCGAGTCGCCGGAGCACGACGCTGATGACGGGGAACACGAAGCGGACGAGAGTGGCGACTGAAGGCGACGTTCTGCGCGCGGTGCTGACCGCCCGCCTCGCTGCCCGCGAGATCGGATTCGACGACGGAACGCAGCAGATGATCGCCACGGCGGCCTCGGAGCTCGCCCGCAATATTCTCAAGTACGCCGGTCACGGCGAGGTGATCGTCACCGAGACGGTACGCGGAAAGCGCCGCGGCATCGAGGTGACGGTGCGGGACCGAGGCCCGGGAATTGCCGATGTCGACAAGGCCCTGCAGGATCACTTCAGCTCCAGCGGCACCCTCGGCCTGGGGCTGCCCGGCGTGAAGCGGATGATGGACCATTTCGAGATCGACTCACGGTCGGGTCACGGGACGACGGTCCTGATCAGGAAGTGGCTGTGAGGCTCTCGGCGGACCCCGCGGGCGTGCACACCGTACCGCCCGCCGCACCGAGTCGGCGATCCGCTTCGTTGCCGGTCGCGCGGGGTAGCGCACGAGCAAGGCGATGACACGCGGCCCGGAAAAGGCGGATAAGGGACAGGATGTCGACTACGCGGTCTTCGCCCGCCCCTGCGTCGGCGAGCGCTTGAGCGGCGACACGACGCTCGTCGAGCGCCGCGACGAACTCCTGTTCATCGCCATCGTCGACGTGCTTGGCCACGGACCGCAGGCCCATGCTCCCGCTCGTGCGATCCGTGATTTTCTTCAGCAGAACTGGCAGGCGGACGTCGTCACCACCCTGAACGATCTCCACGCCGCCGCCGCCTCAGACCGCGGCGCGGCCGCGGGTCTGTGCACCCTGGATTGCGCAACCGGTAGTTTACAATACGCGGCTGTCGGCAACACGGTTCTTCGCGCTTTCGAGCGATCGCACGCGGAGAGAAGACTGCTGTCGGTGGACGGTGTCGTCGGAGAACAGATTCGCACACCGCGTCAGCAGAGCCTCCAGCTCACGGAGTCGACGACGCTCATGCTCTACACCGACGGGGTCAAGGACCGTTTCAAGCTTGAGGAATATCCACAGCTCGTCTACGAGAACCCCTGGACGGTGGCTCGGCGGGTCGTGGAGCGTTTCGGCAATCGTTTTGACGACGCCACCTGTTTGGTATTGAGATGGAAGCGGTGACCCGACTGGGCAGCATTCGTGTCGCCCGGGCGCAGTCGATTCTCGATGCGCGCAACAAGGTACGTCGTGTCACGGCCTCGCTCACCGACGCTATCACCGCCACACGTCTCGCCACCGCCACTTCCGAGTTGTGCCGCGCGCTCCACCGTCAGGGCGGGGAGCCGCTGCTGACGATCGAGATCGAGCATGCCGACAAAAGGTCGGCGCTGAGTCTGAGCTTCGAAAACAAGCAACCGCTGCCGACTACCTCGATGCTGGAGCGATTCTTCGATGAGGTCGTCGTCGCCCCGCCCGACAACGGAACTCACAGGGTCAAGGGCACCAAGTACCTGCCGGCGCATTCTCTGCAACGATCCCGGGACCAGTTCGCGAGCCTCAGGGCCATCGTCGAGCAGAAATCCCGTGATGAGCTCATGTCCGAAGTCCAGGACAAGAACCGCGAGCTCGAGCATCACCGCGAACACCTCGAGGAGACCGTGCGCGAGCGCACCTCCCAGCTCTCCGACGCCCTGGGCCTGATCTCCGACAGCATCGACTACGCGAGCCGCATACAACGCGCCATCCTGCCGCCGGAGCGACTGATGAGCGATGCATTCGCCGAGCACTTCGTCATCTGGGAGCCGCGCGACGTCGTCGGCGGCGACATTTTCTGGTGCCGCCACTGGCGGGACGGTCTTCTGGTAATCGTCGCCGACTGCACCGGCCACGGCGTCCCCGGCGCGTTCATGACATTGATCGCCAACGACGCCCTCGACAACGCCCAGGCCGAGCTCGACGACGCCGACCCCGGTCAGCTGATACAACGCATGCATTGGTGGATTCGCAGGAAGCTCAGCCGGGATGAGAAAGGTCACAGCGAGTCCAACGACGGCTTGGAGCTCGGTGTGTGCTATCTTGCTGGCGATGACGGACGACGTTTGATGTTCTCCGGCGCGCGCACATCGCTGTTCCGCGTGGTCGACGGCGAGGTCACGGAGACCCGCGGCGGCAAGTTCGGCATCGGCTATGCCGATGAGGCCGAGCGACTCGCCACGCGGACCGAGGTGATCGATGCGTCCCCCGGCGCCGCCTTTTACATGGCTTCTGACGGTCTTTTCGATCAGGTAGGGGGACCCAAGCGCCGGGGTTTCGGCAAGCGCCGTTTTCGTGAACTCCTGATGACAATGCTGGATCTACCCATGGCCGAGCAGTCGCCGCGGATTGTCGAGGCATTGTCCTCTTACCAGGGCACAGAACAAAGACGCGACGACGTAACAGTCCTCGGATTTCGGAATTTCAAGGGGTAAGGCAAACATGTTGGCCATTGACCTTTACCAGTTCCGCAACTACATGGAGCGCGAAGGTATCTCCTTCTGCTACAGCGGCTACATGACAGAGGACACCCTGTTCGGAATCGGCGAGGCAATCAAGCGCAAGCTCGAATACGATGAAGCCGACAAGAAAACCACCCGACGCGTGTTTGCCGTCTTCGTCGAACAGGTGCAGAATGTCATTCGCTACTCCGCGGACGACAAGACGCGGCGCGACGAGACCGGCCGTTCGGAGCTGCGTTACGGCGTTCTCACCGTGGGCCAGAAGGACGGCGCCTTCTTCGTTGCCTGCGGCAACAAGGTCAGGCGCGCCGACGTGCCGCGCCTGAGCGCGCACCTACGGGAAATTCAGGGCCTCGAGAAGGATCAGCTCAAAGCGCGATACAAGGAGACGCTACGGGGCGACACACCGGAAGGCAGCAAGGGGGCCGGGGTAGGCTTTCTCGACATCGCACGCCAATCCGCCGGCGGCATCGAGTTCGATTTCGCTGACGTCGACGACGACTATTCCTTTTTCACTTTCAAGGCGTTCATATAGGCTACGGAAGCGTCACCGATGGACAACATAAAGATCGCGGCGAGCGAGCGCACGCCTGAAGTAGATTTCGATTTTCAGAACAACGTCTTTGTGCTTCGCGGAGAATCCTATCCAGAGGATGTCTCGGCATTCTTCGGTCCCCTTGTCGGTCAGTTCGAGGAACATCTGAACGGGCTCGAGGACGCGACGCTGCGGTTCGACTTCGAATTTATTTACTTCAACAGCAGCACGGCGAAGATTGTCATGGGGCTGCTCGACAAGCTCGACGAGGCGGCTCAGAACGGAAACGAGGTCACGGTCCGGTGGTTGTACGAGGAAGACGACGAGAATATGCAGGAACTGGGTGAGGAATTCGGTGAAGACCTCGAGCATGCCGAGTTCCGGCTTGAGGCCCTCTCCGACTGATGCCGTACGATCTCTTCACCAAGGAGCGATCCGTCATCGAGACGGCGAAGTTGCTGATCGAGGCTGCGAGCAAGTGGGATGACGAGACGAAAAAACAGTACAAGCAACTGCTGTCCGCTTACGAGAAGCTCTTCAAGACCACACGCCGACTGGTGCGATTGAGCGACCGCAACGAAGCGGAGCTAAACGAGCTCGCCAAGTCTCTGAACGAAAAGAACAAGATGCTCGAGGGATTGTCCTCGAAGTTGTCCAAGTACCTTCCACCGCAGGTATACGAGTCAATCTTCAGTGGCCAACGCGACGTCTCACTTGCCACGGAGCGCAAGAAGCTGACAGTGTTCTTCTCCGACATCAAGGACTTCACGGATACCACCGACGACCTCGAGCCGGAAGACCTTACGTTTCTGCTGAATGACTACCTCACCGAAATGTCGTCTATTGCGCTCGAGTACGGCGGCACCATCGACAAGTTCATCGGCGATGCCATCTTGATATTTTTCGGGGACCCGGAGACAAAGGGCGTGAAGGAGGACGCGCTGGCCTGCGTCCAGATGGCCGTCGCCATGCAGCGCCGCATGGTCGACCTGAGAGCGAAGTGGTACGACCTCGGTTATCGGCGCGCCTTCCACAAGCGCGTCGGCATCAACACGGGCTACTGCAATGTCGGGAACTTCGGCAGCAACGAGCGCATGGACTATACGATCATCGGTGGAGAGGTGAACACGGCGGCGCGCATGGAGGGCATCACGGAGCCGGACGGCATCACGGTAACCGGTGAGACCTATGCCCTGGTGAAGGATCAATTCGACGCCGTCGCCCTGGAGCCGGTGCGGGTCAAGGGCATCGCCCGGGAGATCCGCCCGTTCGCGCTGCAGGGTATATTCGACGAGACCGGCGGCGAGACGCGGGCGATCCGCTCCGAGAGCGAAACGCTGCGGGTCTTCGTGGACGTTGCGCGCCTCGATGCCGCCGGTCGCGAGCAGACCGCGCGCGAGCTCGACGAGATCGCCGCCCGTCTGAGGCGCCACTGAGCATCCAACGCGGCCTGTCCTGATATCAGCCGCGATGCTGCGGCCGTTGCAGCGGCAGCCACGGCGCCCGAGGGCGCGGCGGGGCGGCGCGGCATGCGATGCGTTCGACGCACCGCTCGTCGCCGCACGGGCACATGAAACTGCATAACAGGATTTCTTTTGATAATTGGAGCGATTCATGGCAACACGCAAGCAACGACCTACTCATCCGGCAATCGAGGAACCCGAGCACCACGAGGCTGAGATCCGCACGCATCGAGAAGGACGAAGAATCTCTGAGATGTTCGGCGAGAACATTTTTTCGCTCAATGCGCTCAAGGACCACGTTTCCGAGTCCACTTACGAGAAGATGAAAGGTGTGATTCTGCAACAGCAGAAGATGGACTTCGAGGCGGCAGAGCAAATGGCCCAAGCCATCATCAAGTGGGCGATGGACAAAGGCGTTACCCACTACACCCACTGGTTTCACCCGCTCACCAACTCTTCGGCCGAAAAGCACGACGCATTCTTCAAACCCAGTCTCGATCTCGAAGCCAAGGGCATCGAGACCCTTTCCGCTTCCATGCTGGTCCGCGCTGAGCCCGACGGTTCGAGCTTTCCGTCAGGAGGGCTGCGGGTCACGCACGAGGCGCGCAGTTACACGATCTGGGATCCGTCGTCGCCGCCGTTCATCCTGGAGACTCAAAACGGGAAGACGCTCTACATTCCTGCGGTTTTCGTGTCCTACACCGGTGAATCCCTGGACTACAAGACGCCGCTGCTCAAGGCCAATCATGCATTGAACGTTGCCGCAACCGCGGTATGCCGCTTCTTCGACAACACCATCACGCACGTGTTCTCCACGCTCGGCTGGGAGCAAGAGTACTTTCTCGTCGATGAGCGATTCGTCAATGCCAGACCCGATTTGCTTCTGACCGGACGTACACTGTTCGGCGGCAAGTCGGCCAAAGGACAACAGATGGAGGATCACTACTTCGGATCCATTCCGGTGCGCGTGCAGGAGTTCATGAAGAACTTTGAGGTCGAGGCCATCAAGCTCGGTATTCCCATCGTTACACGCCACAACGAAGTGGCTCCGGGCCAGTACGAATGTGCACCGATGTTCGAAGAAACGAACATGGCCGTCGATCATAACGTTCTGATAATGGACCTGATGCAGAAAATCGCCATCAAGCATCGGTTCCGCATCCTGTTCGGCGAGAAACCTTTCGCCGGACTCAATGGCAACGGCAAGCACAACAACTGGTCGCTGGCGACCAGCAAGGGTGAGAACCTGCTTGCCCCGGGCGACGACCCGGGTTCGAACCTGCGCTTCCTGACGTTCTTCATCAATATTTTGAAGGCCATCCACGACAATGAAGCCCTGCTGCGAGCCAGCATCGCCAGCGCCGGCAACGACCACCGACTCGGCGCCAACGAAGCACCGCCCGCCATCATCTCGATCTTTGTGGGCTCTCAGCTCGAAAAGGTGCTGTCGGGATTCGGGGGCGGGGGACCGGGCGCGGAGGTGAGCGACGGCGACGACACGATCGATCTCAGACTGACCAAGATCCCCGTGATCAGCAAGGACCCCACCGACCGCAATCGCACTTCCCCGTTTGCCTTTACCGGAAACCGCTTCGAGTTCCGCGCGGTCGGTGCCTCTGCCAACTGCGCTGCGCCGATGACCGTGCTGAACACCATTGTCGCGGATCAGCTGCAGGCGTTCGCGGCGAAGGTCACGGAACGCCAGCGGGGCGGCGCGTCCGTCGAGGAGAGCATCGTCGCCGTCCTGCGGGGCTATATGAGCGACGTGGAACGAATCGTTTTCAATGGCAACGGCTATTCTTCAGATTGGGAAACCGAGGCGGCCTCGCGCGGTCTTTCGAATAACAGGACGACGCCGCTTGCCCTGAAAGCCATGATCTCCGACGGGGCAAAGCAGGTTTTCACCGACCAGAACGTTTTCAACGCCCGCGAGCTGGATAGCCGCTACGAGGTGTTGCTGGACAACTACGTCAACACCGTCGCCATCGAGGCCGATCTTTTGCAGGAGATGACCAACACGTATGTCCTGCCCGCCGCTTTCGAGGCCCTGAACAGACTGAGCGATACGCATCGCAACCTTCGCGACATGGGACTCGAAGAACACTCTCGCGGCATCGTGTCCCAGGCGGCCCCCGTGGCCGAGCTGGCGAACAGGCTGCGCGGGGACCTGGCACGGATGGATCAGGCCAGGGCCACCGCCGATGCCGAGCAAGATACGCCTTCGAAGGCCGAACTGTACGCAGACAAGGTCAAGCCGTGTTTCGACGAGATACGCGTCAGCATCGACACCCTGGAGGGGCTGATCGACGACAAGCTCTGGCCATTGCCGAAATATCGCGAACTGCTTTTCCTGCGCTAGGCTCATCGGCTGGCCGCGCGTCGCTGCCCGAAGCCGGGCGGCGGCGCCGCCGGAAACCATCTTTTCGATGCTCTGGTGCCGGTCCGACGAAGCATTACAATGACAGGGAACAGGTGACGGCGTGCCGCTGCCGCCCGGAAAGGGGCCTGCGCCGTTCACGGCAACGAGACGGAATCGCCAGAGCGCGCCGGCACCAGAGCATTGAGATTGCCACCTCGCTTATCTACTTCCCTGTCGCTGCGGGCGAAGTTCCTGGCGATAACGGTACCGCTTACTCTTATTTCGACAACTGCCTTATTCTGCGTCTTCCTCGTGAGCGCCCACCGCGCGGAGACACGGGCGCTCGAGGGCAAGCTCGCCAAGCTTGCCGCCGCAGAGGCCACTTCACTGGCCGGGCCTCTGTGGAACGACGATCGGCGGCATATATCCTTTATAGCGAGCGCGATCGCGGTTGATCCCGACGTGGCGGGCGTTGTCGTCTACGACGCCGGGGGAGAACTCATCGAACGAGTGGGGGCGGCTGCGCCGGCGGGCGACACGCTTTACCGGCGCTCCGAACCCATCGATTTTGAGAGGGCCGGGGGCAGGCAGCGGGTCGGCCAGCTAGAGATCACGTTAACCGACCGCGGCATACGCCAGGCCAACCGCAAGCGGATCGTTCTCGCCGCCGGCGTCGTGGGCCTGCTGCTGCTGGCAGTGGTGCTCAGCATCGTGCTGGCGCATCACAGCACTATCGGCATCCCCCTTACCCGCCTGCTCAACGGCATTCAACTCGCCCAACGAGGCGGCGCACGGGCCGTGCGCTGGTCGAGCGGCGACGAGCTCGGCTCGGTCATCTCCGCCTTCAACGAGATGCAGCGCGCGCAGCAAGTACACGAAACGGCGTTGCGCGCCGCACGAGACGAGGAAGCCCATTTTCTGGAAGTGGCCAATTCCGTCTCCTCCGAGCTGCAGCTTGATGCCGTTCTGCGCAAGATCATCGCTGCGGCGACGGAGCTTCTCGGCGCGGAACGCGGCTCTTTGTTCCTGCACGATGAGTCCAGCGACGAACTCTGGTCACGCATCTCCGAGGGGGCGATTACGCAGGAGATCCGCATCCCCGCCGATTCAGGGCTCGCGGGGGCGTGTTTTTTTTCCGGGAAAATCATCAATGTCGAGGATGCTTACGCAGATCCCCGCTTCAATCGGGATGTGGACACACGCACGGGTCACCGCACCCGAAGCGTCCTGTGCGTGCCGGTGCGCAACAAGCAGGGCAAGATTCTCGGCGTGCTTCAGCTCGTGAACAAGATCGACGGTACGTTCGGTGAGCTGGACATCGCCCGCATCAGGGCCCTGAGTGCGCAATTCGCCATTGCGCTGGAGAACGCGAAGCTCTTCGAAGAAGTGCTCAATGCGGGCAACTACAACGAGAGCATCCTCACGAGTCTTACCAACGGGGTCATCACGATCGACGCCGCCGGCCGCATTGCCAAAGCCAATCCTGCGGCCTGCCGGATCACCGGCCGCGGGGAGGCCGAGCTGGAAGGTCAATCCGTCACTGTCGTCTTCACCGGCGCCAACGCATGGATTGCGCAGGCCGTGACCGAGATCAGCGAGTCCGGCGAAGCCGACCTCATCTTCGACACGGACATCGACATCGGCGACGGGCGAAGCGTCTCGGTCAACATGACCGGTGTTGCGCTCGTCGACATCAGCGGCGAGGCCATAGGCGTCATGCTGGTGTTCGAAGACATCAGTCGCGAGAAGCGGGTCAAGAGCACCATGGCGCGCTATCTGTCGGGCCACGTCGTGGACCAACTTCTCGAAGCCGGGGACGCCGTTCTCGGCGGCACGACCCAGGAAGTGACAATTCTGTTCTCCGACGTGCGCCAGTTCACATCGCTCTCGGAGCGGCTCGGTCCGCGCGGAACGGTGTCTCTGCTCAACGCTTACTTCTCGAGGATGGCCGATATCGTCTTCAGCCATAACGGCGTCCTGGACAAGTACATAGGCGATGCCATCATGGCGGTCTTCGGCACTCCTTTCGCGAGCGCGGCGGATGCCGACAACGCCCTCAGCGTCGCCACCGAGATGATCGTCTCGCTGCGCAGTTTCAACGAAACACAACGCGGGCGCGGCGACCCGACCGTCGACATCGGCATCGGCATTGCCTGTGGGGACGTCGTCGTGGGCAACATCGGCTCACCACGGCGTATGGATTACACCGTTATCGGCGACCCGGTCAATCTCGCCGCGCGCCTCGAAAGCGTCAACAAGCTCTACGACACGAAGATTCTTCTGAGCGAAGACGTGGTCGCTCGTCTGCAACGGCAGTGGAGCCTGAGGGAGGTCGACCTCGTGCGAGTGAAAGGCAAGGACAGGTCGGTCAGCGTGTTCGAATCGCTTGAACATCACACGGACGAGACATTTCCTAACAGGGAAGAGACACTCGAGGCTTTTGCCCGCGGACTCGCTGCTTACCGTGATCGGCAGTGGGATGAGGCACGGTCAGCCTTCGCACGTGCCCTTGCGATCAATCCGCATGACGGACCGTCAAAGGCCTACATCGAGCGGTGCGGCTACTATGCCGCCAACCCCCCGGCGGAGGACTGGGACGGCGTCTGGGTCATGCAGACCAAGTGAGAGGAAGGCTTCGAGCTCGACTGCCGAGACTACGGGGCGCCGGATTCAGTCGCCGCAGGCCCAGCGTACGTAGCGTCCCTGGGTGAGGCTGTCGCCGTCGACCGAGCACCGGCCATCGCGGCCAGAATCCAAGCGGTTACTTCGATCCGAGGCGCGCCACCAACTGCTCATCCATGGCCTTGAGACGCTCTGCGAGCGAAGTGGCCAGATTACGCATAACCACGTAGCCGATACAGTTGTTCTGGGCGAACACCGCCTCGAGGTCCCGCTTCGACCACACCAGCACTTCCAGATCCTCGACGGCGACGACTGAGGCAGAGCGGTGGTATTGGCCGAGAAGAACCATTTCACCCACAAATTCACCTTCGTCGAGCTCCCCCAGAACCTCAGGCCCCTGCTCTTCGCCGCTCCCTGTCTCGACACGCGCGCGACCGGAGAGGATCATGTAGACCTCTTCGCCCGCCTCGCCTTGGCGCACCAGCACCTCGCCGTCTTCGAGGCGCCGACTCGCGGTGCGGAATTCGAGCTGCTTCAGCTCTTGCGGCGTGAGAGTCTCGAAAAGTTGTGCGAGCTCGAGCTTGTCGATGAAGTCCGCCATCTCACCACTCCCGCCCAGCGGCGCGTCGTCCCGCTCCGCCCCGTCTCGCCCCTAACGGCCGGGATGGCGCATCAGCCGCCGGCGACCGCGACGTCAATAAAGTCGTTCAGTTCGCTGACCATGATGACGCCGAAACCCCCGCTGTCGAGGGCGCCTTTTCTGATCGCCTCCACAGCCCGCTCCTTGAGCTCGTCACCCAGGGCGAGCTCTACGCGAACCTTCTGCTGCAGCGTAACCTCGTGCGGCACGCCGCGAAACAACAGCACGTCGACGCCCTCCGTCTCGGTGCCCAGCACGTTGGTGCACGTCATGTGCTTGATCTGAGCCTCGAACAGCGCGCGTTTGACGGCGGGCAGCTGCTGGGGCTGTATGATTGCCGTGACTAGCTTCATGGTCTCGCCGCCCCCTCACTCGGTGGTGAAAATCTGGAATCCGTGATAGGACTCGGCGCCGTGCTCGACGATGTCGAGTCCCCGCAACTCCGTGTCCTCGGGCACCCGCAGGCCAATGACTGTGTCGATGAGGCGAAAGACGATCCACATCGCTACCGCCGTGAAGCCGAGGCACGCGACAACGCCCAGCGCCTGCACACCGAGCTGACTCAGGCCGCCTCCGTACAACAAGCCGTCCATCGGTCCGCCGTATGTCTCCCGAGCAAACAGCCCGACCGCCAGCGTACCCCAGATGCCGCACAGACCGTGAACCGGAAAGGCACCAACGACATCGTCGATGCGAATCCTGTTAAGCCAGACCACGCCGAACACGACGAGCACGCCCGCAACCAGGCCGATGATAATGGACGCGCCGGAGCCCACGACCGCGCACGGCGCCGTGATGCCCACCAGTCCGGCGAGACTGCCGTTCACCGAAAGGGCGAGATCCGGCTTACCGAACTTCTTCCAGGCAGTGAGCATCGAGGCGATGGCTCCCGCTCCCGCAGCCAGCGTGGTGTTCATCGCCACCCGTGCCACCAATTCCGGATCTTCGAAGCCGAGACTCGAGCCGGCGTTGAACCCGTACCAGCCGAACCACAGAATGAACACGCCCAGAGCCATCAACGGCATGCTGTGTCCGCCGATGAAGTTCGGTGAGCCGTCCGGATTGAAGCGCCCGATGCGGGGTCCGAGCATCTTGGCGCCGACAAGCGCCGTAACGCCCCCCACGGCGTGCACGACCGTTGATCCTGCGAAATCGTGAAAACCAAGACCGGAAAGCCAGCCGCCGCCCCAGACCCAGTGCCCGACTACGGGATAGACAAAGGCACAGATGGCGAAGGCATAGGCTAGGTACGCCCCGAAGCGCATGCGTTCGGCCATGGCACCCGAGGCGATGGTTGCGGCCGTGCCCGCAAACACAACCTGAAACAACCAGAACGCGGGCAGCGGCAGACCGTCGACCGGTGACTCCACGCCCACCATGAACCAGCCGCTGGTACCGATGAGTGCGCCGTCGGTGCCGTACATCAGGGCGTAGCCGAAAAGGTAAAAACCGAACAGGGCGAAACAGAAGTCCACCAGGTTCTTCATCAGCACGTTGGTGGTGTTCTTAGCCCGGATCATGCCGGACTCCACCATGCCGAAACCGATCTGCATGAAGAAGACCAGAAAAGCGGCAACCAGCACCCACAGGGTGGTGAGTGCATCAAAACCGGATGTGGCCGCCTCCTGCGCTTCGGCGGCGCCTGAACCGCCGCTGAGCAGGAGTCCAGCGACAAGAGCCAAACCAATTCTGCTCACGAAGCTCTCCTCGAAGTGGGTGGAAAGATTAACGTCTGTGATCTGGCGGATGCGTACCGCGGCCAGGAATACATTACCGCGACCGGCTACGATTGGCCTCGCGCGCTCGCCGGGACTCGAATAAAAGGGCCCCGTGGGGCCCTCGGCAAACACGTCGGTCAGGAATCCTACGCCCCGCCGACGCTCGCGGGCGCGTTCACTCCGCGGCTGCCTGATCCCCTCGGTCGACCAGCTGGACGTAAGCCATGGGAGCGTTGTCGCCGTTGCGGTGCCCGCACTTGAGAATGCGCAGATAACCGCCGGGGCGATCCTTGAAACGCGGCCCGAGCTCGTCGAAGAGCTTGGTGACGATGGCGCGGTCACGCAGGCGGGCGAAGGCGAGGCGTCGGTTGGCCAGCGAGGGCGTCTTGCTCAACGTGATGAGCGGCTCGGCGACGCGCCTAAGCTCCTTGGCTTTAGGCAGAGTCGTCTTTATGTGCTCGTGACGGAACAGCGCCGCCGCCATGTTGCGATACATGGCGGTGCGGTGGCTCGAAGTGCGGCTCAGTCGCCGTCCGATCTTGGCGTGACGCATGGGCTCAGGGTCCGAAAGTTTCGACCGCCGGCTCCCGCTCCTCTCGTTTCAGCGAGGGCGGAGGCCAGTTCTCCAGCTTGATGCCGAGCGACAATCCACGCGTCGCCAGAACATCCTTGATCTCGGTAAGGGACTTCTTGCCCAGGTTGGGCGTCTTCAACAGCTCCACCTCGGTGCGCTGGATGAGGTCGCCGATGTAGTAAATGTTCTCCGCTTTCAGGCAGTTGGCGGAACGAACGGTGAGCTCCAGGTCGTCCACCGGGCGCAGGAGCAACGGATCGACAGCAGGCTCCTCGGACGCGGGCGCCTCGGCGGCCGTCTCCTCGAGATTGACGAACACGGCAATCTGCTGGTGGAGAATGGTCGCGGCCCGGCGAATCGCTTCCTCGGGATCGATGGCGCCGTTGGTCTCGATATCGATGACGAGCTTGTCGAGGTCGGTGCGCTGCTCCACGCGGGCGTTCTCGACGGAATAGGCGACACGGCGAATGGGACTGTAGGAGGCATCGAGCTGCATAACGCCGATGGCCTTGGTCTCCTCTTCGGCCTGCTGCGCGATATCCGCCACCTGATAGCCGCGTCCCCGCGTGACCTTGAGCTCCATGTCGAGCGCGCCGTCCTTGGTCAGGTGGGCGATGACGTAATCCGGATCCACCACCTCGACGTCGTGCTCGAGCTCGATGTCCGCAGCCGTGACCACGCTCGGTCCCTTCTTTTTGAGCTTCAGCACCGCCTCGTCACGAGCATGCATGCGCAGCGCCAGATTCTTGAGGTTCATGAGGATCTCGATGACGTCCTCCTGCACCCCTTCCATGGCGGAGTACTCGTGCAGCACGCCGTCTATCTTAACCTCCGTGATGGCACTGCCCGGCATCGACGACAACAGTATCCGACGCAGTGCATTGCCCAGCGTATACCCGAATCCCCTTTCCAGGGGCTCGAGCGTTATCCTCGCGTGCTTGTCGTCGATGGTATTGACATCGACCAACCGCGGCTTCAAGAAATCAGAAACGGAATCCTGCATATCTGGCCCTCGTCTTGCACTTCCGGGCGGGCGCTATTTGGAGTACAGCGCAACCACCAGCGATTCGTTGATGTCGGCGGAAAGGTCGACACGCTCGGGGAGCACCTTGAAAACGCCCTTCACTGCCTTGACGTCCACCTCCACCCAGTGCGGGAAGCCCACCTGGTCGGCTATCTCCAGGGACGCCTGCACCCGCAGCTGCCGCTTGCTCTTATCGCGCACCTCCACCTCGTCGCCGGGCCCCACCTGGTATGACGGGATGTTCACGCGCTGACCGTTGACCAGGATGGCGTTGTGGTTCACCAGCTGGCGCGACTCCGCCCGGGTGACGCCGAAACCCATGCGATAGACCACGTTGTCCAATCGGCTTTCCAGCAGCTTGAGGAGGTTCTCGCCGGTGGAGCCCTTCCGCCGAGCGGCCGCGGCGTAGTAGTTGCGGAACTGCCGCTCGAGCACGCCGTACATGCGCCTGAGCTTCTGCTTCTCGCGCAGCTGCGTGCCGTAAACGGTCGTGCGCGGCCGCCGGGCACCGGCCTTGAAACCGGGCGTACGCTCGAAGCGGCACTTGGAGTCGATCGGCCGAACGGGGCTTTTCAGGAACAGGTCCGTGCCTTCGCGTCGTGCGAGCTTGCAAGTGGGTCCGATGTATCTCGCCATGTCCTTTCCCCGGCTCTCAGACGCGCCGCCGCTTCGGCGGGCGGCAACCGTTGTGTGGTATCGAAGTCATGTCGGTGATACTGCTGATCTCGAAACCCCGTGCGTTCAGCGCTCTCACCGCCGAGTCTCTCCCCGGCCCGGGACCCCTGACCCGCACCTCGAGGTTCTTCATNNAACGGTGTGCTCTTGCGTGATCCGCGAAAACCGGCGCCTCCCGCGGTCGCCCAGCACAGGGCGTTGCCGTGCCGGTCGGTAATGGTAATGATGGTGTTGTTGAACGACGCGTGGATGTGCGCGATCCCGTCGATCACGGTCTTCTTGACCTTCGCCTTGCCGCGCTTGCCCGTTTTCGCTTTCCCTTTGGCCATACCTGTGTACCGCTCTTACCTCTTGATCGGACGCCGCGGCCCCTTGCGGGTGCGGGCGTTGGTGTGCGTGCGCTGGCCGCGCACGGGCAGTCCCCGGCGGTGTCGCAGCCCGCGGTAGCAGCCCAGGTCCATCAGCCGCTTGATGTTCATCGACACTTCGCGGCGCAGGTCGCCCTCGACCTGATAACGGTCCACCGCTGCGCGCAGATTCTCCGCGTCGGTCTCGGTCAGGTCCTTGACCTTTACCATGCGGGCAACGCCGGCGGCGTCGCAGATGACTTGAGCGCGTTTGCGCCCGATGCCGTAGATCGCCGTCAGTGCGACCTCCACGTGCTTGTGATTCGGCAGGTTGATTCCCGCGATGCGTGCCACGTGCTTTTGCCTCCGTCTCGGCGCCTAACCCCGTTATATGCGGTCGAATGCCGCGCCAATCAAGCGTCCGGCGTCAAACCCGGACCGCCTAGCCCTGTCTCTGACGGTGCCGCGGATCGGTGCAGATCACACGCACGACCCGACGCCTGCGAATGATCTTGCAGTTGCGACACAGTTTCTTTACCGATGCCCTGACTTTCATGACTCACCTCGTAGTCGCGTCGATCTTTCAGCGGGTTATGCCCAGCCCCCCGGTGAGCGATGATTTCTTCAGCAGACTTTCGTATTGCCGCGACATCAGGTGCGACTGCACCTGCGCCATCAAATCCATCATCACCACGACGATGATCAGAAGCGACGTGCCGCCGAAGTAAAACGGGACGCTCCACTTCACGATCAGGAATTCGGGGATCAGGGCGACGAAGGTGAGGTATATCGCTCCCGCGAAAGTCAGCCGCGAAACCACGTTATCGATGTAGCGCGCCGTCTGCTGCCCAGGCCGGATTCCCGGCACGAACGCCCCCGATTTTTTCAGATTGTCGGCGATCTCCTTCGGATTGAAGACCAGGGCCGTGTAGAAAAAACAGAAAAACACGATAAGACCGCCATAGAGCAGAACGTACACCGGCTGCCCCGGGGCGAGCGTGGTCGCAATGTCGCGCAGCCAGCCCATGCCCTCGGCCTGCCCGAACCAGCTCCCGAGGCTCGCCGGGAACAGGATGATGCTCGAGGCGAAGATCGGCGGGATCACTCCCGACATATTGAGCTTGAGCGGCAGATGACTGGTCTGGCCGGCGATCATGCGCCGCCCTTGCTGTCGCTTGGCGTAGTTCACCGTGAGCCTGCGCTGGCCGCGCTCGACGAAGACCACGAACGCCGTCACCAGAATCGCGCCCACGAACAGGGCCAGGACACCGAGGGGCGTGAACGACCCGGTGCGCGCGAGCTCCAGAGTGCCGGCCACGGCCGCCGGCAGACCCGAGACGATGCTGGCGAAGATCAGCAGCGAGATGCCGTTGCCGATGCCGCGCTCGGTGATCTGCTCGCCCAGCCACATCAGGAACATGGTGCCGGCGACCAGGCTCACCAGCGTCGTGATCTTGAAGGACAGCCCTGGAGTCAGAACGACCGCAGTACCTCCCGCCACCTGCCCTTCGATGGCGACGGCGATACCGAGCCCCTGAAAGGCCGCCAGCACGAGCGTGCCGTAACGCGTGTACTGCGTGATCTTGCGCCGTCCGGCCTCGCCCTCCTTCTTCAGCTGCTCGAGCTGCGGTATCACGGCACTCATCATCTGCATGATGATCGATGCCGAGATGTAGGGCATCACACCGAGCGCGAAAATCGACAGTCGTGAGAGCGCGCCGCCCGAGAACATGTTGAAGATATCGACGATCGACCCCCGCGTCTGCTCGAACAGCGCCGCCACCGCGGCGGGGTCCACGCCCGGCACCGGGATATGGGTGCCGATGCGGTAGACCACCATCGCGCCGAGCAGGAACAGCACACGTTGACGCAGCTCGGTCAGCTTGCCGATTCCGCTCAACGCTGAGGCGCCGGGTCGTGCCATCAGTCTTCGACCTTGCCCCCGGCGTTTTCAATGGCGGCGCGCGCGCCGGCGGTCGCAGCAACGCCGCGCACCGTTACGGCCGCCGTCAACTCGCCCGAGGCGATGATCTTGGCCCGCTTCGCCGCCAAGGGCACGATACGCGCCTGCTTCAACGCAGCCAGATCGACGACGTCGGCGCCGAGCCCGGCGAGCTCGGACAGGCGCACCTCGGCGCACTCGCCGAGCTTCGGCGAACGGAAGCCGCGCTTCGGCAGACGGCGCTGCAGGGGCATCTGGCCGCCCTCGAAGCCCACCTT
>JABAHR010003564.1_pt3 | contig 27430 bp, 30 predicted proteins | sample 7062101 | NCBI WGS metagenome assembly JABAHR01 (sample SAMN14534553, study PRJNA622989) | marine sediment metagenome | biome: marine biome [ENVO:00000428]; feature: marine pelagic biome [ENVO:01000023]; material: deep marine sediment [ENVO:00002113] | place: India: Gulf of Kutch | collected...
GTGAGCCGGGCTTGACGGCGCCCGAGAAGGTCTTCGCGTGGAGCAGCTTCGAGGTCCTCGCGTTCAAAACCGGCAACCCCGAGCATCCGGTCAACGCCATTCCTCCGCGAGCAACGGCCACCTGCCACATCCGCTTCACCGTGGACGTCGACGAAGAGGCCCTGCTCCCCGCGCTGCGCGCGCATCTCGACGCGCAGGGGCTTTCCATGGTCGAGCTGTTGCGCTGCGAGGAGGGCTTCCTGCGAGCGTCGCGTCTCGACCCCGGCCACCCTTGGGTCGTTTGGGCGGCCGAGTCGCTCCGACGCACTACCGGTCGGGAGCCGGCCATCCTGCCCAACATCGGCGGCTCGCTGCCGAACGACATCTTCGCGGAACTCCTGGGCCTGCCGACCATCTGGATCCCCCACTCCTACGCCGGATGCTCGCAGCACGCGCCCAACGAGCACGTGCTGGCGCCGCTCGAGCGCGAAGCGCTGGCAATCATGGCCGGCGTGTTCTGGGACCTCGGCGAGTCGCCCCCCGGCCGCGATTGAAGGCCCGCCGGCGCCCGTAGACTCTCGCTCTCCGCTCAGTCCCGCTTCTTGGCCCTGTCGATCAGCTCGCGCAGCGCATCCGCCGCTTTCTCCTCGAGCTGCCGACGCAGATCGCGTTTCTCGCTCCGGGCGGCCTGCTCGAGAAGGGTTTTCAGATCGGGCAGCACCGTCGGATCACTGAGCTTCCCCGTTACCTGCAGCGGAATCGTCACCCAGCCCTGCTCGTCGGTGAGCAGATCGAGCACGTCGGCGCCGGTACCCTCGACCTGTATGCCATCGCGTTCCGTAGCCAGCTCGACCGCCAGCTTGATGGGCCCATCGAGGTCGACCGTACCGCCCAGCTCCAGCCGCGCGATCTCGGTCGTGAAGCGGAAAGGGGTGATGGTAACGAGATTCTGGCCAAGCGCCAGCACGGCCTCGGTAGCCTGGTAGGGCGCACCGACGGCGACCGTCTTGCCAAGCGCCCGGTCGATGGCACGCGTCAGCGGCGCGGCGGGCAGCTGACCCGCACCGAGCTGCAGGCGAACCTCGGCCGTGACGTCACGCGAGTGGGTACCGGCACCTTCAGCGGAGAGCTCGATATTGGCCGGACCGAATCCCCCGCCATCGTCGAGCAGCGTGTTGAGATCGAGAGGCGTCCCTCGGGCCTGCAGCTGATAGGTGAACGGCACGGGCTCGAGATCAACCTGCATGTTGGCGGTGAACGGCCCCTGCTCGGTCTGAAACCGGAGCGCCGGCATGACAAACTCGGCGTTGTCCATTCGAAACTCCCCGGCCGTGTCGCGGATGGTGTAATCGTCGATCAGCACCGTATCGACGTTGATGTCGCCTTGCCCGGCGATCCCCGCCAGAGCGCCCAGCGCCGGATCGAACGTAAGCTGCTCGGCGCGGAATGCAATACCCTCGAGACGCGTCGTGCCCTTGTCGTCCTGGCGGCGCAGCGTGAGGCCCCCGTCCCGCACGAGCAAGCGTTGCACCTCGAGCTTGAGAGCCGGCGCGAACGGACCCTCGTCCTCATCGCCTTCTTCCGCTTCCCGCTCCTGGTCGCCGTCGGTCTGCGCGACGGCAGTGTCGCCGGTAGCCTCCGTTTGCGACTCGCTGGCGGAGGGCTCGATGATATCGATCTCGGGTCTCTCGAGAACGACCTCGTCGACCGCTAACGTCCCCGACAGCAGCGGCATGATGCGATGCGCGAGCCGCAAACGGTCGAGTCTGACGGTGACCTCGCGTCCCCTGCGCGTCGTGGCGGCCTCGACCTCCTCGAGCTCGACTCCCCTCAGCAGATTGAGACGAAAGCGCTGCGCGGTAATGCGCGCCCCGGCCAGATCACCTACCTGATCGAGCAAGGATTGCCCGAGCTCCGGCGACTCGTAATCCCGACTGATCAGTATTGCTACCAGCGCGAACACGACGACGAGGACGATCAGCAGCTTCTTCCACATGGCACTACTCCTTAGACATCGCTATCGAATCTCGGCGATCGGCCGCCGGGTTGCCCGCCCATCCGCGGCGCTGCGGCGAGCGCTCCGGGACGCCGGCAGTGATGGCACCAGAGTCCAACGGGTGCGCAGGTCGGTGACGAATCAATTCACCGTGAACGACCCAAGGAGCCTGGGGTGGCGACCCTCGCCTCTGCCACGTCGAACTCGACGTCGGGCCGCCGATCATAAACGTCCAGGCGCTCGGAAAAAACGGGCGCGCCTTGCTCGGACGACCCAGCTGACCGAGAATGACCGGACCGTTTCAGCGAGAACGGCTCGGGAAGCCCCGGCGACGGCTGTGATCCGAACGTAGTCACGACGGTAGCGACCGCGCGGAGCGACTCCGTCCACGCGACAGCCACTGCCCGAGCTCACCGCCCGGAGTCCGATGTGATGAGATCGAACAAAGCGCGCGGAGCAATTATGGCCGCGGCGCTGTGTGCAGCGGAAACACTGTTCGCGTACAGCGAGGAACGCGCGCTCCACGAGCTGGGTCTGGAGTACGCCGACTGCGCCGCGTACTTTCAGTTCATGTCCATTGCCGACCCGACTCAGGCAAGCCGCTATCAGCTGCTGGCGTCGAGCAGCGCCAATCTCGCCGGCCGGATAGCAGACATGGATGCGGCTGCCGAGCGGTGGTCGGCGGCGTTCGAGCGCATGCGCCAGCTCCTGGCCGAAGAGCGGGCCCAGCTCGACGTCGAGCTGGCACAGTATCACGAGCGCTGCGCGGCGCTACTCGACGACGGGGAGAGCCGGCTTCAGTACTGGCTCGAGCGAGACGACTAGCCGGCGTTCCCCGCGTTTCCGCGCCGACCCGACGGAGAGAATGGACAGCACCGCGGGGCTTTGCAGCCGGCGCCGCACAGCGTCCGTGCACTGCCGGCTGCGGTCGGCAACCGCTCGGCCGGTGAGACCACCGGCAACGGGCATCCGGTCGACGAGGTTCGCAAAGGTCGTCGCGCAGTTGGGACGGCTGTTGGCTCGGTTGTGGTTCTTCCCGGTGGATGATGTCATGCGCCGAGCGTGATGCTCCAGCGTCTCCTCGGGACCGCTGATCAGAAGTCGATGCAGCGGCCGTTCTTCTCCCAATCGCCATAGCGGGTCGGGTCGGGGCCGTCTCGTCCACCGATCTCGCGAGCGGGCTGCGGACGTTTTCCCGTCAGCCCCTCGCCGGGGACGTCCGCCACCTCATCGCCGCCCTTGGACCCGTCGCTCTTCTGCCCCACGTCAGGGATGGTCATCGCAAAATGCCTCCGTCTGATCAGCTTCGCCCGACAGGCGTGTCCGCATGCTGCCAGGATCGTCGTTCGACCGTCTTCGGTCGGGGGACCCGCGGCCCGCCTCGCCGAGAGGAGTTGCGGCGCTGCGGCGCGCCAGCCCGCCTGGACGACGCTAACCAGAAGGCGCGCGCTGACTATTTTCGCCACAGCACGTTTTCCGCTATGATACCCTTTCGATTATCTGATTTCTAATCGAAATCTCCACAATAGCTCGACGCGGCCGGCGCTTCGGCGCTGCCTCCGCGGCGACCAACCCGCCTGCCGCTGCCTGCCAACCAGCCGCCCGGCGTCACCGATACCGCAACGCGAAGGCCATGACGCACCCGCTGTTCACGTCCAGCTTCGACGATCTGCCCGAGACGCTCCCCGTTTTTCCTCTGAGCGGGGCCATTGTGCTACCGCGTCAGATGCTGCCGCTCAATATCTTCGAGCCCCGCTATCTGAACATGACCCTGGATGCGCTGGGTGCGGATCGGATGATCGGCATGATCCAGCCTCTTGCGACGGCTGCCGCACCTCCGGAGCCGGAGCTGTACACGGTGGGTTGCGCCGGCCGCATCACCGCGTTTCAAGAAACCGATGACGGTCGCCTGCTGATCAACCTCACCGGTGTGTGTCGCTTCGACGTCGAGCGCGAGCTGGAGCCTCATAACGGCTATCGCCGGGTTCGGCTGCGCTGGACGCGGTTTCGCGACGACCTTTCGGAGCCGCAGCCGGTGGGGCGCAACCTCGACACGTTCGACGACGTTCTGCGCAGCTACCTCGCCGCCCAGTCCATTGAGGTCGACTGGGAGGTGTTGCACAAGCTGCCCGCCGAACGGCTGATCGACTTTCTCGCTGTCAACCTCCCACTCGAGGCGGAGGAAAAGCAGGCGCTGGTAGAGGCCACCGACCCGAGCGCGCGCAGCGTCGTGCTCGAGGCGGCGCTCACCATGGCCGCGCGCGGGACGTCAACCGCGTCAGCCTCGACACGACACTGATTGCCCCATCCGGAAGGCGCGAGATTGATCAACGCGCTCGACGGTGCCCGCCGGCGCGTTACCGTTCACTCCCGCGGCGCGGGCTCGACATGCACCATCACGTCGTGGATGCCGAACTTGCTCTCGAGCAGCACCTCGATGCTCTCGGCGATGTCGTGCGACTGACTCGTTGACAGCGTCGGATCGACCGTGACGACGACATCGACCATGTGCACGGACCCGGCAGCGCGTGAGCGCAGCCGCTTGACATCGCGAACGCCGTCGACCGCGAGCGTGGCTTGCATGAGCGGCTCCGGCGCCACGGCGATGCGATCGACCAGAACGGGCACGACGCGCCGATACAGACCGAAGGCCAGATAGGCCACCAGCGCCGCGACCACCAGTGCGCAGACGGTGTCGAGCCACAGCAGACCTCCCGCCGAGAGCTGCCAGCCGACGATGACCACGCTGGTCATGAGGACGTCGGCGAACGTATGGCTGGCGTCGGCGAGCAGAATGTCCGATTTGAGCCTTCGCGCCCACCGCCGCTCCCAAACCGCGAGCGCAACGTTGATGGCCAGAACGCCTATCATCAAAACGAGGCCCCACGTCTCCGTCTCGACCCGGACCTGCTCGCGGCGCACCGCATGCAGCGCCAGCTCTACCGCCAGCACGGCGAGCAGCGTGGCCAAACCGAACACCGCCAACGTCTCGAACTTGCGATGACCGTAGGGATGCTCGCGGTCGGCCGGCCTCTGCGCCACCGTCACCACTGCCCAAGCCAGCACGTTATTGGCCAGATCGGTCAGCGAGTGCACCGCATCGGCGATGATGGCCAGCGAGCCGGTCGAGAAGCCGACCACCAGCTTCAACGCCAGCACCGCCGCGTTTGCACTACCCTCGATGATGATCACGCGGCGCACCCCGCGATCGAGATCGCTGCTCTCGCGCTGCATCACCGGGGGCTTGCCCTGCGGACAGCGGGTGTACGCCGTGCTCCTGCGATCGGGGTCGAGTTCACACCCGCGCCACCTCGGCAAGACCGACGCTCACCGGTCGGGGAACTCCGTTACGGAGCACGCTGTGGCACCAGGCGCAGTGCCGAAAGGTCGTAGCCCTGCTCCGAAAGTAAAGCCTTCATGCGCCCAAGCTCCGCCTCGTCGATGGTGGGCTCTCGCGCCATGATCCAGGCATAGTCGCGCCGCTGACGCCCGATCAGCACGTGGGCGTAGTCGTCCGTGAGATACATCACCCGATAGTCCGCTCTGATCGGCCAGAACAGCTGCATGCTCCAGACGGCATTGCTGGCGCCATCACGAACGAAACCCCGCAGCCGATAAGACCTGCGGACACCGTCGAAGCCACCTTCATTGAAGGTGAAGGTCGTGGCAATGGTGCCATCCGCGTCTAGTCGATACGACTCGACGGCATTGTACGCATTCTTCTCGATCCACGTGGGGATGTGGGCAATGACGTACCATGCGCCCATGAAGCGTTGCAGGTCGACCCGTTGCACCGTCGTCAGGGGTCGCAGCGCCATATCCGCGCATCCGCTTGTGCCCATCGCCGTGACGAGTAGACCACAGAGCAACGCGCCCCACCCTGCCCGGCGCCACCCCGAAGGCATGGCGACGGTGCACAGCCGCGATACTCGGCAGCGAANNCAAGGCTCTTTGCAAACACTGCCTCCCATGCCGGCCTGGGCATAGCGCTCACGCCACGTCAGACGGCCATCGAAAAATATTTATATCCTGGGCGCCGCTTGCCCTTTGCTGTAAGACGGCGGCGCGGGGCCGCTCTGCGGTATCGATCCGAGTGCGTTGCCTGGCAACGCAGCACGACACACGTCCTCCTCCGCGTCAGCAGGGACCACGCCGGCGGGCGGTCCCGGGGCGGCGGCCGGAAGAGTCGACGGCGCAGTCGTTGGTGATCAGCACTGACGCAAGGAAAACCTGCGGGCATATGGCGATGCCGGGGCGATATGCTCGCAGCGCCGGGAGCAAGCTGTCCAGGGGTTGGTAGATCGGCTCGGGGTGCGGGGCGCGGCGCGGCGACCGACGTGAGGATCGCCGTCGCGATGCCCTTGACGTCGAAATCCCCGCTCAAGGTGCCGCCGCACCCAGCGACCGGATGAGCTGAAACAGCATAAGCGGCACGGCGATCGCGCCCACCGCGACGGCAGCGGCGCACACGCGCAACACCTCGCCGCGTCGTCGGGCGGCAGCACCGCTGACCACCGGCGTATCACGGACCACCTTGGTGCCGGGCGGCGGGAAGCGCTGAGCGGCAACGACGCGCGTACCGAAGCGCCAGATCAGAGCGGCGCCGAGCAGCAGCGGTACCGTAAACGCCAGCACGAACACGCCCAGCAGAAACTCTACTTTCTCGACGAGCTGGTCGGGGTCCGCAGCCACCTCCTCAGTGAAATCTCCGAACCAGCGGTCGAGCCACCAAACGACAGCGCCACCGACCACCAGCACGACGAGAAACACGGCGAGCAACCGTCGGCGAGTAGTCGGGTCTGCGCGCTGAATCTGGGCCACGGGAGTCGTGCCGTACGGTCGTGGAGCGGAGCAACTGCCCTCCACCCCAACCATAGCAGAGCGGCCGGCATCCGTACTAATGCAGGCACCGGCGCCGATACGGATTTGCTGAAGCGGTCGCCGCGCGCTGCTGGCCGGGGGCGCGCGACTCGCGGGATCGCGGGGCGAGCAGCGTGACGGTCTCGGCGCGGACGACAGCACCGGTACCGATCTGCTCGACTCAGCTCAACGGCCCACCACGTAGCGGGCGTGGCCGGTCCCACGCCCGCCAGCGACGGGTGCGCGCGCCCGCTCAGCCGGACAGCGAGCGCGTCAGCGGAGTGCGCTTATTGCGCGGGCTGCGAGGCGGCGTCGCCCGTCTCCGACTGCACCTGGCCTTGCGACATCCAGGTCATTGGATCGAAGGGGTTGAACACGCCGGCAGCACCGCCCTGACCTTGGCCGTACCGAGCCCAGGCGTTCGGATCCATCATGGCCACCCAGCTGCTCGGGTCGAACCAGTTCGCTGCGGCCTGCCCGGCATCACCATCGCCGATGGCGTACGCCGCCGGGTTCATCCACTGCATGTAGATCATCGGATTCATCAATGCCGCGTAGGACGCCGGATTCATCATCGGCGCGTACGCCGCCGGATTGAAGGCGTGGGCGTAGGCAGCCGGATTCATCCAGTACGTATAGTTGGCCGGATTCATGAACACGGCGTAGGACGCCGGATTCATCCAAGCCAGCCAATTGTTCGGATTGGCGAACTGCATCCAGAATTGCGGCTGCATGAACTGTGCGTAGGTCGCCGGATTGGCGAAGGCCATATGAGCTGCGGCGTGGGTCGACGGATCGAAGAACATGGCCCAGCCGGCGGGGTGTGCGGGATTGAAGGCCATGGCAGGGCCGCTGGCCGGTGCCGTCCAGGTGGACGGGTCGAACCAATTCGGCACCGGATTCTGGGCCTGCATCTCGGTCTCCGCGCCCGCGTAGGCCGATTGTGCATGGACGGGACCGGCGAAGAAGCCGGCCAGCAGGATTATCGGTAGCAGTGCTCTGCGCATGGTTGGGATCCTCCACGTTGAGCGCGCCACGCCCGCGGGGCGCGGGCCGTAGCATTTATATTATTATATTATTACATTCCACTATTACTTGCAAAAGCTTTTTCGGACGCTGCCGCACCGGCGACACGGCGCCCCGCAGCAGCCGCAGTCGCCGGTATCTCCCGGCCATGCATCCGACCCGTCCCCTTGCATTTTGTGCGTCGCAACATATACTACGCGCCCTCCTCGGGAGTGACCCCCCAGTGATGATCGACCTGGACAAGCCGGTCAGGGTTTTCAAGAACCTCAAGTACGGCTGCTACAGCATCATGCAGAACGGCCGCCTGCGCGCCACCGCTCGCCAGGTGAGGCTGGTCAACGTGGAGTTTCGCGTGCGCGAGGCCGGTCGGCAGCGCATGCTGCGCGAACAGCGCCGCAACGTCCACGCCTTCGCCGTGGGGACATTGACCGACTACGTTCATCCCGACGAGGGTCGCGATCTCGGCGGTATGACGGGCCGCCGGGTCTTCTACAATCCTTATCGGTTCTCCTCGTTCGTCGACAGCGAGACACAGACCCCGGTAACAGCCGCCACTACCGCCTATTTCGACGAGCACGGAGTCACGTACGCCGCGCCGCCGGCGTAGCGCGGCGCGCTGCCGCCCCGTCGCCGGGGCGCGACGGCGCTCGACGAAAGGCAGCCGGCGGACTTCTTTCCCTGCGCCGCACCGCCGTTCGGCTGCGGGCAAATGCCAACGACTCGTCCCGCGGCGCCATGGCCGCCTCGCCAAAGGAGCGTGCGTCGGACACTGCGCCGTTGCGATTGCCGGGCCGGCGTGGCAGGCTCTGAACGGAGCCGCGGCCTCGGCGGCCGCCCACGATTTCCGGCAGCGCACCGCAGCGCTGCCAGCACTTCGGAGAGGAGCGACCTGCGGTGACCGCTTTGACCTCGAACGGCGTGGCGATGGACACGCGCGCGGATAAATTTGGGGAACTGCGTCCCTCCAACGACATTCTCGAGGACGCCGAGGCGTTACGGGAGCGTTTGGCGGACGAAGGCTACCTCTTTTTCCGAGCACTGATCGATCGCGACGCCGTACTCGAGGCGCGGCGCGAGATACTTCTGAAGTACGCCATCGTCGGAGAGATCGACGCCATCCATTACCCCTTGATGGATGCCATAGGCTCGACGCAGACATTCATCGATAAGGTGAACCTGCGGGCGTTTACGGAGAGCGTGCGCTCCGGACTGGCGTACGAGAGGGTCGTCACCAACGAGGCCGTCATCGATTTCTACCGGCGTCTGTTCGGCGGGCCGGTGCGTCCCTACGACTTTCGCTGGCCGCGCTTCGTGCGCCCGGGCGAGGGCTGCGGGTTCCACTATGATGGACCTTACATGAATCGCGGCACCGATCGCGTCTACACCAGCTGGATACCGTTGGGAGATGTGTTGAAGGAGGAGGGGTCGCTGATCATTCTCGAGAACAGTCACAAGGCCGAGGCACTGCTGAGCGGCTACGCCCGCAAGGACGCGGACAAGGACCGCTTCGGCTGGTTGAGCACGAACCCGGTCAAACTCCAGGAGCGCTTCGGTGGTCGCTGGCTGACAAGCGATTTCGAGGCGGGCGACATGCTGTGTTTCACGATGCACACTCTGCACGGGGCGCTCGACAACAACTCCCCGATCGGACGCTGCCGCCTGACGTCCGACACGCGCTATCAGCCGGCCGGTGAAGCTGTCGACACGCGCTGGAATGGCCCCAATCCCGAGGCCCACGGCTACGACAAGGTCTTCCTACCCGGGCTCGGTGCCTGGGACAACCGCGAGTTCCAGGACGAGTGGAAGCGGGTGGACGAGCTGGGCCGGCTGGTTTTGCGCGACTGACCACCACGCTGCCGACAATGGACTTCTCCTGGACGCAACAGCAGCACGAGCGCCGCGAGGCGGCCATTCGGTTTGCCCGGGATGCCCTGAACGACAGCGTGTCGCGGCGCGAGCAGGACAATGAGTTCTCGATGGAGGATTGGCGCAAATGCGCCGAGTTCGGGATTCTGGGACTCGCCATCCCTACCGAGTACGGCGGCGGTGGCAGCGACATCCTCACCACCCTGTTCATTCTCGAGGGCCTGGGTTACGGCTGCCTGGATAACGGCCTGCCTTTTGCTCTGAACTCACAGATGTGGAGCCTGCAGCCGGCCATCTTGAAGTTCGGCAGCGAGGCGCAGAAGCAGAAGTATCTGCCTGCGCTGTGCCGTGGCGAAATCCTCGGCGCCTTCGGGATCACCGAGCCCGACTCTGGCTCCGATTCGTACGCCATGCGGACCCTAGCCGAGGAGCGAGACGGTGGCTATGTGCTGAACGGACGCAAGTCGTACATCACCCTGGCGCCCGTCGCCGACATTGCCATCGTATTCGCCAGCACCAACCCCGACCTGGGCCGCTGGGGCATCTCCGCGTTCATCGTGGAGCAGGGCATGCGTGGATTCAGCGCCAGCCCCGCGCGCGACAAGATGGGCCTGCGCACGACGCCGATGGGCGATCTCATCCTGGAAGACTGTTGGGTGCCGGCAGAGAACCGACTGGGACCGGTTGGTGCCGGAGTCAGCCTCTTCACGACGGCGATGGAATCCGAGCGCGGCTATATTTTCGCGAGCCAGATCGGCGCCATGGAGCGGCAGCTGGAGAACACCATCCGCTACGCGCGCGAGCGCAAGGCTTTCGGTCAGCCCATAGGCAAGTTCCAGTCCGTGTCGAATCGGATCGCCGACATGAAGCTGCGTCTCGAGCTCGCGCGCATGCTGCTCTACAAGGTTGCCTGGCTCGAGACAATGGGAAAACCGCTCATGCTGGAGGCGGCCCTCGCCAAGCTGTACCTGAGCGAAACCTTCGTCGACTCGAGCCTCGACGCCGTTCGCGTGCATGGCGCGCGCGGCTACGTGACGGAGTTCGAGGTCGAGCGGGATCTTCGCGACAGCGTCGGCGGCCTCATTTACTCGGGCACATCAGACATACAGCGCAATATCGTCGCCGGACTGCTCGGTCTGTAGATGGTCTACCTGCTGTCGCAGATCGTCGACAGGACGGCGGAGGGCACGCCCGATAGAGAAGCCTTTCGCTGCACCGGGCAGAGCCTGACCTACCAGGCGCTCGTCGCTCGCGGCAACCGTCTGGCGAGAATGCTGGTCGATCAGGGCGTCAGGCGCGGCGACCGCGTCGGCATTTATCTTCGTCAGAGTCTCGAGTCGGCCGTCGCCGTCTACGGCATCATGAAGGCCGGCGCCGCCTACGTGCCGCTGGACCCCGCCGTGCCGCTCTCGCGACTCGCCTTCATGGTGCGCGATTGCGGCCTTCGCGTAGTCGTCAGCGAGGCGTCGCGACGCGCGCGCCTGCAAGAGCTAGCGGCGATGGACAGCGGATTGACGTGTGCTATCGGCTGCTCCGGCGACGATCAGCCCGCCCACCGCGAAGTCTCCTGGTCGGAGGTCGATCAGCTACCGTCGACTGCGCCCGCCGTGACGCTCATGGAGCAGGACATGGCCTACCTCATGTATACCTCGGGCTCGACCGGCGACCCCAAGGGCATGGTGCATACCCATCAAAGCGGTCTGAGCTACGCCAAGCTCGCGGCGGAGGTGTACGAGCTCGATCGTGACGATCGCCTGAGCAGCTTCCCGCCGCTGCACTTCGATCAGTCGACCTTTGCCTATTTCTCCGGCCCCCTGGCCGGCGCCACGACCGTCATCGTTCCCGAAGAGTACGGCAAGCTGCCGGCGAGCCTGTCCAACCTGATCGCCGATGAGAAGCTCAGCGTGTGGTACTCCGTACCTTTTGCACTCGTGCAATTGCTACTGCGCGGNNTCTCGGAGCGTGATCTGCGAAGCCTGCGCTGGGTGCTCTACGGTGGCGAGCCGTTTCCACCGAAGCACCTGCGTGCCCTGATGACGTTGCTGCCCGGTGCGCGCTTCAGCAACGTCTACGGGCCGGCGGAGACCAACCAGTGCACGTACTTTCACGTGCCACCCGTGGCCGAGCCGGAGCGCGGCACGACGGATACGTCCATCCCCATTGGCGTGATCTGGCCCAATGCCGAGGGCGCAGTGGTCGACGAGGACGACAACGATGTCGCCCCCGGCGAGATCGGCGAGCTGCTCGTCCGTACGCCCACCCTGATGAGAGGCTACTGGCGACGACCCGACCTCAACGCGAGGGCCTTTCACTACCGTACCCGCGACGGCGGGCTGGCGGACCGCTTCTATCGTACGGGAGATCTCGTGCGCCTGCGAAGCGACGGCAACTATGAGTTCGTCGGCCGCCGCGATCGTCAGGTCAAGACCCGGGGCTATCGCGTGGAGCTCGACGAGGTGGAGGCAGCCGTGCTGTCGTACGAGCCGGTCGCCGAAGCGGCCGTGTTTGGTGTGGCCGACGCGGAGGGCACGCAGCAGCTGCAGGCCGCTGTAGTCGCCAAGGACGGCGCCGATATCGACGCGGCGGCCCTCAGCAAGTTCCTGGCGGCCCGCCTGCCGCGCTACGCCCTGCCCGGCAAGATCGAGCTGCGACGCGATTTTCCACGCACGACGAGCGGCAAGATCGACCGCCGCAGGTTGCAGTTCGAAGCCGAACGCCGCTGATTCCTCGCCGCGGGCACCCGGCCGCCGTGTCGCCGCGGCGCAGACTTGCCCCGCTCCCCACCGCTACAGGAGAAGCGCGGTAAGGGGCATCGGAGCAGGAAGCCGGCGGAGCTTCCCCGCAAACCCTTCCCCGTCGCGTTGCGCCTACGAGCTACCATGGCCTCGGGAGGCGACCGTGCGCCGCCCGCGGCCCACCGCGCAACATCGACGACCGGAACGGGCGACGCCTTCAGCGCGCGAGCATCGTCTCGACCAACCGCACCCAGTAGCTGCTGCCGAGCGCGAGGACGGCATCATTGAAATCGTAGCTCGGGTGATGCACACCGCAGGTGTGATCCATATCGCGGCCGCCGATATTGATGTAGGCCCCGGGACGCACGTCGAGCATGTAGCTGAAATCCTCGGACGCCATGTTCAACGGCAGCTCGCGCTCGACGTTGTCTTCGCCCACGAGGCCGGCCGCCACATCGGCGGCGAACGCTGCTTCCGCGGGGCTATTCACCAGCGGCGCGAACACTTCGCGAAATTCCACCGTCGCGCTGGCCCCGAAGCCGGCGACGACACCGTCGACCAGTGCGCTCATGCGACTCTCTACGAGCCCTATCGTCTCACGGCTGAACGCGCGCACCGTACCGCCCAAGTGAGCTTCGTGCGGAATCACATTGTAGGCATCGCCGGCGTCGATGCGGGTTACGCTTACGACGGCGGTGTCGGTGGGGTGCATGCTGCGCGCGACAATCGTCTGCAGCGCCGTNNGGTCGATGCTCGCCTCCGGCCGTGCGCCGTGACTGCCGCGGCCCGTGACGTGGATGTCGAAGAAGGCGCCCCCAGCCATCATCGGCCCCGAGCGAATCCCGAACCGCCCTACCGCCAAGCGCGGGCTGTTGTGCATGCCGAACACGGCATCGACCGGGAAGCGCTCGAATAGACCGTCGTCCACCATCGCCCGCGCGCCACCAATGCCTTCTTCGGCCGGCTGAAAGATGAAGTGCACACAACCGTTGAAGTTACGCTTCTCTGCGAGATGACGCGCCGCGCCGAGTAGCATAGCCGTGTGCCCGTCGTGGCCGCACGCGTGCATCTTGCCGGCATGCCGGGAACGATGTTCGAAGCGGTTCTGCTCATGGATGGGTAGGGCATCCATGTCGGCGCGTAGGCCGACTGCGCCTGCGCCATCACCCGCGCGCAACGTGCCAACCACGCCCGTCTTCCCGACGCCGCACCGCACCTCGAGACCCCACGCTCGCAGCTTCTCGGCGACGAGCTCCGCGGTACGATGCTCGTCGAAGCCGAGCTCGGGATGGGCGTGAATGTCGCGGCGCCAGGCGATGAGATCCTCCTGCCGCGCCGCAATCTCCTCGATGACGTTCATAGACTTGCGCTCCCGCCCGCTGCTATGCGCCGCGGGCCCGCTGCGCCGGCAGCGTCAGTCTGAACTCCGCTCCCGGCTCCCGATTGACGACGTCGACCTTGCCGCCCATGGCGTCCGCGAGCTGACGTACGAGAGCGAGCCCGATACCCGTGCCAGTCGTTTCCCGCGTCAGCGCGCTCTCCGAGCGGTAAAACAGCTCGAAGATCTTCTTCATCTGGTCTTTTGGCACGCCGGGGCCGTAGTCACGTACGGTGACGGTCACCGCGTCCTCCCGTTGCTGGTCGCAGCTGATCTCGATGTCCTGCCGATGGGCATTGGCCGAGAACTTGATGGCGTTGTCAACCAGGTTGATGACGATCTGGGTAAGATAGTCCACGTCGACGCGTACCAATGCATCGCGGGCAGCGGCGCTGCAGCTCACGCGCAGGGTGCGCCCCATCCGTGAGACCTGCGACGCTATCTTCGCCTCGATCTCTGCCATCAGCCTCGACGCGGGCACGGCCTGGATCTCGGCCGTCGCCTCGTTGCGGTTCATACGCGCAAGTTGCAACACGTTGTCGATCAATCGCGACAGACGCTCGCTCTCGTCGTGAATGAACCCGTAGTACGTTCTTTTCTTGGTCTCGTCGACCCAGCCTTCGCGCAACATCTCGCCATACATTCGGATCGACGTCAGCGGCGTCTTCAACTCGTGACTGACGACGGAGACGAAATCCTGCTGCTGGCGATAAAGCGCAATTTGTCGCTCGGCCAGGCGATACATCAGCAAGAAACCGCCGCACAGCACCAGCGCAATGATTCCGGCCAACCAGGAGACCAGAGAGCCCGCGGGTCCCGCCGGCAAGCGCCTGATGCTGAATATCAGCTCGACATCGTCGAGCGGCGCCGAGAGACGGCTGCGATAGAGCAGGGCGCCCTGCAGCTCGTCCGCGCTCGAGAGGTAGTCGCCCGTGGCCTCGCCGCTGAACACCGCGACCACATCGCCGCGGTACGCCACCGCCAGGTCACTCACGACCGACAACGCGGTATCGCGAAATGCCGCGTTCAGTGTAGCGTTCACGAACGCAGAGGAATCGATGAGCGCCCCCTGGATGAACCGCTCCCCCTCCCGCCAGACCTTGCGAAACAGCACGAAATGCTCACCATCGAGCTCGGCGAACGCAAAGGGTTCGATCTCGCTCTCGAACAGGCTGATGCGCACCGGCAGCTCTTTTGCGAGCAACGCGTCTCGGGGCGTCGTACCCTGTTCGGGCAGGGCGCCGCGCTCCGTGCGCTTGCGCCGCTGCTCGCTTGGATCTTGCAGGAGTTTCGCCCGCTCGGCTGGCGCCGGCGCAACCTTGGACTGATAGCGTGGGTCGAGCTTGAGATCCTCGACGCGGCCGAACGCGCGAAGCTCTCGCCGCGCCTGAGCCTCGTTCGCAGGGAGCCCTTCAAGGCGCTCGAAGGCGGCCTGCGCGGCGATCTGCGCCGCTTCGTCGACCCGGCGGCCGGCTGCATCACCGTCGTCGGCCGGTGCGTCGGCGCCTGCAACGTCGGCCCCCGAGGGCGCCGACGACGGCGCCGCCGCCTTGCCGGCGGCATGACCCTCGCGCTCACCGGCGCGCAACAGGCCGTTGCGGCCGAGTATCGTCAGGATGCGTTCCTGCAGCGCGCGGCGCTGTGCCAGCTCGGCGCTCGACACGCCGTAATCGGCCGCCTGCACGTCGGCCGACGGCAGCAACGGCGTCGTGAACCTCCCCACGGCATCGACCTGGAAGTGGCCGATCAATCCAGGAACGGCCGATGCGACGGGGTACGCCGACAGCACGGAACGCTGCACGTAGGGGGCACTCGAATCGCCCGTGACGATCAGAAACGCGTAGTCGGAAAATGCGCGTCCTTCCTCGACGTCGACCAGCGCCCTGAGCTGGCGATCGAGGCGGCTCGTCATCTCCTCCGCCATGACCCGGTAACGATGGAACGCTTCCCACTTCAGCTGGTCATGCGCCTGCCAAACGAGCACTGCCGTGGGTGCCGCGATGGCAGCGAAGAACACCGCCACGGCCCAGCGCAGGCGCTGCACGCTCCACCGCGCCGCTCGTGCGTGCCGCAAGTCAACTCACCTGCAGGCGATAGCCGGCACCGCGCACCGTAACGAGATATCTCGGCCGGGCCGGATCGGGCTCGATCTTGCGGCGCAGCTTGGCGATGTGAATGTCGACGGTGCGCGTCTCGATGCCCTTGTTGCGCGGATAACCCCACACCCGGCTCAACAGCTCGTCCCGCGAGACCGGCCGTTCCGAGTTCGCGCCGAGATACTGGAGGATCTCCGTCTCGCGACGGGTCAGCGAAACCGCCTCGTCCCCCCGTCGAAGCATCAGATTGCGCGTGTCCACCGCGATGCCCTCGCCGAGGTCTATGCGTCCCGCGTGGGCGGCACCGATTCGCGAGCGCCTGAGAACCGCTTCGATGCGCAGCATGAGCTGGGCAATTGAGAAAGGTTTCGCGACATAGTCGTCGGCGCCGAGCGCCAATCCCTGAATGATGTCCTCGTCGCTGGTCTTTGCCGTGAGCATGATTATCGGCTGGTCGCGGTCTTCCTGGCGAATACGCTCGCAGATCGCGAAACCGTCCATGCCCGGCAGCATGACGTCGAGCAGTATCAGCGCGAAATTGCCCCCCAGGGCCTTGGCGAGACCCGTCGCACCGTCGGCGGCCCAATCCGCCTCGTACCCGTGGTAGACCACGACGTCGATCAATCCGGCGCGAATAGCCGGATCGTCCTCGACGATCAGAATGCGTAGCTTGCGCGTCATCGTGTGAGCCAAAGCCCGCGCTGCGTTGCGCAGCGGCGCCATTGTCGGCGCGCCACCGCCGCCGCGGCAAGCACCGCTTGTAAATTCCGTGTAAATCCGTGCGCTGTTCTTTTACGAATAACGGCCTACGAGGTCGCTGAGCAGGCGCCTAGACTGGCTCCCACATTCGTTCGACATCCAGCCCGAGGAGGTGAGCCATGGCACTGATCAACCGCGCAACACGCCTGTTCCGCGCCGATCTGCACGCCGTTCTCGACCGCATCGAGGAGCCCGACATCCTGCTGCGGCAAGCGGTGCGCGAAATGCAGGACGACATCGACCGAGACGAACGGAGCCTCGAGAGCTTGGTTCACGAGCACACCCAGCTCCAGGAACGGCTTCGCGATATCGACGCCTCGCTGGCCGAGATCGAGCCGCAGCTCGATACCTGCCTGACGGCGGACGAGGACGCCCTAGCACGTGTGCTGATAAGGCGCCGGCTCGGAGCACACAAGCTGCGGCAACTGCTCGCGCACCGTCAACAGCGCACAGAGCGCGCCTCGGGCGAGCTGCGCCGGCGTCTCGAGGACAACCGCCAGCGCCTGATCGCCATGCGCCAAAAGGTACAGCTGGTGGCGACAGACGAGGCAGACACCCGCTCGGACGAGCAGTGGCCCACGCCTGAGCTGGCGGTCAGCGATGCTGACGTCGAAGTGGCGCTGCTCCAGGAGAAGCGCAGGAGGGCGAACTCATGAACAGACCAACGTTTGCCGAGGGCGTCGCCGTGGCCGTGGCCGCGAGCGTTGCCGGCGCAGCCGTGTTCTCAGCGCTCGCCCTGACATTCGCCGGCGACACGGTGCTGCGCGCGCTGATCGCTGGTCTGAGCNNTCTGAGCCTGGCCTACGTCGTCTACCTGCTGCGGCGCTCGCGGGAGCGCGTGGGGCGCACCACCGTGATCGGCATGTGGCTCATTGCGACCGCGGGCGTGTGGCTGGCGTCCCCATCGCCCGGGCTGTACGTTGCTGCGCACATCGGCATGATCTGGCTCGTTCGATCGTTGTATCACCACGCCAGCATCCTGTCCGCGCTCGCCGATCTGGCGTTGAACGGCTTGGCTGCGGCCGCCGCTGTGTGGGCCGGCTCGGCGACCGGCAGCCTGTTGCTCGCACTGTGGTGCTTCTTCCTCGTCCAGGCGCTGTTTGTCGCCATCCCGGCCCGCTGGCGACGGCGGTCCGCCGGCGAGACAGCGCTCTCAAGAGTGAACGATCCCTTCGAACGCGCACATCGGGTCGCCGAGGCGGCCCTGCAAAGGTGTGCTTCCCAACGCTGAGCCAAACAGGAGGATACGACGATGCGCTCAACCATTCTCGGAGTTGCGCTGTTCACCTTTACCGCCACGGGCGTGGCGCTCTACCCGATGTATCACTCATCCGCCACCACCACCGAGGTGACACCGCGGCTTGCCGCTGAAACCGCCAGGGTCGAGGTGGTGTTCGTGCTCGATACCACCGGCAGCATGAGCGATATGATCGAGGCCGCCAAAGAGAAGATCTGGTCGATCGCGAGCAGCCTCGCATCGGCACAGCAGGCGCCGCAGATCCGCATGGGTCTGGTGGCGTTCCGCGACCGGGGCGATGCCTATGTGACCCGGGTATACGACCTGTCCGACGACCTCGACTCCACCTACGCTGCGCTGATGGATTTCCGCGCCGAGGGCGGCGGCGATGAGCCCGAAAGCGTCAATCAGGCGCTGCACGACGCCGTCCACGCCGTGTCGTGGAGCCAGACGCCGGGCACCTATCGCGCGATTTTTCTGGTCGGCGACTCGCCTCCACACATGGACTACGCCAACGACGTGAAGTACGGCGAGATACTGCGTCAAGCGAAGGGCAGGGGCATCGTGGTCAACACCGTGCAGTGTGGCAGCAACGTTCACACCACGACGACCTGGAAGCGGATCGCGCAGCTCGGCAACGGTCGTTACTTTCCAGTGGATCAGGCCGGCAGCGCGGTCACCATCGCGACGCCGTTCGACGATACGCTTGCGGAGCTGTCGCGCAAACTCGACGAGACCCGGCTCTACTACGGCTCCGAGGAGATTCGGGCGAAGAAGCAGGCCAAGGTGGTGGCCACTGAAAAGCTCCACCAAAGTGCCTCGGTCGCATCGCGCGCGCGTCGCGCTGCATTCAACGCGTCCCCGAGCGGTAAGACCAACCTCTTCGGCGAAGGCGAGCTCGTCGACGACATCTCGAGCGGGCGCGTAGGGCTGTCCGAAATCGACGGCAACGAGCTGCCTTTGCCGATGCGGAGCATGACACCGGCGGAGCAGCAGGCGGTCATCGCCGAGACCGCCGAGCGACGCGACGAGCTCGCCCGCAGGATCGAAGCGCTCAGCGCTCAGCGTGCCGACTATCTCGCCCGCGAAGTGGACCGCACGGGCGGTGCCGCCGAATCTCTCGACGCCAAGATCTACGGCGCCGTCCGCGAGCAGGCCGGCAGGGTCGGCTTAGACTACGACGCCCCGGCACCTGCTTACTGATTCCCCGCGAGCGGCGGCCCGGCGTTGCCCCGAGCCGCCGCTCGCACCCACCCCGACGGCGGCAACGGATGCTCGATCCAACACCACATTCGCGCCACAATCGTGTCGGTGATCCGATGCAAAAGAGAGCGCGCACATGGGCAACTACTCGACATCACCCACCGTACTTGTCGTCTACGACCGGCCCGAGGAGATTCGTGATCTCCTCGAGCCGCGCTTTCCCGAGCTGCGTATCGGCTTCGCCACGAGCGCGGCCGAGATCATCGAGCGGCTTGCTGAGCTGCAGCCGGCGGTGGTGTTCTCCATGAAGCACTCCGGCTTCCCCGGCCTGCTGCACAGACCTGTCGTTCACCATCCCGGCGTTCAATGGGTGCAAGTCGGCGGATCCGGCTACGAGCATCTGCAGCCATGGGACGCGGGCCGCCTCACCGTCACTCACTGCGCGGGCGTCCTGGCACCTTACCTGGCCGAAACCGTGACCGCGGCCATGCTCACGCTCAACGGCGGCTTTCTGCACTATCGCGACGAGCAGCGACGGGCACGCTGGTCGCCCGGCGGCTTCGCCCCGCTTCGCGAGCAGACCCTGCTGGTGGTCGGCGTTGGCGCCGTCGGGGGTCATGTCGCTGACAACGCCAAGGCGCTGGGCATGCGCGTGCTCGGCGTGCGGCGCGAACCGACCCCGCATCCGAGCGTCGACGAGATGCACTGTTTCGAGCGATTCCTCGACGTGGTCGGCGCCGCCGACTGGGTGAGCCTGCATCTGCGCGAGACGCCGGCAACCCGCGGCGTGGTCAACGCCCGCGCCCTCGCCGCCATGCGGCGCGGCGCCAGTCTCATCAACACCGCCCGCGGAGGACTGGTCGACGAGGCAGCCCTGCTCGCCGCGCTCGAGTCAGGTCATATACAGGCAGCGTACCTCGACGTCTTCGAAACCGAGCCGCTGCCCGCCGACAGTCCACTGTGGCGCCGAAACGATGTGCTGATCACGCCGCACGTCGCGGATGCGGTGCACGACTGGCCGCGACGCTTTACTGCTTTCTTCGCCGACAATCTCGAGCGTTGGGTCGGGGGCGACACGCTGCGCAACGTCGTCGCCGACACCTGAGCGTTGGCGACACGACGCGGACGGCATGGTGCGAACGACTGCCGCGGTGAGGTGGACGGGCGCCGGGAAGCGCCCTCAACCACCCGCCGCCGGGCGAAGCACTAACTCTACACCCCCGAACAGCACCGTCTCGTCTTTGTCGCGCACCTCTTCGAGAACGATGGCCAGGGGGTCTTCGACGCCAGGGCTCAGATTGGGATCACCCTTGAACAGGATTCGCGACACGAGACGCTGGTGCGACGGATGCGAAACGACGACATGAATGTGGCGAGCCCCGAAACCAGCGCCGGGAAGCGCCGTTGCGATCGCAAACTCGCCCTTGTCCCCGGTCTGCAGCCGCGCCCGATAACGATCGTCGTGATAGCTGCCCGCGCCGTCCATCTGCCACAGCTCGACCAGGGCACCCGCGAGGGGCTCCCCGCTCGTGCTCAGCACCCGGCCACGCAAGTGCAGCCTCTGCCCCGGGTCACCCGGCTGCCACAACTGCGCGTTGGCCGGCGCGCCGGGAAGGTAGTCCGGGCCCATGCCGGTGCCGGGCGTCGGTGCCAGCGGCGGTGCTTGGGCGGACGCTTTGATCCCGACAAAGATGAAGAACCCGGCCACGAGTGCCGCGAATGCTCGCCTTGGGCACACCATATCGCACCTCCTCATCGAGCGTTGATTGCCAGTCGCCAGCCTGCTCAGCGCAGGCCCCGCCGCGGGCCCCGCGCAGCACGCCTGATTCGATTGTAACCGCCGCTGCGCGCAGACGATGCCCCTCTCCCCGGCAACGCAACCGCAGGACCTGTCTCGAGGCCTCTGGCGACAGGGCTGCGGCTTGACTGCCCACCGGCCCGGTTGCATGATCGCGCATGACCATTCATGGTCAGAATCGAGGAGGATGATTATGAATAAGCTTCAGCACGGCGCGCCCTTCGTGCTCGCCGCATCGCTCGCGGCAACGAGCACGATCGCTCTTGCCGCCGAAGAGATCTTCATCGGGGGCGCGCTCAGCCTGACGGGCGTCCAGGCGCCGCTCGACGAGCCCGGCCTGCGCGGGGCCGAGGTCGCGGTCAAGGCCCTCAACGACGCCGGCGGCTTACTCGGCAAGAAAATCAAATTCGTCAACATCGACGGCAAGTCGGATCCCGTCACCGTAGGCAATGTCACCGTCGAGCTGCTCGATCAGGGGGCGGAGCTGATCGTCGCGCCGTGCGACTTCGACTTCGGCGGTCCGGCGAGCCGCGAAGCGCAGAGTGCGGGCAAAGTGGGAATCTCGACGTGCGCCTCGGATCCGCTGTACAGCTCGTGGTCCCTCGGTGATCTCCAGTTCACGCTGTCGATGTGGAACACGACCATGGGCGCAGCTGGCGCAGAATACGCTTTCAACGAGCGCGGCTGGAAAACGGCTTACGTCGTCACCGACCAGTTCATTGCCTACACGAAGAGCCTGTCGAAGTACTTTCTCGAGCATTTCCAGACCCTCGGCGGCAAGATTCTGCTCGAGGACACCTACACCAATGGCGACAACGACTTCTCGGCACAGCTCGCGCGCTTGAAGGCGCTAGGGGAACGCCCCGACGTCATCTTCATCTCGTCGTACGGCACCGACATCGCCATGATTATCCGCACGCTGCGTGAAGCCGGCATCGACTCGCCGGTGGTCGGTGGGGATTCCTATGACGATCCGGCGATTTTCGAGGCGTTGGGCGAGAAGTTCGGCTCGGATATCTACTTCGTGACCCACACCTGGATGGGGCCCGAGTCCAATCCGAAGATGCCGGAGTTCATCGAGCTGTTCAAGGCCTACCATGGCTCGGCGCCCGACACCGCGTTCGTTGCCGTCGGGTGGGACACGGTCATGATGCTGGCTAAGGCCGTAGAGATCGCGGGCGGCACCGACGGCGCCGCCGTGGCCAAAGCGCTCGAGGAGAACGAGTTTGATCTGCTGACGGGCAAGCTCTCCTACAGCTCGGCGGCGGACGGTCACTACCCGGCCAAGGCGGCGGCACTCGTGGCCCTCGCCAAGGGCAAACCCAGCTTCCTCGGCTGGCGCCAACCCGAGAACCCGCCGGCCCCCTGACACTGGATTGCCCTGCGGAGGGCGACGCGACCGTTCGCTGCGTCGCCCTCCCTGCGGCCGTCCCGCGCCGACGCCACCGCGCCGCTGCCGTTCGACGCAGAGCCGCGACGCCACTTGACGTCGCCGCGCATCGGACAGCCAACCGGCCGGGCGGAGCACCGTCAGCAGGGACAGCACCCCGGCCCGCGACGGGAATTCGCTGTGCCATGACCGACACGACCCTCGCAGGACACGAACTGAGCGTAGACTTCGTCGGATTGCGGGCCCTCGACGCCGTATCCATCGAACTCGATCGCGGCGAGATTCTGGGCCTGATAGGGCCAAACGGCTCGGGCAAGACCACGCTCGTCAACGTGCTCTGTGGCCAGATCGCACCGACCTCGGGCCGGGCCTCGTGCAACGGCCAGGACATTACCGCCTTGACGCCGCGCGAGATCTCGCTGCGCGGCGTCGCACGATCCTTTCAGATCGTCAGAGTGTTCGCCAACCTGACCGTGCGTGAGAACCTCGAGGTCGCCGCTGTCTCCCACGGCGCCTCGCGCCGAGCCGCTCAGCGCCAGGCGGACGCCCTGCTGCACGAGTTCGGGCTCCAGCCGCGCTGCGAGGACCTGGCCGGCGTGCTGAGCTACGGCGACAAGCGTCGCGTAGAGATCGCCAGAGCACTCGCCGCCGATCCCCGTTTTCTGTTGCTCGACGAGCCCGCCGCCGGCATGAACGAGCAGGAGTCCGAAACGCTGCTGGAGCTCTTGAGGGCACTGCCTGCAAGCCGCGAGCTTGGCCTGCTCATCATCGATCATGACATGTCGCTGATCATGCGCCTCTGCCACCGGCTGCACGTGCTCGCATCGGGTCGCACCATCGCGAGGGGCGACGTCGAATCGGTGAGCAATTCGCCTGAGGTCATCGAAGCCTACCTCGGCTCGTCGTATCGCAAGATTCAGGAGACTTCGGGGTGCTAGAAGTCGTCGATCTCGACGTCCGCTTCGGGCCGATACGCGCGGTCAAGGGTATCTCGCTGAGCGTCGCTGATGCCGAGATGGTCGCACTGCTCGGGGCCAACGGTGCGGGGAAATCGTCGACACTGCTCGCCATCGCGGGCGCGCTGCATCACACGGCAGGGAGAATCACCCTCGGCGAGAGGACGTGTCGGATCTGTCCCCGGAGCGCATGGTTGGCAAGGGACTGGCCATGGTGCCGGAGACGCGCGACGTGTTCCCCGATCTGACCGTCGCAGAGAACCTTGCCTTGGGCGCGTTCACGCAACGTCACGACAGGGCTGCGGNNTGCGCTGTTCCCGATCCTCGCCGAGCGTGCGGATCAGGCCGCCGGCACCCTCTCGGGAGGGGAGCAGCAGATGCTCGTCATCGCACGTGCAATGATGTCGCGCCCGCAAATCCTGCTACTCGACGAGCCTTCGCTTGGTCTCGCCCCCACCATCGTCGATCGAATCTTCGAGATGATCGTCCAGCTCAAAGACATGGGGCTCACCATACTGCTCGTCGAGCAGAATGCCGGCAAGGCGCTGGAGGTGGCCGATCGGGCCTACGTGATGCGCCTCGGCGAGATTGCCGCGAGCGGCTCCGCCGCCGAGATCGCCGGCTCCTATGATCTCAGAGCGCTCTATCTCGGCGCCTAGTCGGCGGCTCACATGAGAGCGCGAAGCAAGGGCGTGGAGCCGGCGACCGTTGCACCCCTCGACGGCCCGGGGCAGGGGCCGTCGTCGCGACCTCGACAGGCGGGCGGCGGCGACGCGGTCCGCGTCCGCCACGGTGCGTTCCCAATCAGGGTGGGCTAGCGCCTTGGAAGCCTTTCTGCAGTTCCTCATCGATGTGCTCAGCCTGGGCAGCGCGTACGCGCTCATGGCGCTCGGCCTGGTGATCGTTTACGGGATTCTGCGGCTCGTCAACTTCGCCTACGGCGAGCTGATCATGGTGGTCGGCTACACGCTGTTCCTGCTCAAGGGCTCACCGCTGCCCTGGCTGGTCATGGCCGTGGCCGCGGTCATCATGGCCATTTTCACCGGCATTCTCACCGACTACGTCGCCTTCCGTCCGGTGCGTGAGAAGTCGGTCACGGCGGTGCTGATCACGTCCTTCGCGTTTTCGACGCTGCTGCAGAACGCCGCGTTGCTGTTCATCTCGCCGCGACCACGCAACGTCCCGCTGCCGGATATCTTCTCGGAGACCCTGCAGTTCGCCGGCGTCATCGTGCCGGTCCGAAACCTGCTGACCATTGTGCTGGCGCTCGCTCTGCTCGTAGTTTTCGCGTTGGTGATGCGGCGTACCATTCTCGGCATCGCCATGCGCGCCGCGGCGACGCACTTCACCATGGCGCGCATGCTGGGGGTGCCCGCCAATCTCATTATCAGCACCGCGTTCGCGATCAGCGGCCTGCTGGCCGGCGTCGTGGCGCTGGTATGGTTCGGCCGCATCGGCACGGTGGTTCCCGGAATCGGTCTCGAGCCGCTGCTGGTCGCTTTCATTGCAACCGTCATCGGCGGCATGCGCAGCCTCCAGGGGGCGGTCGTCGGCGGCTACATTCTCGCGCTCATCGACATGGGACTGAATTTCACGTTGCCGCAGGATCTGCTCAAATTTCGAGACGCTTTCACCTTCACTGCCGTGATTGTGATCCTCCTGTGGCGGCCGGAGGGGTTGATAAAGGGTCCGGCGACGGGGCGCCGCGTCTGAGGTGAAGAAAAATCTCTTTACATTGACGTTGCTGGTGGCCCTCGTCGTCATGCTGGTGGGGGCGGCGGATCTCTCCGGTGATCGGTTGATCGAACGCATTGCCACCAACCTTTGCATCAGCCTCGTGCTGGTGCTCGGCCTGCAGGTCTTCATGGGCAACTCGGGCATCCTCTCCTTCTCTCACATCGGCTTCATGGGTGTCGGTGCGTACGCCTCCGGCGTGCTCTCACTACCGGCCCAGATGAAAGGGATGGCCCTGCCGGAGCTGTACCCGATGCTTCAGGGCATCCAGCTCTCTCCCTATGTCTCGATTTTCGTCGCCGGCCTGGTTGCGGCGGGTGTCGCAGCCACGGTCGCCTATCCGCTGATGAGGCTGTCCGACGCTGCAGCCGTGATTACCTCTTTCGCGCTGCTTGTGGTGTTGCACACCATAATGGTGAATTGGAGCGCCGTGACCAACGGCCCGCGCACCTTCTTCGGCGTGCCCAAAGTGACCGGTCTCTACCTGGCGGGCGGCTTCGCCATCGGCGCCATTGCACTGGCGCTCGGCTTCAAGGAGTCGCGCACGGGTTTATTGCTGCGGGCGGTGCGCGACGACGAAGCCGCTGCCGAGGCGAGCGGCGCCCACGTCTCTCTGCTGCGCTGGCGAGGGTTCGTGCTGAGTGCGCTGATGGCCGGCCTCGGCGGGGCGCTGTGGGGCCACTTCATCACCTCATTCTCCCCCAAGGCCTTCTACTTGAAGGAAACATTCGTCATCCTCGGCATGCTGGTCATCGGTGGACCATCGACCGTCTCGGGAGCGGTGCTGGGCGCGTTCATCGTGACCTTCGCTTTCGAGGGCTTACGCGCGCTCGAGAGCACCATCAATATGGCTCAGGTGTTCCCGCGCCCCGTCGTGGGGCTGACCGAGGTGACCCTGGCCTGCGGGATGATCGTGCTGCTGATACTGCGCCCCGGCGGGATATTGGCGACGACCGAACTCGGCGCACTGCTGCTTGCCCGCCGCAGCCGCCCTCCCGATGATCGGCAGAGCGGCCCATGAGCCCACGGACGGCCCACAGCGCGCACTTCGAGACGCAGGCAACGACTCTGCCCCCCGTCGCGCCGTCGTCCCATACGGCAGGCCGACTCCCCGCTGTTCGGAACACGCACCCGACGCGGCTCGCGACGGCCACGCATGCGCACACCGCTCACGTGGAGCGCTGCGCGGCGCCCCGGGGAACACCGCGATGACGCTGTCGAACGTGCAGGCGCTGTTCGAGAGGGACACCCGGGTCATCGCTGATTCGGGAAAAATACGATTCTTCCCGTTGGTGGTCGACCACGCCGAGGGGTCGCGTATCGTCGATGCCGATGGCAAGTCCTACCTCGACTTCACATCGGCCTGGGCGCTGGCGAACACCGGTTACAGCGCCGAGCGCGTGCGCGATGCAGTCATTGCACAGATCGGTAAGAGCACTTTCGCCGGTCTAATCTCCGCGCTCAACGCGCCCGCCGTTGCGCTAGCCGAGAAGCTGGTCGATCTCACGCCGGGCGCATTCGAGAAGGATGTCGTCGTCTTGGGGAAATCGCTCGGCGGCGGGCTGCCGTTGAGCGCGGTCGTCGCACATCGGGAGATACTCGACGGGGGCTTCTCGGTATTCACGGCAACGGGCACCGCGCTGTGCTGCGCGGCAGAGCTCGCTGCTGTCGAGACCATCGAGGCCGACCGTCTGGTGGAGCGTTCGCAGCGCTCCGGTGATCACCTGCGCCGCCGACTCGACGCACTGGCGTCTAGGCATCCGCTCATCGGCGACGTGCGCGGGCTCGGCATGTTCCAGGGGGTGGAGCTCGTGCGCGACCGGAACAGCAAGGAGCCAGCAGCAGCCGCCGCGGCCAAGGTCGTCTACCGGGCCTTCGAGCTCGGTCTGTTGGTGTACTACGTCGGCATGTTCTCGAACGTGCTGGAGATCACGCCGCCGCTGATCATGACGGAAGCGGAGATCGACGAAGGCGTCGAGATTCTCGATCGGGCGCTGACCGACGTCGAGGCGGGTCGGGTCGACGATGCCCTCGTTGCACCCTTCGCGGGGTGGTAGCCACTTTCACCGCACACGAGGATTTCCAAGGCATGGCTGATCTGTTGAAGCGTCTCGAAAGCGACGGCACCGAGAATCTCTCGGTGATCTATCACGACTACAGCGGTCGATCCTGCGCGAAGACCGTTCCCGCGGAGCGCTTCGGCTCGGTCCTGCAGCACGGCGTCGTGTTCGCGCGCGCCAATCTGGGCTTTCGTGTCGACGACCATCAGAGCGAGGACACCGGCTTTCTCGCCGATTCCGGGGATTTTCTCGCCGTTCCCGACCCCGACAGCTACAGCCCGACGCCTTACCAGGACGCCAGCGGGCGTGTGCACGTCTTCATGCGCAACGAAGACGGCACGGCCTGGCAGGGCTGTC
>JABAHR010001213.1_pt5 | contig 27394 bp, 28 predicted proteins | sample 7062101 | NCBI WGS metagenome assembly JABAHR01 (sample SAMN14534553, study PRJNA622989) | marine sediment metagenome | biome: marine biome [ENVO:00000428]; feature: marine pelagic biome [ENVO:01000023]; material: deep marine sediment [ENVO:00002113] | place: India: Gulf of Kutch | collected...
ACGGAGCTCGACTTTGCCGTGGACATCTGCACCGCCGTAGCCGAGGAATGGGGCGCTACTCCGGACGATCCCATGATCATCAACCTGCCATCGACCGTAGAGATGGCGACGCCCAACATCTATGCGGATCAGATCGAGTGGTTCGTGCGGAATTTTTCCCGGCGTGACAGCACGGTGATCAGCCTGCACACGCACAACGATCGCGGGACCGGGATCGCTGCGACGGAGCTTGCCCTGATGGCGGGTGCGGAGCGGGTGGAAGGGACCCTGTTTGGCAACGGCGAGCGGACCGGAAACTGCGACATCGTCACCATGGCGATGAACCTTTTCAGCCAGGGCGTAGACCCCGAGCTCGATTTTCGTGACATGCCTCGGATCCGGGCGACGGTGGAAGAGATCAACAAGCTGCCGATTCATGAGCGTCATCCTTATGCGGGCGATCTGGTGTTCACGGCGTTCTCCGGCTCCCACCAGGATGCGATCCGCAAAGGTATGGCCAAGGTGGACAGGGATCACTGGGAAGTGCCCTACCTGCCCATCGATCCGGCCGACGTCGGATCCTCCTACAAGGAAACGGTGCGGGTGAACAGCCAGTCCGGAAAGGGCGGGGTCGGCTTCCTGCTCGAGGAGCACTATGGCATCGCGCTTCCCCGGGAAATGCTCGTGGAGTTCAGCTTGGTGGTGCAGCAGCTGACCGAGCGGCAGGGCCGCGAGGTCAAGATCGACGAGATCCTCGAAGCCCTGAAGAGCGAATATGTGGTTGCATCCGGCCCGTACCGGCTGGTCGACTTCGATCTGCTAACGGGCCGGTCCTCCGACCAGCGCTGCGTCGCCCGGGTTGAGGTGAACGAGCAGCAGGTAACCATCGACGGTGAGGGATCCGGACCCATCGAAGCGTTCGTCAACGGGATGGTCGAGACGCTCAACGAGCCTCTGAACATCATCGACTACCACGAGCACGCCATGACGACGGGCAAGGATGCCGACGCCTTCTGTCTGGTTGCCATCGACGACCCTGAGCAGGGACGCTGCTACGGCGTCGGCGTGAGTCGCAACACGATCACCGCGTCGCTGATGGCGATCGTTTCTGCTCTCAATCGACGCTGGAAAGGCTGACAACCCGTTGGCTGTCGGCACGGCTCCTGCCGCGCGAGCGTTCGCCGTCGACCGGTTACTCCACCCGGGTGATCTTAAGGGTCTTGATCGCGTTTTCCTTGATGTGCAGGGTCTCGATCAGATACTCGTCCAGCCGCAGGCAGAGGTTGCTGTCGGGTAGCGCTTCCAGGTGCTCGAGCACCAGGCCGTTCAGGGTCTTGGGGCCGTGGGTGGGCAGATCCCAGCCGAGAGTGCGGTTGATATCGCGCAGGAGCGCCATCCCGTGGATGAAGAACGAGCCGTCCTCCTGGGGATGGATCTCCTGAATGCTCGCCGCAAAGTCGGTCGTAAACTCGCCGACGATTTCCTCCAGGATGTCTTCCAAGGTAACGATCCCCTGCACCTCGCCGTACTCGTCGACGACCAGGGCGATGCGCTGCTTCTCGTTCTGGAAGTTGATGAGCTGCGTGGGGAGGGGGGTGGCTTCGGGCACGAAGTAGGGCTCGTCGGTCAGGCCCATCAGATCCGTCTTGCTGAGCTCGTCCTCGCGTTCCTTGCGCTGCAGGTACCGAGCGACCTTGCGCAGATGGAGGATACCCAGGATGTTGTTGACGTTGTCCTTGAAGACGGGCAGGCGCGTGTGCTGGCTGTTGCCGATCTGGACGAGGATGTCGCCGATGTCGGCATCGACGTCGATGCCGACGATCTCGCTGCGCGGCACCATGATGTCGTCGACGGAAACCTTCTCCAGGTCCAGGATGCTCAGCAGCATTTCCTGTCCCTGACCGGGCAAGCCGACGCCTTCCCCGACCACGGTGCGAAGCTCCTCGACGCTCAGGTTGTCCTCGGGGGATTCCTCTTCCTTTGGCACAAACGGCTTGACGATGGCGTTGGAGATGCCGTTGATGAACACCACTCCCGGATACAGCAACCTCAGCAGCGGCTCGAGCAGGTAAGCGGAAGGGAAAGCGATCCGCTCGGGCACCTTCGCCGCGATGGTTTTCGGCGCGACCTCGGCGAAGATCAGGAAGATCACGGTAATGACGATGGGCGCGAGCACCACCCCGGTATCGCCGAAGAATCGCAGGCCGATCACGGTCGCGATGCTCGCCGCCGTGAAGTTCACCAGGTTGTTGCCGATCAGAATCACGCCGAGCAACCGGTCGGGCCGACGCAGCAGGCGGTTTGCCTTCCGGGCGCCGCGATGCTTCTGCTTCACGAGATGCTTCAGGCGGTACCGGTTCAGCGCGATCATCGCGGTCTCGGAGCTGGAAAAGTAGGCCGACAGGACGGTCAGCACGAACACGCAGACCAGCAGGATGGAAGCGGGCAGCTCGGTGAGGGACATCAGGTGTCCAGCAGTATCTCGATGACGAACTTGCTACCGAAGTAGCCTAGCACGAGCAGCAGGAAGGCAATCAACGTCCAGCGAACGGCCGTCGTGCCGCGCCACCCCAACACCTTGTGGCCGGCTAGCAGCGTGGCGTAGAGCAGCCAGGACAGTGTGGAGAGCACGGTGTGGTGGGCAACGCGCTGCGCGAACATATCCTCCAGAAAGGCGAACCCGCTCAGAATGGCTACTGTCAACACGATCAGCCCGGTCCAGAGCATCGAAAACAGCAGCGTCTCCATGGTTTCGAGCGGCGGAAGCATTCGGATGAACGCAAGGCCATGCCGGGCGCGCAGGTAGTGTTCCTGAATGGCCAGCAGCACGGACTGGCAAGCAGCCATGAACAGGATGCCGTAGGCGGTGATGGAAATCAGGACGTGCACCAACAGCTCCCAGGACATGGTCTGCCGCGGCGTGAACGTGGATTCGCCCATCAGCGAGCCGATGATGCCGAGAGCGCCCGCGGGAAACACCAGGGCGAACAGGTTGTGAACGGGCAGCCTGAGGGAGGCCAGCAGCACGAACGCCGTCATTACCAGCGTGACGAGGCTGCCCGTGCTGAAAAAGCCGAGGTGAATGCCGGCCGGTGTGTAGATGACGCTGATCGTTGTCAGCGCGTGCAGAAACAGAGCGGGGATGCCTACCGCCATCAGTGGCTTCAACATCGGCGGAGCCGATCGCGACAGTCGTCGCAGCAGCATCGCGGTGCCCAGGAAGTAAAGCAATACGGCGCCGATTGCGGCGGCGATGCTCGTAGTTGTGGCAACCATTTCGGTCGGCGTCGTCGATGGCTGGAGCGGGAAGGAGTTTGGCATAACGCAACATTAGCGTGAAGGGCTATAATCGCCCGGCCGCCGGGCGTCCCGGCGCGCGTCCATCGGCTCAACGAGGTCTTCATGTTCGATAATCTTTCCGAGCGACTGACCCAGACGCTTCGTGGTATCTCGGGCAAGGCAAAACTCACCGAGGAGAACGTCCGCGAAGCTCTGCGCGATGTGAGGATGGCCCTGATCGAGGCCGACGTCGCCTTGTCGGTGGTGAAGGATTTCCTGGCCCAGGTCCAGACCAGGGCCCTGGGTCAGGCGGTGTCCTCAGCGCTGAATCCCGGTGAGGAGTTCGTCCGGATCGTTCACGAGGAACTCGTGCACGTCATGGGCGATGGCAACGACGCGTTGAACCTGGCCACGACGCCCCCGGCCGTGGTGCTCATGGCGGGTCTGCAGGGCGCGGGCAAGACCACCACGGTTGCGAAGCTTGCGCTGCTCCTGAAGGAAAGGGAGCGCAAAAAGGTGGCCGTCGTCAGCGCCGACGTCTACCGGCCGGCCGCCATCGAGCAGCTGGCAACCCTCGCGGGGGAGGTGGGCGTTATCTGCATCCCGTCCAGTGCGGACGAGACGCCGGTGGACATCGCCCGTCGCGCGGTGGAGGAGGCCCGCAACCAGTTTGCCGACGTTCTGCTCGTCGACACCGCGGGCCGGCTGGCGGTGGATGCCGAGATGATGGCCGAGATCAAGCTGCTGTATGAACAGTTGCAACCCGTCGAGACGCTATTCGTGGTAGATGCCATGACCGGGCAGGACGCGGCCAACACGGCCAAGGCGTTCAACGATGCGCTGGCGCTAACCGGCGTAGTGCTCGCAAAGGCCGATGGTGACGCCCGGGGCGGCGCCGCCCTGTCGGTCCGGGCCATCACCGGAAAGCCGATCAAGTTCATCGGCATGGGCGAGCGGGTGGACGCGTTGGAGCCGTTTTTTCCGGATCGGATGGCATCGCGGATCCTCGGGATGGGGGATGTCTTAAGCCTGATCGAAGAGGCCGAGCGGAAGGTCGACAAACGCAAGGCGCAGAAGCTCGTCAAGAAAATTCAGCGTGGCCGCAAGTTCGACCTGCAGGACTTCCGCGAGCAGCTCGACCAGATGTCGAACATGGGCGGTGTTTCGAACATGCTGGAGAAACTGCCCGGCATGGGTCAGCTGCCTCCGGCAGCTCAGGCCCAGCTCGATGACGGGATGTTTCGAAAGATGGCGGTGATCATCGATTCCATGACCCCTCACGAGCGCCGCTTCCCGGACGTCATCACGGGGTCGCGCAAGCAGCGGATAGCCCGGGGCAGCGGCACCCAGGTCCCGGACGTGAACCGTCTGCTCAAGCAGCACAAGCAGATGCAGCGCGTAATGAAGAAAATGTCCCGCAAAGGGGGCATGCAGCGAATGATGCGGGGCATGCAGGGTATGAAGCCGCCGCCCGGCGTGCCGCGCTGAAGGCCCATCAGCGGCCTTGCATGAGCCGGGCGTTCCATTAAAATACCGCGCCTTTCAACGAATGGGTCCGCCTGACGGGCCCGCAGCAGGGTCATCACATGGTAACGATTCGTCTGGCACGCCACGGATCCAAGAAGAACCCCTTCTACCACATCACGGTCGCGGATCGGACGGCGAAGCGTGACGGTAGATTCATCGAACGGGTCGGCTTCTACAATCCGGTGGCCAAGGGTCAGGCCGAGGAGCTGCGCGTTGACCTCGAGAGGATCGATTACTGGCTCTCCGTGGGCGCGCTAGCGTCCGATCGGGTCACCAGGCTGATCCGCCGTGCCCGGCAGCAGGATACTGCCGTGGAAGCCACCGTCGACTGACCGGCCGCATCGGGCGCCCCTCGACGGGCGTCGCCCGGGGTTCCGGAGCCCGCATGCATTCCCAGGATTACGTCATCGTCGGCCGCTTCGGCGGTCCTTACGGCGTGCACGGCTGGATCCGGGTCACCTCCTTCACCGAGCCGCCGGCCAACCTGCTTGCCTACGAGCCCTGGCACGTGGAGCGCCACGGGGAGTGGCAGGCCTACCATCCTGCACAGGTGCGGCCCCACCAGCAGGGCTTCATCGCCTGCTATGCGGACATTCCGGACCGCAGCGTGGCGGCTGGGCTGACGGGTCGATTCATCGCCGTTCCGCGCCGGTGTCTACCGGATCTGGAAGAGGAGGAGTTCTACTGGCGCGATCTCGAAGGGCTCGAGGTATGGAATCGCGGTGCTCGGCTCGGGCTGGTCGATCATCTCATCGACACCGGTGGCGGGTCGGTCATGGCTGTTCGAGGGGAGTCGGGCGAGACGCTGATCCCTTTCGTCAGCCAGTTCGTGACGCGGGTCGATCTCGCTGCCGGCAGGATCGACATCGACTGGGAAGAGGCGGAATAGTCGTGTGGTGCGGCATCGTCAGCCTGTTTCCCGATATGTTTCGGCAGCTCTCCGAGCTTGGCGTGCTGGGCAGAGCCATTGATCGCGGGATCGTCACCCTCGAGCTGTTCAACCCGCGCGACTTCGCTTCCGACAGGCACCGCACGGTGGATGACAGGCCCTATGGCGGCGGGCCCGGGATGGTCATGCAGGTCGAGCCGGTCATCGCGGCGGTCAGCGCCGCCAGGGAGGCGGGTCGCGACGTCTTGGGCGCGGACGTGTCCGTCATCTACCTGAGCCCGCAGGGTCGGTCGCTCACCCAGCAGCGCGTGAGCGAGATGTCGGAGCAGCGCGGCGTGGTGCTGCTGGCCGGTCGGTATGAAGGCATAGACGAAAGGGCCGTAGCGCTTGCGGTGGACGAGGAGGTGTCCATTGGAGACTACGTCTTAAGTGGGGGCGAGCTGCCCGCTCTGGTCGTGCTGGACGCGGTAGCTCGGTTGCTGCCCGGCGCGCTCGGCAACGCGGCCTCAATTGAGGCCGAATCACACCTTGATGGATTGCTCGATTACCCTCACTATACGCGCCCCGAGAGCACCCACGGCCTGGATGTGCCCGAGGTTCTGCTGAGCGGAGACCACAAGGCGGTCGGTCGCTGGCGGCGGAAGATGTCCCTGCTGCGGACCTGGCAGCGGCGTCCCGATCTGCTGGCGGGGCGGCGCTTGAGCGATGAGGACATCGCGCTGTTGCGGGAATGTTTTGAGGAATTGGCCGCTCGGACAGAGTCGGGCGAGGAGTAAAGGATCGTGCGCAGAAACAAAGTCATCGAAGAGCTCGAGTCGGAGCAGTTGAAGTCCGACCTGCCTGAGTTCAGCCCGGGAGACACGGTCGTCGTGCAGGTGAAGGTCCGCGAGGGTAACCGCGAACGTCTGCAGGCTTTCGAAGGCGTGGTGATCGGCAAGCGCAACCGCGGTCTCAACTCGGCATTCACGGTTCGCAAGATGTCCCACGGCGTGGGCGTCGAGCGCACCTTTCAGAGCCACAGCCCGATGATCGCGTCGGTGAGCGTCAAACGTCGCGGCGACGTGCGCCAGGCCAAGCTCTACTATCTGCGCGAGCGCTCCGGCCGGTCCGCACGCATCAAGGAAAAGGTCTAGCGCTGAGCGTCTCAACACCGGCGGGCGGAGAAATGAAGCCAGCTTGCCGGGTTGGGGGACGTTGGGGGGAGGCCCCGGCAAGCTGGCCGTCTTCGGAAACCGGTGGAGAGGGGGCCGGCTTCCTTCAGCGTGGGTGACGATCACTCCAGGGGACAGCTGGAAGGGTAGATCGCACCCGTATTAGCTGATGCAGCTACCGTGCCAGCTGAGAAAATTCCTGAGAACTTCCGGTATAAGTTTATATATTTCATTTAGTTAGATCCTCAATTGGAAACAGGGAGTAGCGGTTGACGGGCGACCAACTGCGTCACAAAGTGTCCGTGATGGATGCCCAAGGAGACGAAATGGGCGAGGTTCTGCCGAAGGACGCGGCCGCCCACCGCGCGGTGGACGAATACCTCGATGAGGTGTGGCTCGAGCGCGGTCTGAGCGAAAACACCCTGGCGGCCTACCGCCGGGATCTCTACCAGCTCGGCGACATGCTGAAGCGGGATCCCCTGACCGCGACGGAAGCGGACCTGCTCGAGTGCCTGGCCCTTCGCCATCGGCAGGGTTATCGCGCAAGCTCCGCAGCGCGCTGGCTCTCCTCGGTGAAAGGCTTCTACCGACATGCGGCCGGCCGTGGCCGAATTGGCGCGGACCCGAGCGCTCACCTGGAGCACCCGAAGCTGGGGCGCCGCCTGCCCGGTTCCCTGTCCGAGGCGGAAGTTCGGGACCTGCTCGCCGCGCCCCGGCTCGACGATCCCATCGGGCTGCGGGACAAGGCTATGCTGGAACTGCTCTACGCGTCCGGGCTCAGGATATCGGAGCTGGTGGGCCTCACCATGAGCGCGGTGAACGCCCGGCAAGGGATCGTGAGGATCGTCGGCAAGGGTGGAAAGGAGCGGCTGGTGCCCATGGGCCAGGAGGCGATGCGCTGGCTCGAGCGTTACCTGCGGGATGGCCGTCCAGGCATCAACGGCAGCGGTGCCACGGCCGCATTGTTTCCGAGCCGCCGCGGCGCGCACATGACGCGCCAGAACTTCTGGCATGCCGTCAAGCGCTATGCCGTCAAGGCGGGTATCGATCGCAGCATCTCGCCGCACACCCTTCGCCATGCGTTTGCCACCCACCTGATCAATCATGGCGCGGATCTCAGGGCGGTGCAGATGATGCTCGGACATGCGGACATGTCGACGACCCAGATCTACACGCACGTGGCCCAGGCTCGATTGAAGGACCTGCATCGAGCGCACCATCCCCGCGGTTGAGGGCATCGCCCGGGTTTGAGCATTGGAGCAGGCTATTTGTAAGGGAATGTGGTTAAGCTGGATATTTGGGCGCGCTCGCTGGTCTAATTCTCCGGTCGTGAGGAGACACCGTGAATAAATCAACGAAATTATCATGTCGGGTCCGATGGTTGGCGCTGCTGTTCGTGGGACTGACCGTCATCGGACACGCTCAAGAAGAAGCTGCCGATACCGGCGCCGACGGGGCCAAAGGCGGCGACGCGCTGGTCGAGCGGCTGACGGCGCTGCGTCCAGGCATCCCTATCGAGCAGGTCCGCGAAACGCCGCTTGCGGGGATCTATGCCCTCGAGCTGAGGGGCGGCACCGTCTTCTACGGGACGGCCGATGGCAGATACCTGTTTGCCGGGGACATGTACGAACTCACGGACACCAACTTGGTGAACCTGGCGGAGGCCGGCAGAACTGCCAAGCGGCAGGCCCTTATGGCGCAGGTTACGCCGGAGGAGATGGTCGTTTTCTCACCGGAAGGCGAAACCAAGGCGGCCATCAGCGTGTTCACCGACGTGGACTGTGGCTACTGCCAGAAGCTGCATCTCGAGGTGCCGAAGCTCAACGAGATGGGCATCGAGGTCAGATACCTCGCCTACCCGCGAGCCGGCGTGGGCTCACAGTCCTATGAGAAGATCGTCTCGGCCTGGTGCGCGGCCGATCGCAACACGGCCATCACCAGGCTCAAGGCGCGCCAGACCATTCCTACCCTGACCTGTTCCAATCCCGTGGCGTCCCAGCTCGACCTTGGGCGCGAGGTCGGGGTTACGGGTACTCCGGCCATCGTGCTCGAGGATGGACGGCTGTTGCCTGGTTACATGCCGGCGGAGCAGCTGGCCGGCGCGCTGGGCATCTGACGGCCGCTGTCGAAGATTCCCGCCGATACCTTTGAGCCCAGGACGGCGCGCCTTTAGACTTGGCGCCTCGTCGCAGGAGCTTGGTCGTTGGCGTTGGAACCCCTTAAGGTCGGAATCTGTGGTTTAGGCACCGTGGCGCAGGGCGTGCTGGAGGTGCTGGCTACCAATCGTGACAGCATCACCCGCCGCGCGGGCCGCGAAGTCAAGGTGACCCAGGTCGCCAGCCGGCGGGCAAAGCCGGAGGTGGATCTTTGCGGGGCCGAGTTCTCCACCGACGTGGTTGCGCTGGCCGCGAGTCCCGACATCGACGTGCTCGTCGAGCTCATCGGTGGTGAGGACACGGCTTTGGAGCTCGTGACCACTGCTCTCGGCAGGGGAACCCCGGTCGTCACGGGAAACAAGGCCGTCGTTGCGCTGCACGGTAACGAACTCCTGCCGCTGGCGGCCGAGCACAAAACGCAGCTGGGCTTCGAAGCGGCAGTGGCCGGCAGCATACCCATCATTGCGAGCCTGAACCGGTCGCTCGCGGCCAACCAGCACGAGTGGCTGGCCGGCATCATCAACGGCACGTCGAACTTCATTCTCAGCGCGATGACTCAAGGAGGACGGGCCTTTGCCGATGCGCTGGCGGAGGCACAGGCACTGGGCTACGCCGAGGCCGACCCAACTTTCGACGTCGAGGGCATCGATGCTGCGCACAAGCTGACGATTCTCACGGCGCTGGCCTTCGACGTGGGCTTCGACTTTCGCTCGATTTACACCGAGGGCATATCGCACCTCTCGGCCGAGGACATCGAGTATGCCGGGCAGCTAGGCTACCGGATCAAGCATCTAGGCATCGCGCGGCGCCGCGAGCGCGGCATCGAGGCCCGCGTCCACCCCGTTCTCGTGCCGGACCAGCACCTGCTCGCCAACATCGGCGATGCCATGAACGCCGTCCTCGTGCACAGCAACGCGGCCGGGGACACGCTCTACAGCGGCGCCGGGGCGGGGGCGCTGCCGACGGCATCGGCGGTGGTAGCGGACCTCATCGACATTGCCCGGGGCACCGCCCGGTTGCCGAGCCCGGCAGCCGACGTCAACCTGCCCATCCTGCCGATCGCTGAGACCGAAAGCGCCTACTACCTTCGGATTCCCTCCGTGGACCGTCCGGGGGCGTTCGCGCGGGTTGCGACCATTCTCAGCGAGCGCGAGATCAGCATCGAAGCGGCCATCCAGCGTGAGGAAGCCAGAGTGCTCACTCGCGGACCGGACGCCGGGGACGGGGCCTGGGTTCCCATCGTGATCCTTACCCACAGCGTGCGCGAGGCGGTGATGAACGAAGCGTTGCAGGCCGTGCAGGCGTTGCCGGAAGTCGTGGGCGAGATCATGCGTATCCGGGTCGAGCATTTCGACGAAGGCAATCAATGACCCAGCCGCGGCCAGGCCCGCAGATCGTGACGCGTCCGGCAGCCGATGCCGACCGGCTGCCCGGCCTTCCGCCTCTGCTCGCCAGGATCTACGCGGCCCGGGGGATCGTCGACGCGGCAGACGTCGACCACGGTCTTAGAGGGCTTCAAGCCCCCGACAGCTTGCCCGACATTCAACGGGCCGGGGAGCGTCTGGCCCGAGCGGTCTTGGACGACGAGCGCATTCTCGTGGTGGGCGATTTCGATGCGGATGGCGCCACGTCGGTTGCGCTCGCGCTCACGCTGCTTCGTGCCCTAGGGGCCGCCCGGGTGGAGTTCATCGTCCCCAACCGTTTCGATTTCGGCTACGGGCTTTCCCCGGAGATCGTCGATCTGGCTGCGCGAAGGGAACCGGCCGTGCTGGTCACCGTCGACAACGGCGTTTCCAGCGTCGCGGGGGTGGCTCGCGCCAACGAGCACGGCATCGACGTCATCGTTACCGACCATCACCTGCCCGGAGACGTGCTGCCGGATGCTTACGCCATCGTCAATCCGAACCTGCCCGATTCGTCCTTTCCGAGCCGGTCGGTCGCTGGGGTGGGCGTGATCTTCTACGTCCTGAGCGTGGTCAGGTCCATGCTGCGGGACAAGGGCTGGTTCGCTGGGCGCGACGAGCCGAACATGGCAGAGTGGCTCGACCTGGTCGCGCTCGGCACCGTGGCCGACGTGGTGCCCCTGGATCGCAACAACCGGATCTTCATCGAGCAGGGGCTGAAGCGGATTCGTGGCGGCCGCGCTCGCCCCGGCATCAGAGCGCTATGCGATGTGGCTCGACGGGACACCGGGAAGCTCACCGCCGCCGACCTGGGCTTCGCGCTCGGTCCCCGATTGAATGCGGCCGGCCGGCTGGACGACATGAGCCTGGGCATACGCTGCCTGATGGCCCCAGATGCGGGTTCTGCCCGGGAGCTGACCACGGCGCTGGATGAGCTCAATCGCGCGCGTCGTCAGCTGCAGGAGGAGATGGTCAGCGACGCCGAGTTGCTGGTGGCGGGACACGACACCGCCGTGGAGGATCGCTACGGCGTCTGCATCTACGACGGCAGCTGGCATCAGGGCGTGGTGGGCATCGTTGCCGGCCGGCTCAGAGAAAAGCTGCATCGCCCCGTCATTGCGTTCGCAGAGGCCGGCGATCTCGCGCCGGACGAGCTCAAGGGCTCGGCCCGCTCGCTGCCCGATCTGCACATCAGGGACGTCCTCGACGCGGTTGCCACCCGCTACCCCGGGATGCTGGTCAATTTCGGGGGGCACGCCATGGCGGCGGGGCTGACCCTCAAACGCGTGCACTACGAAGCGTTCGCCAAGGCGTTCGACGCCGAAGTCCGTCGCGTGCTGCCCGCCGAATCGCTGCAGGCCGTGATCGTGACGGACGGCCGGCTGGAGGACGATGAGCTGAGCCTGGACGTTGCCCGGCTGCTCGCCGACTCGGGTCCCTGGGGGCAGGGATTTCCTGAGCCCTGCTTCCACGACGAGTTCACCGTGGTCAGCCAGCGCGTCGTGGGGGAGTCCCACCTTAAGCTGGTGCTGAAACGCGGAGAGCGCCTTTTCGACGCCATCGCGTTCAACCAGCCACCGCTGCCCGATGCCCAACGCGTAGAGGCCGTCTACCGCCTGAGCGAGAACGACTACGGGGCGCTCCCCACGCTGCAGCTGATGGTGGAGCATCTGGTGGGGTTGGCATAAACTTGCGCGTCCTTTGCGGCCGGGCGCCGCAAATCAAGCGAGATAGGGAAAAATGGCCGAGATCACGTCGGTGCGAGAGCGTATCAAGGACCTCAGCGAGCGTGACGTCGCGCTTAGGGGGTACCTTTGACTTTGCCGAGAAGGAACAGCGCCTCGCCGAGATCGAGCTGACCCTGGCCGAGCCCGACGTCTGGAACGACCCTGACGAAGCGCAGCGCCTGAACAAGGAACGCTCGGCGTTGGAGCAGGTGGTCAAGGGCCTGCGCGATCTCCACGACAACCTGGACGACCTGCACGACCTCGCCGAGCTGGCCTCATCCGAAGATGATCGAGAAGCGCTGGCCGAGGTCGACGAGGAGCTCGACGATCTGGAGCGGCAACTCGAAGGCCTGGAGTTCCGGCGGATGTTTCAGGGCGAGATGGACGAGTCGAACGCGTATGTGGAGATTCAGTCCGGATCGGGGGGCACGGAAGCTCAGGACTGGGCGGAAATGCTGTTGCGCATGTATCTGCGCTGGGGGGAGAAGCACGGCTTCCTGACGGAGATCACCGAGCTTTCCCCGGGCGAGGTCGCCGGCATCAAGGGGGCAACGGTGCAGTTTCAGGGGGATCACGCCTTCGGCTGGTTGCGGACCGAGACCGGCGTGCACCGGCTGGTCCGAAAGTCACCCTTCGATTCGGGCAACCGTCGCCACACCTCCTTTGCCTCTGTCTTCGTTGCCCCCGAGATCGACGACGACATCGAGATCGATATCAATCCCGCCGACGTGCGGGTGGACACCTATCGGGCCAGCGGGGCCGGCGGCCAGCACGTGAACCGGACCGACTCGGCCGTTCGCCTGACCCATCTGCCGACCAACACGGTGGTGCAGTGTCAGAGTGAGCGTTCGCAGCACCAGAACAAGGACAAGGCGTTCAAGCAGCTGCGCGCGAAGCTCTACGAGCTGGCCGTGCTTGAACGCAACGCGGAGCGCCAGGCCGTCGAGGAATCGAAAGCCGATATCGGGTGGGGCAGCCAGATCCGCTCCTACGTGCTCGACCAGTCACGGGTCAAAGACCTGCGCACCCACGTCGAGCGATCGGATCCGGGTAACGTGCTGGATGGCGACCTGGACGAATTCATCGAGGCGAGCCTCAAGGCAGGCTTGTAAGGCTTTATTCTCATGACCGACGAATCGGACATCATCAGGCACCGGCGCGAGAAGCTCGCGCGCTGGCGCGAAACCGGCCGGGCCTACGGCAATCAGTTCCGCCGCGACGCGCTCGCCCAGGAGCTGCACGCGCGCTGCGTCGATCTGGACAAGGAAGCCCTGGCCGATGCCGGCATTCAGGTGGCTGTGGCCGGACGCGTGATGCTTCGCAGAGTGATGGGAAAGGCGAGCTTCATTACCCTTAAGGACACCAGCGGCACGATCCAGTGCTACCTGAGGAAGGAAGAGGTGGGCGGCGAGGCTTACGAGGAGTTCAACGAGCTGTGGGACATCGGCGACATCGCCGGCGTGCGGGGCACGATGATGCGCACGAACAAAGGCGAGCTGACCGTTGCTGCCGACAGCATCGAGCTGCTCAACAAGACCCTGCGGCCGCTGCCGGAGAAATACCACGGGCTGACCGACCACGAGATCCGCTACCGGCAGCGCTATCTCGATCTCATCATGAACGACGATTCCCGGCGCGTGTTCGAGATCCGCTCCCAAGTGATCGGCAAGATCCGCGAGTTCCTGCAGCAGCGGGACTTTCTTGAAGTCGAGACGCCGATGATGCAGGTGATCCCCGGTGGCGCGACCGCGCGGCCGTTCATTACGCACCACAACGCCCTCGACCTAGAGCTGTATCTGCGGGTCGCTCCCGAGCTCTTCCTCAAGCGGCTGACCGTAGGGGGCATGGAGCGCGTCTTCGAGATCAACCGCAACTTCCGCAACGAAGGCCTCTCCACGCGGCACAACCCGGAGTTCACCATGCTGGAGTTCTACTGGGCCTACGCTGACTTCGAAGATCTGATCGCGCTGAACGAAGAGCTGCTGCAGCTCCTGGCCCGCGATATCCTGGGATCAGGCACGCTCACCTATCAGGGCGCGGAAATCGATCTGGCGCGGCCAGCGGAGCGCTATACCATGGTCGAAGCCATCGAGCAGCACACGGGTATCGCCGCCAACGAGCTGCAGGACCCGGAGGCGCTCGGCGCGATTCTCAAGGGTATGAACGTTCTGCCCGAGGCGGATTGGGGCTTGGGCAAGATGCAGCTCGAGCTTTTCGAAGCCAGAGTGGAGGATCGCCTGATCCAGCCGACCTTCATTACCCACTACCCGACCGAAGTGTCGCCTCTCTCCCGCCGTAACGACGACGATCCCGAGGTTACCGATCGCTTCGAGCTCTTCATCGGCGGTCGTGAGATCGCCAACGGCTTCTCCGAGCTCAACGACCCCGAGGATCAGGCCGAGCGTTTCCGCGTCCAGGCGCTGCGTCGGAGCGGCGGGGACGCCGAAGCGATGCATTTCGACGACGACTACATCACCGCCCTGGAGTACGGGCTGCCGCCGACGGCCGGCGAGGGGCTGGGCATCGATCGGCTGGTGATGCTCCTGACAGACTCTCCGACCATCCGGGACGTTCTGTTGTTCCCGCTGATGCGACCCGTTAAAGATGGTTGAGGCAGCCGGCGTGAGCGAGGATCGAGTTCGCCTGGAGCCGTCCTGGAAGGCGGCGCTCGGCGCCGAGTTCGACAAGCCCTACATGAACAAGCTGCGCGAGTTCCTCCTCCGCGAGAAGCGGGCGGGCAAGGTGATCTATCCGAAAGGTGACAACATCTTCGCGGCTCTGGATCTCACGCCGCTGGAGGACGTCAAGGTCGTGATCATCGGTCAGGATCCGTATCACGGTCCCGACCAGGCGCACGGCCTGTGCTTCTCGGTTCAGCCGGGGATCCCGCAGCCGCCGTCGCTCGTCAACATTTTCCAGGAAATCAACGAGGAGTTGGGCGCGCCCGACAAGCGTCTGGAGAGCGGCAACGGCTGTCTCGAGCCCTGGGCCCGGCAGGGCGTGCTGCTGCTCAACGCGGTCCTGACGGTGGAGCGTGGCCGCGCCGGTTCCCATCAGGGTATGGGATGGGAGACCTTTACCGACACGGTGGTGGACGTTCTCAACCGCGAGCGCGATGGGCTGGTCTTTCTGTTGTGGGGCAGCTACGCCCAAAAGAAAGGGGCCATCGTGGACGCGCAACGGCACTGCGTGCTTAAGGCGCCTCATCCTTCTCCGCTGTCTGCCCACCGGGGCTTTTTCGGCTGCGGACACTTTGTCCGGGCCAACGAGTACCTTCAGCAAAGGGGCGTGCCCGGGATAGACTGGTTCGACGTGGCCTGACACGAACTGTGGGACGCGGGCTCCGAATTGACAATCGACTTAAGAGAGGAAGCTGATGATCGAATCGCCGACTGAAAAGCTGCTTGTTGAGCAGCGCGGGCACACGTTGCTCATCACCATCAATACCCCGCCCGCCAACACGTGGGATGCAGACAGCCTTCAGGGGCTCAAGGACATCGTCGAGCAGAGCAACGCCGACCGCAGCGTCTACGCCATCGTCATCACCGGCCAGGGCGAGAAATTTTTCTCCGCGGGCGCGGACCTGAAGCTGTTCGCGGACGGGGATCCGGCGGTGGCTTCGGAGATGGCCAGCCAGTTCGGCTCGGCTTTCGAGACGTTGTCGGGTTTCCGCGGGGTCAGCATCGCGGCGGTGAACGGCTTCGCCATGGGCGGCGGGCTCGAGTGTGCGCTGGCATGCGACATCCGTGTAGCGGAAGCGCAGGCGAAGCTGGCGTTGCCGGAGGCGACGGTGGGTCTGTTGCCGTGCGGGGGAGGTACCCAGAACCTAGCCTGGATGGTCGGCGAAGGATGGGCCAAACGCATGATTCTCTGCGGCGAGCGTGTGGATGCCGCCACGGCGATGAAGATCGGGCTCGTGGAGGAGGTGGTGGATGCTGGCCAGTCGCTTGGGCGCGCTCTCGAGCTGGCAGAGATGGTGGGCCGGCAGAGTCCGCCCGCAGTGGCTGCCTGCAAGGATCTCATCCAGCAGGCGCGCAGTGGGAACATCAGCAACGCCTACTCTACTGAGCGCGCCGCGTTCGTCGGCCTGTTCGATACACAGGATCAGAAAGAAGGGGTCAACGCCTTCCTCGAGAAGCGTTCGCCTGAATGGGTCAACGGGTAGGGGCGTCATGGAACCAGTCAATGCAGCCAACGCACCGGTGCAGCTCTTCGAGCACGCCACAGCGAGCGGCCACGTTCTTGCGGAGGCGAGGCTCAACTTCGAGGCCACGCTCAACTCGCTGAGCCTCGAGATGATCGACATCATGTCCCCGGCGCTCAACGACTGGGCCGGTCGGGGCGAGGTTGTCGCCGTTCTGTTCACCGGGGTCGGCGACCGTGCCTTCTGCGCCGGCGGGGACATTCAGGCGCTCTACCACGCGATGGTGAGGAATCACGAGCACGGAGAAGTGGTGGACGACTACCCGTTTCAGTTCTTCGAGCGGGAATATCGCTTCGACCACCAGATTCACAGCTTTCCCAAGCNNTCACACCTTTCCCAAGCCGGTGGTAGCGGTGGGCCACGGGGTCGTCATGGGAGGCGGCCTCGGCATCCTTTCCGCAGCGCAGTATCGCCTGGTGACGGAGCGGTCCCGGATCGCCATGCCCGAAGTCACCATTGGCCTGTTTCCCGATGCTGGCCAGACCTGGCTGCTCAGGAACATGCCCGAGCACTTCGCGACCTTTCTCGGCGTGACCGGCTCGCACATGAATGGCACCGACGCCCTGATGGTGGGTATCGGCACTCACGGGATCGAGCAGGCTTCCCGAGAGGACGTCCGCGCGATGCTTTGCGCAGCTTCCTGGCAGGGAGATGACCACGCTGCGGTCCGCGAGGCTCTCGCGGAGCTGCCCGGCGGCGAGTTTCCCGCTTCCCAGGTCGAGCACCTTCCGGAATCGCTGTCCGTGGCCGGTGGCATCGCCGATGTGGCGTCGTCCATCTCGGCGCTGCGCGGTACCAGCGATTGGATTGACCGCGGTATTGGCGCCATGGAGTCAGGTTGCCCGACTACGGTCGGGATCGTGGTGGAGCAGCTGCGCCGGGCCGGGCCCATGTCGTTGGCGGACACGTTCCGGATGGAGATGACCGTGGCCACGCATTGTGCCAACAACCACGACTTTGCCGAGGGCGTTCGCGCTCTGCTGATCGAGAAGGACAACAAGCCAGCATGGCAGTTTGGTGATCTCGACTCTTTGCCGCAGGCGTACGTAGACGGTCACTTCGTCGAGCCGTGGCCGCAAAACCCGTTGGCCGATCTGAACCAGGGGAACAGACGATGAGCAGAATTGGATTTGTCGGACTTGGCAACATGGGCGGGCACATGGCGCGCAACCTGGTCGCCGCCGGACATCAGGTGAAGGTCTTCGATCTCGTACCCGAGCTCATGACAGCGGTGAGCGGCGCCCAAGCACAGGAAACTGCGGCTGCGGCTGCGGCCTCGGTGGACATCTTCATCAGCATGCTGCCCGCCGGTCGCCACGTTGCGGGGCTGTATGGCGGGGAAGACGGGGTCATCGCTGCTGTGGACGAGGGCACGCTGCTCATCGACTGCAGCACCATCGACCCACAGACGGCGAGATCGGTCGCCGCCGAGGCCACCGCCAGCGGGCTCTCCATGATCGACGCGCCGGTATCCGGCGGAACGGCGGGCGCGGAAGCGGGGACGCTCTCTTTCATCGTCGGTGGCGAGGCGCAAGCCCTCGAGCGCGCCCGGGAGGTGCTCGAGGTGATGGGCAGCAACATCTTCCATGCCGGCGACAACGGTGCCGGCCAGATCGCGAAGATTTGCAACAACATGCTATTGGCCGTGCTGATGGCGGGGACCGCGGAAGCCCTGGCTCTCGGTGTCAACAACGGTCTGGATCCTGCGGTGCTCTCGGAGGTCATGAAGCAGTCCTCGGGCGGCAACTGGGCATTGAACGTCTACAACCCGTACCCCGGGGTGATGGACGGCGCGCCCGCATCCCGGGACTACCAGGGCGGTTTTCTGGTCGATCTCATGACCAAAGACTTAGGCCTCGCCATGGACACCGCGGAGCAGTCGCGCAGCGCGGTGCCCATGGGATCGCTTGCCAAGAATCTTTATCGCGTTCATCAGCAGCAGCATGATGCCGGCGGCCTGGACTTCTCGAGCATCCAGTGGCTCTTCAAGCCTGATCTGAAGGGATAGCCTTACGCACCCGACCGTCCGGCGTGTCAGTCCTGTAGGCTGAGCTGGCAGTCTCCGGCGCGGAGCTCCCCGGGCGCGTCATTGGCGAGCACGGCCAGGGCGATCCCGGCGTGCTCGCTCAGCGTGGCCGACTCGACGAGGGTGCCGCATGCGCGTCCGGGGTCGTCGGCGCCGCTCAGCTCCGTCCCGGCCGCCGGCGCGTCGGGGCCTGACCAGCCGAGACGGGCAAGCCGGCGCTTCACCTTCCCTCGGTGCTGCGCGCGGGCGACGATCTCCTGGCCCAAGTAGCAGCCTTTGTCGAAGCTGATGGCGCCCAGCCGGTCGAGATGCAGCATCTGCGGCAGGAATGACTCGCTGGTCTGAGCGCTCACGATCGGCCATCCGGCTACCATGCGCAGGGCTCGCCACGCTTCGGCGGGCAGGTGTGGCCGGTCGTTCCAGACTTTCTCCGCGTCTTCGAGGGTGCTGGCCAGCAGCAGACCGATGTCCTCGCCGATCGGACGTGCCCCCGGCGGAGGATCTTCGTCGCGGTAGCCGAACACCAGGACGTCGTCCCCCAGATCGGCCAGGCTGGTGCGGGAAAACTTCAGATACGCGTCCAGAAAGGTGGCGACGCGCGCGGCGAGGGAGTGGTGAACGATGAGATCGACCGGACCACCGTCGGCGTCTGTGGCCGGCGCGCACCAGCCGTTGAAGACCACCCGGCCCTGCAGGTTGCAGACCGCCGCGGGCTGCAGGCGGGTCGAGCTTAAGGAGGCGGTGTCGCAAGTCAGGTAACCCTGCAGGAAGGTGGCCGCATCGCTACCTTCGAAGCGTACGACACTGAGATCTGGCAGGTAGCACACGCCCCATCGGGCATTCGGCTCACATCGCTCCGGGAGAGCGTGGGACTGCCAGTGTTGTCTGAGCATGCTGATATGGCGCCCGGGCGTCTTGGTTCCGAGGGTGCATGTTAACCGCATTGGGATTAGTGTCGAACCATGGATGGAGAAGCAGGTCACGGGCGGATCTACTGGCGCAGCCGGCGTGGTTTGCTGGAGCTCGAGCTTCTGCTGATTCCATTCGTGCGCGACCGTTTCGACGGTTTGCCCGAGAACGAGCAGGACGATTACATCCGGCTTCTCGAGCACGACGATCTCGACATGTATGACTGGATCCAGGGGCGCAGCGATCCGGAAGACGAATCCCTGCGCGCGATCGTATCCAGAATCCGCGAGCACAATGCGTCTGGTGGCTGAACCCGGGCGGCTCCGCCGCCTGGAACTTGCCGCCGTCGTGACGTTGGCGGGCGCTGCAGGTTGGATGTGGCTTGGCGCATCCGGGCTTGCGCTGGTCCTTCTCTGGGCTCGGACCCAGTGGCCGTTGCCCGCGCTAGTCTGCCACGAGATCGGCGCACGGCGTGTCAGGGTGGTGCGGCTTGGGGTGGTTCGGGTGAGCTGGGTGGAAGGCTGGTGTTCGGGCGGGGAGGTGTTTGCCGACGAGATCGATCCGGCCGAGTTCGCCGCTCTGCGTCGATTCCTGAAGGCCGCGGTTCGAGAGGGCGGGGTCAGCTGAAAACGGGTTGAAGCACGTCCAGGCGGTCCATGGATCCCGGGAACAGGATGGTGTCGTCGGCGCGGCTCATCGTCTCGGGGTGGTCGAGGGTGTAGTGCAGGCCCCGGGATTCCTTCCGGGCCAGCGCCGAGCGGACGATGAGTTCGGCGACATGGATCAGGTTTCTCAGCTCAATCAGGTCGTTGGTCACGCGGTAGTTGCTGTAGTACTCGTGCACCTCCTGCTTGAGGAGGTCGATCCGCCGTTGCGCGCGCTGCAGGCGCTTGTCCGTCCTGACGATGCCGACGTAGTCCCACATGAAGCGCCGGAGCTCCTCCCAGTTGTGGGCGATGATCACGTCCTCGTCGGAATCGACGACCTGGCTTTCGTCCCATTGGGGCACGTTGACATCCCAGCGCGGCTCTTCGAGCCGGCGCTTGATGTCATTCGCTGCGGCTTCGCCGAAGACGAGGCATTCGAGCAGCGAGTTGCTTGCGAGCCGGTTGGCGCCGTGCAGCCCCGAGCAGCTTACTTCGCCCACGGCATAGAGGCCCGGGACGTCGCTGGCACCAGTGCCGTCGATCACCACACCGCCGCAGGTATAGTGCGCGGCCGGCACGACGGGGATCGGCTCGTTGGCCATGTCGATGCCGAAATCCGCGCATCGTTTCGCAATGGTTGGAAAGTGGCTGTTGATGAACGATCGCGGCCGGTGACTGATGTCCAGATAGACGCAATCCAGCCCCAACCGCTTCATCTCGTGATCGATGGCTCTCGCCACGATGTCTCGAGGCGCGAGCTCCAGGCGCGAGTCGAAGCGCTCCATGAACCGTTCCCCCGAGGGTAGGCACAGGATCCCGCCTTCACCCCGTACCGCCTCCGAGATGAGAAACGACTTGGCGTGGGGATGGAAGAGGCAGGTGGGATGAAACTGATTGAACTCCATGTTCGCGACCCGGCACCCGGCTCGCCAGGCCATGGCGATGCCGTCGCCCGTGGAGCTGTCCGGGTTGCTGGTGTACAGATACACCTTGCTCGCCCCGCCCGTCGCCAGGATGACGAAGTGCGCCTGAAACACCTCCACGTGATTGGTGGAGCGGTTGAGCACGTACGCCCCGGCGCAGCGATTGGGATGGCGGCCGAACTTGCTCAGGTTGATCAGGTCGATAGCGACGCGATCGGTGAAAAGCTCGATGTTCGGGTGATCGAGGACCTTGTCGGTCAGCGTGTGGGTGAGCGCTTTGCCGGTGGCGTCCGCCACGTGAAGAATGCGGCGGTGGGAGTGACCGCCCTCCCGGGTCAGGTGGTACTCGTTCTCGCTGCGATCAAACTCGACGCCCCAATCCACCAGCTGACGGATGATCTCGGGCGCACGCGCCACCGTCTGCGCAACGACTTCCTGATCGCACAGCCCGGCGCCGGCGTTCAGGGTGTCGTGAACGTGCGCATCGAAGTCGTCCTCCGGGTCCGTGACGGCGGCGATGCCGCCCTGGGCCCAGTGACTGGATGCGCTCTCCACGTCGCCCTTGCACAGAACGGTTACCCGGGCATGCCCCGCCAGGTGCAGCGCAGCCGACAGGCCGGCCGCGCCGCCGCCGATGACGAGGATGTCTGTGGAGAACCGCTGGCCCATTTGCACCGCCCGCTAGTCGTGTGCCAGCTAGTATAAACGGGACGTAATCGGCAGAATATCGGGCCTCTTGGGGAACACCGGGGTCGAACCGGGTCTAAGTGGCTAAAGATACCGACAAGGAACTGGTAAGGAGAGTCCAGAAGGGTGATCGCTACGCGTTCGATCTTTTGTTCAGCCGCTATCAGCACAAGATCCTCAACCTCGTCTCCCGTTATCTCAAGAACCCGCAGGACGTGGAGGACGTGACCCAGGAGGCGTTCATCAAGGCGTTCAGGGCTTTGCCGCGATTTCGCGGCGAAAGCGCGTTCTACACGTGGTTGTACCGCATTGCGATCAACACGGCGAAGAACCACCTGGTCGCCCGCGGTCGTCGCCCACCCGGCGTCGACGTGGACATGGAAGATGCGGAATTCATGGACGGTGCGGACGCCCTGCGGGAAAGCGAGAGCCCGGAGGCGGCGCTGGAGCGGGACGAGCTGTCCGCGGCCATCGACCTGGCGATTTCTCAGTTGCCCGACGATCTGCGCAGCGCGGTAACTCTTCGGGAATTCGATGGTCTAAGCTACGAGCAGATTGCTCACATCATGGATTGTCCGGTGGGTACGGTACGCTCGAGGATATTCAGGGCCCGAGAATCCATTGATGCTCACATCGAGCCGCTGCTGCGGCGCAAGCGATGACGGGTCTGGTGACGAGGCGTTGGACAGTGGCAGCTACGGCAGCGCGGGGAGAGACCGCGCAGGACAGGGTGCGAAAGGTGATCGTTGGATACGATAGCAGGGGAACCAGGAGATGTCGGAAAAGTTGAGAGAGTCGCTTTCGGCGACCATGGACGGCGAGGCGGATGAGTTCGAGCTCCGGCGCGTTCTCGATGAGATGGAGAAGGATGGCGGGCTGCGTGAAGTCTGGACCCGCTACCACATCGCCGGCGTGCTGATGCGCGGCGAGCGCGTGCACTTCAATAGCGACCTCCGGGAGAGGGTCTGGAGCGAGCTCGCGCTCGGCTCCGACGACCAAGCGCTCGAACCGGATGCCCCGGCCGCTCGGGAGGCGGTGCCGGGCGAGGGCTCCAGCTCCAGGTTGGGCAGAGTAGCCGGGCTTGCGGTGGCGGCGTCCGTGGCCTTTGCGGCAGTAGTCGGTGTGGTCGCGCTGTGGGGCGAGGGGTCGGTCGTAGAGCCCCCGGCAACGGCGGGCACGGTGACCATCGAGGGCCCCCGCGTCGGGAATCCCGGGCTCACCAGCGAGATTTCGCCGCGTGATCTGCAGCGCGCCAATGCCTACATGATGCATCACTTTCAGCATCAGGGTATGAACCAGCCAGGCGTCTCGTCCTTCGTGAAAATGGTGACCTACGAGCGTCGATGAGTCCTGCACGCCTCATTCTGCTGGTGATCGGCGTGGTGGCCTCGGCGGCCTCGGTGGCCGAGGAGGATCCTCACGATTGGCTCGCCGACATGAATCGCGCCTTCAGCGACCTCAGCTATGACGGCATATTCACCTATTTCAGTGGTGACGACCTGGATACCCTGCGGGTCGTGCACATGGTGGTCGACGACGTTCAGCGGGAGCGGCTCGTGCACCTGAACGGCGCCCCCCGGGAGATCGTTCGCACGGGTGAGGAGGTGGCCTGCATTCTGATGCCGGGCGACGATCTGCTGGAGCTCGAGGGCAGCATACCCTCTGGACCCTTCGCGCGTGCCTTCGTACGACGCTACGACCGGATTTCGAACTCCTACGGTCTCTCCTTTTACGGCGAGGACCGAATCGCCGGGCGTCAGGCGGTTCGCGTGGCCGTCTCACCGCTCGACGACGACCGGTTCGGTTATCGGCTGTGGCTGGACAAAGACACCCGGCTGCTGCTTCGTTCTGAGCTCGTCGACGCCGAAGGCAACCGGCTGGAGATCTTTCAGTTCAACCAGATCGTTTTTGGCGACTCCGTCAGCCTGGATGCCCTGGAGCCCGCCGGCCAGGACGGCTCCCTGGTGTCCCATCTCACCCTTGCTCGGGATGACAAGACGCCGGTACCGGAGTCCCGCAGCGCCTGGCAGGCGGGGTGGTTGCCAGCCGGTTTCACCATGGCGGCCGCAGACATCCGCCGCACCCCCAGCTCGCTCAAGTCCATCGACACCATGATGTATTCGGACGGCTTGGCGGCATTCTCCGTGTTCATCGAGGACATGCCGCCGGCGGGCGCCGCCAGCATGGTCTCCCGCAAGGGGGCCACGGTGGCCGTCACTCACCTGGTGGCGAACTCGGAGGACGAGCACCATCTGGTAACCCTGGTGGGCGAGTTGCCGACGGACACGGCGCAGAGGATTGCCCGGTCCATCACGTTCCGGCAAGACTGATGACGACGGCGCAGCTCACGCACCGTGCCATGGTGGTGGCCAGCGGCCCGGAGCGGGTCGAGGTCGCTCTGGCGTCGCCCTGCGGAGGATGCAAAGCGGGCTGCGCAAATGGCCCCAAAGCTGGCGCCACGCTGGCCTTTCGCACCCCGGTCCCCGAGGCCCCGGCGGCCGGGACCTCCGTCGAGCTCGCCGTATCCCGCAGCGGGCTGGCGAAGGCGTCTGCTCTGGCATTCGGTGTCCCGCTGGTCGGCTGGCTTGCCACCACGGTTCTGGTCGACGCGTACTGGGGCGAGACCGCCGCGTCGTTGGTCGGGCTCGGCGCGCTTGGCTGGCTGCTGGTTGGCGTGCGTGCCTTTCGTCCCGCGTTGCGGCGCTGGGCCAATATTGAGTTAATTCCGCTTTCACACGAGTAATGGCGCCGCAAGGCGACGCATGGTTGCATGAAGAAGCTGCTTAGATTTGGATCCCTGACACTGCTGTTTGCGTGGCTCGAGACGAGCGCCGCGGCCGAGTTGCCTGATTTCGTCGACATGGTCGCCGAGAACTCGCCGGCCGTCGTCAACATCAGCACGATCCAGAGCCCCGAAGCCAGGTCAGGACGCCCCCGCTCACGAAACGACGAGCTGGAAGAGTTCTTTCGCCGGTTCTTCGGGCCCAATGGCGGTGGCAGGACGCCTTACCCGAGACCGCGCTCGCTCGGGTCCGGGTTCGTGATTTCCGATGACGGCTACGTGCTGACGAACAATCACGTGGTAGAGGACGCGGACGAGATACTCGTGCGGTTCAACGACCGCCGCGAAATGAACGCCACGCTGATCGGAGCGGATCCGCGCTCGGACCTGGCGTTGTTGAAGGTCGAAGCAGACGACCTTCCCACGGTAACGCTAGGCAAGTCCGAGGATCTAGACGTCGGCGAATGGGTGCTGGCCATCGGCTCGCCGTTCGGATTCGACTACTCGGCCACGGCCGGCATCGTGAGCGCCAAGGGACGCAGCCTGCCCACCGAGGACAACGAGAATTACGTGCCTTTCATTCAGACAGACGTTGCCATCAATCCGGGCAACTCCGGCGGCCCTCTGTTCAATCTCGACGGGGAAGTCGTCGGGATCAATTCCCAGATCTACAGCAACTCCGGCGGGTTCATGGGTGTCTCCTTCGCGATTCCCATCGATGTTGCCATGGAGGTGGTCGAGCAGCTGAAGGAATCTGGGCGCGTTGCCCGCGGCTACCTGGGCGTGGTCATTCAGGAGGTCAACCGCGAACTCGCCGAGAGCTTCGGACTCGATCGTCCTCACGGCGCGCTAGTGACCCGCGTTCTGGAAGGCAGCCCTGCGGAGGAGGGCGGGATCCGTGAAGGCGACGTCATCGTGGCGTTCAACGACGAGCCGATCGACCGATCGACCGAGCTGCCCCACCTGGTAGGGCGGGCAAAGGTTGGCGCCGAAGCGACACTCGAGGTCGTCAGAGAGGGCAAAGCCATCCGCATCGACCTGGCGATCGGCGAGCTGGCGGATCGGGGGACCAATTCCATGACGCCGGGTCGTAGCGGAAGCGGCGGTTCGAAACGGCTCGGGCTGTTCGTCGAACCCGTTCCGGAGGCGGCTCTGGAGCGCCTGGGTATCAGTGGCGGTGTTCGCGTCGTCGAGGTCGGGGGCGCCGCAGAAGAGGCCGGTTTGCGCCCTGGAGACATTATTACTCGCCTGAACAATCAGGAGGTGAGCGACCCGGATAGCCTGCGCGAGATCGCCGATGAGCTCCCGTCGGGAAGGTCGGTGCCCGTGCTCGTCATACGCGGCCAGGTGCCGACTTTCCTCCCCCTGCGGGTGCCGTGATGCCAACAGCCAATTGGCCCGTCCTGGCTCGATAGGCTACACTCGCGCGCCGTCATCGGGGAGCTGGTTCGACAAGGTTTGAGCAGCGTCGATTCCATTCGCAATTTTTCGATCATCGCGCACATCGACCACGGCAAGTCGACCCTGGCCGACCGCCTGATCCAGCTCTGCGGCGGCCTGACCGACCGGGAGATGGAGGAGCAGGTGCTCGACTCCATGGACCTGGAGCGGGAACGTGGCATCACCATCAAGGCACACAGCGTCACGCTTCCCTACCAGGCACGGGACGGCGTCGAGTATCAGTTGAACTTCATCGACACGCCGGGCCACGTGGACTTCAGCTACGAGGTCTCGCGATCCCTCGCAGCCTGCGAAGGCGCGCTTCTCGTCGTCGACGCCGCCCAGGGTGTGGAAGCCCAGTCGGTGGCGAACTGCTACACGGCCATCGACCAGGGACTCGAGGTCCTGCCGGTGTTGAACAAGATTGACCTCCCTCAGGCTGAGCCGGATCGGGTAGCGGCGGAGATCGAGGACATCATCGGGCTCGCTGCGGACGACGTTCTGTGCGTCAGCGCGAAGACGGGCTTCGGCGTGCCCGAGCTGCTCGAGCAGCTGGTCTCGAGGATCCCGCCCCCTGAGGGCGATCCGGAAGCCCCGCTACAGGCCCTAATCGTGGACTCCTGGTTCGACAACTACCTGGGGGTCGTGTCCCTGGTGCGGGTGTTTCACGGCAGGATCGCCAAAGGAGACCGCATTGTCGCCAAGTCCGTTGGCAAGGCGCACGTGGTGGACGACGTGGGGTGCTTCACCCCGAAGCGGTCCGGGCGCGAGTCCCTCTCGGCCGGCGAGGTGGGCTACGTGGTGGCCGGTATCAAGGAGATCCAGGGGGCTCCCGTGGGCGACACCATCGTCGACGCGGGGCACCAGGAGGTTCTGCAACTGCCGGGATTCAGTCGGGTCAAGCCTCAGGTCTATGCCGGCCTGTTTCCCATCAACGCCGAGGATTTCGAGAGCTTCCGCGAGGCGCTGGAAAAGCTCAAGCTCAACGACGCGGCGCTGTTCTACGAGCCCGAATCATCGGACGCCCTGGGCTTCGGATTCCGTTGCGGCTTTCTCGGCATGCTCCACATGGAGATCGTTCAGGAGCGGCTGGAGCGTGAATACGACCTCGATCTGATCAGTTCCTCACCGACCGTGGTTTACGAGGTGGTCGAAGCAGACGGGCAGTTGCTGCATATCGACAACCCGTCCCGCCTTCCGGCCAACTACCAGGAGATACGTGAACCGATTGCTGAGGTGCACATCCTGGTGCCGCAGGACTACGTCGGGAGCGTGATGAGCCTGTGCATAGACAGGCGCGGCACTCAGAAGAAGATGCTCTACTCCTCGGGTCAGGTGCAGATGACCTGGGAGATGCCGATGAGCGAGGTCGTGATGGACTTCTTCGACAAGCTCAAGTCCGTCAGCAGGGGGTTTGCATCCCTGGATTACGGTTTCGACCGCTTCGAGGCGAGCAACCTCGTGCGTCTCGACATTCTCATAAATGGCGAGCGCGTCGATGCCCTGGCGCTGATTGCACATCGAGACCAGGCCCACTCGCGCGGACGTCTCCTGGCAGAAAAGATGAAGGAGCTGATTCCCCGGCAGCTCTTCGACGTGGCTGTCCAGGCTGCGGTGGGAGGGCAGATCGTCGCGAGGCAAACTGTGAAGGCGTTACGCAAAAAC
>JABAHR010002408.1_pt2 | contig 27186 bp, 23 predicted proteins | sample 7062101 | NCBI WGS metagenome assembly JABAHR01 (sample SAMN14534553, study PRJNA622989) | marine sediment metagenome | biome: marine biome [ENVO:00000428]; feature: marine pelagic biome [ENVO:01000023]; material: deep marine sediment [ENVO:00002113] | place: India: Gulf of Kutch | collected...
CTGCAGTGGAAACTGGACCAGGTGCGCAGCCTTGCGCCCAGTCCGCTGGCTGCGGCGGTCCGCATGCATGACCTCATGTGGGAGAGTGTAACCGGCGCAGACGGCCTGCTGGCGCGTCTGCAGCTTGGTCATGAGCAGGGATCTGTAGAGAAAATTTACCGAACATCGGCTAAAATTCTCGAATTCCAGAAATAACAACGATATTGAACCGATTTACGACCGGCAACCCCAGGGCCGGTGCTGCTTGCTGTAAACCGGTGAATCACGTATGATCCCGGGCCTTTTCACGGTAGCGGCGCTATGCACCTGCCGGGAGCGTTGGTCAATTACGAGGCAACCATGAAGACAGATACACATCCGGCATACGACAGCATCAAGGTCACCTGCAGTTGCGGCGAAAGCTTCGACACCCGCTCCACCGCGGGCGGCGACCTGAGTATCGAGGTCTGTTCCAAGTGCCACCCGTTCTATACCGGCAAGCAGAAAATGGTGGACACCGGCGGCCGTGTCGACAAGTTCCGCCAGCGCTACGGGAACAACTGACCGCGGCGCGAATGCACTCACGCTTTGTACGTCAGGGGGTGGCCGAACCGGCCGCCCCTTTTTCGTTGGGCCGCCTGCTGCTGTGCGCCTGCCTGTTGCTGCAGACCGGTTTTGTCGCTGCCGGTATTGACTGTCCGGCCGGGCGCATCGATGAACGTGTCCGGGTCATCCATGTCTACGATGGCGACACCGTGAAGCTGCAGGACGGCCGCCGCGTGCGCCTGATCGGCATCAACACACCGGAAACAGCAAAACAGGGCAGCGCCGCCGAACCGTTTGCCGGGCAGGCGCGCGCGGGCCTGCAGGCCCTGCTGGATGACCACAACCGGATCCTGTTGCTGCAGTACGGCAGGGAAACCCGCGACCGCTACGGACGCCTGCTGGCACACGCCTTTCTCGAGGATGGCAGCAATATCGCCGCGCGCTTGCTCGCCGCCGGCCTTGCTACCGTACTCGTGGTGCCGCCCAACACCTGGTCCATGGACTGCTACCAGCGACTGGAGGATGCGGCACGCATCGACCGCAGCGGCCTGTGGGCGCATGACAAATACCAGGCCCGCGACAGCCGCGAACTGCCGGCCGCGATCCGCGGCTTTGCCATCGTGCGCGGCAGGGTCACTGAAATCAGGCCAGCCGGAAAGGGGCTCCGGGTTGACCTCGAGGGCCCGCTGACGCTACGTATAGACAATCGCGACCGGGAAAACTTCAAGGCCGGTTACCTGGAACGGCTGGCAGGCAGCACGGTCGAAGTCCGTGGCTGGATCAAGGCAGAGCGACAGGGCCTGCGCATGAACATCAGGCATCCGGCCGCACTGGCAGTCATTACCAGGGAAGCCCGCTAGGCCATCACATGCAGCCGCTCACCATCCTCCGGTTCATCTTCATCGCCAGCCTGGTTACGCTGCTCGGCGCCTGCGCGGCCAACCCGGTCACCGGTGAACAGGATTTCGTGCTGATGTCCGAGGAGCAGGAGATCAGCCTGGGCCGCAGGTACAGCAGCGAGATAACGAAAGAGATGCCGCCCTACGATGACCCCGGGCTCGAGCGCCTGGTGCAGGAGGTTGGCGAACGGCTGGCGGCCAACAGTCACCGCCCCGACCTGATCTACCGGTTTACCGTGCTCGACAGCACCTCGGTCAACGCCTTTGCCCTGCCGGGCGGCTACATCTACATCACGCGCGGCCTGCTCGCCTATCTCAACTCCGAGGCCGAACTGGCCGCGGTGCTGGGCCATGAGATCGGCCACGTCACGGCACGCCACAGCGTGCGTCAGCACAGCACGGCAACCATGGCGGGCATCCTCGGCGCCGTGGTCGCCGGCGCCAGCGGCGTGCAGGGCGCGGACACGCTGGCCGACCTGGCCGGGACCGCCCTCGTGCGCGGCTACGGGCGCGAACACGAACTGGAGGCCGACCGGCTCGGCGCCGACTACCTGGCCAAGACGGGGTATGACCCGGCCGGCATGCTGGACGTGATCCGCGTGCTGAAGGACCAGGAGATCTTTGACAGGCAGGTCGCCGAGCTGGAAGACCGCGAACCCAGGGCCTACCACGGCCTGTTTGCCACGCACCCGGACAACGACAGGCGCCTGCAGGAAATCATCGCCGAGGCCGGCCGGCAGCGCGCCCCCGGCACTGCCCGCGTCGGGCGCGACAGCTTCCTGCAGGCAATCGACGGCCTCGCCTTCGGGGACCGGGAAGCCGAAGGCGTCGTGCGCGGCAACCGTTTCTACCACAAGGAGCTCGATTTCACGCTGGCCTTCCCGGACGGCTGGCGTATCGACAACCAGGCCGAGCGCCTCGTCGCTACCAGTCACGGCAACGACGGGCTGATCCAGCTCACGCTGACCGACCTCAACAAGCGCATCACGCCACGTGAATTCATGCTCCGGCGCATGGACCTGGACGACATGCGCGAGGGCGAAAGCTTCGCTGCAGGCGAACTGCAGGGCTATACCGCCATCGCCGCGGGCAACACCCCCTGGGGTACACGCGATGTGCGCTACGTGGTGCTGTACCGCGACCAGCGTGCCTGGATCTTCGCCGGCGCCGCGAAGAACAGCGCTGACCGGCAACGCTACCACGAGCTGGTGCGGGCCACCGCTGCAAGCTACCGGCCGCTGCATGACGAGGAACACGCGCTGGCAAGTGCACAGCACCTGAAAATCATCACTGCCCCGGCCGGCTCCAGCTACCGGGAACTGGGCGGCAACTCCCCGATCGCGAACTACCCCGAGCAGCAGCTGCGCCTGCTCAACGGCCACTACCCGGACGGCGAACCGGCGCCGGGGCAGCTCATGAAAGTAGTGCAGTAGCGGGAAATACCGGCGGTTTTTTTATCCGCTGCCTGTGCAGGTATACTGTCACCCCCATCAGGCCACCGGCAAACAATAACCGCGCCAGGGCGCGCAAGGAAAACGGGATGAACAGGATCAGTATCATCGGCGCGGGGCGTGTCGGCGAAACCACTGCGCAGATACTGGCACAACGCAACATGGCCCGCGAGGTGGTACTGCTCGATGTGCGCGAGGGCGCGGCCGCGGGCGGCGCGCTGGATATCCGGCAGTCTGCATCCTTCCACGGCTTTGACACGCGGGTGACCGGCGGTAGCGACCCGGCACTGATCAAGGACTCGGACCTGGTGATTGTCACCGCCGGCTCGCCGCGCAAACCGGGCATGTCGCGCAGCGATGTGCTGGAAGTGAACTGCAATGTCATCAACAGCGTGGTCGACCAGGTGCTCGAGCATGCGCCCGACAGCCTGCTGCTGATGGTGACCAACCCGGTGGACGTGCTAACCCTGCAGGCCTGGAAACGCACCGGCTGGTCACGCAACCGCGTATTCGGGCAGGCGGGTGTGCTGGATGCCGCGCGCATGGCCAGCTTCATGGCGGAGGCCACCGGACTGTCGGTGCGGGACATCCAGACCATGGTCATCGGCGGCCACGGCGACTCCATGGTGCCGCTGACCCGTTTCAGCACCATCAACGGCGTCCCGGCAAGCACCTTCCTCGATGCAGACACCATCGAGAGCATCAACACGCGCACCCGCCACGGTGGCGCCGAGGTGCTGGAACTGCGCCAGAACAGCAGCGCCTACTACGGCCCGGCCGCGGCCATTGCCACCATGGTGGAGGCGATGACCAGCAACCATGCCAGGGTGCTGCCCAGCGTCTGCATCCTCGACGGTGAATACGGCCAGCAGGACATATCCGCCGGGGTACCGGCCGTGCTCGGCAGCAAGGGCATTGAAAAGGTCATCGAGCTGCCTCTCGATGACAGCGAACGCGAGGGCCTGCAGGTCTCGTTCGACAGTATCAGGACTGACCTGCAGCTGATCTAGAACAGCTGGTCGGTTACAGCTTCACCACTGGCCGGACCGCCCGAGTGGGCTGTATCGCTGCTCTGTTGCGGCACCGTCTCCTCCATGAAGGTTTCGAAAATGGCATCCTGCTGACCGCTGCCGGCGAGCAGCCCGGTGTTCGGGTCGATGCGTACCGTGACCAGCCCTTCCGGCGGCTCCTGGCTCTGCACCTCCACACCTTCGAGCGCGACCGCCATGTAATCGATCCACATGGGCAGGGCCGAACGCCCGCCGGTTTCGCCCCGACCCAGCGGCTGCATCCTGTCGAATCCCACCCAGGCGGTGGCCACCAGCGCGTGGTTGAATCCGGAAAACCAGCCATCCATCTGGTCATTGGTGGTCCCGGTCTTGCCGGCCAGGTCCGTCCTGCCCAGCACGCGCGCCTTGCGGCCCGTGCCACGCTGGATGACATCGCGCATCATCGAGGTCATCAGCCAGACATTGCGCGGTGACAGCACCTGTGTTGCCAGTGGCAGCGGCTGCAGCTCACCCGTGTTCACGGTCTCCAGCGACTCCGGACAATGCCTGCACACCACCGCCGGCCTGGACTGGAACACCGGCCTGCCGGAGGCATCGCTGATGCGCCTGATAAACCAGGGCTCGACCAGGTAGCCGCCGTTGGCGAGCACGGCGTAGGCGCGGGCCATTTGCAGCGGCGTCACCGAGGCGCTGCCCAGCGCCAGCGTGAGATCGTGCGGCAGCTGGTCGGCGTCAAAACCGAAACGCGTGGCATAGCTGGCCGCATAGCCTGCCCCGATATCGCGCAGGATGCGGATGGAGACCAGGTTGCGCGAGCGGTACAGCGCCTCGCGCAGGCGGGTCGGGCCGTAGAACTGGCCGCTGTAGTTTTCCGGTCGCCAGGTCGATTCCAGCTGCGGATCGTCGAATACCACCGGCGCATCGTTGATCATGCTGGCCGGTGTATAGCCCTTCTCGAGCGCCGCGGAATAGATCACCGGCTTGAAGCTGGAACCCGGCTGGCGTTGCGCCTGGGTCACCCGGTTGAACTTGCTGTGCGTGAAATCAAACCCGCCGACCAGTGCCAGGATCGAGCCGTCCACCGGGTTGAGCGATACCAGCGCCCCCGCCACGGCAGGCACCTGGGACAGTTCATGGCGCCCGTCCGCCAGCGCCCGCACGCGGACAATATCGCCGGGTGACAGGATGTCCCCGGCCTGCTCCGGCACGGCACCCATGCGGTTCATGTCGATGTAGGGACGCGCCCAGGAAAGCCCCTCCCAGTCGAGCGCCAGCTCGCTGCCGTCCGCGAGCAGCAGCGTGGCGCCCTGCCCCTCGACCTGCGTCACCAGCGCCGCGGCCAGTCCGCCAACCTCCCGGTAACCCGACAGCGCATCGCGCCACTGTTCCTGCGCGATCCCCGCCAGCTCAACGTGCGCCTCGGCACCGCGGTAGCCGTGCCGCTTGCTGTAGGCGATCAGGTCGTCGCGCAGCGCCCGGTTCGCCGCCGCCTGGTGCCTGGCATCCACGGTGGTGATGACCTGGTACCCGGAGGTATAGGCCAGCTCGCCGTAGCGGCTGACCATTTCGCTGCGCACCATCTCGGCGACATAGGGCGCACTCGCCTCCGCCTGTACCGTGTGCAGTTCTGCGTTATCCACCGTGGCAACCGCCTCGGCATGCTGTGCTGCATCGATATATCCCAGGCTCAGCATGCGATCGAGGATGTAGTTGCGCCGGTAGGTCGCGGCCTGCGGGTCATAGAGCGGGTTGACGCGCGACGGCGCCTTGGGGAGTGCCGCGATCATGGCCATCTGCGCCAGTGACAACTCGTCGATCCCGCTCCCGTAGTAGACCTGTGCCGCTGCCTGCAAACCGTAGGCCCGGTTGCCCAGGTAGATCTTGTTGAAATACAGCTCGAGGATCTCGTCCTTGCTGAGCGAGCCCTCGATGCGGAACGCCAGCAGGATCTCGGTCAGCTTGCGCAGGTAGGTCTTTTCCCTGGACAGGAAGAAATTGCGCGCCACCTGCATGGTGATGGTGCTCGCCCCGCGCCGCTTCTCCCCGGTACGCGCCAATTCAATGGCGGCCCGCACCAGCCCCGGGAAGTCCACCCCCGTGTGCTCGTAGAAATGGTCATCCTCTGCCGCCAGAAAGGCCTTCACCAGCAGTGGCGGCACGTCCCCGATACTGACCGGTGAACGGCGTTTTTCACCGAACTCGGCGAGCAGCAGGCCGTCGTGCGTATACACCCGCAACGGTTCCTGCAGCTGCACGTCCTTCAGCAACGCAATGGAAGGCAGCTGCGGCTCGATGCGGATATAGAGCAGGGCTGATACCACTGCCGTCAAAAAAATGCCTGTCAGCATCAGTGACAGCAGGTAGAGGCCGACACGGCGCAGATTCATGTTATCGATGGCAACCTGTGATGGGGTTCAAAGAACGGAGCTGAAACGGACCATAAATTACGAAATAGTCGCCATACGGGAAAAATTCTCTAAACAAAATTTCCGTCTGACCGATATGCAGTGACAGAACCATTTGTTTAATTACACATTAGTTGACAAGCAGTTGGCAATGTCCTCTAATGCGGCGAACTACCTTGCTGTTCGCAACAGCGGGTAATTAAAGGGAAATATAGTGCCATTCGCGCAACTATTTAAACGGACCAAACCACCGCTCATCGGTCTGGACATCAGTTCCACGGCGGTCAAGCTACTGGAACTCAGCCGGCACGGTACTCGTTACCGGGTCGAGAGCTACGCCGTTGAGCCCCTGCCACCCAACTCAGTCGTCGAGAAGAATATTACCGACGTGGACGCCGTTGGTGAAGCGATCCGGCGCGCCGTCAAGCGCTCCGGCACACGCCTCACGCATGCAGCGGCTGCCGTCGCCGGATCCTCGACGATTACCAAGGTCATACCGATGCCGGCCGGCCTCAGTGAAGACGACCTGGAAAGCCAGATCGACCTGGAAGCGGATCAGTACGTGCCCTATCCGCTGGAAGAGGTCAACCTGGATTTCGAGGTGCTCGGTCCCACGGAGAGCAACCCGGACACCGTCGATGTCCTGCTGGCGGCCTGCCGCAGCGAGAACGTCGAACTGCGCAGCGCAGCGGTCGAGACCGGCGGCCTCACGACACAGGTGATGGACGTCGAGTCCTTCGCCAGCGAGAACGCCTTCGCACTGCTGGCGGAGCAGCTGCCGGACCAGGGTGTCGGCAAGACCGTCGCCGTGATCGATGTGGGTGCATCCATGACGACCCTCAACGTGATGCACAACCTGCAGAGCATCTACACGCGTGACACCGTGTTCGGCGGCAAGCAGCTGACCGAGGAAATCATGCGCCGTTACGGACTCTCCTATGAAGAGGCCGGCATGGCGAAGCGCCAGGGCGGTCTGCCCGAGAGTTACCAGACGGATGTGCTGGAGCCCTTCAAGCAGGCCATGGTGCAGCAGGCCAGCCGCTCGCTGCAGTTCTTCTATTCATCCAGCCCGCACAGCACCGTCGACCATATCGTACTGGCCGGCGGCAGCGCTTCCATTCCCGGCATGGATGAACTGATCCAGGAACACCTGGGTGTTGAAACCACGATTGCCAATCCGTTCGCATCGATGTCACTGTCTGCGCGCATCAAGCCGCAGACACTGAGCAACGACGCACCAGCCCTGCTGGTCGCCTGCGGACTGGCACNNGTCCGCGCTCAGGCGCTGAGCGGTGACGCACCGGCGCTGATGATCGCCTGCGGACTGGCACTGAGGAGCTTCGACTGACATGGCACATATCAACCTGCTCCCATGGCGTGAAGAGCTTAACAAGCAGAAGCAGCGCGAATTCGCGTTTGCGACAGGCGGCGGAATCGTCGTTGCAGCCCTGATCGTACTGCTCTCCCACGTACACTTCGAAGGCAAGATCCAGAACCAGAACCAGCGTAATGCCTTCCTTCAGTCGGAAATCGACATCCTGAACAAGCGCATCGGCCGCATCCAGGAACTCGAGCGCATGAAGGACAACCTGCTGGCGCGCATGAACGTGATCCAGGAGCTGCAGAGCAGCCGGCCGGAAAGCGTGCATCTCATGGACGAGCTGGTCAGGACATTGCCGGAAGGCGTATTCCTGAACAGCTTCGCGCAGAAGACACGCAACCTGCACCTGAGCGGGATTGCACAGTCCAATGCCCGCGTGTCCGACTACATGCGTAACATCGACGGCTCGGAATGGTTTACCGGACCACGTCTTGATGTCATCAAGACCAGTGAATCAAACCGACGTCGCATTGCCAACTTCACCCTGCGCGGCAGCCAGAAGGCCCGCAAGAAGGATGAAGGCGATAACGAAAGCCAGGGCGGGTAAGCACTATGGATATCAATGAACTTGATTTGACCAATATTGCGCGCTGGCCGGCGGCCGCGCGTGCCGTCATCATCCTGTTCCTGATGGGTGCTGTCATTTTCCTCGGCTACTGGTTCCATACCAAGGACCAGTTGCTGGTGCTCGAGGATCTGGAGCGCAAGGAAAACGACCTCAGGGTCATCTTCGAGAAGAAGGCCGAGCAGGCAGTCAACCTGGAAGCCTACGAGAAACAGCTCGAGGAAATGCGCGAGTCATTCGGCGCCATGCTGCGCCAGCTGCCCAACCAGACGGAAGTCGCCGACCTGCTGGTCGACGTCTCCCAGACCGGCCTGGCCGCCGGCCTGGAATTCGAGCTGTTCCAGCCGAAGGGTGAAAATCCGAAGGAATTCTATGCCGAGCTGCCGATCACGATCCGCGTCATCGGCGATTACCATGAATTCGGTAATTTCGTGAGCGGGGTAGCTGCCTTGCCGCGTATCGTGACGCTGCACAATATCAGTATTGGCCGCACCGGCAAGAGCGATCTGCTCGCCATGAACCTGACCGCAAAGACCTACCGCTATCTCGAGGATGAAGAGCGCAGCGTAGGGGGGGCCAAGTGATGACCAGCAAATTCCGTCCCGTAACTAACTGGCTGCTCGTTGCTGCAGCGTCTACCGGCCTGGCGGCCTGTTCCGGCGACCCGACCAGCGACCTGGTCGAATATGTCGAGACCGTGAAGAGCCAGCAGGTATCGCAGATCGAACCGCTGCCGGAATTCAGCCCGTATGAATCGTTTACCTATGCGGCAAACGACCTGCGCGATCCGTTCACCGAGCCGTCATTCACCAACCAGCAGGCGGTGCCCATGCAGGCCTCGAACAACGGCATCAAGCCCGATTTCGATCGCCCGAGCGAGGCTCTGGAGGAGTTCCCGCTCGACAGCCTGCGCATGGTCGGTACGCTTGAGCAGCATGAATCCAGCTGGGCGCTGATCAATGACACCGACGGCACCATCCACAGGGTGCAGACCGGTAACTATGCCGGCCAGAATCATGGCAAGATCACGCGCGTATCGGAATTTGAAGTTGAACTTACTGAAATCGTACCGGATGGAATCGGTGGCTGGATGGAACGCCAGGCAACGATCGCCATCAGTGAATAGTCCTAAACAGGGTGATAAAAATGATCGGAATCCTCTCTAGCCGTTTGCAGACACGCGAATCCTTGCTGATTCAGTCCACCAGACGACAGGCCGTCAAGCTTTGGAAAAACCTGCTGACCGCCGGTATGCTGCTGGGCAGTATTGCCACGGCACACGCAGCCGGCAACACCCTGCAGGGCGTCGAGTTCACCAGCCTGCCGGGTGACAAGGCACAGATCACCCTGACCATGAGTCAGCCGGCCAGCGCGCCGCTCAGCTTTACCATCGACAACCCGGCCCGCATTGCGCTGGACTTCCCGGAGACCAGCAACAGCCTGCCGCAGCGATCCCAGAATATCGGCATCGGCATGGCGGAAAGCATCACCGTGGTCGAGGCCAAGGGCCGTACCCGCGTGGTTGTAAACCTGGTCGAGATGGTCCCGTACGAGGCACACGCCGACGGTAACAAGGTCATCCTGACCGTGCAGAGCAGCGGCCGCGACATTTCCGAGGCAGCATCGGCTGCCATGGCTGCAACCGGTGGCGGCAGCAACCAGCTCGACAACGTGGATTTCCGTCGTGGCGAGGGCGGCGAGGGCCGCGTCATCGTCACGCTGTCCGACCCGTCGATCCCGGTCGACCTGCGCCAGGAGAGCGGCAGGGTCGTGGTGGACTTCTTCCGCACCGCGCTGCCGAAGGAACTGGAACGCCGCCTGGAGGTGCTGGATTTCGCCACGCCGGTGAACACCATCGACACCTATACCAAGGGCGACAACGTACACATGGTGATCACCCCGATCGGCGAGTACGATTACATTGCCTACCAGTCGAACAACCAGTTCACCATCGAGGTGCGCGAACTGACCAAGGAAGAGGTCGAGGCAAGCCAGAAGGACGAGTTCGGTTATTCGGGTGAACGCCTGTCACTGAACTTCCAGGACATCGAGGTCCGTTCGGTATTGCAGCTGATCGCCGATTTCACCGGCATCAACGTGGTGGTGAGTGACACGGTCGGCGGCAGCCTTACCCTGCGCCTGAAGAATGTTCCCTGGGACCAGGCGCTGGACATCATCCTGAAGACCAAGGGCCTGGCCATGCGCCAGAGCGGCAATGTCATGCTGGTGGCACCGAGCGAGGAAATCGCCGCGCGCGAGAAACTGGAGCTGGAATCCAAGAAGCAGATCGAGGAGCTCGAGCCGCTGTATTCCGAGTTCATCCAGATCAACTACGCAAAGGCATCCGAGCTTCTCGCCCTGCTGAAGAGCAAGGAGACCACGCTGATGTCGGATCGCGGCAAGGCCACGACCGACGAGCGCACCAACACCCTGCTGGTCCAGGATACCGCCGCCAAGCTGGCCGAGATCCGCAAGATGATTGCCCAGCTGGACGTGCCGGTACGCCAGGTGCTGATCGAGTCGCGCGTGGTGGTCGCCAACACCAACTTCCTGCGCGACCTCGGCGTCAACCTCGAGATCACCAAGGACACCACCACCAGCGACAACCACATCATAGAGGGTGATTTCATCGTCAACCTGCCGGCTGCAGCCACCACCTCGCTGGGCATCGGCTTCGGCAAGATCGGCAGTCACTTCCTCGATCTGACCCTGACCGCGGCGGAAGCAGAGGGCATCACGGAAACCATCTCCAGCCCGCGCGTGCTGACCTCCAACCAGAAGGCGGCCTACATCGAGGTCGGTGAGGAAGTCCCGTATGAAGAGAAGACCTCCAGTGGTGCGACCAGTGTTGCCTTCAAGAAGGCCGTGCTGAGCATGAACGTGACGCCGCAGATCACGCCGGATGACCGCATCATCATGGATCTCACCATCAACAACGACACGGTGGGTGAGCAGACCTTCAACGGTCAGCCGACCATCGATACCAATGAAATCAACACCCAGGTGCTGATCGACAACGGCGAGACCCTGGTACTGGGCGGTGTCTACACCGAAGAACGGGTCGACCAGGTCAACCGCACGCCGGTGCTGGGTGAGGTGCCGGTGGTCGGCTGGCTGTTCAGGAACACCATCCAGTCCACCGACAAGGGCGAACTGCTGATCTTCGTGACACCGAAGATCGTCAAGGAAAACTTCCGCATCTGACCATCTTTCGCTGGTATCGCTTGCCAGCAGACAGATAATCTGGCATACCTGCCCGGCATGAAAATGCCGGGCAGTTTGTTTTTGGTAGGCCCGATGGGGGCCGGGAAATCAACCATCGGCCGCCAGCTGTCCAGGCGCCTGAAAATGCCGTTCCATGACAGCGACCATGAAATCGAGAAACGCACCGGCGTCGACATCCCGCTGATCTTCGAACTCGAGGGCGAGGCCGGCTTCCGCAGGCGCGAAAGCGCCATCATCGACGAACTGACACAATTGCCGGGTATCATCCTCGCCACCGGCGGCGGCGCCATACTCGACCCCGAGAACCGCAGCCACCTGAAAAGCCGCGGCACGGTGATCTACCTGCACACCTCGGTGGAGTTGCAACTCAGGCGTACACGCCGCGATCGCAACCGGCCGCTGCTGCAGACCGGCAACCCGCGCGCAAAGCTGGAAGAACTGATGGCCATACGCGAGCCCCTGTACCGCGAAATAGCCGACCTGGTGATCGATACCGACGGCATGCGCGTCATGGATGTCGTCAGGCAGATCATCAAGGTATTGGGGGAATAAGGGGACGGAGGCATTTTTTGACATGCAATTAAAATACCTTCAGGATTATTAACGAAAAAATGCCTCCGTCCCCTTTTTTATGCAGACCCTGACCGTTGAACTTGGCGAGCGCAGCTACCCGATCTATATCGGGCAGCAGCTGCTCGACCACCCCGACCTGCTGGCCAAACACATTCATGGCCGGCAGGTGATGGTGGTCAGCAATGAAACCGTTGCCCCGCTCTACCTCGAGCGGCTGCTGGCGCTGCTCGGCGGGTTTGATGTCACCACGGTGATCCTGCCGGACGGGGAACAGTACAAGAACCTCGACACGCTGAACATGATCTACACCGCGCTGCTGGAAAAGCGCCTGAACCGCGGCTGCACGCTGGTCGCGCTCGGCGGTGGCGTGGTGGGTGACATCACCGGCTTTGCCGCCGCCAGCTACCAGCGCGGCGTCGACTTCCTGCAGGTCCCGACGACCCTGCTGGCACAGGTGGACTCCTCCGTGGGCGGCAAGACCGGCGTCAACCACGCGCTGGGCAAGAACATGATCGGCGCCTTCCACCAGCCCGGCTGCGTGCTGATCGATACCGACACCCTGGACACCCTGGAGGACCGGCAGCTTGCAGCCGGCCTCGCCGAGGTCATCAAGTACGGGCTGATATACGATGCCGGCTTTTTTGACTGGCTGGAACAGAACATGGCTGCGCTGAAGGCACGCGACAAGCAGGCGCTCGCGTATGCCATCGAGCGCTCCTGCGCCATCAAGGCGGAAATCGTCGCCGCCGACGAGCGCGAGAGCGGCATGCGTGCCCTGCTCAATCTGGGACATACCTTCGGACATGCCATTGAAACCGGTACCGGCTACGGCAACTGGCTGCATGGCGAGGCCGTCGCCGCCGGCATGGTAATGGCGGCCGACCTGTCCGCCCGTCACGGCTGGCTCGATGAGGCCGCTGTCGAACGCACCGCCGCCCTGGTTAGCCGGGCAGGGCTGCCCACGGCGCCACCCCCCGAAATGAGCGCACAGCAGTTCCTCGATCTCATGGCAGTCGACAAGAAGGCCGTCGACACGGGCCTGCGCCTGGTGTTGCTCAAGTCGATCGGCACGGCAGTGGTGACCGCCGACTACCGGCCGGAGCTGCTGTCGGCAACGCTTGACGAAACGCTGTCGGCTGCATGAGCGGCGCGGCCACACAGGCAGCCCCCGTCATGCAGGCACCCTGTGCCGCCAACCCGGCCACCTCGAGAGGCCGGCGCCACCCGGAACCGGCACCGGCACACCGCAGTGAATTCCAGCGCGACCGCGACCGCATCATCCATTCGGCCGCGTTCCGCCGGCTGGAGTACAAGACCCAGGTCTTCGTCAACCACGAGGGCGACCTGTTCCGCACCCGCCTGACACACTCGATAGAGGTGGCACAGGTGGCGCGCTCGATAGCGCGTGCGCTGCAACTCAATGAAGACCTCACCGAGGCAATCGCGCTTGCGCATGACCTGGGCCATACGCCGTTCGGCCATGCAGGCCAGGATGCGCTGAATGCCTGCATGCGGGACTACGGCGGCTTCGAACACAACCTGCAGTCGCTGCGCGTGGTCGACGAACTGGAGGAACGCTACGCCGAGTTCCCCGGGCTCAACCTGACCTTCGAATCCCGCGAAGGCATCCTCAAGCACTGCTCCCGCAAGAATGCCGAGACACTGGGTGAACTGGGCGAACGCTTCATCCGCCGTCAGCAACCCTCGCTGGAAGCCCAGCTCACCAACCTCGCCGATGAAATCGCCTATAACAGCCACGACGTCGATGACGGGCTGCGTTCCGGACTGATCGAGGTAGACAGTCTGTGCGAGGTCGAACTGTTCCGGGAGCAGTACGAAAATGTGCGCGCAAGCTATCCGGAGCTGGCGCCGCGCCGCACCATCCACGAAGTGGTGCGGCGCCTGATTGGCTGCCAGGTCATCGACCTGGTCGAAACCAGTTCCCGATGCCTGGCAAGGGCTGCGCCCGGGAGCGTCGACGATGTGCGGCAGCACGGTGAACCGCTGATCCGCTTCAGTGACAGCATGCGCGAGAGGAACCTCGAACTGAAACGCTTCCTGCGCACCCGCCTGTACCGGCATCACCGCGTCCACCGCATGACCGTCAAGGCCGGGCGCACCATCACGGCACTGTTCGACGCGTTCCTGGAAGATCCGCGCCTGCTGCCGGACGAGGCACAGGCACATGTCGCGGCACTGGAAGGCAGCGACGGAACCGTCGGCCGCGCGCGCGCCGTGGCCGACTACATCGCCGGCATGACCGACCGCTATGCCATTGCCGAGTACGAACGCACCTTCAACCCGTCGGTTTGATACAAAAACAGCCCGCCACAGAGCTCACAGGGTACATAGAGACGCATAAAAACTCGCCACAGAGGGCACAGAGGTCACAGAGAAAAGGAATCCAGCAAGTGTAGGACCGGCGCCACGCCGGGAATGTTGGCTGCGCATAATTGTGCCGGGGGAGGCGACATGAACACCTTGCGTTGAGTCTGCCTGCTCGCTGTATCCCGAAATCCTGTGATGCCCGGCTGCACCCACGGGTTTAATACAGATGGTTTTTTACCTGGTGTTTTCTCTGTGATCTCTGTGCCCTCTGTGGCAATTTTTTATAGACTTCTGCCTCATGCGCATCTACATGCAAATCCCGCCCGCGGGTGACAAGGCACCCCGCTTCTACCACCTGCACCTGCAGGAGGACCTGCTGGAGGGCTGGTCACTGATCCGCGAGTGGGGCTACCAGGGTGCACGCGGGCGCGTCGTGCGCGACCACTTCCCGGACCGGGAAAGCGCCGAGGCGGCGCTGATCCGGCTGCGTGATGAACAGCTGAAACGCGGCTACCGGGTGGTCTTCATGCAGACCCATGCGGAATAGTGCAGCCTGTCCATATCCCTGAAACTAAAAGGGAAAAACTCCCGCCCCCAAATTGAACCTCCGGCCATGCGGCGCTATACTGTCCGGCCTTTTGCGCAGGTGTCGCCGGGCCGGCGCCCGACCGCCGCGCACAGGCGGGTATTTTATAAGTAATTGTTTTAATTATCTATTTCGCGTCACAGACCGGCGTGAATGGATGACATGAGACAGTCCATATAAACAGGGTACCACCAATGATGCACGGCATGCTGCCACCCCGACAGGGGCTCTACGATCCGGCCAACGAACATGACGCCTGCGGCGTGGGATTTGTCGCCAACGTCAAGGGTCTCAAGAGTCACCAGATCATCGAGCAGGGCCTGCGCATCCTGGTAAACCTGACCCATCGCGGCGCCGTCGGCGCCGATCCGCTGGCCGGCGATGGTGCCGGCATCCTGATGCAGATCCCGGATGCCCTGCTGCGCGAGGAATGCGCCGGGCTCGGCATCGAACTGCCGCCCGTCGATGACTATGGCGTCGGCATGCTGTTCCTGCCACAACCGGCGGAGACGCGCAGCTGGTGCGAGACACTGATCGAACAGACCATCGCCGAGGAAGGCCAGACGCTGCTCGGCTGGCGCGACGTACCGGTCGACAACAGCGGGCTGGGTGAAGGCGTAAAGAAGGTCGAACCGGTTATCCGCCAGGTATTCATCGGCAAGGGTGCCGACTGCGGCGACACCGACTGCTTCGAGCGCACCCTGTTCATCATTCGCAAGCGCGTCGAGAATGCGGTACGCGATTCCGGCAAGCCCGGTCACGAGTGCTTCTACGTGCCCTCCATGTCGGCACGCACCATCTGCTACAAGGGCATGCTGCTCGCCTCCCAGGTCGGCAGCTATTACGCAGACCTGCGCGACGGGCGCATGGTCTCGGCCCTGGCACTGGTGCACCAGCGCTTCTCGACCAACACCTTCCCGTCGTGGGACCTGGCCCAGCCGTTCCGCATGATCGCGCACAACGGCGAGATCAACACCCTGCGCGGCAACATCAACTGGATGAACGCCCGCCGCCATTCCATGGCATCGGAACTGTTCGGTGACGACCTGCAGAAACTGTGGCCGCTGATCGCCGAGGGCCAGTCGGATTCGGCCTGTTTCGACAACGCGCTGGAACTGCTCGTCACCGGCGGCTATCCCATGGCACATGCCATGATGCTGCTGATCCCCGAGGCCTGGACCGGCAACCCGCTGATGGATGAAAAACGCCGCGCCTTCTACGAATACCACGCCGCTGTCATGGAGCCGTGGGACGGACCGGCCGCGGTCGCCTTTACCGACGGCCGCCAGATCGGCGCGACGCTGGACCGCAACGGGCTGCGCCCGGCGCGCTACCTGATCACCGACGACGACCTGGTGGTGATGGCGTCCGAGATGGGCGTGCTGGACATCCCCGAGGAGCGCATCGTCAAGAAATGGCGCCTGCAGCCCGGCAAGATGTTCCTGATCGACATGGAGCAGGGCCGCATCATCGACGACGAGGAGCTGAAGGAGTCCCTGTCCGGCAGCCATCCCTACCAGGACTGGCTCGACAAGACCCAGATCCGCATCGAGGACCTGCCCGGCCAGGTTGCGCCGATGGCACCGGACAGCGCCACCCTGCTCGACCGGCAGCAGGCCTTTGGCTACACGCAGGAAGATGTCAAGTTCCTGATGACGCCGATGGCCCTCACCGGGCAGGAAGCCGTCGGCTCGATGGGTGCGGACAACCCGGTCGCCGTGCTGTCGAACAAGCCGAAACCGCTGTCGAACTACTTCAAGCAGAACTTCGCCCAGGTCACCAACCCGCCGATCGACCCGATCCGCGAGGAACTGGTGATGTCGCTGGTGTCCCTGATCGGCCCGCGCCCGAACCTGCTGGGCCTGGAGTCGGCCGGTGAACACATGCGCCTGGAAGTCAGCCAGCCGATCCTGACCAACACCGATATCGAGCGCATCCGGCACATCAAGGACCATACCGACAACGCGTTCCGCACCAGCACACTGGACATCTGCTACCCGGCAGACCGGGGTGCCGACGGCATGCAGGGGGCACTCGATACGCTGTGCCGCAAGGCTGAACAGGCCGTTAGCGAGGGTTACAACATCCTCATCCTCTCGGACCGCAATGTCGACGCCGACCACGTCGCCATCCCGGCATTGCTGGCGACCGCCAGCGTGCACCACCACCTGGTGCGCGCCGGCCTGCGCACCGAGTCCGGCCTGGTCGTGGAAACCGGCGCGGCGCGCGAGGTACACCAGTTCGCCACGCTGGCCGGCTACGGTGCCGAGGCCATCAACCCCTACCTGGCATTTGAAACGCTGGAGTCGATCCGCTTGCAGCTGCCGGGCGAACTGGACAGCGAGGAAGTACAGAAGCGCTATATCAAGGCCATCGGCAAGGGCCTGCTCAAGGTGATGTCCAAGATGGGCATCTCCACCTACCAGTCCTATTGCGGCGCGCAGATCTTCGACGCGGTGGGCCTGTCCTCCGCTTTCATCGAGGATTATTTCACCGGCACCGCCACCACCATCGAGGGCATCGGCCTGTTGCAGGTGGCGCAGGAAGTGGTGCGCCGCCACGCGGCGACCTATTCCGACAACCCGATCTACAAGAACATGCTCGATGTCGGCGGCATCTACCAATACCGCCTGCGCGGCGAGGAACACGCCTGGACCCCGGCCAATGTCGCCAGCCTGCAGCATGCGGTGCGCGGCAAGAGCTGGGAGAATTACGAGGCCTTCGCCAACAGCATCAACGACCAGTCGGAGCGGATGCTGACGATCCGCGGGCTGATGGAACTGAAGCCGGCCGACAAGCCGCTCGACATTTCCGAGGTCGAACCGGCCGAGAACATCGTCAAGCGCTTTGCCACCGGGGCGATGAGCTACGGCTCGATCAGCTGGGAGGCGCATACCACGCTGGCGATGGCGATGAACCGGATCGGCGGCAAGTCGAACACCGGCGAAGGCGGCGAGGATCCGCACCGCTTCCTGCCGCTGGAGAACGGCGACTCCATGCGCTCGGCGATCAAGCAGGTCGCCTCCGGGCCGCTTCGGCGTGACCACCGAGTACCTGGTCAACTCCGACGACATCCAGATCAAGATGGCGCAGGGCGCCAAGCCGGGCGAAGGCGGCCAGCTGCCCGGCCACAAGGTCGACGCCACCATCGCGAAGGTCGCGGCACTCGACGCCCGGCGTCGGCCTGATCTCGCCGCCGCCGCACCACGACATCTACTCGATCGAGGACCTGGCGCAGCTGATCCACGACCTGAAGAACGCCAACCCGCGAGCGGATATCAGCGTCAAGCTGGTCGCCGAGGTGGGCGTGGGCACGGTCGCCGCCGGCGTTTCCAAGGCCCATGCCGACCACGTGACCATTGCCGGCTTCGACGGCGGCACCGGCGCCAGCCCGCTGACCTCCATCAAGCATGCCGGCAGCCCGTGGGAGATCGGCCTGGCCGAGACCCACCAGACGCTGGTGCTGAACAACCTGCGCTCGCGCATCGCGGTACAGGTCGACGGCGGCATGCGCACCGGTCGCGACGTGGTCATCGGCGCACTGCTCGGTGCCGACGAGTTCGGCTTTGCCACCGCGCCGCTGATCGTCGAGGGCTGCATCATGATGCGCAAGTGCCACCTCAACACCTGCCCGGTCGGCATCGCCACCCAGGACCCGGAACTGCGCAAGCGCTTCACCGGCAAGCCCGAGCACGTGGTCAACTATTTCTTCTTCGTTGCCGAAGAGATCCGCGAACTGATGGCAAAGCTGGGCTACCGGAAGTTCGACGACATGATCGGCCAGTCGCAGCACATCAACATGCGCCGCGCCATCGATCACTGGAAGGCGCACGGGCTGGATTATTCCCGCATCCTGCACAAGCCCGAGGCCGGTCCCGGCGTGGGCATCTACCACAGCGAGTCGCAGGATCACGGTCTCGACAAGGCGCTCGACAACGAACTGATCCGCCAGGCCAGGCCGGCGCTGGAAGAAGGCCGGGCCGTGCAGATCGATCTGCCGGTCAGGAATACCAACCGCACGGTCGGCACCATGCTGTCGGGCGAGGTGGCACGGCGTTACGGCCATGCCGGTCTGCCGGAAGACACCATCAGCATCACGCTGCGCGGCACCGCCGGCCAGAGCTTCGGTGCCTTCGTGGCGCAAGGCGTCAGCATCACGCTGGTCGGCGAAGGCAACGACTATGTCGGCAAGGGCCTCAGCGGCGGTCGCCTGGTTGTCTACCCGCCGGAGGAATCCCCCATCGTGCCGGAGCAGAACATCATAGTCGGCAACACCGTGCTGTACGGCGCCATCAGCGGCGAATGCTACTTCCGCGGGGTCGCCGGTGAGCGCTTCGCGGTGCGCAACTCCGGCGCCACCGCCGTGGTCGAGGGCGTCGGTGACCACGGCTGCGAATACATGACCGGCGGCATCGTCGTCGTGCTGGGCGAATCCGGCCGCAATTTCGCGGCAGGCATGAGTGGCGGTATCGCCTACGTACTCGACGAGCGCGGCGACTTCGATCGGCGCTGCAACCTTGCCATGGTGGAGCTGGAACCGATCCCCGAGGAAGACGCGGCACTGGAAGAACTGGAACACCAGGGCGGCGACCTCGAGACTCACGGCCTGGTCGAGATCAACCGCGACATGACGCGGCATGATGCGGTGCGCCTGTACCGCCTGGTCAGCCGTCACGTACGTTACACGGGCAGTACGCGCGGGCGCCTCATACTGGAAAACTGGAATGAATATCTGCCGAAATTCATCAAGGTAATGCCGGTCGACTACCGGCGTGCACTGCAGGAAATGCATGCCGCACAGGAGTCTGCCTCGAATGCAGCGGCAGGAGAGCATTGATCATGGGCAAGCCAACGGGTTTCATGGAATACGAGCGGCACGACCGCAGCTACGCTCCGGCCTCGGACCGCGTAACGCATTTCCGCGAATTCGTCATTCCGCTGAACGACGAGGAAGTCATGATCCAGGGTGCGCGCTGCATGGACTGCGGCATCCCGTTCTGCCACCAGGGCTGCCCGGTCAACAACATCATCCCGGACTGGAACGACCTGGTCTACCAGGGCAAGTGGCAGGACGCACTGGCCGTGCTGCACTCCACCAACAACTTCCCGGAGTTCACCGGGCGCATCTGCCCGGCGCCGTGCGAAGAGGCCTGCACGCTGAACATCGACGACAACCCGGTCACCATCAAGACCATCGAGTGCGCGATGGTCGACAAGGGCTGGGAGCAGGGCTGGATCAAGCCGCAGGTCGCGGCGCACAAGTCCGGCAAGCGCGTTGCCATCGTCGGTTCCGGTCCCGCCGGACTGGCCTGTGCACAACAGCTTGCGCGCGCCGGCCATGAGGTAACGGTATTCGAGAAGAACGACCGCATCGGCGGCCTGCTGCGCTACGGCATTCCCGACTTCAAGATGGAGAAGCACATCATCGACCGGCGCATGGAGCAGATGCAGGCCGAGGGCGTCACCTTCCATACCGGCGCACACATCGGTGTGTCGACCCCGGTCCGTGAACTGCTGGACGGCTTCGATGCGATTGCACTGACCGGCGGTTCGGAACAGTCGCGCGACCTCGAGGTAGCCGGGCGCGAGCTCGACGGCGTGCACTTCGCCATGACCTTCCTGCCCCAGCAGAACAAGCGCAATGCCGGCGACAGCATCGACCCGGTCGTGTCGATCACGGCACAGGGCAAGCATGTCATTGTCATCGGCGGCGGTGATACCGGCTCCGACTGCATCGGCACCTCGTTCCGGCAGGGCGCCGTGTCCGTTACCCAGCTGGAGATCCTGCCCAGGCCGCCGGAAAAGGAAGACAAGGGCACCACCTGGCCGGACTGGCCGAACAAGCTGCGCACCTCCAGCTCGCAGAGCGAGGGCGCCATCCGCGACTGGGCGGTAGCCACGAAATCCGTCGAGGGCGAGCACGGACACGTCACGGCCATCAACTGCGTGCGTGTCGACTGGCAGCGGGGCGACAACGGGCAGTGGCAGATGAACGAGGTCGAGGGCAGCGAGTTCCAGCTCAAGGCCGACCTGGTGCTGCTGGCCATGGGCTTCGTGCACCCGGTATACGAGGGCATGCTGAAGGAGCTCGGCGTGGAGCTCGATGCGCGCGGCAACGTGAAGGGTGATACCGAGGGCAGCCGCGCCTACCATACCTCGATCGACAAGGTATTCGCCGCCGGCGACATGCGCCGCGGCCAGTCGCTGGTGGTGTGGGCGATCCGCGAGGGACGCCAGTGCGCACGCGCGATCGATGAATACCTGACGGGGTCTTCCGATTTGCCGCGATAAAACAATCCTCGCGCAGAGACGCAGAGAAACAGATAAAAACCCTCGCCACAGAGGGCACAGAGCACACAGAGAAGACCTTATCCATCAAGTAAATCACATGGACAACGGCACATCATTGCATATCGTGCGTGTGTCAATATTGATAGTCTGTTTTGTACGTCGAATGTTCTGGCTCGGCACAGCAAACAGACTTAATTTATTACAGGGTGATAAAGAACTAGCAGATCAAGCAGTTGATTACTCCCATGATTTCGTTTCATGGGTACTGCTATTTTCAGGTGCATTACTTGATCCTGCTGCCCGGCCTGTTCTGAATTATTATTGACCTCTGTGTCCTCTGTGCCCTCTGTGGCGAGTTGTTTCTTTATCTTTGCGTCCTGGCGCCTTTGCGCGAGATAATCAATAAATCATGGAAAAACTACAAAACGATCGATTTCTCAAGGCCCTGCTGCGCGAACCCGTCGACGTCACACCTGTGTGGATGATGCGCCAGGCCGGGCGCTACCTGCCGGAATACCGCGCGGTGCGCAAGCAGGCCGGCAGCTTCATGGACCTGTGCACCAACCCGGAACTGGCCTGCGAGGTGACCATCCAGCCGCTCGACCGCTTCCCGCTGGATGCCGCCATCCTGTTCTCGGATATCCTCACCATCCCGGACGCCATGGGCCTGGGCCTGTACTTCGAGGAGGGTGAAGGCCCGCGCTTCGAAAAGCCGGTGCGCAGCGCGGCCGACGTCGATGCCCTCGGCGTACCCGACCCGGAGCAGGAACTGCGCTACGTGATGGATGCCGTGCGCCTGATCCGCAAGACGCTCGATGGCCGCGTGCCGCTGATCGGCTTCTCCGGCAGCCCGTGGACGCTGGCCACCTACATGGTCGAGGGCGGCTCCACCAGGACCTACTCGAAGGTCAAGGGCATGCTGTACGGCGAACCGCAACTGCTGCACCGCCTGCTGGCTACCGTCGCCGCTGCGGTGACACAGTATCTGAATGCCCAGATCGCCGCCGGCGCGCAGGCCGTGATGATCTTCGACACCTGGGGCGGCGTGCTGACCCCGGATGACTACCGCGATTTCTCGCTCGCCTACATGCAGCGCATCGTCGACGGCCTGACCCGCGAGGCGGAAGGCCGCAAGGTGCCGGTCATCCTGTTCACCAAGGGCGGCTGCCAGTGGCTGGAACAGATGGCCGACACCGGCGCGGATGCGCTCGGCATCGACTGGTCAACCGACCTGGCACTGGCGCGCAGGCGCGTCGGCGAGCGCGTCGCGCTGCAGGGCAACCTCGACCCGGCCGTGCTGTACGCGCCGCCGGAGGTCATCCGCGAACGCGTCGCCGGCGTACTCGCCGCCTTCGGGCACGGTTCCGGCCATGTCTTCAACCTCGGCCACGGCATCAACCCGGATGTCGACCCCGCGCATGCCGCGGCACTGGTCGACGCCGTGCATGAACTGAGCGCACCGTATCACCGGTAATCCTTCCCCTCCGGCACCCGGCAGCGGCCGGTTTCCGGTCCCCGGACCGGCAACCTCCGCTCAGGCCTGGTCATTTAGTTCCGCCCAATAAAAACAATCACCTGGCTCAGCAAGCCCCCCGTGCAGATAAGCCTGATCTATGGCCAATGGAGTTCCCATAAGATCCTTGAATAGCAGTATCTGGAGAATCAGATGCGCCGGGTGTAACCTTGACGGCGGTCAACCCGAACGGCGACATTGCGGGCGCGATTAATGCGCGCGGCTTTATCGGCGGCATCAACGGCGGTACCGGTGACGGCGGGGACGGTGGTGACGTGCACGTGGCCGGCGGTGCATCGACGCTCACTGACGGCGGGGCGCATACCTATACCAGCACTCTCGACTTTGACCTGGACATGTCGGGTTTCAGCGGTGCCAGGCTGCTGGTCGGCCTGCTGGATCCGCTCGGCGAGGGGAACGGTTTCGACAACCTGCGTTTCCGTATCTTCCAGGAGGGCAACACGGTGCTTGACCAGAACTTCGCAACGCTCGCCAGTGCGCTGACCTACTTTGACGACGGGGTGATAGATCTGGGAGCCTGGAGCAGCGGCCTGGTGGGTGACCTGGACCTCACTTTCCAGCTCGATGTGGTCGCCAGTGCCGTGAATGACGGCTTCCACCTGAACCTGGTCGCCGGCGTTACCGGCGTTGTGCCGGTGCCACCGGCCGTATGGCTGTTCGGCTCCGGGCTGCTGGGTCTGGTCGGAATTGCGAGAAGAAAGAAAGCGGCCTGATAGCCACAGCGGCGACAATCAAAACGGCGGCCCCGGGTCGCCGTTTTGCCTTGCCCTGACCGCCCTGAAAAGCCTGCAGGGGTCGGTGAGGAACTGGAATGGAACGCAATCCTCACCGATCCCTGTAATCTTGCCTGGCTGTCTTCACGGGACCAGGTGGCGGTGTGTGACTCCCTGGTTCCAGTGGATCCGGTGGTCTATGGCCGGGCTTGTGTACATGGTGCCGTCGCTGGTGATCATGAGAAACGAGTGGACATTCATGCTGTCGGCAATGCGTTTCCAGTCGTTCATGTCGGCAATCATGAACGCGCTTGCTGCCGCATTCGCGGTCATGGCGCTGTCGTGCACGACGGTTACCGACGTGATGTGTTCGACCGGCAGGCCGTTGCGCGGGTCAACGACATGCCTGTAGATCTGTCCCTGGCTCGCGAATGACCTGTCCAGTGCGCGCACCGTGAAAACCGCTTCGTCAGCGCCGGTTTCGATATACCCGACATGATGCTTGCCGGTCTGGTCGGGTATGCCGGCCCACCAGGCATGATCACCGCGTGTACCTATGGTACGGATGTTACCCCCGATGTTGATCTTCGCATTGGCAACGGCCTGCTGCTTCAGGTCTGCAATGCCCTTGTCCAGGGCGAACCCGCGGATGATGTCACCGAACTCGAGTTTTACATGACGGTTGCGGCTGCGCACGCGGTTTCCCTTGATCACCAGGTCCTGCATGGAAGGCTGACTCCTGATGACATCAGCCATCTGTTTGCCGACCAGCCTTCGTACCTCATCGGAGTAGTGAGATTCGTCACACTCCTTGCTGTCACAGGTAAACTCCCACAGCGCAGTGAGCGCGCCGGCCGCCGGGTTGAACAGCCCCTGGCTGGCCACGGAGAGCCGCTGCGCCTCCTTCAGCAGCTCCAGCATCTCATCACTGACCTCCATGGACCGTCCGCTGGCAATGGACTCGTTCAGCGCGTGCAATTCGCCTTGCTGCTGCAGCGTGTAACCGATCGTATCGAGCTTCCCGAGGTCCTCCTCAACAGCGCGGATGGCTGCGTTCGCTGCCTCCGCTGTCATGGCGACAATGCTGACCTGTGCGTAAGTACCCAGTACCTCCAGCTTGTCCTCGTGGATCTCTGGACTGCGTTCGCAGGCCGTGACCACCAGCATGGCAGCCATGATGCAAAGTGACCTTGGTAGATTTCTGGCAATCATCGCTATGTCTCCGAAAGGAACCGGCAACATCCTTGCGCTGGCGGTGTCAGCCCGATGGCTGACACGTTTGCAGTTTCACTGGTTCTCATGCTCGTCCCGCCTCAGAAAACCAGGTTTATCATGAGCAGCATGATGATCAGGAACAGCACGGTCATGATGCCCCCGGCACGCATGAAGTCCGGCACCCGGTAGCCGCCCGGACCCATCAGCAGCGCATTGACCTGGTGGGTAGGGATGATGAAGGAATTCGAGGTTGCGATGGCCACGGTCAGTGCGAAGACGGCCGGGTCGGCGCCGGACTTCAGTGCCAGGTTCACGGCTAGCGGTACCAGCAGTACGGTGGCGCCCACGTTCGACATCACCAGGGTGAAGAAGGTGGCGAGTACCGCCAGGGCTGCCTGCAGCACCCAGACCGGCACGTCGCCCAGCAGTATCAGTGTGCGATCGGCAATCCATGCTGCCGTGCCGGTATTTTCCACGGCCATGCCCAGCGGGATCAGGCTGGCGAGCAGGAACACGGTCTTCCAGCTGACCGCCTCGTAGGCCTCATCCATGCTCAGCACGCCGGACAGCACCATGCCCAGTGCGCCGGTCAGCAGGGACACCGAAAGGCGCAGGTCGGTAAACAGCACCAGTGTCAGTGCAACCAGGAAAAAAAACAGTGCGTGACCGACCTTGTTCGGGCGTGTTTCCTCGTGCGGAAACTCGGTCGTGACAACGACGAAGTCAGGATTGGATTTCAGCCGGTACAGGGCATCCCAGGTGGTATGCACGACCAGCATGTCACCGGCCTTCAGTGGCAGGTTGCGGATGTCTTCGCCTTCGCGCAGCGTCTTGCCGTCCCGGTGCACGCCGACCATGGCAATGCCATAGGTCTTGCGCATCCAGACATCGCGCGCGCTCTTGCCGATGAGCTGTGAACCCGGTGGAATGAGCACCTCGGCGACCCCCGCCCTGGTTGACGCCAGCTCCTCGCTGAACACCGCCAGGGTACGGCTGCTGATGAGACCGTACTTGCTGACGAAACTTTCCACGTCCGCCGGGGAAGCAAGAATCCCCAGTACCATGCCGGCCTCGATGCCCTGGTCACGCGCAAGGGCCCCGGGGCCGATGCGGGTTTCCTTGTTCTTGCGCATGGTCGCGATAATGCGGATGTGCGATTCGGTTTCGACATCGTCGAACAGCTTGCCGACCAGCGGGCTGCCCTCGGGAACCCGGGCCTCGAACAGCGCGTAGTCAATACCGTAAACATCCTGGAAATAGGTCATGGTATTGGAACCGACGGTGCTGCTCTCGGGCTGGCCGGCCGGCAGGACAAGCCTGCCGAGCAGGATGAAATAGATGATGCCGACGCAGACCAGTGCGATGCCGACGGGCGTAACACTGAACAGTCCGAAGGTGCTCATTTTCTGCCCGGGTGGCAGGGCCTGGTTGGAGGTGAGTATCAGGTCATTGAGCAGTATTAACGGGCTGGACCCGACCATGGTCATGGTGCCGCCGAGGATCGCGCAGAAGCCCATCGGCATCAGCAGGCGGGACAGCGGCAGACCGGAGCGGGCCGAGATACGGCTAACCACGGGCAGGAACAGCGCCACGGCGCCCACGTTCTGCATGAAACTGGAAATCAGTGCGACGGTGCCGGATATGAACGGGATGATGCGGGCTTCGGTCCGGCCGCCGCGCTTCAGGATGAAGCTTGCGACGGTGTTCATGACGCCGGTCTTGTCCAGTCCCTTGCCGATGATCATCACGGCGATGATCGAGATCACCGCGTTACTTGCGAAGCCGTCGAACAGGTGCTGTGTGGATACAAACGGGTGTGTGAGGCCGAAAAACAGCGGGCCGGCAACAGACATCAGGCCCAGCAATACCATGATACATACGGCGGCGACGTCGATTTCGACGATCTCGAAAACGAACAGGTATATCGTGAGCAGCAGGATAGCGGATACCCAGGCGATTTCCGGCGTCGGCACGCTGATACCCAGCTCGAAGCCTGCCGCAAGGAATACGATCGCGCCGATGACACGCTTGATCAGGGTAACTCTCTCGATAGTGCTCACATTGACTCCGACTTTTGAAGAACAGGCGCATGACTGTCACAGGGACAGCTACGCTGTACTGCTCTGGTTAAAACAACAGGGCGCTGCGCGGAAAAGTGTAGGTAATTCCGGGGACAGTAATACCGGGAACAGTATACCTGTTTCAATCACCGCGTTGTCCGCAACGACCGGCGCTGACGGTTTCGTGCCCCGTTGCGCAACCGCGCGTTTGTAGCATAAAAGGGGTCAGTGACAATCGAGAATGAGACTCAATTGTAAAAGCGCAACAGGGGCCGGTGACAACCGGGAACGAGATTCGAGGTTCACCGGTCTTTTTTGATGCTGCCTGCAACGACCTTCAGCCCGGGGTCACTGCGCAGCCGCTTCGCGGCAGCGTATTCCTCGTCGGTCATCTGGCTGCCGACGATGTTGCGCAGCAGGTCCGC